>Ga0075421_100001792_pt1 | contig 25310 bp, 28 predicted proteins | sample SoiMetdeltSBSDD5_FD_75292 | JGI IMG/M metagenome (GOLD analysis project Ga0075421, IMG submission 75292) | Bulk soil microbial communities from a Populus tree surrounding site in Tennessee, USA - Soil MetaG P. deltoides SBSDD5 | ecosystem: Environmental > Terrestrial > Soil > Tree plantation... | reverse complement strand
CGTTCATACTGAACCGGACCCATGCCCTGCTGCCCGCCCATGTCGTGCACGCCGTTCATCGATCACTCGCCCGCCCTGGCGACTCAACTTTCGCGACGCCGATCATCGCGTCTCGCGTGACCAGCGCGGCCAGCTGCTCTTCCGTCATTCGTTCAGTGCCCGCGGGGCGCTCGGGCAACACCAGGTAGCGCAGCTCCGCGGTGCTGTCCCAGACGCGCACTTCCACGTCTTCGGCCAGCTGCGTTCCGAATTCCTCGAGGATGCCGCGCGGGTCGATGACGGCGCGTGATCGATACGGCGCGGACTTGTACCAGACCGGCGGAAGCCCGAGGACCGGCCACGGGTAGCAAGAACAGAGCGTGCACACGACCAGGTTGTGAACCCGGGGACCATTCTCCACCACAATCATGTGGTCGCCTTGCCCGCTGCGGTAGCCCAGCTCCGCGATCGCCGCGGGGGCATCCGCCAGCAGACGCTTCTTGTAATCGGCATCCACCCAGGCACGTGCAACCACGCGTGCACCGTTGCGTGGCCCGACCTCGTGTTCCATGGTATCGACCAGTGCGTCAAGCGTCGCCGGATCGACCAATCCCTTTTCGACCAGAAGCGACTCGAGCGCCTTCACGCGAAGCGCGAGGTCTGAAGGAAGGTCCTGGTGGCCAGACACGCGGTTACCGTCGAATGGGAATTGGAGACGGCACGCCAAGGAAGCGTTCGCGAAAGCGCAGCTCGTCGGAGATCGTGTAGATCGTCTCGATCATCGCGCCATCCTCAACGCGTTGGTACTTGTTTTCTATCGACCAGGGCTTGGTAAACGCGCCCGGATCTTCGAACGTGAGATGCATCACCAGCGTGTCGCCGTCCCGGCGGATACGCTCGACGATGTGCAGGTCCTCGGTATGCGGGAGACCCTGTCCCGTAAGCCAGGTCGAGGGCTTGTATCCGGTCGAATCGACGACCAGCGTGTCGCCCTCCCACTTGCCGACCGCGTTGCCGTACCACGTCGGCGGGTCGTCTGGCGAATGCTCCTTGTTGATCGCGATCTGACGCCAGTTCTGGTTGTATTCCCACAGGTGGTAGACGTAGTCGTCAGTCTGCACCAGCTTGAACTTCATCGGATGCATCTGGATCCGCGGGTAGCCATTCGGGTCGGCGTAGAGGACCGCAGGATCGGTGGTTTCGCGGAAGTCATTCGTCGTGGATGTCGGCTTCTCCGATTTCATCTTTTCGATGGCCCACGGTGTGAGCGGGTAACCCTCAGCCGGACGCAGCGACGCGCCGCCCGGGCCGCCCGGGTGAACCCAGGTGCCCGAAATGTCCGGGCGCGAAGCCCGGGGCGCCGAAGCCCCGGCGGAAGCGGCCGGCGCGGGGGGTGTACTTCCCCCTGTACAGCCGGCCACGACTGCCGCCAACAATCCCGCCGTCCAAATCAGGGGGCGTTGCGCCCTCATGCCAGCAGTTCCTTCCCGCCCGGCAGGACCACCTTGAGGAGTTTGCCGATTCGCACTCCCCGCAGGCCCGGATTGAAGGTGACCGTCACCACGTCCCCCACCTTGAGCGACTTGCTGGTCCAGCCCCGGTTGGCGATGTTCGGAGGGGAGCCGAGCTCGAGCAGCCAATGATCGCTCTTGTTCTCGACGGATGCGATTCCGACCTCGACATGAGGATTGGTCCAGACAAATTCCGTAATCGTGACCTTCAACGTGGTTATCTTGCTGACGTCATAGAGCGAGGTGGCTCCATGATGCGCAAGCGTAGAACTCGAGAGAAGAAGAACACCCACGATTCCGGCAAGGATCGACACGCGGCTGCGCATAAAGACCTCGCTTGGATTCACCAACGAACGACGAAAACCGATGCGGAGTATACCCGGGTATATGATGCGATACGAAGAGGACGGTGGTCGATGTATTCCGCCATTCGGTCGTCCGTTGGCATAGCCGCCGTCTGTCTCGCGTCTCTGGGGGCGGGCGCGCAACCCAGTGATGCGCAGACGCTCAGAATTGAGAGCGCATTTCCCCGCCACTTGCCTCCGGGCCAGACCACTGTGATTCATGTCGCCATTTCGAGCCGTGACGTCATTCAGGCTGCCGAGATCTCTCCGGCGCAGGGCCTCAAGGTGTCACGGATTCAGCAGCGCGAAACCACCCAGGGGGTGCTGACCTGGTCTGACCTGACGATCGAGGCAGCCCCGGATGCGGCGCCTGGAACGCGCACGCTCGTGCTCGTGCTGCCGCCGCCGACGGGGCGCACGGCGCCGCTGCCCCTCGCGGTCCCGACGCACGCGCCCAGTGTTGCCGATCTGCGTGTAGCCCCGGCATCATCGACTCCATCCACGCTCGAATTGCAGCTGACGGCGTCCGACGCCTCCGGCGATCTCGGCGATCTGCCGTATGTGTGGTTCAGCCTTGGCTGCGGCAGCGAGCCGCTCGTCGGCGTGGTGCGCGGAAAAGTGACGCCTCAAAGTGCCGGGAACGTTCTCGTCCGGGCGAGCCTCCCCGGCCCGCGCGCGCCAGCCACGCGGACATGCGATCTACAGGTCAGGCTCACGGACTCCGCGGGCATCGAGAGCAACACGCTGAAGACAGCCGTCACGTTCACGCCCTGAAAGGAATCCGTCATGCGCACGCGCTTGATCCCCGTCCTGTCGGCCGCGCTGGTGCTCTCGCTGGGGCTGCCGTCGTTCGCGCAGGAGTGGGTCGAGCTTACGAGCCGGGAGGAACGTGTCTCCTTCGTCTTTCCTGGTCGGCCCGAGGTGACCGAGACCACCTGGGTATCGCAGTTCGGCGCCATCCTGCCAGCGCGCGTCTACCACGTGACGCGTGGGCAGAGCCGCTACTCAGCGACGGTGGTCGACTACAACCCGATCGAGCGCCTGCTCGTCGAGCGGTCCAGGTCCTGCCCACCGGGTGCCAACACCTGCCAGGGTATCCCGGACTGGGGCATCGGATATTGGAAGACCGACGTGCGCGGCGCTCTCTTGTATGCCTTGTCGAAGTTCCTGGAACGCGATGCCAGGGCGACGTCGGTGATCTGGAACGGCATCGCGCTGGTCCAGGGGATGGAACTGCGGCTGACCAACACTGCCGACCAGTCGCGTACCTTCGCCTCGATCTACATGCACGAGAACCGGCTCGTCATCATGGAGGCGACAGTGCCCCGTGGCGACCCGCCACCCGTGGCCTTCAACGAGTCGCTCAACTGGCTCGACGAACAGGGCCGGGCGGTCCGCTACGTTTCAACCTACGTCAACATGCCGGACGTGCCCAGACCGGCGCCCCGTGGTACGCCGCCCGCGCAATGACCGGGACGCGCTCGATAGCGCCTGAGCACGTCTAGGCTGCGTAGGCCGCGTTGATCGCCGCGCTATCGCAGAACTCCTGAAAGCGCGTCACTTGCCCGTTCCGCAGCGTGAACACCATGGCGAAATCCGAATCGAAGCTCTTCTTCCTCGGCGTCGTCGCGGTGTAGTGCCCGAGCGCCACCACCTTGTCGCCGGTGGCGATGAACTCTTTCGGCTCGAAGCGCGAGAAATTGATGTTCTCGGCGACCTGCTTGAAGAACTCGGCGACCGCCGCCTTACCACGCCGCTCACCCGCAGTGGGGACGTGGGATCCTGCCCCATAGACGGCCACCCAGATGACGTCGTCGGCAAGTTTCGAGAGCAGCGTCTGAATATCGCCCCGGCTGAACGCCGCGTACGCGTCCTTGACGACTGTGGTGTTGCGCGCTTCTTCCATTGGCGTCTCCATTTCTGATGTCGTGAACCAGCTCCACAGGCATCTACGGAGAACGACGGCGAATGGATGTCCTCGAAATTTACAGAGCCGCGCCCGGTGAGCCAATCAGGTAAAACGCACCCGTTGGCGCGGGCAGGCCGCCGGCGGGCTCGATGGTGACGGCCACGGCCGTTGGCGGTGGAATATCCGGCGGCGTCTCGAAGAAGGTCAAGCCTCCTCCCGCCACGTCCGGCATCAGCAGTCCGGCGCTCACCGGCCCCGGCTGCGTCACGACCCATACTTGATAGACACGCCCGGCGGGCAGTGGAGGCAGCGCGGACGCGGTGAACACCATGCCGCGGGCGCGACTCCACAGCGCGCGGCCCCGAGCCTGCGGCGCAGCGGGCTGCCCGGCCAGATCGATGCGCACCAGGTCGGGCGCGGCCAGCACCCCCATTGAAACCTGTAATTCAACGCTGACACGCCTGGTATCCGCGACCGCCCGATCGGCGGCAGACGCCTGCACGAGCGCCTGTTGCAGCCGCGCTTCGAGGCCGGCCACGCGGGTCTGCAGCCTGGCGGCGTAGACGCCGGCGCCAACCGCCAATATCAGCGCCGCCGCCAGCGGAAGCCATGTTCGCTGCATGCGTTCCACGTCGCGCGGCCCTCGTTCCATTGCGGGCCGTGCTGGCAGCGACTCGAGAACGCGCCGGCGCAACTCCGGCGGCGGCGTCGCCAGCGGGACGGTTCCGGCCAGGGCCGCAGCCACGCGGCGCAGCGAACGGACTTCGGCCGCGCATTCGTCGCATTCAGCGAGATGGGCCTCGAACGAGGCCCGGTCGGCCGGGTCGAGGCTGCCGAGCGCGTACGCGCTCGCGTCGTCCTTCAGATCGGCATGCCGCGGGTTCATGATGTCGTTCACTCGACAGACACCTCGGCGCAGCCGGAGGTCCCGTCATCGTACCCTACGGACGCCGGACGCCGCCGGATGGCCATCCGCGCCTGCGCTACAATGACGCCGTTTTGAACGCCAGGGCAGCCGAAATCCTGACTGCGGCTCATCAATCGGACTTTGCGCTCCTCGAGCGGATCGCCGGGCGCGATGCCGGAGCCGTGGGCGAACTCTACGATCGGCACAGCCGGCTGCTGTACGGCCTGATTCTGCGCATCGTCCGCGACCGCAGCGAAGCCGAAGAAATTCTGCAAGAGGTGTTCGTGCTGGTGTGGAACCGGGTGGCCACCTATAACCCGGCGCTGGGACCTCCGGCGGCATGGTTGGTCGGCATTGCACGAAATCGGGCGATCGATCGCCTCCGGGCAAACAGCGCCCGCAGACGCGCGATCGAGTCGGCGCCGATCGAGGTGGAGTCGAACGAGAATCCAGAGACGGACGCGGTTGTGGGCGAGCAGCAGAGGGCGATACGGCAGGCCCTCGAGACTCTTCCCCGCGAGCAGCGTGATCTGATTGAGGAGGCCTACTTCCTCGGGTTTACTCATTCCGAGCTTGCCGAACGGCACAAGCTGCCGCTCGGTACGGTGAAGACTCGCATTCGCACCGGCCTCCTGGCGCTTCGCGAGCAGTTGGCACAGATCGGCGTTGAGCAATGAGTGATGATTCCCGCTCGGACGTGATTGAGTTCGATCCGCTGGTGGCGCTGGCCCTCGCGGGCGTGGCTGCCGGCGGCGGTGCTCCGCGGCCCGAGGTCAAACGGCGGCTGATGGACGCGCTGGCGGCGCCGCCCGTCCCTGAAGGTTTTTCATTACCCGTCCCTGAGGGTCTTTCATTACCCGTCCCTGAGGGTTTCTCGTTCCGTTTTGCAGCGGATGACGACTGGCTGCCTCATCCAGTGCCCGGCATTCGCATGAAGGTGCTTGCGCTGAACCGCGCGGCGGGCTATGCCACGCTCCTCCTGGACGTCGCTCCGGGCACGCGATTCCCTGCGCATCATCACCGCGCCGCCGAAGAATGCTATGTGTTATCCGGTAGCCTCTACACCTGCGATCGGCGGCTGGTGGCGGGCGATTTCGTGCACGCGGACGCCGACACCGATCACGGTGAGCTCTGGACCGAGGAAGGTTGCCGCGTCCTGCTCGTCGTTCCGCCCGAGGATCACCTTCCCGAGCAGTTGCGCTAATCCGGCCCCGCACGCCGTCACGCACGCGGTCGAGCCGAACTCGGCTTCACGTCAGCGGTGTATGTAAATCCATCCGGGCGGACACTCCGTAGGTGTGTCAGAAATGCCCGCCAGACGTTCTCGCCGCGACGTCTACCATTGCCTTCGATTGGCGTGCGGCCTTCTGGTGCTGCACTGTCCGCCGGCCATCGCCCAGTCCCTCTCTGTGACCGGCCGGGTGAGCGATACGACCGGAGTCGTACGGCAGACGTCGATCGGCATGTACTACCAGGGCGAATTGGAATTCACCGACAGGCTTCGGGCCACGGCGGGCCTCCGTGGCGACCTCTATCGCTTCGGCGTGCAGAGTACCAAACCCGAGAACGCAGGGACCGAGTTGGCCGGGCTGCTCAGCCCGAAGCTCGGTGTCGTGTTGGCCCCGTCAGGCGGGCTGGAACTGTACGGAAATTTCGGATACGGGTATCACAGCAACGACGGGCGCGGCACCACCATCTCGGTGGATCCGTTGACGGGCGCACGGGTCGACACCGTCACGCCACTCGCCCGTACCCGTGGCGGCGAGTTCGGGCTCCGCACCATTCTCATTCCCAAGGTCCAGACGACGGTTGCTGTGTGGGGCCTCAGCCTCGATTCCGAGCTCGTCTTCGTCGGCGACGCCGGGACGACGGAACCGGGGCGACCGAGCCGGCGGGCGGGTGTGGAATGGACGAACTCCTATACCCCTCGTCCGTGGCTCCTGTTCGAGGCGGATCTCTCGTGGTCGTCGGCCAGGTTCACGGATGACGCTTCGTCGGGATCGTCTGTTCCCGGGGCCGTACGGCACGTGGCGTCCTTTGACGCGTCGGTCAGCGACTACCGTCGAATCTCTGCGGGGCTTCGCCTTCGTTATCTTGGCCCCCGGCCGCTGATCGAGAACGCTACCGTGGCATCGAGACGTTCGTTCGTGGGGCATATCGAGGTCGCATACCGGGTGGCCCCCCGACTGCGCGTTCTGGTCGATCTGCTCAACGTCTTCGACTCGAAGGACAGCGATATCGAGTACTACTACTCATCCCGGCTGACAGGTGAGCCGCCTGAAGGGATCGACAACATCCACACACATCCGGTGCAGCCGCGCACGGCCCGCATCGGCGTTCAGATCGATTTCTGAGTGGACACACACAGAGTCTTCGTTACAGGCGGCACCGGATACATCGGCCGGCCGCTCATTGCCGCGCTGCTCGATCGCGGGCACATCGTTCACGCGCTCGTGCGGCCGGGCTCCGAACCCAAGTTGCCGCCCAGGGCACTGCCGGTACTCGGCAATGCGCTCGACCCTTCGACATTTGTCTCGGGCATCCCGCCCAACGCCACCCTGGTTCACCTGGTGGGCACGCCGCACCCCAGTCCGGCGAAGGCAGCAGAATTCCGTCGCGTCGATGTCGCCTCGATCCGCGCCACCACCGCCGCGGCGCAACAGGCCGATGTGCGGCACATTGTCTATGTGAGCGTGGCTCACCCGGCGCCGGTGATGCAGGCCTATATCGCGGCGCGATGCGAGGGTGAATCGCTGGTTGAGGCGACCGGCATTCCGGCGACGATCCTGCGGCCCTGGTACGTGCTGGGACCTGGTCATCGATGGCCGTACCTGTTGATCCCGATCTATGCCGCGCTTCGGCGGCTGCCCTCGACGCGCGCCGCAGCAGAACGACTCGGCCTTGTGACTCGAGACGCGATGGTCGCGGCACTCGTCATGGCAATTGAGACGGCGCCGGCACACGGTGTTCGCAGCGTCGGCGTTCCCGAGATCCGGCGCGCCGCATCCGACACCACATCCAAAGCAGCCTCTCCTGCGTAGACAGACACGGAGAAGGGAGAGTGTTATGTCACGACTAATCAAGGGGCTGATCGCGGCGGGCCTGTGTGCCTCCGCCGCGGCGACACTTCAGGGGTCGAGCCACAGGGAAGCGCTGGCGATTCTCAACGAGCCGTGCGCCGACAACACCGATACCTACGCCTGGGTATCCGACGGCGCGCACGACAAGCTGTACCTGATCATGGACTTCAATCCGCTCCATGAGCCGGGGCAAGGCAACCAGGGCCTGCGAGCCTGCAACGGATACCGATACGAGTTCCACATCGCCAAGGGCGCGAGCCTGGCTGACGAGGCGGTGTACCGCGTCGAGTTCACCAACACGCTGCCTCCCGAGCCGCCTCCGAGCGCCGCGGATCCCGTGGGCGGCGGCAACGAGCTGCTCTGGCAGCTCACCGGCGGTACGGAGACCATGACGGTCACACGACTGTTTGCGCCGGTCAACGGCACACCGGTGGTCCTCGGTCAGAATTTGCCGGTCCTCCCGAACAACCACGGCCCGCAGACCGACCGGCTCATTTACGGTCTCGGCCCTTTCGAGGGGTACGACTCCGGTGATCGCACGAGCCGCGAACAGGGTCTCTACGATCAGCCGTTCGTCGACACCTTCATCCACGCCCTCGGGAACGGCGGGCGGGCGATCGCCGGCCAGTTCGACGATCCCTATCAGCTCGACGAGAAGGGGATCTTCGATCTCGTCAACCTGAGCCGCGACGATCTCGGCGGCATTCGCGGCGCGCGCCGGGCGCCGGCCGAAGACGTATTCACGGGGTTCAACATCTTCTCAATCGCGCTCGAGATCCCGATGACCGACCTGTTCCCGGGCGGCATCCCGCATAACGGCATGCTCGTGCCCGATTCCACCGACAGCCTGCTTCGTGTGTGGACCAGCATCAGCCGCCGGCGAACGCAGACCGTCGACACCAGCAACACCATCACCGGCGTCAAGGGTTCTGGCACGTTCGTGCAGGTCGGTCGCAATGCCCTGCCGCTCTTCAACGCCGGCCTGGTGGGAACTCAGCGTCACACGCTCTACCTGCACAGCAGCCCGACCGAGGACGTGAGCAACTTCGGCGCTGATGTGTTGTTCCCGGTGCTGGTGCGCGATGCCGAGGCGCTGGGGATCTACGGCGCACTGGGTGTCCCTCCCGGCACGGTGGCCGCGCTGAAGGGACCTCGCTTCGACATCATCAAGGCGATCAACCTGGGCCGGCCGATCCCGATCGCCGACGGCTTCACGGGTGACGTCATCACGCTCGACGCGGCCGTCGACTCGAGTTTTCCCAACGGCCGGCGCGTTGGCGGCGGGTCCGAGCCGAACCGCAATCAGGTGAACGTCAACAGTGTGTTGATCAGTCTGATCGTGGCGGGCGACCCGGCTGCCGGCCTCGCCCGGGGCGTCGAAGTCAACGACAAGGCGTATCTCGACAGGTTTCCGTTCCTCGCTCTGGCTCACCAGGGTCTGTTCCAGGGGCATGGTGGCGACAACGTTCCAACCGTCCCGGACATCCCGAAACCCAAAAACAAGCCTTGACGTGATTCGAGCGGAGCGGCCGTAGCGACCCACGACGAACACGACGAACACGACTGAACCCCGTGCCCATTCGTGGTCGTCGTGCCGTCGTGGTTGAAACGCAGGTCCATTCCTGCAAACCGAGGAGAAGCATCATGTCGCCTACGTGGAGTGCATCGAAGTTTCGTCGTCTGGGCAGGCTCGCGACGGCGGCCGTCATCCTGAGCGTTGCGCCGCCGCTCCTCGCTCACGACATGTGGATCGACCCAACCACGTTCGTTCCCGAACCTGGCACGATCGTGGGGCTCCGACTCCGGGTTGGAGAGAATCTGCTCGGCGATCCCCTGCCGCGCGATCCAGCGCTCATCAATGAGTTCGTCTTCGAAGACGGAAGCGGCCGCAAGCCGGTCGTCGGCCGCGATGGTGCCGATCCGGCGGGCCTCCTGCGCGCAGCCACGCCAGGTCTGATCGTCGTCGGCTACCGCAGCAACCCGAGCACGATCGAGCAGACGCCCGAGAAGTTCAATCAGTACTTGAAGGAAGAGGGGCTCGACACGGTTGCGGCGCTGAGAGCGCGCCGGAAAGAAACGGGCGTCACAACCCGCGAAATGTTCTCGCGGTGCGCGAAGAGTCTCGTGCTGGCGGGCCCGGCGTCGGCGGGCCAGGGCGATCGGCTGCTCGGCCTTCCACTCGAGATCGTCGCCGAGCGGAACCCCTACGTGATCGCGATCGGCCAGGAACTTCCGTTTCGCTTGACCTACGAGAATCGGCCACTGCCGGGAGCACTCGTGGTCGCCATCAACCGGCTCAATCCGGCCGAGAAGCTGAGGGCGCGCACCGACAACGATGGGCGCGTGCGATTCACTTTGCCGCGAGGCGGCATGTGGCTGATCAAAGCCGTGCACATGGTTCCTGCGCCGGCCGGCGCGAATGCGGAGTGGGCCAGCTACTGGGCCTCGCTCACGTTCGGGCTGAATGACACGCTCTAACGGGAGACGGACGATGTGGTCCTGGACCGTGATTCACCGGCTCGTCATCAGAGCGGCGCGTGGCATCGCCGCGTTCATCGTGCTCTGCGGGTCGGTCGCGGGTGCGCACGAGATCGGCACGACACGTGTGTCGGTCGTCTTTGGCGCGGACCGGACCTACCACATCGAAATCGTGACCGACGCGGCCGCGCTCCTCGAGAAGCTTGAAGCCTTCGCCGGCCGCCCGCCCGCTCCCGGGACAGGGCTTGAGGAGACCTTTCTCCAACGCCTGACCGTGGCGTTCGATGGCATGGACGTCCATCCGGCAATCGAGTATTCCGTCGCGCCGCCAACGGATGCCGCCTCGCCAGCGCTGGCAACGATCCGCCTGGCGGGCGAGATTCCTCGCGGTGCGCGCGAGTTCACGTGGACCTACTCGTGGACCTTCGCCTCGTACGCCCTCACGGTTGGCCGCGAGAGTGCCGAGGCCGCGGTGACCGAGTGGCTGGAGGGTGGCCAGACCAGTTCACCGTTTCCCTTGTCCTCAATGGTTGCTCCAAGTCGCCTCACCTCCGCCTGGCGCTACTTCACGCTCGGCTTTACTCACATCCTTCCGCACGGGTTGGATCACGTCCTCTTCGTGCTGGGCATTTTTCTGCTCAGTGGCCGTCTTCGTTCGGTGCTCTGGCAGGTCAGCGCATTCACCGTCGCCCACTCGATCACACTCGGCTTGAGTATGTACGAGCGCCTGGCGGTCTCGCCCTCCATCGTCGAGCCGCTGATCGCACTGTCGATCGCCTACGTCGCCATCGAGAACCTCTTCCTGTCCGAGCTCAAGTCGTGGCGGGTGGCCCTGGTGTTTGGATTCGGACTCCTCCACGGCATGGGCTTCGCCGGCGCGCTCAGGGAGATCGGTCTACCGCGCTCCGATTTCTTGATGGCGCTGTTGACGTTCAACGCTGGCGTGGAGGCCGGCCAGCTCGGGGTCATCGGTGTGGCTTTCGTGCTCGTGGGGCTGCATTGCGGGACCTGCGCCTGGTATCGCCGTCGAATCGTGGTGCCCGCGTCGGCGCTGATCGCGTGCACCGCCGTGTACTGGACCCTCGAGCGTTTGTCTTTCTAACGCGCTAGGTGTCCTCGTCCTCGAGCGCCCGCCACATGGAATAGGGGTGCTCGTCGACGTGAACAGGCGAGCACACCACCCGCACCGAGCGCTGCGCCGCTGCAGCGGCGAGCTCCGAGTAGATGTTCGCGGTCGAGAGACCGTAAGGTTCTCCCGCCTCGAGCGAAAACGCGCAGTAGACGTGACGGACGCCTGTCAGATACATCGCGGTCAGGCACATCGGACACGGATGGCCGCTCGCAAACATGACGCATCCATCCAGGCGAACGGCACCGGTGCGCCGGCAGGCGGCGCGAATCGCCTGCATCTCCGCATGCGCGGTCGGATCGTTCGTGGCCACGACCTCATTGACCCCGGTCGCGAGCACCGCGCCATCCTTGACCAGCACCGCGCCGAAGGGGCGGCCCCGGCGCCGGACGTTCTCAACCGCGAGCGCCACTGCCTGTTTCAGGAACCGCTCGACGCCCGTCACGAGATGATTCGACGTACCGGTGACGCGGCCTAGCGGCCGTAGACGCGGATCTCCTTGCCGTTGGCGAGCACCACGCGCTCGAGCCGGATGATCTTCTGGCCGTCGGCGAACTGATAGCCGGTGCCCGTGATCACGTCGCCCGGTTTGACCGTGGTTCGGGTCCAGCCATTCGCCTCCATCCGATTGATCGCGGGCCCTCCGATCAGCCATTTCTCCGCCTGTCCGCCATCGGTGCGGACCTCGACAGTCATCATCGGGTGCGGATTCGACCAGGTGAATTCCGTCACCGTGCCCTTTACCGTCACGAGCTTGGTACGGCTCACCGGCCACTGGTGATGAGCGGACAGCGGCATTGCCGCCGAGAGCAGCGTAAGCACAAGAAATCCCGGAATAAGTACAGCCTTCATTGCACGCGCTCCTTTCGTCAGCGATTCTAGGACAGAACTGGCCCCCGCCTCAGCTCAATCCCAAACTGGACCATACCGCCGCAAAACCCAAGACGTATCCCCTCTTCAGGGGATGGCGGCGAGGTCGATCGTGCGGTTTACTGGTGATAGAGGCGTCATCTTCCAGTGGTCTCAAGGATGAGAATTCGACTGACCCGCAAACTTTCACAGCGGCTGAATGGCGTCGACATCTCCCGGCAGAGCGTCGGAGACGTTGTCGATCTGCCCCGCCACGACGCCGAGCTGCTCCTCGCCGAGGGGTGGGCACTACCGGCGACCGACAACCATTCGAGGCAACCCCTTCGTCGCAAGGCGCGGACACGGAAGCAACGCACTGGCAAGCGGCGCGAGTGAAGGGGGACGTGGACATGGAAAGGGCCCGGCAAACCGGGCCCTTTTTCCTACGGTATCGCTATCCCAGCCTTACCAGCGGAACGTGACGCCGCCGGCGGCGCGCCAATAGTCGAAATTGCCGACGTTGATATCGAACTCATTGTCTTCGTCTGGATCGACAAACGAGCGAAGGTACCGCACGTCACCACGAATGCCAACGTGATCGGTGAAGAATCCGAGCGCACCGGCGCCCAGGTTGAAGCCGAACTCGCTGTTATCGACGTGGAAAAGGTCGTCGTTGCTCCGCGCTTCGGTCTGGAGCATTCCAAGTCCGCCCGTGAGATAGGGCCGGAACCCCGCATCGCGCTGCCCGCCAATCGGCACCCCAATGATGGCGTTGCCCATCGCGGTCACGACGTTTGAGCCACCGTCGAAATCGATATCGTCGTCGTTTCCCTCGAAGAACTCGGGTGTGAACGAGAAGTCGGCTTCCCAGCCGAAGATCCCGGCGCCCATCCAGCCGATCGCGGTTCCGTAGGTGAAGTGCTCGCGGCCGTTCGTGTCGGCGCCGAACGTCGAACCGATGCTGGGCGTGAAAAGCCAGTCAGCTCGGGCGGGGGCGGCCGTGAGCGCCACCAGGAGCGCTGTCCCGATCAAGTACTTCTTCATGAGTTTTAATCTCCAATTTGCCCTTTGGCGGAAGGGCGTGGTGCAAGCCATATTCCGCAACCCAAGAAGTACCTGGTTCCTGTCGTGCGGAATGACGGCATCAAATGGCGAAAGGTTTGCTCGTCAGAGAGCCGGAGGTTCTCATGTTGAGCCGCATCGTTGCTGCTGTGCTGCTTTCAGCTGGACTGTTTGCGGAGTCCGCTTTTTCGCAGACGGCGCCTAATCCGCTTCAGCCATCAGTCACAACTGATGCGCAAGGGCGGCCTGTCTTTCGAATCACGGTCGTCGGCCGCGCCGTTCCTGCGGTGAACTACCGGCCCCGCCGCGGAGACACCGAGCTCGACATGATCGGCACCTCGTTGATGCCGCGTGCCCGCGGAGAAATCGAGGTCAGCGGCAAGAAAGGGTACATGGAGATCACGGGCGAATTCGATCGGATCGAGCCACCGACGCAGTTCGGACCCGAATACCTGACCTATGTCATCTGGGCCGTGACACCCGAGGGGCGCGCCGTCAACCTTGGCGAACTGCAGATAAAGGATGAGCGGAGTGTGCGCGTCACCACCGACCTGCAGGCCTTTGGCGTGATCGTCACGGCGGAGCCGTACTTTGCCGTGACGCAGCCGAGTGACGTCGTCATCATGGAAAACGCGGTGAAGCGCGGGACGGAGGGTCGCATCGAGGCGATCGAGGCCAGGTATGAACTGCTGAAGCGCGGCTCGTACGTCCAGAATCAGGATTATGCGCAGCTGAAGGTAAAGGCGCCGGAACCGGGTACGCCGCTCGATCTGGCGGAGGCGCGCAACGCGCTCGCGCTGTCCCGAGTGGCTGGTGCGCATGAATACGCGCCGGAAACGTATGCGAAAGCAGAGGCGTTGCTGCGCGAAGCCGAGGACGCGCGCGAGCGACGCAAGGGCGGGAACACAGTGCAACAGCCCGCGCGGCAGGCGGCGCAGACTGCGGAGGACGCCCGCATCATTTCGCTGCGGCGGCAGGAAGAGGAGTTCCAGGCGCGTGTGACCGCGTTGGCGGCCCAGCGCGAAGCCGATGCGCTGGCGCGGGCGCGCGCGGAAGAAGACGCGCGGTTAAGGGCCGAAGCCGCGCAAGCCGAGGCTGAAGCCGCGAGGCTGGCGGCAGAGCGTCAACGCCTGGATGCGGACGCGGCGAAGGCGGCGGCGGATCTCGCCAAGGCTGAAGCGGACCGGGCGCGGCTCGATGCGGAGCGAGAGCGTCTGGCCGCCGAGGCGGCACGTGCCGCGGCTGAAAGTCAGGCCCAGGCGGCACGAGAGGCCGCCCTGGCCGCCGAGCGTGAGAAAGCCGCGCTTCGCGAGCAGCTGCGCGTGCAGCTCAACGAGATCCTCGAAACCCGTGAAACCGCTCGGGGTCTGATTGTGAATCTGTCCGACGTGCTGTTTGATTTCAACAAGGCCACGCTGCGACCGGGCGCGCGCGAGAAGCTCGCCAAGATCTCCGGGATCGTCCTGGCGCACCCGGGTTTGAAGACGCAGGCCGAAGGACACGCCGACGCCATCGGCAGCGACCAGTACAATCAGCGCCTGTCCGAACGGCGTGCGGAGTCAGTCCGCTCGTTCCTGGTCCAGCAGGGCATCAGCGCCGACGCGGTCGCCGCGGCTGGATTCGGAGAAAGCCGGCCAGTGGCCACCAACGGCACGGCGGAAGGGCGACAGCAGAATCGGCGCGTTGAACTGGTCGTTTCCGGCGAACCGATTGGCAAGACCGGAAGTGAGGTTGGAGCCACCGGAACGTCCGGACTGAACAGATAGCACTCGACTCGCGGCGACGCGGCGCGAGATCAACATGGAAATTGACATCCTCGATGCCGCTCGCGCGATAAGGATCCGCCGATACCCGGATGCTTCGGTTGTGTTTGCAGCGGGTTCGCTGGTGCGCGGAGAAGGCACGGCCTACTCGGACCTCGATCTCGTCGTCGTCTACCCCGCCGTGCCGACTGCCGTGAAAGCTTCGACAAGCTGTTCCGCGACGGCGATGTCGATGCCGTGATCCACCTTACTGAAGCCCTCCTTAAACCGCATGGTGGTCTATTGTTCGACGGGTACCGCTCTGAGGCTCCCTCCAGCTGGCGCACGATCGTTGCGTAGACACTTCGCGACCACTCAGGAGTAAGCTTCCACGCATGACGGCGATCCGTGTCGTTGCCCGCGCGACGCTCATAGCGATCTTTCCCGCGATCGTGGCGGCGCAAGAACCCGAGGCGCTGATCATCGATCCGGGACAGACCACGATCACGCTGCACGTCGGACGAGCCGGCGTCTTCGCCTTCGCCGGCCACGATCATGAAGTGGTGGTGCCGGCCATGCAGGGACGTATCACGCTCGACCGTGCCAATGTCAGCCGATCGACCGTGTCGGTGACGTTCGAGGCGACCGCCTTGAAGGTCACCGGGAAAGGCGAGCCAGCCGAGGATGTGCCGGAGGTTCAGCGGGTGATGCTGAGTGACCAGGTGTTGGATGTCAAGCGCCATCCCACGATCACGTTTCAGTCCCGTCAGGTATCGGTCGTGAAGCAATCCGCGAATCAGATGACGCTTGGCATTACAGGGGACCTGACGCTTCACGGCGTCACACGGCCGTTAGCTGTGCCCGTGACAGTGCAGCTTGGCGCCGACGGGCTTCGCGCCACTGGCAGGACCACCGTGCAGCAATCGCAGTTTGGTATCCGACCCGTGACCGCGGGGGCCGGCACGGTGCGCGTGAAAGACGACGTCGAAGTCGTACTCTCGATCACCGCAAGGCGGCCTTGAGACACGGGTGGTCCACTCGAGTCAAGGCGCTCACGAACTAGAAGTCCAACTGCAGACTCAGTCTGCCGACCCGCGCGGCAAGCACCGACGTCGGGATTCCCCAGGTCGCAAAATTCTGGTTCACGCCCAGGATCGTGTCGGCATTCAGCGCGTTGTACAGATCGACGTTCACTCGCGCTCTCACCTGCCGAATCTGCAGGAGCTTCGCGACCCGCAAGTCGAGCTGGTTCAGGCGCTCTCCGTACACGGTCCCGGGTGAGACCAGGTTCAGCGTGATGTTTCTCGCGCCGCCGGCCAGGGGGCGCCGGAGCGAGGGTGCCACTTCGGTCGTGGACGCGTTGTAGCGAGCGTCCTGCCGGGGTCCGGGCAGGCTGATGAATGTCGCGCTCAATTGCACGTCTACCCGCGGCAGTGTGTACGAGCCCACGGCTTTCGCCTGGGTGAGGAAATTCGTCGTGCGATCGCAGAACGCTGCGGGAACCCATCCGGCGATGACGTCTTCTGTCCCCAGCAAATCGTCATGGTTCGCACCACCCCCGCCAAAGCCCGAGGAACGGAAGAACATTTCGGGGAGCTTGTCCACGATCTCGCAATTGTCGCGTGTCGTCCGCCCGGTGCTCACGCTGCCCTGCAACATCATGTCAGGACCCGGCCGAACCGTCAGCGCCACATCGCCGCCAGTCCAGCGCCAGATCTCGTTGCCGTAGTTGCTCGAGTGGGTGACGAAGTTGTCGGCCGGCACGCCGAATTTCTCAGGTTTGATATCAACGCCGGACACGACATAGCCACCGCCACCAGGCAACGACGGATGCTGTGGTGCCGTGATGCTGAACGTGTCGAAGTCCCCCGGTCCGAGCGACCGGTTGTCCACCGCCACGAGGTTGCCGTACCAGCGCCGAACGAAGCTGGCTTCCAGCGCCACTCTCGGATGCAGCTCGCGCTGCACGCTGGTTGAAAACTCCCAGTTGAATGGCCTCGTCCCCCAGCCGCGTTGAAGGTTGGGGTCCATCGTGTTGCCGCGTATGGTCAAGCCGAAGTTCGCGTCGGCCAGCGGGCCGCACTCGGCGTTCGCTCGCGGATTGGTCAGGTCACAGTCAGGCGTCAGATCTCCATCCAGATCGTTCCACGACCTCGTCGTCTGGCTGACAAGACTTCTGATTGGGTTGGTGTCCGCTGAAAGACCCGTCTCTGCGCCGAAACTCGAAAGGTACCTGTTGAGACTGACCTTGAGGACAGTTTTCCCGGTGCCGAAGAGATCGTAGGCGGCTCCAAGCCTCGGCGACACGTCGTGCCAGGCCGAGTTGCTTTCTTTCGGGAAGAGGAAGCTCCTCGTGGGCGCGAATGGCGTCGGGCCGACGTACTGCTCGGGAAAGCTGTTCGCGAAGTAGTCGTAGCGGAGGCCGTAGGTGAAGGTCAGCCGATCGCGGATCGCCCACCTGTCCTGGGCGAACACCGCCATATCGTGATCGATGTTCGTCCGGTACTCCCACGGTTCCGCGTACAAGGTGATCTGGTTGGGCACGCCGACGTTGAACTGGTAGCTGAGGCCCTTCGGGTTTTCCTTGCGTTCCCAGCCGTAGCCATGCGTATGCGTGGCGCCCACCTTCGCCGAGTGCGTGCCCGTCACGTAGGAGACGACGAACCGCTTGTGAATCGGATTGTTGCGGAGCGTCCGAAGGTCGAAGTACGGACCGCCCCAGTACAACCCGCTGGTCTGTTCCCGGCGCAGGATCATCGAGGAGTCCAGGTCGCCGAACGTACGGCGGAGGAACAGCGCGCCGACGGAGCTGGCCCCCGCTTCGACGAGAAGCCGGTTGGTCAGCGGCGCCAGCCAGTCGGTCTGCACGGTGCGAACCTGGTACTCCTGTTCGAGCGAGGACTCGATCGCGCGAGTCGTGCTTACGCCGGTTGGACAATGGCAGGCGATCTGTTCGTGTACGGTCAGCCCGAACTTGTGCTTCGGCGTCGCCTGCCACGACAGCCGGAGCTGCGCATCGGGAAAACTGGTTTCGTTGTACGCCTGGCGACTCAAATCGGGTTCGAAGAACCGCGCGGTTGGATCGTTGAGATTCTTGGCAAAGAACTGATCGGCGACGTAGTTCGACTGCACCGCGTGCCGGGCAGTGAGGAAGAACCACAGCTTGTCGCGCATGATCGCGCCGCCGGCACCGGCGTTGATGTCGTAGTTTCGCTTGATCGTACCCGGCGCGCGTAAACCGGCGTCCTTGAGGCGCTGCGTCAAATTGCTGCTCTGGAGCGATGCCGGCGCCGCGCTGAAGTAGAGGGTCCCTCTATACGTGTTGCCGCCTTCCCGGGGGACGTAATTGATGACGACGCCGCCGACGAGGCTTTCGATCGAGGCGCCGGCGGTGTCGTAGACGAATTCCTGGGTGGCGACATTGTTCACCGGGCCCTGGATGCTGTAGCCCTCGCGGCTGAGGCCGGTGATCCGCATCCCGCCCTGGGTAATCGCCTGGTCCTGACGCCGGCTGCCATGCGACGCAAGAGAGTAGGTAATCGCCGGACTCCCGGTACCGCCGACGTCAGTGGCCCCCTGCGCCATGGTGACGCCCGGAAGGAGTATGCCGACGTCGTGAGCGGTCCTGCCCACAGGAATCAGATCGAGAATCTCCCGACTCATCACGCGCTGCTGCGCCACGTTCTGCGCATCGATGATCGGACTCTCGCCGGTGACGGTAATGGTGTCTTCGAGCGCGCCTACAGGCATCTCCGCGTTGACGGTTGCGGCAAACGACCCGGACAACTGAATGCCCGGGCGGTCGACGGTGGTGAATCCCGGCAGCGTGAACTTCACGAGGTACTGACCCGGCGGCAGGTTGATGATTCGGTACCTCCCGCTTCCGTCAGTCACGGCCGCGCGGCTCTTCTCGATCAAGGCCGGACTCGTGACCTCGACGGTCACTCCTGGCAAGACAGACCCGGTCGTATCCGTGACGAGACCCGCAACGCTGGCCTCTTGGGCCAACGCGATAGTCGGGACGCTCAGCACTGCAACGACAGCGGTGATGAACAGACGTGCGGGGCGTTTGATCCGTACCATGGTGGTGCGCTTGTACCGGATCGTCAGCTTTTTCGTCAAGACGAGCGCGAGCGAAAACGCTCACAACGCCCGCTGGAGAACAACCACGAAGGCGCGAAGGCATCGAAGGTCACGAGACCCTGATAGTGTTTTTCGTGACCTTCGCAGCCTTCCTGTCTTCGTGGTGGCGTCTATTTGCGAGCTGCAGGAGCAGCGGGACACGTCCCGCTGAGTTCGCGAATCGACGCGGCCTCGAACTCCGGAAGATTCACTTTGTCCGGGCCTGGTCCGCGATCTCGCGTCGGCCCGCCGCCGAGGCCAGCGTCCTCCGGATCGATTCGACCAGAAACCTCGACTCGCTTTCCTACCAGTGCCTTCAGGCGTTCGTCGGGGATATTCTCGACCTTGTACATATTGCCGGTGGAGGGCACCGATCCTGATGTGCCGACTGTCTGGGCGGGTGTCCCCGGTCGCGTTGGCGCCGGCATCGTCGCATCCGCCAGTATGTAGTCTTCCAGAACACCGGCTCGTTCGACCACAGTTGGCGTCCGTCCAGGTACCTGACTCTCTCGGTAGAGGCAGCCCACCAGCGTTGCCGTGGTCTGGGCCACCGTCGTGGCGGCTGGCGGCGCCCCTTGAGCCGGCGCTTGCGCCGCTTGAGCTGCGGATAGCGCGGCGGTTGCGAACAGCCCGAGCGTTGCGATGGTCATGCGCTTGATGATCACGATAGTGCTCCTGTCTGTTGGGTGAGCCGAGTCGCTACCAGTGCAATCGGTAAACCAACAGGCGGGAGATTTTCTTGCGATTCGACGGCGGGCTCTGCCGTTGTGATCAGGGTTGGGCTGCGAGCGTGCTCACGGAGGCGTCGAGACGCTCGGCGAGCGGAGCGAATGCGAGCGTCGGACCGTTCCACCGCAGGTCGTCGACTGAGTCGAACAGCTCCAGGTGGCAGCGCAGTGTCGCCAGATCACGAAAGAGAAATGCTCGATCGCGCTCGCGAAACAGCGTGAGCGCCAGCGCGGCGGGATTGGCGGCGTTGACGCCCCACGTGCGCCAGTTCTCAGGGATGGATTCGAGATGGCCGTATCGCCTGAGAACCGCAGCGGAGGATTTTGCTCCCCAGCCTCTCAGACCGGGATAGCCATCGGCGGCGTCGCCGACGAGCGCCAGGTAGTCGGGAATCGATGCTGGCGGCATTCCGAACTTGGCGACGACGCCAGCTTCGTCGAAGATCGCCCGCGTGCGACGGTTCATCTGCACCACGCGCGTGCCGCGAACGCACTGCGCAAGGTCCTTATCGGGCGTACAGATAATCACTCGTTCGACTCGTGGGTCGAGAGCCGCCTTCGCCGCCGCGGACGCCAGCGCATCATCGGCCTCGAATTCCACCATCGGCCAGACGACGATGCCAAGCGCTGACAAGGCTTCTTCGAGGAGAGGGAACTGGATGAGAAGTGCGGGCTCAATGCCATCACCTGTCTTGTAACCAGGCCATAGCCCGTTGCGGAATGACTCGATGACGTGATCCGTGGCCACCGCCACGTACCGCGCCCCACCGTTGATCATCGAGAGCACGGACGCGAGCACGCCGCGCACCGCCGCCACTTCCCGGCCATCCCGATCCCGCTGGGACGGAAGCGCGTAATAGTGGCGAAACAGCTCATAGGTGCCGTCGACGAGGTAGACGTCCATCGTAGGCATCCACCTCATTTCACCCTCCAGAGGCCTTGCCTGTGCCGCGCCAGTGCCGCAACGTTGACATCAGTCGGCCAGACTATATACGCTGCCCGCCGGACTTGTGATCCTCGCAGGAAGTCATTCTGAAACGCAGCCGCAGTGTCGGGAAAGGAGCTCCACAATGAAGCGATGGGTCGTGGTGGCGGCAATATTACTGGCTTCAGCCGCTGCGTACGTTCAAGCAGGGAGAGAGCCGCAGCAAGGCGGTGGTACCCAGGCGCAGGCGGGGCGCGGCGGCCGCGGCCAGGGCGATGCCGCGCAGACGGGGCGCGGCGGACGGGGCCAGGGCGGCGGTGGCGGCGGCGGCGTCGTGTCCACGGCAGATCTGACGGTTGTCGATGGCTGGGGCCGCCCGCTGACGGACCCGCTTGGAGGAAAGCCTCCCGGTCCGGCGCCGGCTCGTAATATTGCGGGGATGTGGGAGCCGGCCAACGGCCCCGGCGCGGGCATTCAGGCCAATGGTCCGTCATCCATGCCCAGCGACGGTAAGAGCGAGCCTCCCTATACGCCCGCAGGCAAGGCCGCATATGACAGCCATCATGCGCTCTATGGCTACCGCGCCGTACTGCCGTCGATGAGCAACGATCCGCGCGATAAGTGCGACCCTCTGGGCTTTCCGCGCGCCAATTTCTATCAGTTGCGTCACACGCGATTCATTCAGGAGCCAAGAAACGTCGTGATCCTGTACCAGTTCGAGAAGCGCTACCGCGTGATCTGGACCGATGGACGGGATTTCCCCAAGGAGCTCCCGGACTTCCGATGGTACGGATACTCAATCGGCAGATGGGCGGATCCTGCGACGTTCGTCGTCAACACCCTTGGAATGATCGGCCGTGAACGCCTGTGGCTGGATGAGACCGGCCGGCCCATGAGCGAGGAAATGAAGGTCGAGGAACGATTCCACCGGGTCAATTCGCATCGCATGGAAATCACCGTGACGGTGGACGATCCCAAGTTCTACAGCAGGCCGTGGGTGCCGATGGACAAGTTCCCGATGAAACTGCAAGCGGATGACTACGACATCATCGAAATGCTCTGCGTCCCGACCGACATGGAGTCGTACCACACGGATTTCGCCGATCCAGCTAGTGGGATAATCAAGTAGTCGTTCGAACCGGAATCGTATTCTGCAAGGGAGATCGCCACATGAAGACCTTTCTCCGATGGGCGCTGTTCGCAGGACTGCTTTCGACTCCTGTGCTCGCCCATCACGGCAATGCCGCCTTCGACGTGGGCAAGACACGCGAGCTCAAGGGGACCGTCACCGAATGGATCTGGGCCAACCCTCATTGCTGGCTGAAATTCGACGTCACGGAAGACGGCAAGACCGTCAACTGGGTCGTCGAGGCCACCAACTCCGCCGATCTCATGGAGAGAGGCTGGAGCAGGCTGCTGTTCAAGCCCGGCGATCAGGTCACGGTGTCGCTCGAACCAGTCAAGAGCGGGGCGCCGGTCGGGCGCGTCCGCTCGATCACGCTGGCCAACGGAAAGGTCGTCGGCACCAATTACATTCCGCGCCCGTAATGTGCCATCGGATCCCGTGGCCGGCATGACGTCGACGTCTCGGATATTCACCTGCCTCGCGACGGCCTGCGGGGTCTGCCTGTTGGGCAGCGTGCTGACGGCAGGCCAGGCTGCCCCGCAGGACACGCCGATGCTGGCGGAGCAGTACTTCAAGAACGTACAGACGCTGAAGGGGCTCTCAGTCGACGAGTTCCTCGACACGATGGGCATGTTCGCCGCAGCAACCGGGCTGAACTGCACCGACTGCCACGTCGATGAGAGCGGCGGCAGCTGGGCGCGCTACGCCGACGACAACCAGCTCAAGCGGACGACGCGCGCGATGGTCGGGATCATGGGCGCCATCAACAAGCAGTACTTCGGCGGCCGCCAGGTGGTCACCTGCTATTCCTGCCATAACGGCAACCGCCGGCCGAAGGTCATACCGAGCCTGGCGCTTCAGTATGCCGTCAATCCGGTGCTCGACGATCCGTACGAGATTCTGCAGCCGGCGTTCGATGCCCCGCCAATCGACGCCGTGCTCGACAAGTACATCGCCGCCGTCGGCGGCGCCGCGCGACTGAAGGGGTTGACGTCCTTCACCGCTGAAGGCATCTACTCGGGATACGACGATTTCGAACAATTCCCGGTGCAGGTGTTTGCCAGGGCACCGAACCAGCGCACGACAATCCTCCGCTCCCAGTACGGCGACGTCACGACGGCCTTCGATGGACGGTCCGGCTGGCTGGCGTCGCCGACCGAAATCAAGCCGACGCCGGTCATCGTGCTGACGGGCGGCAACCTGGAAGGCACGGCGCTCGAAGCGGAGCTGTCGTTTCCTGGACAGATCAAGCAAACGCTGACGAACTGGATCGTCGGTCCGCTGACCGCGATCGGCGATCGCGAGGTGCGCATCGTCCAGGGGAAGAAGGCCAGCGGCACGCCGATCAAACTGTATTTCGATGAAGAGTCCGGACTGCTCGTACGAATGATCCGGTATTCGTCGCAGTCACCAGTCGGTCGCGTGCCAACGCAGATCGATTTCGAGGATTACCGCGACGTGTCCGGCATCAAGTTCCCGTTCAAGTGGACCTCGACGTGGACGGATGGACGGACGCTCTACCAGCTGAAGAACGTCCAGGTCAATCCGACGATTCCTGCGGCGAGATTCGCGCGGCCGATGCCGCCCGCCCGGCCTCCGGCGCGCTGATATGGCGGCCGATTCCTTCTATCACGACGGGATGCGGCGGCTGCAGGACGCTCGTGAGACCCGGCGGCTGGCTGACCGCCTGGAGGACGTCACCGTTCACACCACTTTCACCGACGAGGACCGCGCATTTATCCGGCGGTCCTCCATGTTCTTCGTCGCCACAGCAGACGCCCGGGGGCATCCGGATTGCTCGTACAAGGGCGGGCTCCCCGGATTCGTGCGTGTGCTTGACGATCGCACGCTGTGCCTTCCTGATTACGACGGCAATGGCATGTACCGCACCTGGGGCAATGTGCTCGTCAATGCCCACGTCGGATTGCTGTTCCTGGATTTCGAGCGCCCGAACCGGCTACGCGTGAATGGCGTTGCCCGGATCAGCGAGGATGATCCGCTGCGAAGTGAGTTCCCGGGTTCGGTGTTTATTGTGCGTGTGGCCGCCGATCGGATCTTCCGGAACTGCCCGCGCTACATCCACAAGATGCAACTCCTCGAGCATTCGGCTTACGCACCGCGTCCCGACTACACCCCGCCTGTCCCTGCCTGGAAGACGTTCGCAGACTTCCGGGATTCCCTTCCCGCGCGCGACCGAACAGAGGACGCGTAGCGATCGTTCAAAGTTGTAGGGGCCGACCTTAAGGTCGGCCCCTACCTGGGTTCGACGCGCGCCGGCGGTTGATGGCCACCGGCGATTCCGAACTGATTGTTCTCCTGACAGAAGGTTTCCATCAATTCGTCGCCGGCAGGCGCGAGCGTAGCGTTGAAGGTTGCCGTGAAGGGCTTTGAGAACGCGCCCGGGTCTTCGAAGGTAACCGCGTTGGTCATGTGGCCCTTGTCGATACGCGTCCACCGCTCAATCGTGTGGAGCTGCTCGGTATGCGGCGTTCCAACGTGATCGAACCAGGACTTGTCGTTGTACCCGACCGTGTCGATGACGAGAGTGTCCTTTTCCCACCAGCCTGTCGAGTGTCCCAGCCAGGTTGGATCGAGCTCCGCAGGATGTTTCCGTCCGTCCATGAAGATCTGGCGGAACGTGTGAATGGTCCCCTCGTAGAGGATGAACATGTGCGTCGGCTTGATCGTGTAGTTCTGCACGAAGCGAGATGGATAGGGCGTGACGCGCGGGACTCCCGCCGGCAGACAAAAGTTGGTAGGGTCCTCTTCCTGATGCGCCCTGCGGTGGTCGACGAGCGCTTTCGCCCATGGCAGAAGAGGAAGCGACTCGCCGCGCGGCAGTCCCGCGGCGATGTCGTTACCCGAGCCGCCGCCATACCAGACGCCATCGCCGAGGTCGACGGTCCCGTCCGCCAGGCGCGGAATCGGACCGGTGGGTGCCGGCGGACGTTTCAGGTCTTGTCCGAGCGCGGCAACCGCTCCAAGCGGGCCCCGATCGCCGCCGCCCCCGCCGCGGCCCCCGCCGCGGCCCTGTCCGCCGGCCTGAGCCTGGGTCTGGGCCGCGGGGGCATCCAGATTTACAAACAGCGGCGCGGCAATCACAAACGCGCTGATGATGACCAACAGTTTACGCACGGTGGGGCTTCCTTTCTCTCGGCGCAAATCCTAGCACCTTTATGGCGGTTCGGCGTTATATGGTCGCACGCGCCCCGACGAGCACCTCGGCGATCTGTACGGCGTTGAGCGCGGCGCCTTTGCGGAGCTGATCGCCGCAGACGAAGAGGTCGAGGCCGAACCCCTCGGGCTGCGACAGGTCCCGGCGAATGCGGCCAACGTAGACCCGATCGCCCCCCGACGCGATCGTCGGCATCGGGAACCGGTTTTGCTCGCGCTCGTCCACGATCTCGACGCCGGCGGCC
>Ga0075421_100001790_pt1 | contig 25314 bp, 18 predicted proteins | sample SoiMetdeltSBSDD5_FD_75292 | JGI IMG/M metagenome (GOLD analysis project Ga0075421, IMG submission 75292) | Bulk soil microbial communities from a Populus tree surrounding site in Tennessee, USA - Soil MetaG P. deltoides SBSDD5 | ecosystem: Environmental > Terrestrial > Soil > Tree plantation... | reverse complement strand
GCGGTCGGGGGCACGCGCTTTTGGATGCTGCTCTCGGCGGTGATCTTCGGTATTGGATTCGGCAGTGCGTATCCGTCTTACATCGGTTACGTCATGCGCGGTGTGACGCCCGATCGGCGCGGCGCCGCGTTTGGCGCAATCCTTGCGGCATTCGATTCAGGGATCGGCACCGGATCGACGGCGATGGGATGGGTCATTCAGCACTATGGCTTTCGATCGGCGTTTGGTGTTGCAGCAGCGCTGTCGGCATTCGCGCTGCCGTATTTCTTGATCGTGGATAGATATGTTGTCAGTCCAACGCGTCAAGCTGCCGCTCGCGCCAACCCGACAAACTGAACGGTGGCCGAATCAGAAGCCAATCCTCATCCCGACATCAATGCGCCTCGCCGGCATCGCTGCCGTGGGCTGCCCGAAGAACGGCGACGTCATCACGCCCGAATACCCAATCGGATTGACGTGATTGAACAGGTTCTGCACCGCCGCGAACAGTTCGAACCGGACCCGCTTATCTTCGGCGCCCCCTCCACCCATGGCGTTCAACATGTCCGTTGCACCCCCAACGGCACCGATGCGTTGGATGACCACCGTCGGACCACCCGCCGGGCCTCCCGTCGCGCCACGGGTGCCGAAGCCGAACGCATAGCTCGCGCGTGTGCCGACATCCCACATCGCCTTCGTCCACGCGCTGTTGCGCGGAACAGCCAACGGTCGATCGTTGAAAACCGTGTCGCCGTTGTCGTCGCGGCCGGTCGTCACGTTGTAGGGCACGCCCGAGCGGGCGGCCGCCGTGAACCCGACGCGAATGTTCCGCCGGAATGCTGTGTTGATCATGCCGCTGAACACGTGATGCGGCACGCCAGCCACCGGTCCCCATTCGCCGGCGAGCTCGTAGCTGTCCGCGGGCAGGCTGAACGGACCATCGGCGTCATTACGCTGATGAAGCCACGTATAGTTCGCGAAAAGGACGGTGCGCCGGTTCGGAATGTTCATGTTCACTCCGACGTTGAGCGAGTCCCCCCTGAAGCGCGCGGTCGATTCCACTTGCGTCACATTGCCGAGCGACGGATTCGGACGGCCGCCGTCGGGCAGTGGCGCGTTGATGTTGCGTCCGCGAAAACGATTGATGCCGACGCTGTGATTGACACTGACGTTGACTGCGAGGACCGGCGACAGCTGTTGACTGATGCCGCCGTTGATCATCCTTCGTTGCGGCATCACCAGGTTGGCAGCGAGTGAGTATTTGCTCGCCGGCAGCACGTCTTGATCGTCGCCGCCGCTGAAGGGATTTGGATATCCGGGATTGCGGACAATACGATCCAGTTGGCGCTCCCCGTCGACGCGGAGCGTCTGCTCATACGTGTCCGCGTCCAGCCAGTCGTGGAAGATGCCGCCTCCGCCGCGCAGCGTGGTTTTGCCACTCTTGAAGGGCGACCACGTGAATCCGAAGCGCGGCGCAAGGTTCCATCGGTCGTCGAGATGGGTTTGGAGCTCCTGGCGCAGCCCACCACTGATGGTCAGGTTCTTTCTGACCCGCCAGTCGTCCTGGACGAACAGGCCGGCTTGCCACTGTCCGAATTGGACGAGGGGATCGCCAGCGCGTCTAGAGTAGGTGGACGGCTGAATGCTTTCGTAGCTGGCCAGGCTGTCGAATGTGAATGTGCCGAGATAGTTCGCGCGCGTGTCACTTCGGTACGAGCCTCCTTCAACCAGGGCGCCGGCTCGCACGGCATGTTTGCCTTTCGCCCAATCGAGGTTCATGGCCCACTCGAGTTCGGTACTCGTGCGCCCGCCGGACTGTTGTGCCCCGCCTGCCGTGAACGCGTCCAGCACCTGGACTGTCGGCAACTCGGAAGCAGACGTCGAATCAGTCGAAGTCCAATGCCATTGAACCCGTGTTTCGGCGAAGACGGTCCGGCTGAGTGATCCGCTTTCCGCAATTCGGAACAACCGATCGTCTGACGCCCGCGCGTAAGCGCGCTCCGCGAGATTGAAGCCGCCGACGCCGAGATTCTGCTGATGGTTCTGGTTTTCCTGGAATGACACGCGCAGCGTGTGCCCCTTGCTCAATGCGTGGTCGACTCGCGCGGTCACGTTCACGCGATCGGATGGCCGCCGGACATTCGAATTGACCGTCCCGCCCGGCACGGCGGCCAGAATGCTCGCGGAATCGTAAAGCGATGCGCCACCAGCCGAGAGTGAAAACGACGTTCGTTCTTTCAGAAGTGTGCCGCCCAAGTTGAACGCATACTGCTGCGTCTGTTCGGGCCCTTTGTCAGTGACGAACGCGTTCCGGGCGTTGAGTGAATCGTCGCGAAAAGTGAAATCGAGGCCGCCGCGCAGAGGACCGAGACCTGGTTGCGTCGTGAGATCGACAAATACCAGACCGCCTCCATGGTTCTCCGCGGCAAACATGTCGCGCGAGAATCGAATCGATCGGATTTGCGATTTCGGCGGTAGGCGGCCGCCGCGAAATCCGTCGACCCGGATGCTCGCTCCGGGTCCCGCCATTTCCTTCAATGCGCTTTCCATTTCGTCCGGGTCGTCGGGCAGGGCATCAATTTGTTCCTTCGACAGCACCGTATTGAAGCGATCGTTGTTGGGATCGGACGCGACCGTCGACGGATCGCGGCCAACCGAAACCGATTGATCCAGCTTTTCGATCGACAACGTCACGTCACGGCGCGTGTCGCCTGGTCTGACCCTCACGTCACCGATCGTCTTCGTCTCGAACCCGGGGAAGCTCACCAATACGCGATATCGTCCGGGCTCGAGTGCCGATACGGTGGCGATTCCCTGCCCGTCGGAGGTGATGTCATGCGACGCGCCGTCGGCATTGATCACCTGCACCCGTGCACCAGGAATCACTGCGCCGCTCGGATCGTGCACCACGAGGTGGAGCGTGGCGGATGTCGAACGCTGTGCCGCCATTGCCGGCGCAGTGGTGGAGAGCGCGAGGACGAAGATCGCAGCGATAGCCTTCATGCGGTTACCCGTTCCTTCACTGCTCGCTGTCGAACTTCTTCGGATCGATCTTCGGATTGACTTTCACTTTACTGACGGTCCACTCCTCCATCGTCGTGCCCGCGGATCCACGACGGAGCGCGTGCGGAAACTTGATTCCGTCCACCTCCCGCCAGTCGTCGAAGTACAGCGTGTACTCGACCATCGCCGGCGGCTGCGCCTCGAGTTGCTGAATCTGACGTTGCGCATCGGCCTCGATCCGTTGTCGCTCCGCCGCATTTGCTGGGCGCGCCGCAGCCTCTGCTCGTCCTCCACCGCCGGCTGGAGGTGGACCGCCGACAGTCACCGTTCGCGGTTGCGGTGCTTGGTAGGTCACCATCAACGGAAGCCGCGTCGCTTCATCGATGAAGAGTCGGGCGGCGAATCCATCCGCAGTCTTCGCGTCGATAATGAAGGCCTTGCCATCGGGGGATTCGGCCTCGCCCGAATAGGAATACTGGGCCGCGACCGACGGGTGGGTCGTGGCAAACCACCCGAGCATCAGGCGGCTGATTTCCTGACGCGCGGATCTCACGAGTTGCTTGTCGAGTTGTGCCTGCTGCTCTGGCGTGGGTTTCTCACCGCTTCCACCCGTCACCATTCCCGGTCCTCCCATGCGAATCATCATGCCGCCGCCACTCGGTAATCCGGCCGGCGCCACGCTCTTAATCGGATGGTCGCCATTGAAGCCCACGGTGTTCGACATGCTGACCATGGCGCTGTTGGACGACTCCGATCGCACGTACTTGTCCGGAAGACCGAGCAACAGTTCGAGATCCGACGTCATCTGATAGTTGCCCACGTTGCGCTGCGCTGCGGCCTGGACGCTGAGCGATGTGAGTGTGTCCAATTTCTTTCCGCCGATCGCCTTCCTCGCGGTGGCGAGCACTTCCGTCGCTTTCGCGTCCTGGGCCGCGACGCCTCGCGCAACGGCGAGTGCGATTGCGAAAACGATCGCCTGTCGTACTGAAATGTGAATCCGCATAGTCTCGTTCCTCTCGATCTATGTTCCGTGCGCCGGGATCCGTGGTCCGAGATCCGATCCGTGTTGATCCGTGTTCATGCGTGGCTGACCGGTCCGTGTTGATCCGTGGCCATGATCGCGGTTCCGCGGTCGCGAATGGTTAAGCCTTCGCAAAGAGATTGTTAAGGACGTAAAACCTTGCGGCCACACGCGCAAGGGGCGCAAATACGCGTGCTAGACTCGCCATATGCGCGGTCGAATGCGCCTGCCGATGGTCGCGGTGGCGGTGGCGTTGCTGGGATTGATTGCCCTGTTGGCGACGCTCCAGTACCGGTGGCTCGGTCGCATCAGCGATGCCGAGCGCGAGCACATGCGAGCGACGCTGAACACTCGCGCATCAGGGTTCACGCAGGATTTCGATGGCGAACTCACGCGCGCCTACCTGCTCTTCCAAATGGATCCTCAGGCGACCGACAGTCTCGAGTCGCGCATCGGGGTTCGGTACGATCGCTGGCAGGCAACCGCGAAATATCCGCGGCTGATCAAAGACGTCTACAGCGTCATCCCGAGTGAGAGCCCGGAGCTGCAGCGCTTCAACTCCGCAACCCACGCGCTCGAGCCGGCGGCATGGCCCACGGCGATGGAACCGATCCGTGCGCGACTCGCGACCTTCGGTCAGGAACGTCGCGATGCGGCCGGGTTTCTCGTTCGCACCCTTCCCCCGCCAATCTGGGAGAGCGTGCCGGCTCTCGTGATTCCCAGGCCACTCGTGCTCTTCAATCAGCAAGCGGGTCGAGGGGAATTTCGAATGATGCCGGAGCTGTCGTATGTGGTCGTGCTAATGGATCGTGATTACATCAGCGGTGAAATGCTGCCCGCGCTGGCGCAGCAGCACTTTCGGCAAACCGGCGACGGGTTCGACTACCAGCTGGCGGTTGTCAACCCGGCCGATTCGACCGTCGTGTACCACTCGGCCCCCGCCTTCGCCCCACGACCAGATGCGGCCGCGGATGCGACGATGGACCTGTTACAGGTGCGGACGCAGGATTTCGCCTCGATCGTGTCGGAAGTCCGGCGGTTCACGTCGACGTTCATGGCCGGACCGCTTCAGGCAACTGGCACGTCGACGACAATCAGCGAGCACCTCGTGCTTCCTCCCGACGCCGGACGAGCGTTGCGAATGCGCGAGGGAGGTCCGGTTTCGATCTTCGTGCAACAGAATGCACCCCTGAACTCCATCGCCGCCCCGTCGGCGACGGCGGCGGCACGTCTGACCGCGACGGCGACGACTGCGCGCTGGCGCCTCCTGGTAAAACATCCGTCCGGCTCGCTCGAGGCAGCAGTGAATGCGGCGCGACGCCGAAACCTGATCATCAGCTCGAGCATCCTGTCTGTGCTGGGTGCGAGCGTGGCGCTTCTGGTGCTGTCGACCCGCCGCGCGCAGGAGCTCGCGCGGCAGCAAATGGAGTTTGTTGCCGCCGTCTCTCACGAACTGCGCACGCCGCTCGCCGTCATTCGCTCCGCCGCTGAAAACCTCGCGGATGGTGTGGTCAAGGATGAGGAACAGATCAGAAATTACGGCAACCTCGTGCGGAACGAAGGCCGACGTTTGACCGAGATGGTCGAGCAGATTCTCGAGTTTGCTGGGATTGAATCGGGTCAACGCGCATTCGTTCTGCGGCCGGTCGTTCTCGCGCCAATGCTCCGCGAAATCGTGCAGTCTTCCGACGCGCTGATCCGGGCTGCAGGTATTGAAGTCGAGTACGGAATCGACGACGGACTGCCGCCTGTCCTGGGCGATGAATCTGCACTGCGCCGAGTCTTTGAGAATCTGATCGCCAACGCAATCAAGTACGGGGAATCCGGACGATGGATTGGCGTCCGCGGCAGGCGCGCCGGGAGTGAAGTTCAGGTCAGCATTGCGGATCGCGGGATCGGAATCTCCTCGGCGGAACAATCGCGGATCTTCGAGCCGTTCTACCGGGCGCCCGACGTGATCGCGGCGCGTATTCAGGGAGCGGGACTCGGACTCAGCCTCGTTCAACGGATTGTTGAGGCTCATGGAGGCCGCATTACCGTTCGCAGCGACCCGGGGAAAGGCAGCGAGTTCACCGTCGTCCTTCCCGCCGCTAGCGAAGAGCCAATCGGTCGCGCTGCGATGACCGAAGCGCAAGAGCACGGATCGCAGGTGTGAAGCGTCTGCTTCTCATCGAGGATGAACCCGGCCTCGTGCTGACACTGCGCGATCGGCTCACGCGTGAAGGGTACGCCTTCGAAACCTGCGGCGACGGCGAAAGCGGCCTTGAACGAGCCGCCCGCGAGTCCTTCGATCTCGTCCTGCTTGACGTGATGCTGCCGCGGCTGAACGGGTTCGACGTCCTGCGCGAGCTTCGGAAACGCGGAGTCGACACACCCGTGATCATGTTGACCGCGAAGGGTCAGGTTGTCGACAAAGTCGTCGGGTTGAAGCTTGGCGCGGATGACTATGTGACCAAGCCATTCGAGATGGTCGAACTGCTGGCGCGGATCGAAGCCAAGCTCAGGCGCGCACCGGCTGCCGTACACCCTTCGGAGGGCTACCATTTCGACGAGGTCCGCGTGGATTTTCGCCGCGCCGAAGTGATGAAGGCTGGCGAGCCGCTCGAGCTCTCAGCGCGCGAATTCCAGCTGCTGAAGTATTTCATCGAGCACCGCGGCGCGACGCTGACGCGCGAGGAGCTGCTGAACGAGGTATGGGGTTATAACGCGATGCCTTCAACGCGCACAGTCGACGTGCATGTCGCCTGGCTGCGTCAGAAGATCGAACCCAACCCACGCCACCCGCAGTACATCCTCACGGTGCATGGGATGGGATATAAGTTTGCTGGGTGAATGCCGGATCCTGAAATTGCTGATTGTCGATTGCTGATTGTCGATCTAAAACCGAGTGCTCACAATCAGCAATCAGAAATCAGCAATCAGAAATTCCAGCTTAGTCCGTCAACGCCACGATCTCTACTTCCGCAGTGCCGTTGATAAGCCGCAAGATGGCAACTGACGGCTTCACATCGAATCGCCTCGGTCCTGCGGCGCCCGGATTGATCACCAGCCTGCCTCCGCTGCGCTCGACGAGCGCATGGTGGGTGTGTCCGAACACCAGAATGTCGGCCGAATAGCGCGATAACAGTTTGGCGGGAGTCGGGCTGCCGACTTCGTGGCCGTGACTGACGTGAATGGAGAGGCCGCCGACCTCGGTGACGATCTCGTCGGGCAGTACCCCGTCGAGCGGATCAACGTTGCCGTAGACCGCCTCGACCGGTGCGATGCTGCGCAGCGCGTCGAGAACATCACGGCCGCCGACATCGCCGGCGTGGAATATCTGCGACACGCCTCCGAGCGCGCGAAACAGGCCATTGCGAACGAGCCCGTGTGTGTCGGACACGAGCCCGATTATGATGGGCTGTTCGTGATGCGGATCTGCGACGCTCATTGTCACTTCTTTTCCAGCCGCTTTCTCGAGCTGCTGACGGCCGGCCATCCTGCATTCTCCGGCGCGAGTCGCGCCGAGGCAGTATTGCATCAACTCGGCTGGGACGACCCTGGCCCCGCTGAGAATCTCGCGGATCGCTGGGTCGCCGAGCTCGACAATCGACACGTTGCCCGGGCAGCGATGATTGCGAGCATTCCGGGTGACGAGGAGTCGGTTGCCGCCGCCGTGCGGCGTCATTCGTCTCGACTGGTCGGCTTCTTTATGTTCAATCCTGCGGCAGGCGAGGTGTCATCGCGGCTCGCGCGCACCCTGAATAATGGGACGCTGCGCACGATTTGTCTGTTCCCGGCGATGCATGGCTACAGATTGGACGACGAACGGGTGAAAGAAGTCTTTGCCGTAGCCGCCGAGCGCCGCCGGACGGTGTTCGTCCATTGCGGCGTTCTGACAGTGGGCGTCCGCAAGAAACTCGGCTTGCCGTCTCCGTTTGATTTGAGGCTCGGCGATCCGCTGGCCGTGGCGGCGGTCGCGTCGCGGTTTCCCGGCGTCCCGGTCATCATCCCGCATTTCGGCGCGGGCATGCTGCGCGAAGCACTGATGGCGGTCGAGCAGTGCAGCAACATTTATCTCGACACATCGAGTTCCAACAGCTGGATCAAGTACTATCCCGGCCTCGCGATCGATGAGGTATTCCGTCAGGTGATTGCGGTAGCAGGGCCCGACCGGATCCTGTTTGGCACCGACTCGTCGTTCTTTCCACGCGGATGGCAACAACCTCTTTACGACGTGCAGGAAACCACGCTCAGAACGATTGGTGTTTCGATCGACGATCGGGAAAAGATCTTTGGCGGCAATTTCGATCGTCTGTTTCCTGTCGAGGAGTAGGCATTTGACCCGCAGTGCATTCCAGGTGTGTGTGTTCTTGTTTCTGCTGATGCGGCCCTCGGCCGGCGCCCTCCCGGCGGCAATGCAGCAGGAAGCGGCGACGCTCGTGGTGACGAACGGACGGATTCTCACCATGGAGGATTCACAGCCTGAGGCACAGGCGATCGCGGTTCGTGGCGATCGGATCGTGGCCCTCGGGAGTGCGGCCGACATTCGCCGCTATATCGGGACCGGCACCGAAGTCGTCGACGTGCAGGGACAGCTCGTCGTCCCCGGGCTGATCGAAGGGCATGGTCATTTCAACGGCGTAGGAGAGGCGGAACTGAACTTGAAGCTCATGCCGACGACCAGCTGGGATCAAATTGTGTCGATGGTGGGCGATGCCGCAAAGACCGCCAAGCCCGGCGAGTGGATCGTGGGGCGCGGCTGGCACCAGGAAAAGTGGACGAAAAGGCCAGAGCCGAACGTCGAAGGATTTCCCACCCACGCCTCGCTCGACGCGGTCTCTCCCAACAATCCCGTTCTCCTCACACATGCGAGCGGCCATGCGAGTTTCGTCAACAAGAAAGCGCTGGAGCTATCGGACATCAACCGATCGACGCCGAATCCTCCCGGGGGCGAGATCCTGAAAGACGGATCAGGTAACCCGACCGGGCTGCTGCGTGAAACGGCATCTGGCCTCGTGCACACCAACCTCGCGGATCCCGCGCGCATCCGAAAGGCCCTGGAGCTGGCGTCGCGCGAAGTGGTGTCGAAAGGCATCACGTCATTCCAGGATGCTGGTTCGTCGTTTGCGACCATCGACCTGATGAAACAGTTGATTGACGATGGGCGCATCGCCGTGCGGCTGTGGGTGATGGTACGGGAGGGCAACGCGCGCGAGGCGCCGCTGCTCGCGAAATACCGGACGATCGATTATGGCAAGGGTCACCTGACCGTTCGCGCGATCAAACGCCAGATCGATGGCGCCCTGGGCTCGCGCGGGGCGTGGCTGCTGGAACCATACAGCGACAAGCCGGACAGCGTCGGCCTGAACACGTCAAGCATTGCCGATCTGACCGAGACGGCGCGGCTGGCGATGGCGAACGATTACCAGTTATGCATTCACGCAATCGGCGACCGCGCCAACCGGGAAACACTGAACATCTTCGAACAGGCGTTCAAGGCGAACCCTGCCAAACGTGACCTGCGCTGGCGCATCGAACACGCGCAGCACCTGTCGGCGCAGGACATTCCCCGCTTCGGCCAGCTGGGGGTGATTGCGTCGATGCAAGGCATACACTGCACATCGGACGCGCCATATGTGCTCGAGCGTCTTGGTCCACAGCGCGCCGAGGAAGGCGCATACGTGTGGCAGAAGCTGATGAAGACCGGCGCCGTCGTCAGCAACGGCACCGACGCGCCGGTTGAAGATGTCGATCCGATTGCGAACTACCACGCGACCGTGTCGCGCAAGACGAAAACAGGTCAGGTCTTTTACGGCGATCAGCGTATGAGCCGGATGGAAGCGCTGAAGTCGTACACACTCAATCCCGCCTACGCTGCCTTTGAGGAATCATCGAAGGGATCGTTGAAGGTCGGAAAGCTCGCCGACATGACCGTGCTGTCGAAAGACATCACGGCGATTCCGGAGGAAGAGATCCCGACCGCCCACGTCAATTACACGATCGTGGGGGGGAAAGTGCTCTATAAAAGGGAAAAGGGAGAAGGGACAAGGGAAAAGGAAAGATAAAAACCCTTGTCCCTTTTCCCTTGTGCCTTTTCCCTTCCGCGACGTCAGCGCGCGCCTACTGCTTTCGCGCGTCGCGTCGCGGGTTCCTGCTGTTGCGGCATATGGCGGCGAAACTGGTCGAAAAAGCGGCTGCAGGCGCGGTGGAACCGGTCGGTCAGCTGACGGCCCACATCTCCCGGGACCGGACCGAGGCGATTCCACGACGCCTGCGCCGTGCGCACGTCTTCAGCCATTGCGCGCCATTTCGTTTCTTCTCCGGCTCGTCCACCGATGGTGTTGGCGGCCAGCGCCTCCCGCAGCATCATGGCCAGCGCCTGCGATGAATTCGCTGGCGTCGCTGCGACATCGGTCAGGAAGCCTTCGACGCGCTCGCAGAGTTTGACCATCTTCTGGCGATTGGCCTCGACATCGAGATCGGTGCCGCGAAACGCGTCCGGATACGCGTCGAGCAACCGCTCCAGCGCAATCATGAAGCGCGCGCTCAATGGATCGGCGCCCTGACGCACGACCGGCGTCGATTGATTCCATCGATTGCGAAGCGATCGGACGCGCTCGAGAAGCGCGGTGTTCTCCAAGGCGAGCGGCGCGGGCGGCGCGATGTCGGCGACGGCTTCCGGCGCATGCACCTCCGAGGCATCGCTTCGCCCGGCCGGCGCGAGTGATTCGAGCTCGGCGACGAGCGCCTCGCGATCGGCCTGCTTGGCTTCGAGCTCGATCTGGTCGCGGCGCTTGTAGCGATCAAAGAACGTGTCGCAGGCAGCGCGGAACCGCTGCCACAACGCTTCCGACTTCGTGCGCCGAACCGGACCAATCGTTTTCCATTCAGCCTGGAGGCGACGGATTTCGGCGGCGGACTTCTCCCATTCCATCGAGGTGGCGAGTTGTTCGGCGCGCGCGCACAACGCTTCTTTCCTGGCCTGATTGGCCGCCCACACTTCCTTGCGCTGCGCCAGGTCGGCATTGCGTCGAGTAAAGAACGTGTCGCACGCCTCGCGGAACCGCTTCCAGGTCGTTCGCGTATCCTGCCGCGGCACCGGACCGATGGCCTGCCATTCGGCTTGAAGCTTTTTCAGCTCCTCGGCCGTCTTGATCCAATCGGTCGAATGCGCCAGTCCCTCGGCGCGCTCGATGAGCGCGAGCTTCTTCTCGAGATTACCCTTCCGCTCTTCACTGCGCATCGCGAAGAACTCTCGCGCCTTCGCCTGGATCGGATCGGCCGCCTGACGGTAGCGATGCCAGAGCGCCTGCGCCTGCGCCCGCGGCGCTTCTGCCGCCTGCTTCCATCGCTCCTGGATTTCGTGAAGATCGCGCGCCGCCTTCTCCACGTCCTCGGTCTTGACTCCCTCGGGCGTATCGAACCCGTACTTCACGCGTAACGCTTCCGTTCTCGCGATCAGCTCTTCCTGCACGGCGGCATTCGCGAAGCGCTTCCACTCGTCCATCTCTCGCAGTTCGTGCAGCTTCGGCGTGATCGCGGCCTGCGCCGCCTTCACCCGTTCGACCAGCGCGTGCAGTTCGCGCTCGGGAAGCGCCGGCGGCGTATCGAGACCGGTCCGCAGATCGCGCACCAGTCGATCCGCTTCGCGCAGTGTGAGGTCTTCAGCCGTCGCGCGTATCGTCGCGCGCTCGATCAGCTGATCGACGCGCTGGACCTGCTGGCGAATCGCGCGTTCCGCTGCCGCGCGGCGTTCCTCCGCGCGCAATCGCACCCGCGCCTCAGCCGCGGCATATCGCTCGGCGACGGCTGGATCGAGACCGTCCGACTTGCCCTCGAGCGAGCGCCATTCCTGCTGTACGTTGTCCCACGCAGATTGGTCAACCTGTGGTTCGGACGAAATCCGCTCCGCATCGGTGGACAGTGCGCTCAGCCGCGCGTTGACCGCTTCGCGTGCGAGGTAATTTCGATGCCGTTCCTCAGCGCGCCGGCACGCCTGCTCGAACCGCTCACGCGTACGCTCGTCCGCCGCCTCTTGCATCGAGGGGCCGGGCAATCCTTCCCATTCGCCGCGGGCCTTTTCGCTTTCCTCGAGCGCGTGCTGTGCGTGCGTGCTTTCCAATCGTGCGCAGATGGCTTCGCGGGCACGTCGTGCCGCCGCGTCCTGCTCGCTGACGGTGCGCCGCTCCGCTTCGGCGCGCTCGTGCGCATCGATCGCGTTCCGCGCCGTTTCCACAAGGGCGCCGAACTGCGCCGTCGTTTCTTGATCGAGCTCGAACACAGGGTTTGAAGACATATCCCGCCATTCCGCTTCTGCTTCGGAGAGCTGCGCGCCCGCGTCGCCAATCGACGGCGAGGCAGCAATTCCTTCAATCTTTGCGAGGATCCCAGCGATCCGCTGTTGCCATGCTTCGAGCGCCGCTTTCCTCGCTGCTGCGGCGTCTTCGATTTCCTGGAGAAGCACCCGCGCCCGCTTCGCCACCGCCTTGCTCTTCGCGCGATTGATGAGCGCCTCGAGCGTTTCACGGGCATCGGGTGCCGTCGGATCGATCGAGCGATCGACCGCTGCGACGCCGGCATCCTTGTGCTCCGTCTTCATCGCGACGTTCAAGAGTTCTGCGGGGTCAGAGATTCTTGCCACGGCGTCGAGCGCCGTTTGTGGGTCGATCGCATGGCGGGCGATGCTGCTCAGAGCCTTTGAGTCGTGCACGCGGCCGAGTGACGCGGCGCGAACCGTGTCGTGAGGTGACGACTTCGCAATCGTCGAGAAATGACGCGATTCGTCGAGACCGTCCAGCGCGAGCGCTGCATCGGCGTCGGTCGCCGCCGGAGCAATCGCAATCTCCATGAGCCGATCGGCGAGGCGGCGTCGCAGCTCCGGGTCCTGTTCAACCCGAGCGAGCCTTGCCAGCACGGTGACGTCGCCGACACGATCGACCGCCGCATTCCGGACACGAGCGTCGGGGTCCGACGCGGCAAGCTCCTCGATCACAGTGCGATGCTCGTGGTCGTCCGGGATTTCCGCGACCGCTGCTGCGCGGATCGAGGCATCTTGGTGCTTCCATCGGGGCTGTGGCTTGAATCGGTCGAGGAAAGACATTCGGGAGCCTTGCGTCCGGTCCCGAAGAGCGAATTACGGAGCGGGTAATTCGCTCTTTCGAGAACCGGCGTCGTTAACCGCTCGATTCTTGAATGAGCCACTCGGCAATTTGTTCCCGCGACAACCGGTGATCGTCGTTCAGGTGCACGATCATTGCTGCCAGCGGGAGCCGTTTCGAGCAGCCCTGCGGACACTTTTTCGTCATCTCGTCCAGGCACCGAAACAGCCGCTCGAGATGATCGGGAATCAGCTTTCCATGCGTGCGCGGGAGGTGATAGACGCCCTCGTACACCGCCCCCAGGGCGCACGACCCGCCCTTTTCGTCGAAGTAGCTGCCGAAGCACTGCGGACCGCGACTGGCGCCAACGCGGATGTATTCCGCGAGCTCGCGCTGCTCGCGCTGGAGTTCTGTCGCCATAGCGAATCTCCTCCCGCCCGCTGTGCGGGCGTCACAAATGCGATTTACGTGCCGGACCGTGATTGTAGTTCAGCCGCAGGATTGACGCGTGTTATGAAGCAGACCTAACATCGAGATCCATCGAGTTGAATCCCCGCCCCATGGAGTCGTATGCATAGCACCGTTTATCGTCGCGCTTTTGTGGTCTTTTTGTCCGCCTTTCTGGGTTGGAGCGTCGCCGCCGAGGGCCGGAGTCGCGATTTCCAGCGGCCGGCGGGCACCCCGCCGCCAGGACAAACTCCGCCGGTTGGGACCAAGCCGGTTCAAGCACCGCCGCTTCAGCCCTCCGCCGATACCCCCGCGCCGGGAAATCCCGTCGTCCTGATGTCAACCTCCCTCGGCGACATCACCATCGAGCTCTTCAAAACCGAGGCACCGGTCTCGGTCCAGAACTTCCTGCAATACGTCAACGACAACTTTTACGGCGGGACCGTGTTTCACCGCGTGAAGAAGGGATTCATGATTCAGGGAGGCGGGTTTACTCCGACGTTACAGGAGAAGCCGACCCGGTCGCCGATTCTGAACGAAGCGACCAACGGCCTGCACAACACGCGCGGCACGATCGCGATGGCGCGCACCAGGGCCCTACGCAGTGCGACGTCGCAGTTCTACATCAACGTTGTCGACAATCGCGCGCTCGATCACACCGGCGAATCACCGGCTGACTACGGGTACGCGGTGTTCGGCCGCGTCCTCTCCGGAATGGACGTGGTCGATCGCATCGTCGCTGTTCCGACTACCTCGAAAGGACCGATGGATGATGTGCCGGTGGAACCCGTCGTGATTAAGAGTGTACGGGTTCAGAAGTAAGCTGAAATTGCTGATTGTCGATTGCTGATTGCTGATTGAAAGAATTGATCGAATCAGTATTCGGCAAATCAGCAATCAACAATCAGCAATCAGAAATCTCTGTGTCTCCCCTCGCAATCATCTTTCTCACGATCTTCGTGAACCTGGTTGGCTTCGGGATCATCATCCCGCTGCTGCCGTTCTACGCGGAGACGTTCGGCGCTTCGCCGATTGCCATCGGATTGCTTTTCGCGTCGTTTTCACTGAGCCAGCTGGTCGCGTCGCCGATCCTCGGCGACCTTTCCGATCGATGGGGCCGACGCCCGGTCTTGATCTTCAGCCTCCTCGGGACGGTCGTGAGCTTCGTGATGCTCGCGCTGGCGAACAGTCTCGCGATGCTGTTCGTGGCCCGCGTGGTCGATGGTCTGTCAGGCGGCAACATCACGACGGCGCGCGCCTACATTGCGGACGTGACTCCCGAGGAGAACCGCGCGAAAGCGTTTGGCGTGCTCGGTGCCGCGTTCGGTCTCGGCTTCATCATCGGTCCGGCGCTTGGCGCCGGGCTTTCGCGTATCAGTTATACGGCGCCCATTTGGGCTGCCGCGGTGATTACCGTCATTGCCACCGCGCTCGCGTTCTTCTGGCTTCCCGAAACCGTGCACCGCTCGGATGCGGCCGGCCGGTCGCCCTGGCGCGCCCTCGGCGATTCGTGGCGACTACAGCACCTGCGCGTCCTGTTCACCGTCGACTTCGTCTACTGGACGGCGTTTGCGGTCTATCAGACGACGTTCGCCCTTTTTGGTGCCCGCCGATTCGCATTCGATGCGGCGCATACCGGATATCTATTGAGCGCCTTTGGTTTTCTCGGCGTGCTCGTTCAGGGCGGGATGGTTGGACCGGTCGTCAAGGCGTTGGGCGAACGGCAGACGTTGATGGTTGGCCTCGCGTCAGCCGCGATCGGCTGGGGCGGCAGCGCGCTGACTCACTCGCTGCCCGTGTTCGTCTCGATGCTCGTGCCCGGAGCGATCGGCATTGGTCTGTGCAATGCGACGTTGAGCTCGCTGATCAGCAAGTCAGCGCCGCCGCGCGAGCAGGGCCGGGTTCAAGGGGCGGCGGGTGCGCTCGAGAGTCTCGGAAGAACACTCGGTCCGGTGTGGGGCAACGGCGCGTTGCAGCGGTTCGGCGAAGGCACGGCGTATGGCACGGCCGCGGTTGCGCTCATTGGCGCGGCAGCACTGACGGTCGTCTACCACGCGCCCGAGCGCTCCATTGATGGATAGGTGTCAATGTTCAATGTTCAATGATGAATGTTCAATGTCATCGCCATTGAGCATTGGACATTGAGCATTGAACATTTGCCGAATGCGGCTCCTTACTCACGCGCAGCAAGTTCGCTCTCCAAGCGCGTGACCAGATCATCCAGCTGTTCGATGACCGCTCGAACGGTGTCCGGCTGTGACAAATCAACCCCCGCCTTCTTCAACTGGTCCATCGGATAGTCGTTCCCGCCGGACCGGAGGAGCGTCAAATAGCGATCGCGCGCGTCCGCGTCCCCACCCATGATCTCGTGCGCGAGCCGCGCCGCCGAAGCAAAGCAGGTCGCGTACTGGTAAACGTAGTACGGCGAGTTGAAGAAATGCGGAATCCGCGCCCACGTGACCCCGGTCAACGCATTGGTGTCGACGGCGTCCCCGTAGTAGTCCTTCAGAAGGCCGGTGTAGATCTCGGTCAGAATCTCCGACGTGATCGGCTGATCCTGTTCCGCAAGCCGGTGCGCTCGCAGTTCGTAATCCGCAAACATGACCTGCGTAAAGAACGTCCCGGTGATGTTGTCGATCGCGTGTTGCAGGAGCACGATTCGTTCGTCGGGATCGGTCGACCGCTTCAGCATGTACTCGAGCAGCAATGCCTCGCTGAGCGTGGACGGCACTTCCGCGACAAAAATCGTGTAGCTCGAATACACGAACGGCTGTGCCTCGTGTGACAGGATCGTGTGCATCGAGTGCCCCATCTCATGCGCCAGCGTGAACACGTCGTCGAGCGTGTCGGTGTAGTTGAGCAGCATGTACGGATGCGTCCCGTACACCGGGGCGGAATACGCACCTGATCGCTTGCCTTCGTTCTCGTAAACGTCAATCCAGCGGCCCGCAAATCCTTCCCCCATTCGCGCTTGGTACTCGGCTCCAAGCGGATCGACGCAACTGACGATCCAGTCGAGCACGTCTTCGTACGGATATTTCTTGTCAAAAGTGACGAGGGGGATCGAGAAGTCGTACACCTGATACGAACTGACGCCGAGAGCCTTCCGGCGCAGACGATGGTAGCGGCGCAGCGGTTCGACACCCGCGCGGGTCGTCTCGATCAGGTTTTCCACGACGGACGTGGGGATGTTGTCGCCGTGAAGGGCGGCTTCGAGTGTGCTCTTGTATCCGCGCGCACGCGCCTGGAACCAGTCGCGCTGACAGACTCCGTTGTACAGCGACGCGTAGGTATTAAGTGTCGTGCGATAGGTCTCGTGCAGTGCACGGAATGCGGCCTCGCGGTCCGACTGTTCCCGCCTTGTCGCCAGCAGCGCTCGATATTGGCCATACGAAACGGTGACCTGTTCCCCTGTCGAGAGCGTGATCGTCGGAAACTTTGCGTCCGCCGTGGACAACGCCCAATACGCGTCGTTTGGCGAGGCAGAGAGACGGCTCGACAGCGACATCAGCTTTTCGCCCGCTTCGTCGAGGACGTGCTCTTGTTGCCGATACAGGTTCTCGATCGCGAATCGATAGAGCCGCAGGGGCTCGGACTGCTCCATCCATCCGCGCACCCTTTCGAGCGGAATCGAAAGCAGCTCCGGGTTGAACCATGACTCCGCTTGCGCCAACCGCGCAAATAAGATCTGCACCTGCTGCCGCTTCGCGTTGATCGCGTTGTCGCGCTGATCTTCGTCGTACTGGAGTGACGGGTAATACCAGACCTTGTAGGCGAGCTGCCCCAGCTCCTCCGACAACCGGAACGCCTTGAGCAGCGCCTCGGCCCCCTCCGACAGGGTTCCCTTCAGCGATGCGTAGCGGTCGATGCCGGTTTCCAGGTGTTTGTAGCCGCCTTCCCAGGCGCTCCAGTCCGGAAAGATGTCGGTGAGGTTCCATTTGAATCGCTCCGGCACGTCCTCGCGGCGGCGGGTCCGTACCTGCGGCGGTTCAGGGGTCGCGACGTCAGAAGGGGCGTAAGTGGTGAGCGGGCGCATCTTCCAACTATACCTTCAAGATCGGCTGACAGTTTTTCAGACTTCCCTCACGACTCATGACCCGTCGGAGCCCTATCGTGGAGGCATGGAGGAGGTCATGATTCGACTCGCCCGTATTTCCGCCATTGCCTTGTGCTTCGCTGGTCAGGCTGCGCTTGCGTCCGCCCAGAGCGTTCCCGGCTCGTTCAGGGATTTGCAGTTCCTCGTTGGGCAAGGCGATCGCGTCGTGGTGGTTGACGCGAGCGGCGGCAAAACCAAGGGCCGCATTTCGGAGCTGGATGGATCGACGCTGTCCATCGCGTCTGGTGATGGTGAACGGCGCTTCCGCGAGGACGATGTCGTAATCATTCGGCAGCGGAACCACGACTCCGTTCTCAATGGGGTCATCATTGGCGCCGCTGTTGGAGCGGGCCTTGGACTTGTCTCCGAGCTCAGCTGCGGCGCGATGGACGATTACTGCCCCTATACGGGTATCGTCACCATTGGCGGCGCGATTTGGGGGACATTCGCGGGCGCCACGATAGACCTGCTGCACCGAACTTCACGCGACGTATTCCGGCGCGCACCGGGTCCCGCTTCGAAGTCGCTGACCATCGCACCAGTCGTCGCCCGACGCGGTGCCGGCGCACAGGTTGCGCTGCGCTGGTGACGCGACGCATTGGGGATATAGTCCGAGCCACCCAGGAGGATCCGTATGGTGGCTCGCAAGAAGGACAGAGCACTTGGTCTGTGGCTCGAACGGTCTGCTTCAGCGGTGACGCACTGGACGGGAAGCACGAGCGCCTTCGCTCTTGCCTGCGGCATCATCGTCGTCTGGGCGTTGACCGGACCTCTCTTCAACTTCAACGACACCTGGCAGCTCGTCATCAATACCGGAACCACCATCGTCACGTTCCTGATGGTGTTCCTGATTCAGCGAACGCAAAACAAGGATTCGCTCGCGCTCCATCTGAAGTTGAACGAGATCGTCGCAGCACTCGAAGGGGCAAGCAATCGCTTGATCGACGTCGAGTCGCTCACCGAGCAGGAACTCAACGTGCTCCACGGCCATTACGCTCGGCTTGCGCACATGGCCAAACAGGAGATCAACCTCACGCAGTCCCATTCGATTGAAGAGGCAGAGCAGCGGCACATGAGGAAGGTGCGGAAAAAGTGAGCGAAATCAAAGTCCACGTCGTGCCGACGTTGACCCACGGGCGCGTGCTCGTGCGCGAGGCGCGCGCCGTGGCGCAGAGGGGAATCGTTGTCGGGTTTCACGGCTACATGGAAAACGCGCCAATTCAGATGGAACGTCTCGAGGGGATTCCCGGATCATCCGCCTGGACCCTGGTGTCCATTCAGGGGCTGCATCGCTTCTACCGCGGACGTACGGAGGACATTGTCGCGAGCTGGATGACGCGTGAGGACCGAGAGGAAGCGATTGCCGATAATCTCGGATACGTTTCGGCCGCCCTGGAACAAGTACCACACGACGAATCAACGCAGGTCGTGTACACGGGATTCTCTCAAGGTGTCGCCATGGCATTTCGAGCGGGCGTGCTCGGTACCTCGCGTGCGGTCGCCATCGCGGCCGTGGGTGGTGATGTGCCGCCTGAATTGCTCGAGAACAGCGCACGACGATTTCCCGCCGTGCTGTTCACTCGAGGAAGTCGCGACGAGTGGCTCACACAGCCGCGATTCGATCGCGATGTGGCGGCGCTGACGGCGCGGGGTGTTGCGGTAACGGCGAAGGTCTACGATGGCGCCCATGAATGGAATGCGGAGGTGTCGGCGGCGATCGGAGAATTTCTGACGACGCTCCCGTCACGCTACTCGTGAGCGCATCCACTCGGTCGCGACGTTCAACGCCTCCTCGAACACCTCGTGCTGCTTTGCCTTTCCCCCGGGGACGCGGAACGAATGGTCCCCTCCGGCGATTTCGTGCACGTCCGCGCGGTGTAGCGTGGGGAGAAGTGCCTTGATCTCCTCTGCGCGGCCAAACGCATCTTTCTCCCCCTGGACAAATAGCATCGGTTCGACGATGTCCGGAAGATGGGCATCCCGGCGTTGCTCCGGTCTTCCGGGCGGATACAGCGGGTAGCCGAGCAACAGCACTCCACTCAAGGCTCCGACGGTCTTTTGAGCGGCGACGTGTGTGGCGATTCGTCCGCCCATTGATTTGCCGCCGATGAACAACGGGAGCGGCGCAAACTCGACGCGTGCCGCTTCAACCGCTTCGCGCCAGGCCTGCTCGAGCACCGGCGCGCGATCGGGCACCTTCCTGCGCGCGGTGATGTATGGAAAGTCGAACGTCGCGGTGCTGACGCCACGGCGCGCGAATTCTCGCGCCGTCTGAACCATGAACGAGCTGAGCTGCCCTCCCCCAGCTCCGTGCGCGAGCACAAGCGCTGCGAACGGGTTCTCGCTGCGGTACACTTTGAGATCCATGTTGTCAGTATACGAGCCTGTCGGGATCCGTCCCTTGACGACGCTCGGGACCTCTGAGCGTGTCGACGGGCGAGGTCCGGGATCCGGGAGCCGGAAGTCGTCACACGAAACCGGCAATTGAAAACAAAGAGCTGGAAGCCGAGAGCTGATAGCTGGAAGCTGAGTGTAAAGGTCACATGATTTCGCGTTTCTACCGGCCATTCGTCCTGCTGGTCCTTACGTCAACACCAGCCTTCGCTCAGCGTCTTCCCGAGACTGTCGTACCGAGCCATTACGACATTGCGGTGACGCCGAATCTTCAGGCGGCGACGTTCACGGGAACGGAGCGCATCGCCGTGACGTTGAAGAAGCCGTCGTCGACGATCGTGCTGAACGCGGCAGAGATCGAATTCGACAGGGTCACCATCAAAGCGGGCGCCGCGATCCAGGAAGCGCGCGTGTCGCTCGATCCCACGAAGGAGCAGGCAACCTTCACAGTCGACCGCGCACTGGCTGCGGGAACGGCCGATATCACCATCGAGTACCGCGGCACTCTGAACGATCAGCTTCGCGGCTTGTATCTAAGCAAAGCGAACAACCGCCGCTATGCAGTGACCCAACTGGAAGCCACCGACGCGCGCCGAATGTTCCCGTCATTCGATGAGCCGGCCTTCAAGGCGACGTTCACGCTATCGGCAACGATCGATCAGGGCGATCACGCGATTTCGAATGGCGCGGTCGTCAGCGACACGCCAGGGCCGGGGGCCGGCAAGCATACGGTGAAGTTCGACACGACGCCGAAGATGTCAACGTATCTCGTGGCGCTCGCGGTCGGTGATTTCGAATGTCAGTCGGGAGCGGCAGACGGTACGCCAATTCGCATCTGCTCGACGCCAGACAAAAAGGGACAAACGGGATTCGCCCTCGAGGCCGCCGAAGCCATCCTTCGTTATTACAACAAGTACTACGCGGTGAAATATCCCTTCAAGAAACTTGACGTTGTTGCGGTCCCCGATTTCGCCGCCGGCGCGATGGAGAACACTGCTGCAATCTTTTATCGCGAGACGCTGCTCCTCGCAGATCCGAAGAGTGCGTCCACCAGCGTGCGGAAACAGATAGGCGTGGTACTCGCGCATGAAATGGCGCACCAGTGGTTTGGCGATCTTGTCACCATGCGATGGTGGGACGACATCTGGTTGAACGAAGGGTTTGCCAACTGGATGGAAACCAAGCCGCTCAAGACATGGAAGCCCGACTGGCACATGGAACTCAGCGAAGTTCAATCCAACCAGGGCGCGATGTTTCTCGATTCGTTGAAAACGACGCGTCCGATTCGCGCCGAGGCGTGGACGCCGGCGGAAATCAGCGAACTGTTCGATGCGATTGCCTACCAGAAAGGAGCCGCCGTCCTGCGGATGGTCGAAGCCTGGGTCGGCGAGGATGCCTTCCGTGCCGGCGTCAACGCCTATATCGATCGCTTCAAGTACGGCAACGCCCGCGCTGAAGACTTTTGGGGCACGTTGACCGAGGTCACCGGAAAGCCGGTGGACAAGGTCATGTCCGGGTTTGTCGATCGCCCGGGTGTCCCCGTGGTGGACCCGCGCGTCCAGTGCGAGACGAATCGTGGCTCGGTGGCCATCTCGCAGCAGGCTGAGTCGAGCACGTCCGGTACGACGAGCACTTCTCAGTCATCTAGTCCCTGGACGATTCCTGTGTGCGTCAAAACTTCCACCCAGCCATCGGCGTGCACCGTCGTCGCGAGCACTCCCGCGACGATTCGTGCCGACACCTGCCCCACCTGGGTCATGGCTAACGCCGGTGGGCGCGGCTATTACCGCGTCATGTACACGCCGGAAATGATTCGTTCACTCGCTCGCGCCATTGATGCGCTGGCACCGACGGAACGAATTGCGCTGCTCGCGGATGAATGGGCGCACGTGCGCGCCGGACGTCACGAGGTCGGCACGTTCATGGATCTTGCCGCGGGGTTCACGAACGAACGGACACCGGATGTGCTGGTCACGTTGCTCGATCGACTCGCGATCATTGGCGAGGTGGTGACCACAGACGAATCGCGATCGAAGTACCGTGCATGGGTCGCGTCGTTGCTGAAACCGGCGATGGAGGAGGTGGGATGGACGCCCCGTGCTGGGGAGAACGAACCGCCACGAGATCTGCTCGTTTCCGCGCTCGGCGGCACCGCGAGAGATCCGGAAACTATTCAGACCGCCCGTCGGATGGTTCTGGCGCATCTCGATTCGAGCGCCAACGACGCCATTGATCCAACCCTGCTGAACGCGCTCGTCAGCTTAGCGGCGATCGATGGGGACACCTCCTTGTACGATCGATATCTGGCGCGCAGCAAGCAGGCGAGGGATCCGGAGGAACACTACCGATACCTGTATGCGCTCGCCGACTTCAGCGATCCCACACTCGTACGTCGAACCGTGGATTACATCGTCGGGCCTGAAGTTCGCAATCAGGATACGGCCGTATTTCTCGCGCGACTCTTCAGCAATGCCGACGCTCGCCGCCTTGCGTGGGAGTTGCTCCAGGCCCGCTGGGACGATCTGCAGAAGAAGTCAGGCCAGGTGTTTGGCAGTCCGCTCTTAATCAGTTCACTCGGACAGTTCTGCGATACAAAGACGCGGTCGGAGATCGAAACCTTCTTTGCGAGGCACAAAGTGCCAGAGGCGGAGCGCACGCTGCAGCAGGCACTGGAGCGAATTTCTGAATGTGCCGCGCTCGCCGCCTCGCAGTCACCCAAGCTGACGGCGTGGCTCGAGAGTCAGGGACGGTAACTACACCCGGAGTGATCCCGCCGCGATGAGAGTGAAGAGTGCGGCAGATCTGTGAAATTCTGAGAAGGGCTGAGTGAAACCTGTTAGCGCTCGACTAGAGAGACCAAACGGCTTTGTGACACATCACAACTGCTCCGGCTTCGCAGGATTTGGCCGTGCTGGGGACTGCGGATTTTGGCAGTAACCACCGAAGGCTGTCAAGAGCGTGTCCGGGGCGATACACCTTCCCCGGACACGGCCCTCTCTACTCACTTCTTTTTGGCCGGCGGGGGCGGCGGCGCCGCCGCGCTCTCCTGGTGGAACACTACCACCCACTTGCCGTTGCGTTCGGTCCACACGCTCGAGGCATATGCCGTCGGCGGCAGTGGTTCGCCCTTGAACGTGCCGCTGCCCATCCAGGTGTAGGAGACGACGGCTGTCTTGTCGTCGACCCAGTGGACCTGTGTATCCATCAAGTGCCACGAGCCCACTTTGACGTCGTTCATCGCCTTCACGAAGTCCGCAACCTTCATCACACCGCCGCCGTCAATTGAAACGGCGTCGCTGGCCACCAGGTCGGTAAAGGTTTTGACGTCGTGCTTGGCCACCGCCTCGTTGACCTTGTTTTCGTTAGCGATGAGCGTCTTCTCGATTGCCGCTTTTGAGCCTGCCTGGGCGAATACCGCGGTGCTGCAGCCGGCCATCAACAGCACGGCTGCGAAACCTGTTGAACGCATACTCCTGCCTCCTCAGTTGCGGCGGATTGTGCCACGGATCTACAGGGATTTATAAACGCCACGAAAAACACGAATCAAACTCGCCACGGAAAAACACGGATCAATTAGCCACGGAAGAACGCGGATGAACACGGATAGGACTCTCTACGGATCGCCTGGTTTCAGCTGGACCTTGGCGCGGGGCACCAAGATCCGTGTTAATCCGTTGCTCCGTGGCCAATTTTCCGTGTGTTTCTGCGGTATTTGCTTTAGTCGTATCTATGGATGTAGATTTATAGATATGAATGACTCCGCGGCCCTGTACCGCCTGCTCGGCGACGAAGCCCGGCTGCGGCTCTTGCGGCTGGTGGCGCTCGAGCGGCTGAACGTGACCGAGTTGACGGGCATTCTCGGGATCGCGCAGTCCGGCGTGTCGCGGCACCTCGGACTCCTCAAGGACGGCGGGCTGGTCAGTGAAGAGCGTGAAGCGGGCTACACGTATTACGCGATCGCGCCTGCGGTGCGCGAGGGTGTGAATGGCCATGCGCCGCTCTGGATGCTCTTACAGGATCAATTCGAGCGCACGGCCCGGACCGAGACCGGCCGCGCCGATAACGCGAGGCTCGAGGAGATCCGGCGGCTGCGCAAGGAAAACTTTGATGCCCATTCCGGGCCGGATGCGAAGGAGCGGCAACTGGTGCCGGGAAGGAGTTGGGCGGCGTGGGCGCGCGCGCTCGGCCATCTTTTGCCCCCTGTCGTGGTCGCCGATCTCGGATGCGGCGAGGGCTACCTGACGATCGAAGCAAGTCGATGGGCATCACGAGTGATCGCGGTCGACCGTTCACCGGATGTCTTGAAGCGCGCCCGCGATCTCGCCGCGCGTCGCCGCGTGGTCAACGTCGTCTGGAAACGCGGAACGCTGGAGAAACTGCCAATTCGCGACGAATCGGTCGACATCGCGTTGTTGTCACAGGCGCTGCACCACGCCGACGACCCGTCGCACGTCATGCGCGAGGCGGTGCGAATTCTCGCTCCCGGCGGTCGCGTGCTCGTCCTCGACCTGCGGGAGCATTCCGAGGCCTGGGTGCGCGAGCGTCTCGGCGATCGATGGCTTGGTTTTTCCCCTGCGCGTTTGAAAGCGATTCTCAGTGAGGCGGCTCTGACCGACGTCAAAGTCACGGTCGGCGCGCGTCGTTCCGGCGATCCATTTACGGTCTTGATTGCGTCGGGCGTGAAGCCGGCAAGGAACCGAAAGCAGAAACGGCATGAGTGAATCAAAAACCGGATCCCGGATCCCGGATCCCGGATCCCGACTGCAATCGTTATTGAAGGATCGCATCCTCGTCCTCGACGGCGCGATGGGGACGATGATTCAGCGCTACAAGCTCACCGAGGCGGACTTTCGTGGCGAGCGCTTCGCAAATCATCGCCGTGATTTGAAGGGCGATAGCGACGTGCTCGTCCTGACTCGCCCCGACGTGATCAGCGCGATCCATCACGAGTACCTTGCCGCCGGCGCCGACATCATCGAGACCAACACGTTTGGCGGAACGGCCATTGCGCAGGCCGACTATGGCCTCGAAGAGGCCGTCTACGACATCAACTTTGAGGGGGCCCGGCTCGCGCGCGTGGCCGCCGACGATTGGGCCGCGAAAACACCCGATCGCCCCCGATTTGTCGCTGGATCGATGGGTCCGACGAACCGTGCGCTCTCGATCTCACCGGACGTCAACAATCCGGCGTTTCGCGCGACGACCTTCGATGAGATGCGCACCGCGTATGAAACACAGGTGCGCGGCTTGATTGATGGCGGCTGCGACCTTCTTCTCCTCGAAACGATCTTCGA
>Ga0075421_100001789_pt1 | contig 25320 bp, 20 predicted proteins | sample SoiMetdeltSBSDD5_FD_75292 | JGI IMG/M metagenome (GOLD analysis project Ga0075421, IMG submission 75292) | Bulk soil microbial communities from a Populus tree surrounding site in Tennessee, USA - Soil MetaG P. deltoides SBSDD5 | ecosystem: Environmental > Terrestrial > Soil > Tree plantation... | reverse complement strand
TCTTCGCCCGTGCCGGCCGCAATGGTGTTGCCGTCGCCGCTGATGGCCACGGCATACCCGAGCGCATCGTTCCGCTGCGAGCGCGAGCCCTTGAAGTAGCCGGTCTGCCGCCACGCGCCGGCACGGCGATCGAACGCGTAGATCGCCCCGGTGCCGTTCCCGCTGTTGTCGTTCGGCGGATTAATGCCTTTGCCGGAGCCGTCCTCGTCGTACCCCGCCACCGCCAGCGCATTGCCGTCATCGCTCAGGCCGACTCCGTATCCGAAAAGATCGGCGGCCTCGCTGTTGCTGCTCTTGAGGTACGCCTGCTGCGCCCAGGTGTTGCCGGTCTTCGTGAACACGTACACGGCGCCCGAGCCTGCGGCGGAGTCGTCGGTCTGGACGCCATCGATGCCAGTGGCGTTGCTGTCTTCTCCGACGGCGCCGACTGCCAGCGTGTTGCCGTCGCCGCTTATGGAAATGGAAAAGCCGAACTGGTCGCCCTCGACGTCGTCGCCCACACCCTTCCGACCGGTATTCGACGCCTTGATGTAGGAGTGTTGCGACCAGGTGCTTCCGGCGCGCGTGAAGACGTACACGGCGCCTGCCTGCGGGATCGAATCGTCCTGCTGAATACCGTTCACGCCGGTCGCGGCGCTCGCTTCCCACGGCGCCGCAACCGCCAGCGTATTTCCGTCGCGGCTGAGCGAGAGGCTGAGGCCGAACTGGTCGCTTTGGCCTGCGTTCGACGCCTTGAGGTAGGCCTGCTGTGTCCAGGCGTCGCCCCGCCGCACGTAGACGTAAACGGCGCCCGAGTTATAGAGCGAGTCATCGTCCTGGTTGCCGTTGATGCCGCGCGCCGCGCTGCTTTCGTGCGGGGCGCCGACGGCGATCGTGTTGCCGTCGCCGCTCACGGCCAGCGCGTTGCCGATGTGGCCCGGCAGCGAGCCGCCGCACGCGAAATGGTCGAAGGCGTCGCTGTTCGACGCCTTGAGATACGCAAGCTGTCTGATTGGCGCGCCGGGGCCTTCCTGGCCACCGACGGTCTCGAGCGCGGCGGCGACAGCCGCCGCGCAGGTGAGAAACATCGCAAGGCGGGCCCTTTGCGTCATGGGCCCGGTTTATACCCTACTCCTTGCGGAACGTCACGTTCACGCGCATCGAGACTTCGGTCGGCGCGCAGTTGAGAAGGGTTTCATCGAACTCCCACTGGCGTACGCCTTCCACGGCGGCCGCAGCAAACGCCGGATGCGCCGGCGGCACGACCTGGACTTCCTTGACCGAACCGTTCGTGGCAATCACCGCGTTGAGCAGCACGAACTCCTCGGCTTTCGCATCGTTCGCGCCCTGCGGATAGATCGGCCGCACGTCTCGCACCTTGACCGGCGGCCGGATGCGTCCGCCGATGCCGCCGGCGAGCGCGTCGGGACAGACCGGCAGCGGCCGTTTGCGTGCCGTGTCCCGTTCGGTACTGCGGTTGGGAGCAGCGCCGTCGGTGACGGTGATCGTCTCTTCCAGTTCACCGACGTTCAACCGGATTTCCTGGGAGACGTCCTGCCCGGTGATGGTGACGTTGCCACGCAGCGTGGCGAACCCTGGAAGGGCGGCCTCGAGGATGTAGTCGGACGGCGGAAGGCCGACGAACTCGAACCGGCCCGAGCCGTCGGAGCGGACCTCGTACTTGGCCTGCGTCCGCGTATTCGTCAGGACAAGCGTCGTTTTCGGAAGCAAGCCGTTCATCGGATCCAGCACCGAGCCGGAGAAGGTCGAGAACGAGGCCTGGGCCAGTGCGGCAATCGGTAGGGTGATGCCAACGACGGCGATCACGATGGCGACTCGCGTGAGCCGCGTGAGCGGACGACGGTTGAGACGAGCGTTGAGCATGGCCCTGACTCTCGTTTCGAGGTGAGACGGTGATGCGATCGCGGGTGCGGGCGACCAGGCGCGGCGGTAGGCCGAGAATCCCTTCGCCACTTCGAGCAGATGCGTGGCATATGCTGGCGCGTCCACGCCCGTCTCGAGGACGGCGTCGTCGCAGGCGCGTTCGCTCTCTTCGCGCAGCTGGCGGCTCGCCAGCCACACCAGCGGATTGAACCAGTAGAGGGCGCGCAGCAGCTCCGCCGCGAGCTGCGACAGCCAGTCGTGGCGCCGGACGTGCGCGAGCTCGTGCGCCAGGACGACGCGGATGCGCTGATCCGGCCACGCGTTCGCAGCGACTGGAAGCAGGATCTTCGGCGACCGGATGCCCCACGTGACGAGCAGCGCCGGATGACTGCTTTGCAGCAGCCGCACAGATCGCGTGAGTCCGTACCGCAGCGACAGCTCACCCAGCTGCTGCTGCCAGCTGCCAGTCGTGACGGGCGTTGCGCGCGACGCGAGCCAGGCCAGCCGCGCGAGGCCGGCGGACAGCGCAGCCAGGAGGAGCGCGGTGCCGCCAAGCCAGATCCAGCCGAGCACCGCAGCAACACTCCACCCACCCGTGGGTTCGGGCACACGCGGCGAGGCTCCACCGCCGATCGGCGTGAGCGCCGTGGGTACGGCAGTCACGGCCCGAGCGATTGGAGCCGGCACCGTGACCGGCACCGCTAATGAGGGCAGCAGCGGCTGCAGCGCGGGAAGCACGAGCGCACAGGCAGTGGCCGACGCCAGCACCCAGTGGCGAATCGCCGCGGACCGCCGCCGAAGGAGCAGCACGGCGACAAGTGCGACCGCGGTCACGACTGAAACTCTGAGGGCGGTGTCGAACAGGAGGGCGGTCATGACTTCTCCTTTTTCGCCTTGGCAATCAGCTCGGCGATGCGATCCAGTTCAGCCTCCGAGAGCCGCGCGCCTTCGCCACCGAGCAGCGCCGCCACGGCGTTCTCCGCTGAGCCGTCGAAGAAGGTATCGACGAGATGTTTGAGCGCCGACTTGCGCGCGGCGCGCCGCGGCACGGCGGGCATATAGACGTAGCGGAGACCCTCCTCCGCGTGCCGGACGTGTCCCTTCTCTTCCAGCACCCGCAGCTGGGTGCGGACCGTCGAATAGTGCGGCTCGCCCGACAGGTCCTCGTTCACTTCCGCCGCCGTGGCACGGCCCCGGCGGTAGAGAATGTCCATGATCTGGCGTTCGCGGCGGCTGAGCGCGTGAGCAGGCGTCTGTTTGGAAAGTGTCGGTTTCATAGTGTCGGTGCTGTCATGATGTTATTTTTATAGCACGTGGCTAGATAAATAACATCTTCGGCCGGGACTGTCAACATGCGGCTTCAGCGGAGCACGGCCGGCCGTCCCGCAGTAGAATGGCGCCTCGTCCGAGCGCAGGACGACACACTGATGGAGTAGAGATGCGGGCACATTGCACGGCCATCGCCGCCCTCGCGGCGCTGCTGGTGTCGGCGTCGAGCAGCGCGCAGTGGTTGAACCAGCCCACTCCAGGCACGCCGCGCCTGCCTGACGGCAAGCCCAATCTCTCGGCCCCGGTCGCCCGAACCGCGGACGGCCATCCTGACCTGTCAGGGATCTGGAGCGCCGGGACGCTCGATTACTACATGGACCTGACCGCCGGCTTGAAGCCGGGAGACGTGCAGCTGACGCCCTGGGCGGCCGGCGTTCGCAAGCAGCGCATGGATCGCGACCACATCGACGATCCGTACGCCTTCTGCCTTCCGCTCGGCGTGCCGCGGATCAACTTTCGCAGCGAGTTCAAGATCGTGCAGACGCCGATGCTGACGATCCTTCTCTACGAGACCTATGTCGGCATGATGTTCCGGCAGGTGTTCACCGATGGACGCCAGTTGCCCAACGCGCTCGACAGCGAGCCGACGTGGCTGGGGTACTCGGTCGGGCGATGGGAGGGCGACACGTTCGTGGTGGAGACGACCGGGCTTCGCGACGGCGGCTGGCTCAGCACGCGGGAGGCCCACCCGCACAGCGACGCCCTCCACGTCACTGAACGATTCAGACGCCGGGACTTCGGCCACATGGAGATTTCCGTCACCATCAACGATCGAAAAGCGTTCGTGAAGCCGTGGACGAACACGATCCCGATGACCCTCCGGCCTGACACCGAACTGCTTGAAGCCTTCTGCGACAACCAGCAGGCGATCGCGCAGCATTTCCGCGACGATCCGCCGCCGCCGGAACCACCGAGCCCGCGCGAGTAAGGAGCCACGCCGATGAGAACGAAGTTGGGTTTCGCCGCTTTTGCCCTCTGGATGCTCTCGACGCCGGTGCCCGCAGGCGGCCATCATTCGGCCTCCGCTGAATTCGACGCGACCAAACGCATCAAGATCACCGGTGCGCTCACCAGGCTGAACTGGCTGAATCCGCACATCATCTTCTTCATCGACGTCGCCGGCGACGGTGGCAAGGTCGCCAACTGGAGTTGGGAGTTGCCAAGTCCGAACCAGCTGATGCGGGCAGGCTGGACGCGGAACTCGATGAGGATGGGGGACATGGTCACCGTCGAAGGGATCCACGCCCGCGACGGCAGCAATCACGGGATGGCGATGACCGTGACGCTGGTCAGCACCGGAAAGCAGCTGTTCGCGGGAAAAGCGGAAGAACCGTAAATCTCGTCAGGGGAGCGGGTCTTTCGGATCGCTCTTGCGCCGATTGTGAAGGACGCGCTCGACCGGCGTGATCGTCAGCACGAGCAGTCCAAGCAGGCACGCGCCGAGGACCAGCGGCCAGTTCCCCAGGCCGCAGGCGATGCCCGTCGCCGCCCCGAGCCAGATTGACGCGGCCGTGGTCAATCCCCGCACCGATTCTTCGTCGTGCCCCCGGATGATCGAACCCGCGCCCAGGAAACCGACGCCGGTCACCACCCCCTGAATGACCCGGGAGGTCGTGTCGGTGTACGCACCCGCGCTGGAAATGGTCTCGAGCACGAACAGCGCCGACCCGAGCGACACCAGCGCCAGTGTGCGAAGCCCGGCTGGCTTGCGCCGAAGCTCCCGATCGAGACCGATCAGTGCTCCAGCCCCAACCGCGGCCGCCAGCCGGAGAAAAATCTCGCCGTAGCCCAGTGGTGTCACGTCTACGGCGTTATCGGCTGTTACGCTCTTGGGCTTTTCCCTCTCACGCCAGCGTTTGACTGGGACTGTGTGGCCAGTCCACGAGTCTCCCGTCGCGGGAGATCTTGAGCGTCAGGGGCGTCACCTCCGCGGGCAACGGCACCTTGTGGCGGGGGTTGGCGTAGACCGGGTGCTTGCCGTGCTCGCGGTACCACTCCGCGACGGTGGCGTTCTGGTGCATTTTCTCGACGATCTGCCGCCAGCCCACGCCAGTGTTATAGGCACAGAACGAGATCTCACCCATCTGCGTGGCATACGGGATGATGCACATCTCTGTCCGGCGGAAGTCGTAGGTCCACAGATCCTGAAACCACATGCCGGCGACGAACAGCACCAGCCATTCGTCCGACTTGCGGTCCTGCAACTCGGCTCCGCTGAGCCTGCCCCCGAGCTGGCCGCCGCTCTGCTTGTCGAACTTGTGCACCAGCGCTTTCAGCGAAAACCCGCGCGGCACACGGCCGGGTGAGTAGTTGCGCAGCAGGCTCATCGCCGTCTGCGCCTTCGTCAACACCGGTCCCCGCCCGGCGTCGGCAATGATCCGGGCGTCGTCGAAGAAGCGTTCGATGTTGATGAAGCTCGATACCGGGGCCCATTCCCTGGTCTTCTTGCTGACCATGAAGGCCGTGCCGATTCCGCAGTCGGGATGGCAGCCGCATTTGAGCGTGCCCCAATCGGCGCCCGGGCCCTGCAGCAGGTCCGTCACGTCAGACACGACGCTGGACGCCGACAGCGGAAACCAGTCGCGCAGCGGCTCGGTCACGCCGGTCTGCGCCTTCACGTCGTGGGCGAGGTGGGACAGGGTGTAGCGACGTGCGTGGCGGTCGGCATCGCTGATGTCTTCGTCACGGCCCGTGAACGAGACCGGTTGAAACGAGACGAAGCTGATCTTGTCGCAGTTCTGCAGCGCAAACTTGATGATCTGCCCGACCTGGTCGTTGTTGACGCCGTTGACGACGGTCACCACCAGGCACACGTCGATGCCGGCTTCGTGCAGCGCCTCGATCGCGCGCAGCTTCACCTCGAAGAGGTTGCCCACCCTGCGGTGCGCGTTGGCCTCCTCGCTGACGCCGTCGAACTGCAGGTAGGCGATGCGAAGACCGGCCTCGCGCGCCTGACGCGCGAATCCCGGCTCCTGCGCGAACCGGATGCCGTTGGTCGCGGCCTGGACGCTGAAGTAACCGACTTCGCGGGCGTAGCGGATCGCATCCAGGAAAATCGGCGAGATCGTCGGCTCACCGCCGGAAAACTGCACCGTCATCTGCCGCCGCGGCTTGATCGTGATGGCGTCGTCGAGCAGTTCCTTGATCTCGGCCAACGTCAGTTCGTGGACGTAGCCCACCTGGTTGGCGTCCATGAAGCACGGGTCGCACATCATGTTGCAGCGGTTGGTCAGGTCGATGGTGAGCACCGCGCCGCGACCGTGCTGAATCGAGGAGGTGCCGTGATCGCGAAGCCCGGGGGCGATGGCGCGGAAATCGCGGCCAGGAAACAGGCTCTCGATCCGGTGGAGAAAGGCGCTGTCGATCGCGAGCGTGTCGGTGAACGTACCGTGCGTCGGGCACGTCTTCTCGATGACGACCGATCCGTCGCGCTCGAAGATGTGCGCCCGGATTTCGCCGTCATGCCCGGCGACGAGCTCTTCAACCGATAGCACGCCGCTCAGGATCCGCTGCCGTGTTTCCTTGACGCAGGTCGGACAGAGTGAGTCGGTGGTCCGGGGCCAACCAAGCGTGGGTTTTGATCGCTCGGTGCTCTTGAGAAGCGGTCCTGGTGCCCAGGCGGGCTGGAATGTCTTGGATGGGATTCGACGATTGATTGCCTGGAAGAGAGGCCATGCAATGCGCGCGGCACCCGCGAGCGCATGCTCAACCGGTCTCCACACATTCATCCGTTGTGCTCCCATGTGCGCATTGATCGCGGCGGCCTCCCTGCGACGCCGGGGACTATAACATACCGGTGATGGCGCTCAGGGCCGCCGCCTGCAGCGCGGCGCGATCGGTTTTTCCCCGGGGCGTCAGTGGAATCCTGTCAGGAAAGAGAAAGAGCCGCGGAATCTTGTACGAGGCCAGGCGTGAGGCGCAGAACCGCCGCAGCTCGACGATCGACGGCTGTGTGGCGCGCATCACCAGGAAAGCCGCAAGCTGCTCGCCCCGGCGCGCGTCGGCGATCCCGATCACGCGCACGTCCACCACCCCGGCGAGCTCCCGCAACACCTGCTCCACTTCGGCCGGCTGGACCTTGCGACCGGCGACGTTCACAAACGGCGAGACTCGGCCCGACAGCACGAGCCGTCCCTGGGCGTCGAACGCACCAAGGTCGCCGGTGAGAAAGCCGCCATCGGCGAACACCTCTGAATCCCCGCCGTCGGCGTAAGCCTTCGCGACATTGGGTCCGCGGACGAACACGCGGCCGCCGCCCGGTGGGGCGTCTTCGTGGGGTAAAAGCGAGACCCGCACGCTCTTCAACGGCCGCCCCACGGTACCCTCGGCGACCTCGTCGTCGCCCTGGTCATAGCAGATCCCGCCGGTTTCGGTCGTGCCGTAGAACGAATGGATCTTGATCCCGAATCGGGCACGAAACCGGTCGGCGCACGCCCGCTCGAGAGGAGCCCCCGCTGACAGCAGTGTCGTGAGCGTTGGCGGCCAGCCATCGCGCGGCGGATGCCCCGCCAGGAAATCGAACATGAACGGCACCCCGGGGAACGCCCGTGCGCCCGCTGCGCGCGCGTCTTCAGGCAGCCGCTCCGGCACGAACGCCTCCCGCATGACGACGGCCGTGCCTTGCAGCAGCAAGGGGACGAGCACGTTGCCGAACCCGTACGCGTGCGAGAGGGGGATCGCGGCGACTTGAGTGTGGTCGGCGCCGATACCGAACGCCTCCATCAGCGCGCGGCTGTCGCCGACCAGCGCCGCCTCCGTCGTCAGCGTCGCACGCGGCACGCCAGTCGTTCCGGACGTCAATTTCAGCACCGCGGCATCGAGTGCGCGCCCCGAGGGGGGCCGGTCCGCCACCACCAGCCAGACCTCGTGCGCAAGCGGATGCCGGTTCGCAAACCCGGCCACCGGTTCAGGCGCCACGACCATGACGCCCGCCGCATCGAAGCGACGCGCGATGTGTGCGATCTCGACTGCGGAGGTGCCACTGTCGATCGGCAGCCACGGGTGGCCGCGTTCGGCGCATGCCAGGAATGCCGCTATGGCGGCCGGCCGATTGCCGATCGCAGCGGCGATCACGCTCCCTGGCGCGACCCCCGCAGTGTCAAGGCCGGCGCCGATTGTGCGTGCCAGCAACGCGACATCTGCGGCGGTCAGCGCACGGTTCGACGCCGGCAGATAGATCAGGGGCCGCGCCGGCTGATCACGTTCGATGTGCTTGAAGGCCTCGACGATTACCCGTGTCATCTGTCTTCGGATGGTCGCGACGTCGGCGCCGATTGTTATACTCCAGCCGTGCCGGCCAGCGTCGATCTCCTGCCCCATGCGCCGCCGATGCGTCTCGTCGAGGAGATCGTCGAACTGGTGCCCGGTGTGAGTGCTCGCTGCCGTCGTCTGGCGCGCCGGGACGATTGGTTCTTCCAGGGGCACTTTCCAGGCCATCCGATCGTTCCCGCCGTGGTACTCATCGAACTGCTCGCCCAGACCGGTGGCCTGGCGGCGGGCGCACCGGCCGAGGGCGAGACGCATCCGCCGATTCAGTTGCGGGTAGCCGCCATCGGACCGTGCAAGTTCCGCGATGCGGCGAGCCCGGGAGAGCTGCTCGAAGCCTCCGCGCGCGTGACCGGCCGCGTCGGAGGATTGTTCAAGATTGAAGGACAGGTCACCGCGGACGGACGGGTCGTCGCTACCGGCGGTTTGACGCTTGCCGAGCCGCGCTGACTCGATGCGCGCGCTGCCGCTTCGCGCTTCTGGTCGATACGCGAAGCAGCTGTTTCACGATCTCCGGCTGGAAGGCGCTGGCCGCGGCAGGGAGGCGGCGGCGCTGGGCGTCGGCGCCTTCATCGGATGCCTGCCGGTCTATGGCGCTCACCTGCTGCTCGTGGTTGCTGTCGGGCGGGTGCTTCGCCTCAACCGCCTGCGGATGTACGTGGCGGCCAATATTTCAAATCCGCTGTTCGCGCCCGCGCTCATCCTGGCGGAGGTTCAAACCGGGGCCTGGGTGCGGCGCCGCGAGCTCCACAATGTGACGCTCCAGGCAATCCGCGCCACCGAGCCGTGGGTGTACGGCATCGATCTCGCGGTCGGATCAGTAATAGTGGGCACGGCGCTCGGGCTCGGCATCGCGGCGCTCACGTGGGCCAGCGTCGCGCACGCGCCTCCGCTGGCGCCTCATCTCACGCGGCTGTTCGATGCGGCCGCCGGTCGATTTCTCGATGTCGGCGTCACCGCCTGGGAGTTCGCGCGGGCGAAGCTGCGGCGCGACCCGATTTACGCCGCGGCGCTGACTGCGTTACCGCGCTCGGGCGCCACGCTCGTCGACGTCGGCTGCGGCCGGGGGCTGTCGCTCGCGGTTCTGGTCGAGGCCGCGGCAGCAGTTTCTGAAGGCAACTGGCCCGCCGACCGCCCGCCACCCCCACACTTCGATCGGCTCATGGGCATCGAACTACGGGGTCGCGTCGCCACGGTCGCTCGTCGCGCTCTCGGCGCCGGCGTCGAGATTGTCCACGACGCCGCCCCGCATGGTCTGCCGCCACAGATGACGGCCGTGCTCGTGTTCGACGTCCTGCATCTGATGCGGCCGGCCGATCAGGAGCGGTTGATGAACGAGATCCTCGCGCGAATCGAGCCCCGGGGCACGGTGCTCGTGCGGGATGTTGACGCCGCGGCCGGTTTCGGGTTCCACGCAGTACGCATCAGCAACCGGCTGAAGCACATCGCCAGCGGCCACTTCCGCTCACCATTCCACTTCCGCTCGGCAACCGAATGGACGATGTTGTTTACTGATTCGGGCTGGACCGTCGAGTCGTGGCCGATGGGCCACGGCACCCCCTTCGCCAACGTGCTCTTCAAGCTCACCAGGCCGGTGTGACAATCGGCAGGCCGTCAGTCCAGGCCGTGAAGGACGCCGCGCTGCGCGTCCCAGTAGCGATAAAAGTGGTACCACGCGTGCGGGTAGAGCCGTACGCGAGACTCGATCGCGTCGGCGACCCGCTGCGTCGCCTGCTGAATGGCTGCGTCGCGCGGCAACTGCGGATCGACGTAGACGGGCGCGCTGGCAAACGTTCTAAAGCGTCCCCGCCCGATCCGCTCGAGAAAACAGGGAATCAGCGGCGCGCCGCTCAGGTAGGCCAGCAGCGCCGGAGTCTGCAGGAAATACGCAGGCCTTCCAAGGTGCGTAACTGGAACGCGATCTCGCCCAAGATGGCGATCGATCAACATCGCGACCAGGCGGTTCTGGCCGAGCATCCGCCGGATCTGGAGGGCGGTTTCGAGAGACTGCCGCACTTCGAGTGTGTCGACGCCCATCCGCGCCCGGGTCTCGCGGCGCAGGCGATTCACCTCCGGATCCGCCTCGGCCATCGCCACGACGGTGAGCGGGAGATTCAGCACGCGCATCAGCAGGCCGCCAATCTCCCAGCACCCGTAGTGACCGGTCACCATCAACCCGCCTTTGCCGCGTTCGAGCACGCTCTCGAACGTCGCGCGGTCTTCGGGGCGAATGTCGAACGTCGTGAGCAGTTCACGATCGCCGGCCGACAACGCGCGGAGAAAATCAATCGTGTCGTACGCATAGCTGCGATAGGTCTTCAACGCATGCCGTCGCAGCGCCTCATCGGTGGCGTCGGGCAGCACCGCGCGCAGATTCGCGGCGACGGCCGCGTTGGTTTCGGCCATCAGGCGCCACGCCAGCCAGGTGCCGACGTGGCCGATGCCGTATGACACCGCGCGCGGCAACGCGCCGACGCCTCGCACGGTGAGGCCAAAAATCAGCCCGGAGTTGAGCGAGTGATGGGTCCAGCGTCGAGGGATGCCGCCGGCCATGTGCGCCTACGCGCGCTCGATATAGCGGTAGTACACGGCCCGGAAGCACGTCCGTGTGGTGTCGCGCACCGGGCGCAGTTTGCTTCGGCCGGCCCCATAGACGGCGGTGACCGGCACCTGTGTGATGTGTCCGCCCAGGCGTCCCGCTCTGATCAGCATCTCCGTTTCGATGTCATAGCCGGTCGCCCGCAGGCGCATGCGCTTCAGGAGGCGGAGGTGAAAGAGCCGGTACCCGCACTGCGTATCCTCGAGCGGGACGCCCACAAACGACGACAGCGCGCGGCTGCCGATGACGTTCGCATGGTACCGCGAGGGGGGCATCGAGCTCCGCTCGAAGCGGCGCACGCCGACGACCAGATCGGCGCCGGTCTCTACAGCGGCGGCAATCAACCGCGGTGCTTCGTCCGGCCGATGCTGCATGTCGCCGTCGAGCATCAGCACGTAGTCGGCACCCGGCCGCGCCAGGATGTGATGCAGCCCGGTGCGCACCGCCTGGCCCTTGCCGCGGGTGCACTCGTGCCGCAGCACCACCGCGCCGGCCGCCTGCGCCAGGGCCGACGTCTCGTCGGCCGAGCCATCGTCGACGACAACGGCGCTACCGACGTGCTGCAGAACGCCGGAAACCACTTCTCGAATCGTTCCAGCTTCGTTCAGCGCCGGGATCAGCGCAACGACATGAGGCATCACGCGTGTCTCTCCGGCAGCAACGTGAGCAGCGCCGGAAGCACCAGCACCGACGCGGCCATCAGCGCGACGACGCTGACGACCGAAACCACGCCGATCGACCGCAGCGGCGGGTAGCTGGACCCGATGAGCGTGCCGTATCCGATAAGGGTGATCGCGCCGGCCACGAGAATGACCGAGGCGAGCTCCGCGGTGGCGCGCGTGGCGTCTCGCCGCTCGAGGTACCGGTGCACGACGTGCACGCCGTAGTCGACCCCGATGCCGACGAAGGTGATCACAGCGAAGACCGAGAAGAGGTCGAGCTCGTAGCCGATGAGCGCAAGAAACCCTCCTGCCCACAGCAGCCCCAGAATCGTCGGCACCAGCGTCAGCAACGCAAGACGCCAGTTGCGAAACGTGATCACAATCATCCCGACGACGACCAGACTCCCCACGCCGAGGCCGCGGAGGAACTGCGGCATGAAGTGCTCGCTCAGCTCTTCGTTGACCAGCGGGAGTCCGGTCAGCACCATCGATCCATCCGATTCGGCAACCGCGCGCCGCAACGCGTTCAAATCGTCCGCTCGGTGGGGGAACGCGTAGCTGGCGACGGTCCAGCGACCGTCGTCGCCTGAGATGAATCGTCGAGCGATATCGTCGAATCCGTGCTCGGCAAACGCGTCCCACGAAATGCGCTGAGTGGGCTCGGTCAGGCGAGGCAGACGCTCCACGAACGATTCAAAGGCATCCGGGCGAAACCCGGCCTCGGCCGAGGCGGTTTCGAGCGACGTCCGCAGCACGGCCGTCGCCGGAAGCCCCTGCTGGACGGCCCGGCGCCGTGCCTCCTGCGTCCGGTCGGACGGCAACAGCGTCGATGGTGCGTGCATCTCGAGCGACGGGGCTGCGCGGCGAACCTGCTCCACCAGCCGTTCATTGCGCTCGAGCAGCGCCTGCAAGTCCTGGCCGGCTTCCACCACGAGGACGACGTCGCCGGCCAGGCCAAAGTCCTCTGTGACCTGTTCCGTCAGGAGCGCTCCCGGAGTGACGGACCGCAAGCGCTCGAGGGTGGGATTGACCCGCAGCGTCGACATCAACCCGGCGGACGCAACCGTGAGCAGACCGGCCGCGACGAGCACCGTGACACGATGCCGCCTGACCGCATATGCCAGTGCGGGAAGCTCGAACGAGCGAAACTCGACCGTCCGCCTAAAGGCGGACACTACGTACGGCGTATGTGGTGTCCGTGCGGCGTACGTAGTGTCCGGCTTTAGCCGGACCTGGTCAAACCGCGCCAGCGCCGCGGGGACAATCAACAGCGTCAACACCCCGCACACCAGCATGCCCACACCAATGAGCAGCCCCAGCTGCTGCAGGCTCGGAAAATCAACCACCAGAAGACCCAGAAATGTGGCGGCCGTCGTCCACATGCCCAGCAGCATGCTGACAGATGATCCGCCCAGGGCGCGAATCGCGGCGGGCGGCTCGAGCCCTGCCGCAACCGCCTGGCGATAGGCGACATACATCAGGACCACGCCGTCGACGCCGAGGCCGAACATCATAGCCGCGGCGCCGGTGGCGGCGGCAGACAGCGTGATGCCGGCGAGCCCCAGCAGGCCGATCGCGACCAGGAGCGCCGCGGCGGACGGCACTGGACCGACCGCCAGCAGCCAGGGACTGCGGAACACGAGATACAGCAGCGGCAGCATCATGGCGAGCGACCCCACGCCGTTGGTGATGCTTTCGCGCTTGACCACGGCTTCGGCCTCGACGGCGATGCGGTGTCCGCCAAGGAACTCCACCCGCAGCGGCGGCAGGGGCTCGCCTTCCTCGTCAACCGGACGCGCTTGTTCACGCTCGGCCTTGATCCCGGCGAGCCGATCCAGCAGCGCGTGCGAAAACGCCGTGTTGAAGGGCGGCTGCGCCGGCCGGGCGATCACCAAGCGTCTGCGGCCATCGCCGCTGATGTAGCCCTGCGCCGAGGCTCCGACGCGAAGCGCGGACTGGGCGCCGAGCCGCTCCTGCAGCAGCTCGCGAAGGCGGAACGGATCCTCGCGCACCAGCGTGGTGATTTCCGGCGATGGGATGGTCAGCAGCTCGCGCGTGGCCGCCAGTGCCGGACGCATGCCTTCGGGGCTCAGGCGCGCCAGCGCCTCGGAGAGCTGGTCATCGCTGAGGAGCAGCAGCTGTCGATCGGCCAGCCATCCCCAGTCGCGCGACCCGTCGAGGCGGCCGCTGTCGACGCGCCGCAGGCCCGGCGTCTCACGGAGGGCAGCGATCCAGCGCTCGATCTCCTCGTCGTATTCGCTGATGGCATGCTGCTCGGGAGCGGTGAACACGACGAAGAGGTCGTCGAGCGTCCCGAAGCGTTCGAGGTAGTCGCGAAAGGCCGGAATCGCCCGGCCGCGCGCTGGAAGCAGACGCAGCACATCGGCATCAAATGTGACGCGCTGCAGCCCGACAACAGAAACAGCGATCAGAACAGCGACGCCGGCGAAAACCCGGAGACGGTGTTCGTGCGCCCAGATGACCACGCGTTCGAACGATGAGCCCATGAGGCCCGTGCGAGTATAGCAATCCTCCGAGTGTGCTACGCTCGGCGCTCCCCCGATGCACGTGCTGCTCCTGAGGCCCGTTCCGGTCAACGAGCGCTTCGGCCTTGGCCCGTTCTTCCGCATCGAGCCGCTCGGTATGGCCTACATCGCGGCGGCTCTCGAACGACAGGGCCACACCGCCACCATCGCCGACCTTCGATTCAGCCGCTCCGTCGAGCACTACCTCCGCACCGAGCGTCCCGGCCTGGTCGGCATCGCCGGCATGCACGCCCTCGAAACCGACAACGTCATCGAGCTTGCCGCGAGAGTGCGCCACGCCTCGCCCGACGTGCCGATTCTGATCGGCGGTCATACGGCATCGGCCTATCCTGCGCCGTTTCTCACCTCCGACGTAACCGCCGTCGTCGTGGACGATGGTGAACGCGCGGTGCCGCAAGTTGTCGCGGCCCTCGAACGCCGGCAGCCGCTGGCGAGTGTATCGGGTCTCGTGATGCGAGACGACGCCGGGGCCGTCACGCGCACCGCCGGCCCGCTCGGCACCCTCAGTCTCGACGAAGTGCCGAGGCCGTCGCGGCGCCTGGTGGACTCCTGGCGCAGCCAGTACGCATGCCTGGCGCACCGGCCCGTCTGGTTGATCGAAACAGCCCGAGGCTGTCCGTTCCGCTGCTCGTTCTGCTCGATCTGGCAGCTGCATGGCCGCACCGTGCGCGAGCGTTCGATCGGCGCGGTCGCCGACGACTTCGCGTCGGTCGGGGACGACATCTTCGTCGCCGACGACCTGTTCTGGTACAACCCGGCGCGCAGCCTGGCGCTCGCCACCGAGCTGAAACGCCGCGGCGTGCGGAAGGAATGGATTCTCGTGCAGAGCCGGGTCGATCTGGTGGCCCGTCACCCTGATCTGCTGGCGGCCTGGCGCCCCCTCGCCCGGGAATTCGATGTCTTCTTCGGGCTCGAGGCGGCGACCAACGACGGGCTGAAAGGCCTCGTCAAGGACGCCACCGTCGATCAATCAGCGCAGGGCATCGCGGTGGCGCGAGAGCTGGGGTACGGCGTTACCGGAAATTTCGTGATCGATCCGGCGTGGGGCGAAGAGGACTTCGAGCGGCTGTGGGCCTTCGTGGAGCGCTTCCGGTTATACCAGGCGGGATTCACGATTCTCACGCCGCTGCCCGGCACGGCGTATTTCGAAGAGATGCGGTCGCGTATCGGTGCGCGCGAGTGGGCGCATTTCGACATGCACCACCTGCTGTGGGAGCCGGCGCTCGGCCCCGACCGTTTCTTCGAGCTGTATTGCGAAACCTGGCGCCGCTCGGTGCTGAACCTGCGAGGCCGGAAGTCGGTGTGGCAGTGGATGCGCGAAGTCGACCCCTGGAACGCGATCTTCCTGCTGAAAGCGCTGCGCCGTACGCAGAAGATGCTCGACCCGCAGCACTATCTCGCCGAATACAACCTGGTTCCGCCCGCCCGCTCGATCGTCACGGAGCAGCCGGCGTAAAGACCGCGTCGTCAATCGCCGGGTTCACCCGCACATCGTCGAACGACATCCTTTTGGTGTCGCCGTTGGGGAACGTCATCAACAACGACGACACCATCACTGTCTCGCGGTCAATCCACAACGCCAGCGTCGACAATCCCTCACGGATCTGCTTGCGTCGCGGCACCATCGTTACCCGCCAGGCCCCCGGACGATCCGGAGCGTCCACGGCGGTGATGTCGAAGTGGCTGCGAAGCTGCGCCGGCGACTTGTCGGCGAAATACTGCTGAATGCGCCGCTGCGTCGGGCCGATGGCGAGACGCTGATCAATCGAGCGCGCCGGCCAGACCATCCGCATCGTGTCGCCCTCGATCAGTACGGTGCGCCGTTCGGGCTCGATGTAATGGAGCACGATTCGGCGAGGGCGAACGACGGCGAGCGTGCCGCGCGCGACGAGCGGTCGCGCGAGCAGGGAGGATGTCGACTCTTCGACAAAGGCGGCCGTCAGCGTCTTGAGCGACGCCTCGATCGGGCGGCCGCGCGCGTAGATCTCGTCGAAGAGATCGGCGGTCGCCGCGCGCTCGAGGCTCAGCATCACGACGATCAGCGCGGCCACCGGCGCCGATCGCCATTTGAGGAGCATGTTTCGGGATGGTAACGTACGGCCAGTGCCCGCGAGTGTCGTCGTCAGTGGCATCGGAGTGGTGTCCACGCTTGGCGCCTCTCGTGAGAGCTTTCGCGACGGCCTGCTGGCCGGCCGCAGCGGCATCGCACCCGTCACCGCCTTTGACGTCAGCGACTGCCGCACACGCGTGGCCGCGTCGGTCACCGGCTTCGAGCCGACCGCATGGATCCCGCCGATGAAGCTCCGGCGGATGGACGATACGGCTCGATACGCCGTGGTCGCCACGCGGCAGGCATTCGAGGACGCGTCCTACCCGCTCGGCGGCGACGGTGACGACCGCGCCGGCGTCATCATGGGCACGTTCACCGCCGGTGGGCAGGCCACCAGCGAGTACCTGCGCGCGCTGCACGCCGGGGGGCCCACCGGCGCGCCGGCGATCCTGTTCAACAGCACCGTCGCCAACGCGCCCGCGAGCCTGGCGGGCCTCGAGTTCAAGCTGCGGGGTCCCAACGTCACCATCAGTCAGAAGGAAAGCTCCGGCCTGGCGGCGATCGTGTCGGCGACCGATGCGATTCGGCTCGGCCGCGCGCCGGCGCTCGCCGCGGGCGGCGTGGACGCCATTTTCGACATCTTCTTTCGTGTGCACAGCCGCTTCGGCGTCATGGCCGACGGCGACCCTCCCGGGCCGTTCGACCGGCGGCGTCGTGGATTCGTCCTCGGCGAGGGAGGCTTTGCGCTCCTGCTCGAGGACGAGACGGTGTGGGAATCGCGGGCGGCGAAACGGTACGGCGCGGTGGTGGGGGTTGCAGGCGGAAGTGCGGCCGTCGGCATCAATCAGTGGCCTGACACGCCGGCGCCTCTTGCGCGAACCATGCATGACGCCATCGGCGACGCCGGCCTTTCACCGGGCGACATCGACGTGGTGTATGCCTCGGCCAACGCGACCACGGTGCTCGACCGCGTCGAAGCGCAGGCACTGGCGCTGGTGTTTGGCGCCGCCCGGCCGCTGGTCACTTCAATCAAAGGGGCGATCGGGGAATTCGGCGCGTCGGGCGCGGCGTCGTGTGCGGCGGCATTCCTGTGTGGCGCGCAGAACGAAGTGCCGCCGATCGCCGGGCTCGCGGAGGTCGACGAGGCGGCGAGCAGCCTCAATCTTGCGCGTGCACGTCAACCGGCGCCCGGTCCGATCGTCCTGGTCAACAGCACGGCGTCGGGCGGATCGCTCTTCAGCGTCGTACTGCGCGTAGCGCGTCCGTAGATTACGGCGCGGGCCAGCCGATCAGCTGCATGCTACGATCACCCGGGGAATGCACGAGCCGCCTCACCAGCTCCCCTTGCGCGGCCGTGTCGCAGTCGTCACCGGCGGGTCTCGCGGGATCGGCCGCGGCGTCGCTGAACTGCTCGCCGAACAGGGCGCCTCCGTCGCCATCGGCTATCGGGACAAGGCCGACCTGGCCGCCGAAGTCGTGTCCGGCATTGTCGCGGCGGGCGGCCGGGCATATGCCGGTCAATGCGACGTCGCTGACGATGGCTCCGTCGCCGGGTTTTTCGAACGCGCAGCGGCGGCGGTGGGCAACATCGACATCCTCGTCAACAACGCCGGCGTCTCGCGCGACACCCACGTCCTCATGACCGACCGCGCCAGGTGGGACGAGGTGCTGGACATCAATCTCGACGGCGCCTTCAACTGCGTGCGGGCCGTGGTCCGCGGGATGCTGCTGCGGCGATGGGGCCGCATCATCAACGTGAGCTCGCCCAGCGCCGTCATGCCGCTCCCCGGCCAGGCGGCCTACGCGGCCTCGAAAGCCGGGCTCGAAGGCTTTACGCGAGGGCTTTCCCGCGATCTTGCCAGCAAAGGCGTGCTCGTCAACGCTGTGGCGCCCGGCATGATTGAGACCGATATGTTGAAGGGCATGCCGGCTGCGGCGCGTGATGGGCATCTCAAGGCAGTCGCACTCGGACGCGTCGGCACGCCGCGCGAGGTCGCCGAGTTGATTGCGTTTCTCGCGTCCGACCGGGCAAGCTACATTACGGGGCAGGTCATCGCAGTCGACGGAGGACTGCGCTGAAGCTGCCGGAATCCATTCGGCATGAGTGACACGCTTCGCACCGACATCAAGCTGGCGATCGTCCGCAGCCTGCGCCTGCCCATCACTGCCGACGAAATCGGCGACGATGTGCCGCTGTTTGGCGAGGGGCTCGGCCTGGATTCCATCGACGTGCTGGAGCTGGTGCTCGAGCTCGAGCGCTCGTTCGGCGTGTCGATCACCGATGAAGCCACCGGCGCGCGCGCGCTGCGCACCGTGAACACCATCGCCGAATTCGTCGAAGCGAATCGAAAGCCTGCGTGACGTGAACATCCTTACAGTCGACGTCGAAGAGTGGTTTCACCTCTGCGGTGTCGGCGGGCAGTTCGACCCCTCCCACTGGCATGCGCTGCCGTCGCGTGTCGTGGAGACAACGCGCCGCCTGCTCGGCCTGATCGACGCCGCCGGCGTGCCGGCGACGTTCTTCATGGTGGGTTGGGTGGCGGAACGGCATCCGGCGCTCGTGCAGGAGATCCTCGCAGCGGGCCACGAAATCGGCTCGCACGGTCATTGGCATCGCAGGGTCTACGAGTTCACGCCGGACACCTTCGCCGCCGACCTGAACGCCTGCCGGCGGGCCATCGTCGACGCCGGCGCGCCCCCTCCCACGTCATTCCGCGCGCCCGAGTGGTCGATCAACGACAGGGTGCCGTGGGCGTTGGCAGTACTCGCGCGGCAGGGGTTCTCCGTCGACGCGAGCATGGCTCCGTTGAAACTCGTCGGACGACTCGACTATCCGCGCCACCCGCACGTGCGGACAACACCGAGCGGCAACATCGTCGAGATCCCTCCCTTTGTGGCTGACCGGTTCGGCCAAGTGATGCCATTGGGCTGGGGCTGGGGCCTCCGGATGAGCTCGCCGCGTCGAGTCCTCTCGTCGATCGCACAGGCAAATCGACGAGGCGAGCCGGCGGTCTTGACGGTGCATCCCTGGGAGGTCGATCCGCGCCCGCCGCGAGTGTGGTTACCGCCGCGGCTGATGTTCGCGCATTACTTTCGTCTTGGCGGGTTTGAGCGGCGTCTGAAGGACATCATGCGAGGCACGACGTTTTCCACCTTGCGCGCAACGGCAACATGCGCGGCCCCGTCGTGAAGCGCCTGAGCCTCGTCAGCGCGGCGGCGCTGGTGCTGTCGTGCGCATTGATGGTGAGCGCGCAGACCGCTGCCCCAGTCGCTCCACGCGTCTTCATCGAAGACTCGCTGGATGCGCCGAGGGCGCTCAATGTCGTCGAGGCCGCAGGGCCGTTGCGACCGTTCCCTCTAGGCGTGCATCTCGTTCTCCGGCTCCCCGACGACGCGGGACCGGAGCTGAATCGTCATCTCGACACGCTGGTGGCGCGTGGCCTATCGATGTGGATCGCCCTTCGTCCACCCGCAACGGCCGACGGCATGACCGCCTGGCGATCCGCGCTGCGCGAGCTCTTCACCCGGTATCCAGGACGCATTGCGATCCTGGAGATGAGATTCGACAGAGAGCCGGACGCGTTCGGCCGCTTCGCCCTCCAGATCGCCTCTACCGAGGCGCGCGCGGGCGGGGCGACGACGCAAGTGGCCGTCGGCGCGGACAACGCCCCCGCGGTGGAGCGGCTTGCGGCGAGCCTGACTGCCGCCGATGCGCCTTACGTCGATCTGCTGGCCGCCGTTGGCGCAGGGCCGCACACCTCGGCGTTCGGCGCGTTCTCGCGCGCAGTCCCGAACGGGCGCCTCATCGTGCGCCGTGAGGTGAAGGATCGTGAGGACGAGCCTCGCGCGCGTGTGGTGCGTGATGTACTGACGACCGTCGCCACTGACACGATCGCAACAGTCTGGCCAGTCGACGACACGCTGGCCGATGCGCTCCGCGCGCTGCTCCCCGTGTCGAATCTGCTGACACATGCGATCGAGCCGCTCGATCCCGACGGCGTCGGCCTCACGATCGGCGATCCCGCCGCGATGGCGCAGCTGGTGTGGCACCGCCTGCTGTTCGATGCCGAGACATTTACGACGTATCTCGCCTACCAGGGGCGGGCCTCGACCGGCGCGTTGACGGTTGGATTGCGCGTCGCGGTCAGAGGCCAGGCGGTAGTGATCGATCCCGTCCCGGGCGAACGGCGACCGGTAGCGTCCAGCCGCTGGGACGACGCGACGTCGAGAGTCGAGGGGTCGGTGCCGCTGACCGGCCGGCCCATGCTGGTGAATTTCAGCGAAGACGCTGAAGCGATATTCGTGGACCGGACGGCAGCCGTCGCCGAACGCCAGCTGTCAGTGGAAGAGATCGTCGCCGGTCACCGGCGCTACGCCGCACGGCTCGATGCCGTCGTGGCGCACTATCGCGCCAAGGCGCGGATGGAACAGCACTTCAGGCCCAGCCTCACCGATTCGGGCTACGACGTCGTCACCGAGAACAACTTTTTCGTCGATCGCCAAGGGACGGAATGGGAAGAGTTGTCGTTCTCGGTGAATGGATCGAAGTGGGGCTCCGATCGGCCCGCCTTTCCACTTCTGCAGGCGGAAAAGGTGCTGTCGCTGCCGCTCGAGCTGCGGCTGAATCAGGACTATCGCTATACCCTCGCGGGCATCGAACGTGTGGACGGCATCGACTGCTACCGCGTCCGCTTCGATCCGGTTACCGATGCCGAGGCGCTCTATCGCGGCACGGTGTGGATCGACCGGCAGACATTCGCGCGCGTCAAGGTCCAGGCCGTTCAATCGCGGACATCGGCGCCGGTAGCGTCGAACGAGGAGATCCACCAGTACGACCAGGTCGCTGAGATCGGGGGTTTTCCGGTGCGGCTGCTCACGCGCCTCACCGCCCGGCAGATCATCCTGATTGCCGGGCGCAACCTGCTGCTCGAGAAGGCCACGACGCTCACGGAGTTCCATGTGAACGACGAGGCCTTCGCCGAGCTTCGCGGCGCCGCGCGCCGGGGCGATCACATCATGTATCGCGACACCGACCGCGGTATTCGATACTTCGTCAAGGAGGGCGAGAACCGGGTGGTGAGCGAACGCGCCACGTCGCACGCCAGGGCGATGGCCACTGGCGTGCTGGTGGACCCGTCGTTCGCGTTTCCCCTGCCGATTTTCGGGATCAACTATCTCGACTTCGAGTTCCGCGGCCGCTCTGACACACAACTGGCGGTACTGTTCGCCGGTGTCCTGGTCGCCGGCAATCTGCAGCGGTCGAAGATCGGCGGCACACCTCTCGATCTCAGTGTGGATTTCTTCGCCATTGCGCCCCCGGCCAGCGACCGCTTGTACGCAAGAGGTGGTGAGCGCGAAGCCGAGCGGCTGCTGACCTGGCCGCTCTCCGCCGGCCTCAATGCCGGGTGGCAGTACACGCCGTTCCAGAAGGCGCTCCTTCAGTATCAAACACGCTACGATGCGTTCGTCCGCGATCGCACCACCAGTGAAACATTCGTCGTGCCCGACAGCGCCCTGACGCAGGGACTCGGCGGCCAGTGGGAGTACCGGCGCGGTGGGTTCAGCCTGGTGGGTTCCGGGACGTGGTTCGCACGGTCGACCTGGACTCCGTGGGGCCCGTCCGACGCGCTCGAGGAGGCGCGGTCCCGAACCTACGCCAAGTACGCCCTGCACCTGTCGAAGGACTGGTTTTTCGCCATCTTCCACAAGGTGCACGTCAACGGGTCGTACTTCGGCGGCACACGCCTCGACCGGTTCAACCGCTATCAGTTCGGCATGTTCGACGACACGCGGATTCACGGCGTGCCGGCGTCGGGCGTCCGGTTCGACGAGCTCGCCATGGTGCGCGGTTCGTATTCGCTGAACATCTTCGAGCAGTACCGGATGGATCTGTTCGTCGAACGGGCCCGCGGCCGCGACCAGACGCTGGACGCCGCCTGGCGGGATGTCACCGGGCTGGGCGCCGCCGTGAATTTCCGGGCGCCTTGGAATACGATTCTCCGCGCCGACGTTGGCAAAAGTTTCCTGCCCGCTGACTATCGCGGTGCCGGGTCGACGGTTTTCCAGATCATGCTGCTGAAGCCCCTGAAGTGAGACCGATGAGAGCCGACCTGCACGTCCATACCTGGGCTTCGACCCAGAGCGGAGCGATGAAGTTTCTACGCAGCCGCGACTGTTACTCATCGCCGCTTGACGTCTACAGGACGGCGCGCGCGCGTGGCATGGACCTGGTGACTTTTACCGATCACGACTCGATCGACGGCTGTCTGGAGCTGCTCGACCGCCAGCCCGACACCGCCGACTTCATCTGCGGCGAGGAAGTGTCGTGCCGGTTTCCCGACGGCGACATCGAAGTGCACTTCGGCGTCTACGGCATGACCGAAGCGCTGCACCGCGAGCTGCAGCCGCTTCGCGGCAATGTGTTCGAGGTTGTCGCCCGGCTGCGCGAGGCTGACGTGTTCTTCGCCCTCAACCACCTGCTGCACTTCTATCGTCGCCAGGCGCCCCTCGAGGCTTATCTTCGCCTGCTGCTCGAGGTGCCGGCGCTCGAAGTCCGCAACGGCGCGATGCTGGCGTCGCACAACGCGTTCATCGAGCGCTACGCTCGCACGGTGCAGCCGGGATGGGCCGGCATCGGTGGCAGCGATGCGCACACGCTGCGTCGAGTGGGGACGACCTGGACCGAGGTGCCCGGGGCGGCAGACGCCGCCGGGTTTCTGGCAGGTCTTCGCGCTGGAACCTGCGCCCCGGGCGGCGTCAACGGCAGCGTGCTGGCAATCGCCGGAGACGTGTACGGGGTGGTGGCACGATACATCGCCAGCCTGACCGGCATCGGCCCGTCAGATCATGAGGGCTTCGACAGGCTCGCCTGTCTGGCGTTCAGCGCCGGCTCGCTGCCCTTTCAATTCACGCCGGCGCTCGTCGCCGTCGTTGGCAAGATCAAGGAACGGCTGACGGTCGCCGCGGTGCGCGACCAGCTGGCGCAGCGGCCATCCTGCGGGATCACCGGCTTCCGCGTCGAGCAGGCAGACTGAGCGCGGGTCCCGTGAGACGTGTAGCCGTCACCGGCGTCGGCATCGTCAGCGCGCTCGGCGCAACGCGCGAAGACACGTGGCAGCGGATGCTGGAAGGCGTCTGCGGCGTGCGGCCGGTCACGATCTTCGACGTCGCCGGATATCGCAGCCAGGTGGCCGGCGAAGTGCCCATGGACAGCGTCCATGCGCGCGGAACGGCCCTGCAGCGCCGCCGTCTGTCGCGCGCCGATCAAATCGGACTGATGGCCGCCGACGAAGCGCTGGACGATGCCGCGCTGCTCGACTCGCCCGTCGATCGCCGCCGCGTCGGCGTGATGCTGGGCGCCGGCACCGCGGATCTGATTCGCAACGAGAGCTACTTCTTCACCACGCTCGACGCCGGCATCGAACGGGCCCGTCCGTCACAGGCCTGGAATCACTTCGCGAACACGCCTGGCGACGTGATCGCCCTTAAGTACGGGTTCGAAGGACAGCGCGCCTGCGTCGCGGCGGCCTGTTCGTCGAGCACCATCGCGCTCGGCCAGGCGATGGACGCCATTCGCCTCGGACGTCTCGACGCGGTGGTCGCTGGCGGCACGGACGCGCTGGCGCGGCTCACCTATAGCGGCTTCAACGCGCTGCGGCTGATGGATCCACGCCCCTGCCGGCCCTTCGATCGCAGCCGCGCCGGCATGAACATGGGCGAAGGCGCAGGCATGCTGGTGCTCGAGGAGATGGACTGCGCGCGGCGGCGCGGCGCACACATCTATGCGGAGCTGGCCGGCTACAGCCTGGGCTGCGAGGCCTTCCATCCCACCGCGCCGCAGCCCGACGGGCGTCCGGTCGCGGCCGTGGTGAAGAGGGCGTTGGCCGACGCACGCGTTGATGCCGCGGAGGTCGACCATGTCAACGCACACGGCACGGCGACCCCGCAGAACGATCAGGCCGAGGCAAAGGCGTTTCGCAGCATCTTCGGCGATCGCATCGCGCGACTGCCCGTGACGTCGCTCAAGTCGATGATTGGCCACTGCCTGGGCGCGGCCGGCGCGCTCGAGGCCGCCATCGCCGTGTTGACCGTCGCGCGCGGAGTCATCCCTCCGACGATCAACTACGCGGAGGCTGACCCGGACTGTCCGGTCGACGTCGTGGCCAACGTGGCGCGTGAGACACCGATACGCTGCGCCGTCTCGACGTCGCTGGCCTTCGGCGGCAACGACTCGGCGCTGGTCGTACGGGCGATCTGAACGGCCCGACTACAGCACGTTTCAGTTGCGCGTAGTGTCCGGCGTTAGCCGGACGTGCCAGGTCCGCCTGAAGGCGGACACTACGTCAAGTTGAAAACCAAATTACACGGCGGGGACGGGTCCGGCGATGGGGACGCGGTTGAGCGTGATCGCCCGGATGTCGAATAGCGCCTCGTCCGCCTCGACCGGCGCGACGAAGCGGCCAAGCGCCGGGTCGACCTCCGAGGCGAGCACCTGCAACGACTGCGCGAACCGTTCGAGCAGATCGAGGTTGGCCTGCAGCGTGGCGCGAAGCGCCGCGTCGTTCAGGGCCGGTCCGCCGAGCGCCGCCTGAAGGCGCCGCAGCTCCTCAACCGCGACGACGTTGGTGAACCCCGCGTCGTAGCGCGCCACATCACGCTGATCCCAGATGCGGAAGAACACCTGCATGCGCGCGTGCAGGACGAAGAACCGCTTCATCAGCGGGTCGATCGTCGCCATGAACTCGGGCTGCGTGAGGCGGCGCTGGAAATAGAGCAATGCGGTGATCGCCCAGTAACAGGCGTTGTCCCAGGCGGCTTTCGCCGTCATCACCTGGGCGTTGCCCATCAGTGGATACTGGCCGGTATAGACGCGCAGAAACGCGTCGAAGAGCCGCAGGTAATCGATGTTGAAGCGCTCGAGCCGTTCCTGGATGTCCTCGCCGCGGCGTTCGCGCGTGATCAGATCGGTGATGTAGCCGTTGCCCATGCCGATGAAATCGGAGCCCG
>Ga0075421_100001787_pt1 | contig 25328 bp, 25 predicted proteins | sample SoiMetdeltSBSDD5_FD_75292 | JGI IMG/M metagenome (GOLD analysis project Ga0075421, IMG submission 75292) | Bulk soil microbial communities from a Populus tree surrounding site in Tennessee, USA - Soil MetaG P. deltoides SBSDD5 | ecosystem: Environmental > Terrestrial > Soil > Tree plantation... | reverse complement strand
CAGCCAAGCACGAAAAACGTCCCGCGGACATTGAACTCATCGAACATCGCCAGCAGACGTTCGGTATTCGCGCGCACCCGACTTTCCATGGACGTCCAGCTGGACCGCGGGACGATGCCGTCGAAGACGCTGACGTGGAAATAGTCCTCCACGTCCACGGTCATCGCATTCGTGACCGGCCTGCTCATCGCCGCTGACGCAGCAGCGCGGCTCATGCCCCCCTCTGCAGCAGCACCGTCTTGACCGTCGCGATCATGATGTACAGGTCGAGGGCGACGGAGAGATGCTTGATGTAGAACAGATCGAACTGCAGTTTCTGGAGCGCATCCTCCTTGGTGGCGCCGTAGGTGTATTTCACCTGCGCCCATCCCGTGAGGCCGGGCCGCAAAATGTGGCGCTGACCATAGAACGGAATCTGTGTCGTCAATTCACCGACGAACTCCGGGCGTTCCGGGCGGGGACCGACAAGACTCATGTCGCCCGTGAGCACGTTCCACAGCTGCGGCAACTCGTCGAGCCGGCTTCGGCGCAGCCATCCGCCGATCGCCGTGACGCGCGGGTCGCCGGCCTTGGCAGCCCAGACCGGGCCGGTGGTTCGTTCCGCATCGTCCCGCATGGAACGAAATTTCCGGACGGTGAAGATGTGCCCCTGGCGGCCCACACGGCGCTGATGGTAAAGAACCGGACCCGGCGACGTCAGCCGTACGGCCACCGCGATTGCCGCCATGATGGGCAGCGCCAGTACAAGTCCGAGGGCTGCGCCGCCGATATCGATCAACCGTTTGGTTGCCGTCAGCAGGCGCGTCTTGCGAAAGCCTTCCGAGAAGATCAGCCAGCTGGGCCGAAGATTCTCGACCGCTATCTTGCCCGTGTACTCCTCATAGACCGAGGCGAGGTGGTCGAAATTGACGCCATCGAGGCGAAGTTCGAGCAGCTTGCTCATCGGCAGCTTGCCGCGCGCGTCGGCCAGGCTGACGACCACCCGGTGCACCCGCCGGGCGCGCACGATCGACGGGATGTCCTCGATCGTGCCGATCACGCCGGGATTGATCACCGGCGCGCCGACCCGCGCCGGATCGGGGTCGATGAATCCGACAATTTCAACGCCGAGCTCGTGGCGCCGCGCGAACAATTCTCGAGCGAGATCCGTCGCGCTCGCGTCCGTGCCGACGAGCAGCAGACGCTCCCGCGGACGTACCTGCCGGCTGGCCCATTCAAAGGTGATGCGCCAGCCGATCACCAGCGTGATCACAAAGACGGCGGCGATCATGAACACGCCGCGGCCGATCACCAGCGCGGGGAACCAGTAGTAGACGCCCGCCAGGATCAGCGAGGCGGACGCCAGGGCGTTCAGGATTCGGATGAACAGCTCGCGGCGGTCCGACAGCAACCGCAGATCGTACAAGTCGGCGTAATACAGACATCCCTGGGCGACCACGGCAATCAGCAGCGCCTTGGGCAGCCCCGCGTCGAACGCCATCACGCTCCACGCTCGAGCGCCAAGCCGGATGTAGGCGGCAGCCGCTACGGCCAGAACGATCAGCGCAGTCTCGCACCCGAGCAGTGTGAGCGTACGCGCCCTGACCCGCAGTGCCACTACACGCATCGTGCCGTACCCGCTGGCGGGGAAAGGTCGTAGCGCTCGTATTCGCTGGCGCTCGCGTAGGCCTGCTGCGTCGGCAGGACAGCCCGATTCAACACCACGCCGGTAATGCGGCTTCTCCCGATGATGTCGACGGCGCGCTTGACCAGGTCATGAGGCGTGAAGTTCGCTCGAACGACCAGGACCGCTCCGTCGATCATCGAAGACAGCAGATGGGCGTCGGGCAGCAGCAGCAGCGGCGGCGTGTCGATGATCACCCAGTCGAACGTTTCACGTGCTTCCTTGAGCACGCGTCGCATCCGATCGGATGTCAGGCCGCCCATGGGATCCGACGTCGGGCGTCCGGCCGGCAGTACCCAGAGCTGCGACGACACCTGGCGCAATCCGACCTGGACGTCGTCTTTCGCGTCGAGGCCGTCGATCAGTCCCGCCGTGGTATTCAGCTGGAACAGGTGATGGATAGCCGGCTTCCGCAGATCCGCGTCGATCAGGAGCACGCGTTTGAGATACGAATCACTCAGTGTCAGCGCCAGATTCGTGGCCGTGAGCGTCTTGCCTTCTGCGGGCGCCGCACTCGCCACCATGATCACGCGCACGCCGGTGTTGCCCTGCGCGTCGTGGAGCATTGCCGCCAGACGCCGATATTGCTCGCGCCACATCGGTGCCATGTTCGTGTCGGCCACGACCTTTTCCGCGAGGCGGCTATCGATTCGTTCGAACAGCGTCTTGACGCCGGCGGGCGCCACCAGTGCAGGCTCCGGCTGCGCGACGGGCGCCTCGGGCTCGGGAGATCGAGACTCGGTCGGCGCCTGCGGCCGTGCCTTGCGCCATTCGCCCATCTCGACCGGAAATGGTTCGTGGGCGAGCGCGTCGAGTTCCGGGCCTTCGGCCACACCTTGCGACGTCGCGCCCACTGGCTCCGACGCACCGGCATTCCGTTCTTCCGCGGCGCGCCGCATTGCCTCGCTGATTCGGCTCATTCGTGTGTCTCACCCATCAAAAGAACGAAAAGCGGCGGCGCTTGCGGGCGCTGGCCCGCGGTACGTCCTGGTCCGCCTCGGCATCGCCCATGTCGGTACTCGTCGCCGGCTCCACCAGAACATCGTCGTCAAGGGCCAGGAGACGTTGAGGCGCTCGCGGCCGTTCCTGCGCGGCACTCTCCGCCCGGACGCTGCTCGGTGGCGGCTGCTTGGCGGACCCGGCACGCTGCAGGTCGAGGTCGTCGCACACTTCCTCGACAATCGCGGTGGTGACAGGCTTCCTGCCGAGCGCAAACGCGCTGAGCAGGGCGTTGTCGGCGATCACGCTGATCGTTCGAGGGATACCCGCCGACTGCTGGTGAAGCAGCATCACCGCTTCACGGGTAAAGACCTGGGCGCCGATTCCACCGGCGGCTCGCACACGGCCGGCCACGTACGCGAACGTCTCGTCCTGCGTGAGCGGCCGCAACTCGCAGCGCAGCGCAATCCGTTGTTTGAGCTGGCGGAGCGCGTCGACATTCAGCCGCGACGCCAGTTCGGGTTGGCCGGCGAGAATGACGGACAACAGCTTGGTCTCATCCGTCTCGAAATTTGCCAGCAGGCGAATCTCTTCCAGCAGGTCCATCCCGACGCTCTGCGCCTCGTCGATAATCAGGACGGTCGCCTCGCCACGCGCGTGTCGCTCCGCCAAAAGCAGCTCGAGCTCGCGCAGCAGCGCGCTCTTTGAGCTTCCCGCGGTGTCGCTCAGCGCAAAATGATCGGCCAGCGTTTCGACGAATTCGGCACGTGTCAGCGCCGGATTGTGCAGGTGCACACAGTGAACGTGCGCCGGCTGCCGTGCCGCGGCCGCGCGGATCAGCGTGGTTTTTCCGGTGCCGGCCTCCCCGAGGAGCAGGGTGATCCCCTTCCGGCTGGCAATGCCGTAGTCGAGCACGCTGAGCGCTTCCTGATGCGCTTCCGTCAACACCAGGAACTTGGGGTTTGGTGTGAGGTCGAACGGGCGCGTCTCGAAACCAAAGAACGTGCGATACATCAGCGCACCAGTCCCGCCAGCATGTTCAGGCGCCAGGCGACAACGACGGCGACAATGACGACGCTTGCCGCGGATACCGAAATGGCGAGCATGCGTGTGCGGCGCCGGATCCGCCGCCGTTCGTCCGCCGAACTCATGATTGGAATGATCGCGAGCACCGGCAATGCCAGGCTGGTGACCACGTCGTCGTCGGTCTTCAGCGTGGTATCGCGATATTCGAGGAGGGCGAGCATCGCGACGCCCAGTCCCAGGCCGGCGAGCAGCCCGAGCAGGTTGAACCGCATCCGGTTGGGGCTGAACGGCCGTTCTGGGAGACGCGCGCTATCGATGATTCTGAACTGTTCGCCGATCTGCCGGCGCTCGAGGTTGGCCGCGAGCTTTGATTCCTCGTTCTTGTTCAGCAGCGTTGTGTACTGCTCCTGAAGCGTCGAGTAGTCGCGCATCAACTCGGTGACTTCAGCCTCCAGGGCGGGCGCCGCCTCGACGCGGGCGGCATACCCGGTCATCATCTTGCGTAATTGCGCCTCTTCCTGCTTCCGCGACTCGAGCCGTTGCCGCAGTTCGTTGGCTTCGAGCTGAATGGCTGCATTTCTGCCCTGCCCGTTGGAGTTGGCCGCAACGGCTGGCAACGTTTCGGTCGGCGACGACAGCGGCTGCTGCTTCGCCTCCTCCTCCACTTTCGCCTCGAGCTCGACGATTTTGCGCTTGGCGTCGGCGATATCGGGATGCGCCGGCTTCAGCCGGAGCTCGAGCGCCGTCAGCGCGGCTTTTGCGGCATCGAGCTGCTGCGCTGCCGTTGGTTCGATGGCGTTTCGTCCCGCGTTGCGGATGACCATCGCCGCGGGCACTTCGGGAGCGGGGGCCGATGCGAGTGTGGTCTCCAGCGCCGCAAGCCGATCCCGCTCGCGGCTGATGTCCTGTGACAACGCAATCAAGCGGGTCTGGGTGCCCTCCATCAGCTGCAGGTTCGATTGAGCCTGAGAGGGCAGCCGGCCGGCGTTCCGCTGCCGGAAGGCTTCGAGCTTCTGTTCGTGTTCCACCAGACGCCGGCGCGCGTCGTCGAGCTGGGCCTGCAGGAACTGGGTTGTCGAATCGGCGAGGAGCGCGCGGTCCTGGAGGTTCTCCTGCACGAACAGCGACGCCAGACGCTCCGTCACTGCCAGCGAGGTGCGCGCCTGCCCCGATTGATAACTGATGGTGAACGACGTCGTGTCGTCGCGCCGCGTTCGGGGCCGGGCGACGGCGACATTGATGTCGCGCCGCATCTGCTCGATCACGTCCTCCATGATCGTCGCCGCGCGTTCCGCCGGGTACAGGTTGAACTCCTGGATCAGCTGCTCGAGCCTGGTCCGGCTCAGGATCTGCTGGCTGATGAACTGCAAGCGTTCGGAGACGTCAGAGGTAATCGTCGGTTGCACGTAGCTGGTCGGAACGCGCTGCGGCACGATCACAATCGTGGTCTGCGCGCGGTAGACGTTCGGCAGCTGATACGACCACGCGAAGGTGCCGGCGCCGATAATCAACGTGGAGGCGATGACCAGCCATTTGCGCCTCCAGGCGATCCACACGAAATCCTCAATCCTGTATTTCTTACCGGGCAGCATCAGGGTCTCCTCGTTCGCTCAAGAAGGGGCACCCACACACCAATATGCGCGCTCACGCGTTGGCGCTCGCCGCGCTGCGGCCACAACGTTGGCAGCGGCATATCCGTGTCGAACCGATGCTGGGTGTAGAGGTAGTTGACGCCGAAATTCAGATGTCGATTCAACGCAATCGAGACGTTCGTGGTCGCCCAGTACGACGTGAAGCCGCTGTGGGGGCTGTCGACACCCAGCTGCCGTATTGAGCCGCCGGCACTCGACGCAACCTGGATGCGCCGATTGATCAGGCCGCCGAGACTCGCGGTCATCACGTCGGAGAACAGCGGGCTGGTCCACGTCTCCACGATCCGCACTCCCCGGAAGTACGCAAGCGATGCCGTCCACGTTCTGCCGATTTCGTGGGCCAGATTGGCGGCGCCGGTCGCGCGGTATCGCCTATGCCCTTCGTGATCCACGACGGACGACCCGGTGCTGAACGACAGCGTCGTCCTTCGGGAGAATGAGAGTGCGCGTGAATAGTCGATGCCCGCGTCGATGTTGTGATTTTCGACTCGGCGTCCGTCGGTGTGCAGGTAGTCCCCCTCCGAGTACTGGTATCCGGCTCTCAGCGCCAGTCCGCGCCCGACTCCCGCGATGAGCCCGGCCCCGGCCCGCCGGCCCGTGAACCCCGGTCCGTCCGGCGTTTCGCTCCAGTGTTGACCGTAGTCGGCGTGAAAGGTCAATTGGCGCGACAGCTTCTGCGTCAGCCCGGCCGAACCCCCGTATCGCCGGTAGTAGTCGAACGTGGTGGGGAGATCGAGGTCGTTGGTGTCCGGACCGACGCGCAGATCCGCTACTGGCGGCAGCAGGTCGTCGATGTTCTGTGGCCGCCGGCTGACCGCTGCATTCGCGGACAGGGAAGTGGCATCGGTCAGCCGCAGCGAGGTGGCGATCTGGCCATTCTCCGAGGAGACGTACTGGTTACTTCCGCTACTTGCCTCTAACGAGGGGTAGTAGCGCACGCCGCCATGGCCGGATGCGTCCAGCTTGAAGCGATCGAGGTTCAGCGAGTACGTCAGGCCCAGTCCGGCGTTGCTGAGGAAGCCGTCGGGGCCAGAAGCATTGGGCCCAACACGATTCGTGTGTTGGAGCGCGTCGGCCAGGATGTTGTCGTCGTACCCGCCTCCCAGCGACCCGTTGAACGAAAGGTGCTGTTCGAGGCCGGTGTCGCCGCTCGCGAACAGGCCGCGGTACGGCCGTTCGGGGCGGGGAGCCTGCTGGGCAAACGCAGGCACGGCCAGCAAAGCCATCAAAACTAATGCGCCCGAACAGACTGAGGGTTTCATCACGGATCCTGGCCGCCGCTAGGGAACGATGATCGTGTCGCCAGGCTTGAGTTCGATGTTCTGGCCGAGGTTTTTCCGCTTGGCGACGTCCTTGTAATTGAACTCGTAGCTCATCGGCTTGCCGTTCACCGTGCGCATGATCACGATGTTCTCGGAATCGGCGTACTCGAGTACTCCTCCGGCCATTGCAATCAACTGCACCACGTTGGTCGGACCAGTCAGCGGATAGGGGCCGGGCTTGGGCACCTGGCCGGTGATAAACACCTTCCGGCTGTTGATCTGTTTTACGACCACGGTGACGGTGGGCTCCTCGAGAAACTTGTCAGCAGCCGCCGCCAACTTCACGCGAAGCTGCTCTGGCGTCAGTCCCGCCGCGTCAACGTCGTTGAGTAACGGCAGCGAGATACGTCCGTCGGGCCTCACCGCGACATCACTCGACATGTCCTTTTCCTTCCAGAACACAATCGTGAGGATGTCGTCCGGTCCAATCGTGTAATCGCCCGGCGGCGGTGCCGGAACCGCCGCCGATGCCGCAGCAGCGGTGGTCGCGGATGCGGTCTGCGCTTCTCCTGACGGAGTACACGTGAGGAGTACGAGCAGGGCCGCGGCCGCCCGTCCGAGATACGTGCAACACCAGGTCGATCTCACGTCCGGTACTCCTTGAACGGGACCTGGCAATCGTGCTTCCGCAGGAAATTCAGGAACCGCTTGTAGTCGCCCTGCTCCATGTTGAACAGCCGCGCGACGATCTTGTAGTTGCCGCGCGCTTCCTCCAGGCCCTTCCGCACCAGGTCGCGCATGTTCGAGCGCGTGATCTCCCGCTGCATGTACAGGGGATACACGACATTCCAGAAGGATTCGCGCTCCTCGATGAGCCGGCGGTACAAGTCGTCGGCAACCGTCCGGCGGCGCTCTTTCCGCGGCCGAAAGCTCACGCCGTTCCGAATCCGAATCTCGAGTGGCAGGTCGTCGCCCTGAATCACTGGATTAGGGCTCGTGACCGCAATGCGCTCGATGACGTTCTCGAGCTCGCGAACGTTGCCGGGCCAGTGGTACGCGGTCAACAGGCTCATGGCTTCCGGCGAGACGCCACAGGCCACGTTTCCGGCAGCGCCGACAAAATGCCCGAGAAAATGATTAATTAGCTCGGGGATGTCTTCGCGGTGGTCGCGGAGCGGGGGCACCGCGAGGTGAATCACATTCAGCCGGTAAAACAGATCCTCACGAAATGTTCCCTGCGTGATCATGTCGCGCAGGTTCCGATTGGTTGCCGCGAGGACGCGCACGTTGACGCGGCCAGTCATGCGATCGGCGCCGACCTTCTGCAGCTCCCCGGTTTCGAGAAACCGCAGCAGCAATCCCTGCATGCGCAGCGTCATCTCGCCGATTTCATCGAGGAACATCGTCCCCGTGTCGGCGATCTCCAGTTTCCCCAGCTTGTCGCGGTAGGCACCGGTGAAACTGCCTTTGACGTGCCCGAACAGCTCCGTCTCGAGCAGCGTTTCCGACAACCCCGCGCAGTTCACCGCGATGAACGGCCGATCGGCGCGCCCGCTTCCGGTGTGTACGGCTTGCGCGACCAGCTCCTTGCCGGTGCCGCTCTCGCCCGTGATCAGGACTTTGGCATCGGATCTCGCGACCCGGTCGACCTCGGCCTTCAACTCGTACATCACGGAGCTGCAGCCGATGAGCAGGCTCGGTCGTGCGCCCCTCATCGTCGATCCTCTGTCGTGCGAGCTAAGCGTTGCCTGCGTCATCACTTTGATCTGCTGACTCGGCCCCGCGTCGAGGGCCACTCGGCGCAAAGGCCAGTCTGTTGGTGCCGGCGAGAGCCGGGGTTAAATTGCCACTGTGAACTGGGACGAGGACCGTTTGTGCAAGGACTCCGCCAGTGATGAATTCGCCGGCAGGACACGGCCAACTATCGGCCAGACGAAGACTTACAGCCGCAGGCGCAAGTGCAGGCCTGAGTAACGCTCGCGCACCGAAGATATGGGCCGACGTGGAAAAAAGTCTGCCGCAGGGATTACAAATGGCGGCCGGTAACGGCCCTTACCGCGGATCAGGGAGCATCGCGCGCATCATTCGAACGAACTGGTCGTTTTCCATCGGCCAGGCGGCGTAGGTGGCGGCGTGTCGTTGCGCCTCACGCTCGAAGAGTCGATCGGCCTCGCCGACGACGATGGTCCGCACACCGGGCTGGCGATATTTCATGCGCAGGGCTAGGTGCAGGCCGTTGTAGGCGCCAAGCTTCAACTCGGTGACGAGCAGATCCGGCGGGCGCGCATCGAGCGCCGGCTTTGCCTCACTGAAGCTCGCACAAACCTCTGGAAGGTGCCCCTCGGCGGACAGCCACGCAACGAGGCGCTCGGCGACTGCCGGGTCTGAGGCGACAACGAGCGCGCGGCGCGCTTCGAGCATTTGCTGCGTGGGAGTGCAAGTGAGGAGCCATGGCCACCAAATTCGTAAGATTCCGTGCAGCGGCGTTTCGACGCGGTTCTTCATTAGAGTTTGTGAATCAAACCGATGTCGTGCCCTCGGATTCCGGCAGACTCAGCCGCAGCCCAAATCGGCCGCTGCTCAGACTTTCGTCTTCAAAGGCGGCTTTCGAGGTGGAACTGACTGGAGAATTGCGTCGACACGGTTTCCGCTCGCTCGCGGAACCTCGCGACGATCTTATTAGCGCCGTTCGAGACAAAGATGTAACTCGTCCGCACCGAAAGGTGCACGAGCGTGACAAAAGACGCACTTAGGGTAGACAGCAGACAAAAGTGTATTTGATTGCGGGTATTTAATAGCGATTGCGGAGGTAAATATTTAGCTTCTGGGTTGACTTTGCGTCTGGCTCCGACCCACAATAATTCGCTGCACCGAAAATTCACGGGCACACGACGGACTGCTTGAGCTCCGGATGGAGCCGCTCTGCGAACGAGGCTGATGATGAACAACTCGGTGGTTATGGTGGGCGTCAGCGCTGCGCTGAGAGCTGTCGAAGAAGAAATCCAACACGCGGCGCGTTCCGAGGCGAAGGTGCTCATCACCGGTGAGAGTGGTGTCGGCAAGGAGATTGTCGCGCGCTTGATCCATGCGGGGGGCAGCAGGAGTCGTGGTCCGCTCGTGACCATCAACTGCGCCGGGTTCCCCGATTCACTCCTCGAGTCGGAACTGTTCGGGCACGTCAAGGGCAGTTTCACTGACGCGCATCGCGACAAGAAGGGCTGGCTCGAAGCGGCGCAGGGCGGCACCATTTTCATGGACGAAGTTGGCGAGATGAGCCTGCGAATGCAGGCGCTCATGCTTCGTTTCCTGGAAACCGGCGAGATTCAGCGCGTGGGCTCCGATCGGCGGCTGCCCCCTGTCGACGTCCGGGTGATCACCGCGACCCATCGGCGGCTGCTCCAGCACATCGCGGATAAGACATTTCGTGAGGACCTCTACTACAGGCTCAATGTCGTCCACATCGAAGTACCGCCGCTGCGCGAGCGCCGTGAAGACGTGTCGATCCTTCTCAATCACTTCTTTCGCATCTTTTCGGACACGCACCAGATTGCGCCCCCCGAAATTACTCCAGAGGCGCTCACGTGTCTGTCCGGGTACTCGTGGCCGGGAAATATCCGCGAGCTGAAGAATGTCGCCGAGCGCCTGGTGCTGCGGTGCCACCACGGCCGCGTCGAAATGGATATGCTGCCCGCGGAAGTCCTGCACGATCGGCGCGATCGCAAGGGACCCGAGCGGACCCCCGTGACCCCGATGCACCGCGTACTATTCGACCGGATTATCAACGACGGGTCTTCATTCTGGTCGGACGTGTACGAGCCGTTCATGGCGCGTGACCTGACCAGGCATGAAGTTCGGGAATTGATTCGACTCGGTCTCGAACACACGCGCGGCAACTACAAGATGCTGGTGACGCTGTTCAATATGCCGGCGGAAGACTACAAGAAGTTTTTGAATTTCCTCCGCAAGTATCAGTGTCACGTGCCGTTCCAGCGGTTTCGCATGCTTCCCGCCTCGGCTGCGGAGCGCGCTGCGCAAGTCGTCCGCGCGTAAGTCGAACAGTCAGCCGGAATACCGGAATAGAAAGGACGGGCGCGCAATCGCGCGCTCGTTTCAGCGCAGGGGGCGACTAAAAGCGCGGTGGGCGACTAAATCAGTGAAACAGGGGCCGACCGCCGGATTGGTCGAAATCGATCGTCTCGACGTCCAGGGGACCCGGGTGCCGGTCGCCGGATGTCGCCGGTAGATCGAGCCACGCGATGTGATTTCGGTGTTCCTTGGTGCCCGACGCGATCAGCCGATCGACAATCTGTAGAAATTCATCGTGCCGCAAGTCGGCAGTATGAATGTAAGTTGCGCCGAGCTCGCATGCGTCCCGCTCGAGCACCGGATCGGGATCCCCTATTACTACCGCCGGGACCGACTTCGAGCGGGCTCTCAGCGCTAGATGCAAACCATTGTGATCGTGCAACTTGAGCTCGGTGATCAGCAGATCGGGTTCCATATCCACATGAACTCTGGCGGGAGCAAACTGCGAGACAACCACAAGCTCATATGGGACAGGCGTGAGCCACCCCACCAGCACGTTGGATAGGGATGTCGTCGGCCCGACGATGAGAATTCGCGGCGGCCTTGGCATCTGAGTCCCTCGAGATGGCTAAAGCAAAGGGTATACCAGCACAGCCGTATTGGTTTGCAAGAGAAACGGTGTCTCCGCCCGGCGGCAACCCTGAATCATGTAAATCTAGCGTATAACAACCCCCGTGGAAGGGCATCACGGTTGGGACGATTATGCGCCCTTCTACGACTGGGAGAACGCGCGCACCCTCGGGCGCCGCGACGTGCCGTTCTGGCGGACTGTGGCGCTCGGCGCCGGCGGAACGGTGCTCGAGCTTGGATGCGGCACGGGCCGCATCGCAATGCCCCTCGGACGAGCCGGCGTTTCGCTGGTCGGAATTGATCGATCGGCCGCGATGCTGGCGCGGGCCCGCCGGCGGGTCCGCCTCGCGCGATTGAACCGTCACGTCTCCCTGGTGCGGGGTGACATTCGCGCACTGCCCTTCCCTCAGGGGGCCTTCTCGGCGGTGATCGCCGCCTACGGCGTTCTGCAGTCGCTCCTCCGCGAGCGGGATCTCGCCGCCACGCTGCAGGCCGTGCATCGTGTGCTTCGACCGGGTGCGACGTTTGGCGTCGAGTTGGTGGCGGACCTGCCCTCCTGGGACGAGTACAAGAAACGGGTGAGCCTCAAGGGTTGGAAGAACCGGCGCGGCGGCGCGCACGTGACGCTCGTTGAAACCGTGCGTCAGGATCGAGCCAGGCACCTCACGATCTTCGACCAGGAGTTCACCGAACGAATCGGGCGCACGCGCCGCATTCAGCGTTTCGCCCTGACGTTCCGGACGCTGTCGGTGCCCCAGATGGCCCGCCGGCTCGAGCGCGCCGGTTTCGAGATCACGGCCCTGCTCGGCGATTATCGCGGCGCCGCATGGGATACACGGGCGGAGGTCTGGATCATCCTCGCCCGCAGGGCCTAGCGGGATGGCGCGACGAGCGAAGGCGGGAATGGTAGAATCGTCACTGCTTTTTCCGCGTATTTTCTGGAGTTTCCGCCATGTCAGGCCATTCCAAGTGGCACACAATCAAGCATAAGAAGGGTGCCGCCGACGCCAAACGCGGCAAGGTCTTCACCCGGATCATCAAGGAATTGACGGTCGCGGCCCGCAGCGGCGGCGGCGATCCCGAAAAGAATCCCCGTCTCCGGACGATCGTCGCCGATGCCAAGGCGAACAACATGCCGCGCGAGAACATCGAGCGCGCGATCCGCCGCGGCACCGGGGAAGAACCGGGCGTCACCTACGACGAAGTGACGTACGAAGGGTACGGGCCTGGCGGCGTCGCACTGATGATCGAGACGCTGACCGACAACAAGAACCGGACGGTGGGCGAGATCCGTCACCTCCTCAGCAAGCACGCCGGCAATCTCGCGGCAGAAAACAGCGTCGCCTGGATGTTCACCCGCAAGGGCCAGGTGGTCGTCGAGAAGGGCGGCGTCGACGAGGAGAAGCTGCTCGCGGCGGCGCTCGACGCAGGCGCCGACGACATGAATGACGACGAGAGCGGCTGGGAGATCGTGTGCGCGCCCGAGAGCTTCGAGACGGTGCGCGACGCGGTCAAGGCGCTTGGCGTCGAGCCGGCCAGCGCCGCGGTCGCGATGGTGCCGCAGAACTACGTCAAGCTCGTTGGCAAAGAGGCGCAGCAGATGCTGAAGCTCATGGAAGCCATCGAGGACCATGACGACGTCCAGCACGTCTGGGCGAACTTCGACGTCGAGGAAAAGGAGATCGAGGCTTCCCTGGCGTGAGAATATTCGGCATCGATCCGGGCTCCGAGCGCACCGGCTACGGCTGCGTGGAGACGGATGGCCGCGTCGCACGGCTGGTGACCTGCGGCACCATCACCGCCCTGCCGAAGGATCCGTTTCCGCAGCGTCTCGCCCGCATCCATCGTGAGCTGTCGGCGCTCATCGCCGGCTGCGCGCCTGACTGCGTCGCGATCGAAAGCCTGTTTTCCGCGGTCAATGCCCGCACCGCCTTGAAGCTCGGTCACGCGCGCGGAGTCGCCATGCTGGCGGCCGTCGAGTGCGGGTGCCCGGTGGTGGAATACACGCCTGCCGCCGTCAAGCGCGCGGTGGTCGGCTACGGCCGCGCCGAGAAGCATCAGGTGCAGCAGATGATCAAACTGCTGCTCGGTCTGACGAAGCCGCCCTCGCCACACGACGCCGCCGACGCCCTGGCAGTGGCGATTTGTCATTTGCATTCGGTGCCCTCGAGCCGGCTGAAGCCGGCCCCCACGACCACCGGGGCCCCTGCGACCGCCGGGAGAACTGACGTGGGGGCCGGCTTCAGCCGGCTCGGGGGGAAGTCGCTTCGCTCCTGGCGCGATTACCGTCCTCCCGCCAACGGATGATCGCGTTTCTTCGCGGCCGAATCCTCGACAAACAGCCAAACCTCCTCATCGTTGACGTTCAGGGCGTCGGGTATCACGTGAACGTGCCGCTCAGTACGTTCTACGACGTCGGCGAGGCCGGCGACGAGGTCTCGCTCCGCATCTACACGCACGTCCGCGAGGATGCGCTGCAGTTGTACGGATTTCTCACCACGCTCGAGCAGCAGATCTTTGAACGGCTGATTGCGATCAGCGGCATCGGGCCGAAGCTGGCGATCGCGGTGCTGTCAGGCATCGAGCCGGGCGAGTTGATTGGCGCCGTTCATCGCGGCGATCTCGCGCGGCTGACGGCCATTCCGGGCGTCGGGCGCAAGACCGCCGAGCGCATGGTGCTCGAGCTCAAGGATCGGCTCGCCCAGCTCGCCGTTCCGGCCGGCGCGGTGATGCCGATGCCGGACTCGCCGGGCGAGCGTCTCCGTACCGATCTGCTCTCCGCGCTTCAGAACCTGGGCTATCATCGGCCGCTGGCCGAGAAGGCCGTCGACGCGACGCTGTCCGCAGCCAGCGCGCCGACCTTCGAGCAGGCGCTCAAGGCTGCGCTCAGGGAGCTGATGCGGTGAGCGATCGCGTCATCACGGGCGGACGCGTCGACGAGGACGCGCAGTACGAAGCTGGGTTGCGGCCGCGCGCGCTCAACGAGTACATCGGGCAGGATCGGGTCCGCGACAACCTTCACGTGTCGATTGCCGCGGCGCGCGGCCGGTCCGAATCGCTCGATCACGTTCTGCTGTACGGACCGCCCGGGCTTGGCAAAACGACGCTGGCCTACGTGATCGGCAACGAGCTGGGGGTGCCGGTGCGCGCAACCGCCGGGCCGGTCATCGAGCGGCCGGGCGATCTCGCCGCCATGCTCACCAATCTTCAGGAGCACGAGGTCCTGTTCATCGACGAAATTCATCGCCTGCCGCCGGCGATCGAGGAAATCCTCTATCCGGCAATGGAGGATTACGAGCTCGACATCGTCATCGGTCAGGGGCCGAGCGCGCGATCCGTCAAGGTGCCGCTGCAGAAGTTCACGCTGATCGGCGCGACCACACGCGCGGGGCTGCTGACCTCGCCTCTGCGCGCACGCTTCGGCATCGTGCACCGCCTCGACTTCTACGAGCCGACGGACATCGAGGAGATCGTGCGCCGCTCCGCGAGAATTCTCGGCGTGTCGATAGAGGATGATGCAGCGGCCGAAGTGGCGCGACGGTCGCGCGGCACGCCGCGTATCGCCAACCGTCTGCTGCGGCGCGTACGCGACTACGCCCAGGTCCGCGCCGACGGCCGGATCACCGCCGACGTGGCGCGCGCCGCCATGAAACTGCTCGAGGTCGACGACCAGGGGTTCGACGAAGTCGATCGGAAGCTGCTGCGGACGATCATCGACAAGTTCAGCGGCGGCCCCGTCGGCGTCAACAGCCTGGCGGCCGCCGTCAGCGAAGAGAAGGATGCGATCGAGGATATTTACGAGCCGTTCCTGATCCAGGCCGGTTTCCTCGATCGAACGTCGCGCGGGCGGGTCGCCACTGCGCGCGCCTACGAATACTTCGGGCTTACCGCCCCCGGAAGGGACTCCCGACTGTGGTAACCACGCCGTCCGCGGTGGGCGCGTTGCGCCGTACCCGCATCTCAAGCCTGGCGACCTATGTGCCGCCGCACGTCCTGACCAACGCGGATCTCGAACGGATGGTCGATACCTCCGACCAATGGATCATGCAGCGCGTCGGCATTCGCGAGCGTCACATCGTCGATCCCGGCGTCGCGACCTCGGACCTGGCCCGTGAGGCGTCGATCCAGGCGATCGAGCGCGCCGGGTTGACGCCCGATGACATCGACTTCATCGTCGTCGGCACCACGACGCCCGACACGTTGTTTCCCAGTACCGCGTGTGTGCTGCAGGACATGATTGGCGCGAACAACGCCTGGGGCTACGACCTCGTGGCCGCCTGCTCGGGATTCGTCTACGCACTTACCACCGGCGCGGCGATGGTGGCATCGGGAGCCAGCCGACACGCGCTCGTGGTCGGCGCGGACGTGATGTCGAGCATCATCGACTATACCGACCGCACCACCTGCGTGCTGTTCGGCGACGGCGCCGGCGCGTGCGTAGTGGAGGCGAGCGACGGAGACGAGGTCGGGATCATCGATTTCGAGAACTACGTGGACGGGAGTGGCGGGCCGGCGCTGTGCATGCCGGCGGGTGGGAGCCGATTGCCCGCATCGAAGGACACGATCGAGAAGCGGCAGCACTACGTCCGGCAGGACGGCGCGATCGTCTTCAAGTTCGCGGTGCGCAACTTCGAAGAGGTGTGCCGGCGGATTCTCGACCGGAATGGCATCAAGCCGGACGACATCGACTGGTTCGTGCCGCACCAGGCCAACAGCCGCATTATCAAGGCGGCAGCGGATCGGCTCGGACTCGCATCGGAGAAGGTGATCATCAATCTCGATCGGTTCGGCAACACCACCGCCGCCACCATTCCGCTGGCGCTGAACGACGTGCTGGAAAGCGGCCGCTTGAAGCGCGGCGACCTGGTGCTCATGGCGGCAGTCGGCGCGGGATTCACCGTCGGCGCCATCCTGCTGAGGTGGGGACTGAAGGATTCGCCGCCGGCGTAAACCCGGCGCCTAAAATGGGAGTGTGAAGTCTCCCGTCACCCGCATCCGGCAGTTGACCCCGCGCCAGGTCCGGGGACTCGAGGCGCTGCGCAACGTGGCGCAGATGCTCGATTCAGCATTCGTCGTTCCGGGCACGTCCTACCGCTTCGGCCTCGATCCGATTCTCGGCCTCGTGCCCGGCCTCGGCGACCTCGTTTCGCCCCTCTTCACGATTGGCATCCTCTGGCAGGCTCGCGAGCTCGCACTTCCACGGATCGTCCAGCTGCGGATGATCTTCAACGTCGCGATCGACTCGCTGGTGGGCGCCGTGCCGCTGCTGGGAGACCTGTTTGACTTCGCGTGGAAGGCGAACAAGATGAATCTGGCGCTGCTGGAGCGCCACGCGCAGGAGGAGCGGCCGGCGTCCGCCGGCGACTGGCTCTTCGTTATCCTGATGGTGGCGCTGGTGGTGCTCGTCGCAGTGATTCCTTTCGTCATCATCGGGTGGCTCGGCGCCACGGCCGCCAGTTACGTTTTCTGAAATGGGGTCGGGAGTCATTTTCCGAGGACACTCCGAAGCCTGATATGGCGCAGCGTCCTCCAAAAATGACTCCCGACCCCATTACGCGGAGCGTAAAGCCGCGCATCTTTCTGCTGTCCCCGGCCAATTGCGGCGGGCCGCGCGCCCGGTTGATGACCTCTCCCAATGCGGCATTCGAGCTGGCGCGTCAGCTGCAAAGCCGGCAGGGTGCTGCACTCGGCGACGTCTTCAGCTTTGTCAGCGGGCTGTATTTTCGCGGGAAGCTCGCCTACGCGCGGCGATTTGCGCGGCCGCCGGATCCCGCCGACTCCGTTGTCGCCGGCGGCGTGCTGGTGATCACGCCGAATGCGGGCCTCCGCGCCGCCGATACACCCGTGACGCTGCAGTCGTTCCAGAGGTTTGCGGCGACGGATATCAGCCTGACCAATGCCGCTTACCGAAAACCGCTCGAGCAGGCGGCCAGGGCGGTCCTGTCGGCTGTCGGTCCTGACTGTGAAGTAGTACTGCTCGGGAGCATCGCCTCCGGCAAGTACGTCGACCTGTTGCTCCCCGTATTCGGCGAGCGGCTGATGTTCCCGATCCATTTCGTCGGCCGCGGTGACATGAGCCGCGGCGGCCTTCTGCTCCGCTGTGTCACGGCCGGCCTCGAACTCGAGTACGTTCCCGTCAAGGGCGCGACGCGACACGGCCAGCGCCCGCCGAGACTGGAGCCAATACGAACCACGACGGCCACGACGGCCACGAAAAAGAAAGGATAGTTCTGGGTCGTGTTCGTCGTGCGCGTCGTGGTTGAGACTCATGGCACGCCTCCCTCGCGTTCAGATTCCAACCGACGTCGATAACGCGACGCTGACCGTGGCCGGCAAGGACGTGCGCCTGACCAACCTGCGCAAGCCGTTCTGGCCGGAGCGCGGGATTACTAAGGGCGGCCTGATCCAGTACTACGCCGACGTCGGCCACGTCCTTCTCCCTCATATCAGCGACCGCGCGATGGTGATGAAGCGATATCCAAACGGCGCCGCCGGGCCGTTCTTCTTCATGAAGCGCGCACCCACACCGCGGCCGGAATGGATCCGCACCTGCACGATCGATCATGGCAACGGCAACATCATCGACTTCCCGGTGATCGACGATGTGCCGTCACTCTTGTGGGTGATAAATCTCGGGTGCATCGATTTGAACCAGTGGTACGCGAAGTGCGACGACATCAACCGTCCCGACTACGTACACTTCGACCTCGACCCCGGGGACGGCGCCTCGTTCGGCCAGGTGCGCGAATGCTCGCTGATCGTGCGCGACGCGCTCGAGACGCTCGGGATGAAGCCGCTGGTGAAGACCAGCGGCTCGAAAGGGATGCACGTCTATGTGCCAATCGTACGGGCGCCGCTGCAGAAAGCTGTCTGGACGTTTGCCAAGGCGCTCGCCGTCGAGCTCGCCTCGCGGCATCCCGATCTGATGACGTCGGCCTACAAGGTGGCGAAGCGGCCGAAAGGACGCGTGCTCGTCGACTACAACCAGAACCGCTGGGGCAGCACGCTGGCGAGCATCTATTCCGTCCGGCCGCGGCCGCTCGCCACGGTGTCGACGCCGCTCGCGTGGGAAGAAGTCGCGAAAGGCGTGACCACCGAGGACTTCCGCGTCGACAACGTGCCCGACCGGATCGTGGAGCTCGGCGACCTCTGGAAGCCGCTGCTGGCAGCAAAGGGCAGGACCAACCTCGAGAAGTTCCTGGAGTAGGCGTGCCGGCCGAAGCGTCAGCGGAGGCGAGCTCTATTCGCCGAGCAGCTCGCCGAAGGGCTTCAGATCGTCAATGTGATCGCAGAACGCCTTGACGGCGACCAGCATCGGCACCGCAAGCAGCGTTCCCCAGACGCCCCAGATAAAAGTCCAGAAAATGAGTGAAACGAAGACCGCGATCTCGTTCGTGCGGACGGCCTTGCGAGCGAGGAACGGCATCAGCAGCCATCCCTCGAGGCTCGTGATCGCGAGTGATAGCCCCGCTACAGAGGCCGCCATCGAAATGGTGCCGAACTGCAGAAATGCCCCGATCGCGGTGCCGACGGAAACGATCACCGGCCCGAAGTAGGGAATGGAGTTGAACGCGCCGGCAGCCACCGCCCAGAACAACGCCTGTTCGAGCCCGACCATCCGGAAGGCGATCCACGAGACGACGCCGACGACGACGCTCGCAAACACGAGGACCAGCAGGAAGCGCTCGATCTGAGCGTTGATTTCATCGAGGATCTGCACGGTCACTCTTCGCCGTTGCAGCGACGGCCCGGCGATCTTCACCAGCTTGCGCTTGAACAGATCCCCGGATGCCAGCAGGAAGAAAACGAAGAACACGATCAGAACCGCTTCGCCGGCGAAGGCGACGACGCTGGCCGATCCCCACATCACGTATTCGCGAATGTCGATCGCCGGCTCTTCGACCTGTACACGCTGAACGCCTCTCGGCGCGGTGCTGGGGCCCGCCGCCTCGTCGGCGGTGCGCTGCAGTTCCTCCGCGGCGCGCTGCACCTGCTGGATGGTGCTGTCCTCCTGTCCCTGTTCGCGTCGTAGCGTCTGCCTCAACTTGGTCGCTGCCTCCGGGACGGCCCCTACAATCGCCGACACATCGTCCGAGAGCCCGTACACGCTGTAGCCGATCACCCCCGCCAGCGCAGCGACGACGACGGCCGACGCGATGACGCGGGGCAGCTTGATGTGCGTCATGGCCCGCACCAGCGGCTCGAGCGCGTAACTGATTAGGATGCTCAGGACGATCGGAATGAACACGGCGCGGGCCCAGTAGAGAATTGCCATCGCCGCGGCTCCGGCAATCACGAAAAGCGCGAGGCTGATTCGTTCCGTGTCGAACGCGGGCGTATCCTCGTTGTCGGGCGGAATCGGCCGGTTCACGATCGACTTGAGTGGTGTTTTCATGGGCAGCGCGGGAGTTACGTGACGGCGAGGCCGGCGCTTGCCTGGAGCGCCTTGTTGATTGCCACCGCCGCCTTGGCGCCTTCCGCCGCAGCAACGATGACGAACTGGACGTCGCGGGAGGCGTCGCCGGCGACGTAGAGCCCGGGAACGCGCGTCTGACCGAGGTGATCCGTCTTCACCAGACCGTGCCGGTTCAGGTCGCACCCGAGCACCTTCGGCAGGGCGCACTGCGGGCGCTGGTGGGTGCTCATGAAAATGGCATCGCACGCGATGCGGTCGCCGCCGTCGAGAGCAAGAAATGTGACGCGTCCGCGTTCGTGTTCGACGCGCGCAATCCGCCCCTCGTGAACCCCGATGTCATGCGCCGCGAGCTGCCGGCGGTGCACCGCCTGCAGCCGCGCCCGTCCGTTCGTGCAGAAGAGGATTTTGTCGCTCCAGGTCTTGAGCGCGAGTGCCAGGGCGCTGCCCGAGGCGCCGTTGCCAATCACCGCAATTGCCTTTTCACGCTCTTCCCACCCGTCACAGTACGGACAGTGATGAGCAGTGATCCCATAGCACTCATCGAGGCCGGCAATGTCGGGCAGATCGTCGCTCACTCCGCTGGCGATCAGCACCGTCCGCGTATTCGCCGTGCCACCGTCCGCCATGGCTACCGTGAATCCATCAGGGTTGGTGTCGACCGCCATCACTCGCACGTCGCGAAGCTCTATACCGTACGGCGTGAGCTCCCGGCGTCCGGCGCCGAGCAATTCGAGCGGAGGCATGCCGTCCCGCGTGAGGTATCCGTGAAGCTCGCGCGCGCGCTCGTTGCGCGGGGTGCCAGCGTCGCAGAGCAGCACGCGGCGCCGGCAGCGGCCCAGGACGAGCGCGGCACTGAGGCCGGCCGGCCCGCCGCCGACAATGACGACGTCGTACATATATGCTGCGTGTGCAAGAGCTCGGCCATTGGACACCGCCGACTTCAACTTCGACCTCCCAGCTGAGCTGATTGCGCAGGACCCGCCCGCGGAGCGAGGAGCATCGCGGCTGCTCGTCCTCGACAGGACCACCGGCGCTATCGAGCACAGTTCTTTCGAACAGATCGCCGACCATCTGCAGAGCGGCGATCTCCTCGTCCTCAACAACACGAAGGTGTTTCCCGCGCGGCTCCTTGGACGTCGCCTGCCGGGCGGCGGTGCGGTGGAATGTCTGTTACTGCGACAACTCCCAACTCCACAACTCCCAACGCCCAAGGCGTCAGAGTGGGACGCCCTGATGCACCCGGGACAGAAACTGAAACCGGGTTCCCGGGTCGTGTTCGACGCAGACAATGTCGAGCTTCACGGCGAGATTGTTGCGATGCACTTTCACGGGCGGCGCACCATTCGTTTGTGGGCAGACCGGGACCTCGACGTCACCGACGCCATCGATCGCATCGGCCACATACCGCTGCCGCCGTATATCAAGCGGGCGGACCGCGCAGCGGATCGGGATCGGTATCAGACGATCTACGCGCGTGAACGTGGATCGATTGCGGCGCCGACGGCCGGCTTGCATTTCACCCCCGGTACGCTCGCGGCGCTGCAGGCCCGCGGCGTCGAGCTCACCGAAGTGACCCTGCACGTCGGCTACGGCACGTTCAAGCCGATTCGTACCGACCGGGTCGACGACCACGTCGTCGATCCCGAGGCATTTGTCGTGAGCGGCGCCGCGGCAAGCGCCATCACCCGTGCACGACGCGAAAGGCGCCGAGTGATCGCAGTTGGAACGACGACGGTACGGGTACTGGAATCCATGGCGATTACGGGCGATGGACGCATCGAGGCGGCCAGCGGCGAGACGACGCTCTTCATCCTTCCAGGGCACGAGTTCCGGATCGTCAACGGCCTCATCACCAACTTCCACCTGCCGCAGTCGTCGCTGCTCGTGCTGGTAGCCGCGTTCGCCGGCCGCGAGCGGGTGCTCGAAGCGTATCGTGCGGCCGTCCAGAGCCGCTACCGGTTCTACAGCTACGGCGACGCGATGTTGATCCTGTAAGGGCCTTATCGAATCAACTCGTAGACGCCCCGCTCGAACGTATCGAGCACGTCCAGCGCGGTGGGCTCGACGAACGGAAGAAACTGCATCAGCAGGATGCCGCCGACGTCCCGGCGTCGATCGAGCCAGAAAAGCGTGTTGTTGATGCCGCCCCAGCTCAGGCTGCCCGCTGACCGTTTTCCCGGAATCGCGACAGCCGTGATGAGAAATCCCAGTCCAAACCCGTCGCGGCCATGGTTGATGAATGTGAAGTCCGCGCTCCGCTCGGGCATCGCGGTCTTGAGTGCGGGAACGCCTTTGCCGCCCAGCTGATCACGGGACATCATCGCGACGCTTGCCGATGACAGCACGCGCGCCCCGTCAAGTTCCCCGTCGTTCAGGAGCATCCGAAGGAAACGCGCATAGTCGTCGGCGGTCGAGAACAAGCCACCGCCGCCGTTGAATTCCGTCACCGGAACGGGTTGGGCCGCGGGTTGAACGACGAACGTGCCGTCCGTCTCCCTTCGATGGATGGACACCAGGCGTCCCTGCTTGTCGGCCGGAACGTTGAAGTAGGTGTCGCGCATCCGTAGCGGACGGAATACATGATCGGCGAAGTAGGCGTCGAGCTTCTGGCCCGAAATGCGCTCAACCAGCCTTCCAACCCAGTCGGTGCTCGTCCCGTAGTGCCACCGTTCCCCAGGCTCGAAGAGAAGCGGGCCAGCTGAATACCGTTCCCCATCGCGCGGCTTGAAATCCCGCACTGTCGCGCTCGTGAAGTTGTAGCCAAGTCCGGAAGTGTGGGTCAGCAGGTTCCGAAGTGTGATCGGTCGTCGAACGGGCCGTACGGTATAGGCGCCGCTGGCGGAATCGAAAGACTCGAATACCGATAATCCGCTGAGCTCCGGCAGGTATTTCGACACCGGAGCGTCCAGACTGATTCGACCGCGTTCGATCAGCTGCAGCGCGGCGACCGACGTCACCGGTTTGGTCATGGAGGCGATCCGGAAGATGGCATCAGCCGTCATCGGACGGCGCGTCGACAGGTCCGCGACGCCGAGCGCAGTTCTGTAGAGGGTCCGGGACTTGTTGACCGCGAGTGCTACCGCGCCGGGTATGTGATTCCGCTCGAGCGCCGTGGCAATCCGGGCGTCGACCGCTGCACGGGTCGCGGCCTTCTGCGCCCGCGTCGTCGCGCCCGCGACGATGGCGACCAGGACGAGCGCCGTGAAAAGTACGCGTCGCGACATCTCGAAGCCGGTTTGGGGCGTTGAACATATCATGGGCGCATGCCCTTCCCGTACGAAGAATTCGATCTGTCGGGCGTACGCACGTACCCGCTCGCATCGCGGGCGAGCAAGACGCGGGCGGAGGATTTCGGACGCCCCGTCGAGCGCGGCGGCAGCTTCAAGGCCTGGTTCGATTCGCTGCCGGCGATCCTCGGCGCGCAGGACTTGCGCAGAGCCGTCGAGGCGATTGCCGACGCAAAGCGGCGCGACGGCGGCGTCATCTGGGGGCTCGGCGCGCACGTCATCAAGACCGGGGTGTCACCGGTGTTGATCGATCTCATGAAGCGCGGCTTCGTGTCGGCGCTGGCGCTCAACGGCGCGGGGATCATCCACGACTTCGAGATTGCGCTGTCTGGCGCCACGTCCGAGGATGTGGACGAATCGCTCGGACCGGGACGCTTCGGCATGGCCGAAGAGACCGGTGTCGGCCTGAATGAGGCGATCCGCGCCGGCGCGGAGCGCGGGCGCGGCCTCGGACAGGCCGTCGGCGAATACCTGGCGGGCTGCAATCCCCCGCACGGCGACCGAAGCCTTACGCTCGCCGCACATCGCCTGGGGATTCCGGTCACGGTGCACGTGGCCCTCGGCACCGACATCATCCACATGCATCCCGTGGCGTCGGGCGCCGCGATTGGCGAGTCGAGCCTCCGCGATTTCCGCTTCTTCACCTCGTCGATCGCCAGGCTACGAGGCGGCGTCTACCTGAATTGCGGGTCCGCCGTAGTGCTCCCCGAGGTCTTCCTCAAGGCGGTGGCGCTCGCACGCAACCGGGGAGCCGCGCTCGATCGCCTGACCACCGTGAACATCGATTTCCTGCGGATGTACCGGCCGCAGACGAACGTGGTCACCCGGCCGGTCGCGGGCACAGGTGGGACCGGCATTTCGCTGGTCGGGCACCACGAGGTCCTGATTCCGCTGATTGCGGCGGCGCTCATCGATTGCCCGGAGACCTGAAGGTCTCCGGCTACCAACGTGGATGTACGGAGGCTTTGGTAGCCGGAAGCCTTCAGGCTTCCGGTAAAATCAAAGGTTCGTGCCGGAGTAGCTCAGCCGGTTAGAGCACGCGTCTCATAAGCGCGGGGTCGGCAGTTCGAGTCTGCCCTCCGGCATTCCTCTTTTCAAGGCACAAGGCACAAGGCTCAAGGCACAAGTCACAATGGCTTTTTCCTTGAGTTGGGCCTTGTGCCTTGTGACTTGTGACTTGTGCCTTGATCCAGCAAGTGCGCCGCACGATCCGCCGGTACGATCTTCTGCCGGCCGGCAGCCGCGTCCTCGTGGGACTGTCGGGGGGGTCGGACTCCGTGGCGGTCACGCGCATCCTCCTGGAGCTCTCCGAGCATGGCGGCTTCACGGTCGCAGGGCTGGCGCATCTGAATCACGGTCTCCGCCCGTCCGCTGCGCGGGACGAGGCGTTCTGCCGTGAGTTCGCGCAACGGGTCGCCCTGCCGCTCGTCGTCGAACACGCCGCGGTCCGTGATTTCGCATCCTCCGAGTCCCTCTCGATTGAGGACGCCGCGCGGCGTCTGCGCTACGCGTTCCTCGAGCGCGCCGCCGCGGAAACAGCGGCCGACCGGATCGCGGTGGGGCATACGCAGGACGATCAGGCGGAAACGGTCCTGCTGAAGTTGATGCGCGGCGCCGGCTTGCGCGGCCTTGGCGGCATTTATCCTCGCCGGGGCGCGGTGATTCGGCCGCTGCTCGACGTGACGCGTGACGACCTGCGCGCCTACCTGCAATCGCGCGCCGAGACCTGGATCGAGGACGAGACGAACCAGGACCTGGCCAATCCACGTAATCGCATCCGCCATCGCGTGCTTCCCGAACTGGACCGCGCTCTGGAGGGTTCGGCCCGGCCGGCGATTTCCCGCGCCGCGGCTCTGATCCGGGAGGACAGCCAGTGGCTCGACGCGCTCGCCGAGGAGCGGTTTCTCACTTTGGCGCACTCCACCTCGGCTGGCCTGGAATTTGATGTCCGCGGTCTTGCCGAAACGCCCGTACCCGTACTCCACCGGGTGTTGCTGCAGGCCCTGCGGGCCGCGGGAAGGAACCGCGAAATCGGCCTCGAACACGTCGAAGCTGTAACAGCCCTGCTCAACCGAGCACAGGGAGGCGTGGATGTGCCCGGAACGCGCGTGGAACTTCGGGGCGGGAAGCTGGTCTTACTACAGCAGGGGGGTGGTCTAAGGTGATACTCTTTGATTTCACGGGGTCTGGAGGAAACTGTTGAACTCGACGCTCAAAAGCCTTGTTTTCTGGATGGCGCTGGTCGTCATTGGGGTCCTCGTATGGAACTTTTCCACGAAGTTCCAGGCCAGCAGCAAACCCCTGAGCTTCAGCGAGTTCATGGCCTCGGTCGACGGCGGCCAGATCGACCGGGTCATCATTACCGGCAACGAAATCACGGGCGTCGACAAGTCCGGCGAGAATTTCCGCACCTACGCACCGCCGCAA
>Ga0075421_100001784_pt1 | contig 25341 bp, 22 predicted proteins | sample SoiMetdeltSBSDD5_FD_75292 | JGI IMG/M metagenome (GOLD analysis project Ga0075421, IMG submission 75292) | Bulk soil microbial communities from a Populus tree surrounding site in Tennessee, USA - Soil MetaG P. deltoides SBSDD5 | ecosystem: Environmental > Terrestrial > Soil > Tree plantation... | reverse complement strand
CGGCTCGAGGTGCTCGATCCGTAGCGCGCGCGCCGCGTGGTTCGCATAGACCGCGCGGCCACCACGGTCCACCATCAGCACGCCAATCGGTAGCGCATCGAGGAGCCGGTCGATGGCAGAGCCCTCGACCAGTAGTTCCTCCGCCGCACGGCAGAAGGAACGCGAGGTTGGCGGCGCAGAGTTGAGTGCCATGGTGTCTCCTGTCGTTGAACGCTCGACGGAGCGTAGCACTCGCGGACGTGATAAACAGTCGGGGAACGGCTGACCGGCGATCAGGGGATGCCGGGCAGAGTTACAGTCGGGTCCGCGTGCGGTGATCCACGACGTGCGGTGGGGCGCCGCCCGACTGACGCTCGGTCTCGTAAGGTGCATCAATCCGCGTCAGCACGACGCGGAGGCGTACGTGGCCACAGCCGTCATCACCACTGAGCTCATCGATCCAGCGTTCGTCGATCCGGCGCTGAGCGAGCCAGCCTACCCGATCCCCGGCTCCACGGAAGAACTGCGCGCGTTCGAGCAGCTGCAGCGCGGGCTCGCGCCCATGTTCCGCCGAGTCTTTCCCGACCCGCGAGCGCCTCGCACCGTGGTGGTCATTCCGAGCATGTCGCTCGACCGCGAGGAGCTCACGAAATTGGTGGGGGCGACGCACTACGAGGAGCGGTTTCTCTGCCTGCTGATGCTCCTCCGGCTCCCGGCAACGCGAGTCATCTATGTCACAAGTGAGGCGATTGCGCCGGCTATCGTCGACTATTATCTCGGGCTCGTCCGTGGTGTCGACAGCCGCGACGCGCGGTCGCGCCTCACGATGTTGTCGTGCGGCGATCCGTCACTCACGCCGCTCACCGATAAGATCCTCGCTCGCCCCGCGCTCCTCTCGCAGATTCGCGGGCTCGTCGATGATCCGGCGGCGGCGCATCTGACGTGTTTCACCACGACAGCTCGCGAGCGGACACTCGCGGTTCGTCTTGGCATTCCACTCTACGGATGCGATCCGGCGCTCGCGTACCTCGGCACGAAGAGCGGCAGTCGCGTCGTGTTTCGCCGTGCCGGCGTTCCGATGCCGCCGGGGTACGAGCACCTTCGTGGCGACGAGGACATGATCCGCGCGCTGGTCGAGCTCAAGCGCGAGCACCGGTGGGTGCGTTGCGCGGTCATCAAGCTCGAGGAGGGATTCTCGGGCGAGGGCAACGCGATCTTCTCGTATCACGGAGCCCCAACCGGGCGCGCCCTGTTCCCGTGGGTCCGGTCCGTCCTCTCGACGCGCGTGCGCTGCGTGGCGCCCGGGGAGCAGTGGGCATCCTACAGCAGCCAGTTCGCGCGGCTGGGCGGAATCGTCGAGGCGTTCGTGGACGGCGGCGAGGTGCGTTCCCCGTCGGCGCAGTGCCGGATCGACCCGTTAGGCACGACGCAACTCATCTCCACGCATGACCAGGTCCTCGGCGGCACGAGCGGGCAGATCTACCTGGGCTGCAGCTTCCCTGCCGAGTCGTCGTGCTCACCGGGGCTGCATGACGCGGCCCGACGCGTGGCGGCCGTGTTGGCGGGTGAAGGCGTCGTGGCGCGCTTCGGCGTCGATTTCGTTTCCACTCGGGCACACGACAGCGCTCCTGGCGGCTGGCGTCACTACGCCATCGAGATCAACCTCCGCAAGGGAGGAACGACACACCCCTTTCTGACACTTCAGCTCCTCACCGATGGCGCCTACGATCCAGCGACTGGCCTGTACCACGCCGGCGATGGTCACCCGTGCTTCTACGTCGCGTCGGACAACCTCTCCAACCCCGCCTATACCGCGCTCACTCCGGAGGATGTGATCTCGGCTGCGCAGAGCGTCGACCTGCAGTTCGACGACGCGACCGGCCGCGGCGTCGTCTTGCACCTCATGGGTGCCATGGAGAATTACGGGAAGCTCGGCGGCGTGTGCATCGCGCCCACGCGCGAAGGGGCGCGGGCGCTATTCGCACGGACGTTGACGTTCCTCGACGCGCTGGCCGGGACGCCGATGCGCCGCAATGGCGTTCAACAGCGCGAATCAATGCGGTCTGACCCCGCTGGTGCGGTTTTCGGCATTAGTTAGGGCTCGCCGAACACGTCGGCGAAGAACGCACGCAAATCGAGCGTAAACGGTTCGGCAGCACCGGTCAGGTGCCAGGTAAGTGTCTCGGTGATGATCTGCGGCCGATCGTCCGGTGGCGCCACCGCTCCACTAGCCGCGCGTCGTTGTCGACGATCCAGTAGTCGGGTACATGGCGCTGGTAGAGCGGTCGCTTGCGCACGCGGTCGTGCCGTCCGCTCGACGGCGAGAGCACCTCGATCGCGAGCAGGAGTTCGCGGATTGGCAAGCCGTGTTGCATGACGCGCCGCCACTCGACCATCGGAACGACCAGGAGGTCGGGCTGCGTGACGGACTCTGGCTCCAACTCCACGTCGGATGGCGAGGGGATGATGACACCGATCCTTTCGCGGTCGAGGTACAGGGTGAGCAGATGAAGCAGCTTTGCAACCGCCATTTGATGTGGCGCGCCTGGCGACGGCGTCACGAGGAGCTCCCCATCCACCAGCTCGTAGCGCGGCGTCGCGAGCGGACTCTCCGCGATGAGCGCGCGGACCTCGCGGGCGGTCCAGCGGCGTCCGGTTTCCGCAGGCATAGCGATAATCTGCTCGGCGCTCGGCGTGAAGGGCAACGCGTCATGCACGACGATACCCTTGACGTCGACGGCCCCTTGCCCGAAACATGCAGTCAGGCGAATCGCGACGAGGTACCCGATGACGCGATTGCTATTCTGCTCGTTGTTTGTCGCTGCGTTGCTCACGGAAGAGACTTGTGCCCAGCGCGCCGCCGAGGCCGACGCGCGGTTCCGAGCGCGCCGTCTAGAGATGGTGGAGGACCACATCGCCGGCGAGGGGATCAAGGACTCCGTGACCCTGCACGCGATGCGGACGGTGCCGCGACACGAGTTCGTCCCGGCGAACCTTCGCGACGACGCGTACGAGAACCACCCCTTGCCCATTGGCCTGGGCCAGACGATCTCGCAGCCGTACATCGTCGGCTTCATGACGGAAATCGTTAGGCCGCGGCGCGGCATGCGCGTGCTCGAAGTGGGAACCGGGTCCGGATACCAGGCCGCTGTGCTCGCCGCCGCCGGTGCGCAAGTCTACACCATCGAGATCTTCCGACAGCTCGCGGATTCGGCGCGCAAGCGCCTCGAGCGACTGGGGTACCGTGACGTGACGGTACGCCACGGCGACGGGCATGACGGGTGGCCAGAAGCCGCGCCCTTCGACGCCGTGATGGTCACGGCGGCGGCCGGGCACATCCCTCCGGCACTCACGCGCCAGCTCCGCCCGGGCGGGCGCATGATCATCCCCGTCGGCAGCGTCTACGGCGCCCAGTACCTCATCCTCGTCGAGAAGGACGCGAAAGGCACGGTGCGCACGCGTAACCTGCTTCCGGTGAAGTTCGTGCCGATGCTGAGCGGACGGCGATGATCGCACGGGTGGTGGCGGTCGGCTGTCTCGCCGCCGCTACCCTCGCCTTCGAGATTCTGCTCGTTCGCGTGTTCGCCGTGGAGCACTTCCACCACGTCGCATACATGGCGATCGGTGTCGCCATGCTGGGGATCGGCACAAGCGGCACGGTCGTCGCCACGTTAGGTGGTACCTCCGCCGCGGCGTCGCACCGCTGGTTTGCGCCCATCGCCCTGTCCACGGCCGTGGCGCTCGTCGTCGCACCCACGCTCGTCCACCGCATCCCACTGGACCTGACGCAGCTGACGTGGAGCGGGACGCAGTGGCTGCGGATCAGTGTCGTGAATGTCGTGCTCGCGCTCCCGTTCGCCCTCGGGGCGCTCGCCATGCTGCTCGCGATCACGCTCGAGCGGAAGCGTCCAGGGTGGATCTATGGCGCCAGCTTCCTCGGCTCGGGGGCCGGAGCGTTGCTCGCTGTCGTAGTGCTGTGGTTCGTGACTCCCACTCGTGCCCTCGCCATCCCCGCGCTCATCGCGGCGGTGGGCGCGGTCGTGAGCGCGTGGAGCAGACCACACTCGTCCGGGCGCCTCGTCGTCGGGGCGCTGACGGTCGGACTCACGTCGCTCGTCGTATCTCGGCCGCTGTGGCGCCTCACCGTCTCGCCATACAAGGCACTCCCACAAGTCGAAGCCTATCCCGACGCGCGACGCGTGACGGAACGACATAGCCCGCTCGGGTGGGTCGTTGCCGTTCAGGCGCCGGCGTTCCGGTACGCGCCGGGACTTTCCCTGGCCTACACGGGCGATCTTCCGGCTCAGACTGCGCTGTTCGTCGACGGCGAGCTCGCGGGCGCAGCCACGCAGTGGGCCGCGACTGGACCGGAACGCGATGCGATGGAGGTCCTCCGCTGGCTTCCCCCCGCCCTCCCATACGCTCTTGGCGGGCGGCAGCGCGTGCTGGTCCTTGGGGCAGGCGGAGGCCTGGACGTCTGGACTGCACTGGCGCATGGTGCGCGACGCATCGTCGCCGTCGAGCTCAACTCCGCGCTCATCGATGTCACCAACGAGCTCGCCCAGCTTGGTGGTCGGACGACAATGCCCGGCGAGATTGACTGGGTCGCCGGTGACGCGCGCTCCGTAGTCGCGCAGAGACCCGAGCGGTTCGATCTCATCACGCTGGTACCGGGTGGAGGAATCGCCGGCGGAGCCGGAGGGATGCACGCCTTGAACGAGGACTTCGTGCATACCACGGACGCGTACGTGGATTACTTGCGGCGCCTGACGAGCGACGGCGTCCTCGCCGTGACCCGGTGGGCGAGCGTTCCTCCCCGAGGGAGCGTGCGGGCCATCCTCACGATGGTCGATGCGATGCGTCGCGTACGGCCGGCGGCCGTGCGGAACGGCATCGTCGTCGCGCGGAGTTGGGGCACGACCACCGTGCTCGCGAAGCCGTCAGGCCTCTCGGATGCGGATCTCGAGCGGCTTCGCGCGTGGGCGGCAGGCCGCCAGGTCGATCTGGACTGGTTTCCGGGCGCCGTGTCGCCCGAAGCACAGTACAACATCCCGGACGAGCCGACGCTGGTGAATGCCGCGCGCGCCGCCGTCACGGCCCCCGACAGCGCGCGGCGGTTTGCCGCTGCATATCCATTCGCTGTTGCCCCGGCGACCGACGCACGTCCCTATCCGCACCGGTTTCTTCGCGCACGATCCGTTCGAGCGTTCTTTCAAAAAGGATTGACGAACTGGTTGCCGTTTGCCGAGTGGGGTTACATCGCGCTGATCGCGACGCTCGCGCAGAACGTGCTGCTTGCGACCCTGTTGATCGTTCTCCCGGCCGCGCTCCAATCGTGGCGCGTGCGTGACCGGCGTGTGTCCCTCATTACGCTCATCGCATACTTTGCCGCTATCGGCCTCGCCTACATGGCGGCCGAGATCGCGGTCATCCAGCAGCTCACGCTGCTGTTGGGACATCCGGTGTATGCCGTGGCCGGAGTGCTCGCGTCGATGCTGATCTGCTCGGGCGCGGGGAGTATCTGGTCCGATCGCATCGCCCCGCGACACGCCGTTGTCATCGGGTTAGCGCTCGGCGGCGCTCTCATGGTATTTGCGGCAGTGTTGCTCGCAATCGTGCATCGCCTCCAACCCCTTCCTTTCGGCGCGCGCGCCGCCGCTGCGGCCGCGGTGCTGGTGCCCGCCGCCGTCGCCATGGGTACGATGTTCCCACTCGGGCTTCGTGGAATCGCGGGAGACCGCAGCACGCGCATCGCGTGGGCGTGGAGCGCAAATGGATTCGCGTCGGTCGTCAGCGCACCGCTCGCGGCATTGATCGCGGTCGAAGCGGGATCGCCGATGTTGTTGGTTACCGCGGCGACAGCGTATGTCGCCGCCGCACTGATCGCCCGTGGCAGCATCGCGGCCCGTTCGGGCGGCTAGCCGTGCTCAGCGACCTGCGCGCATGTGGCAATGCTGCCATATCGCCCTATCCCGCCTGCTATCAACACCTGAGAAGTTGTCCGCCACTCGAACGGCCGGCTCCTCTGGCTCGGGGAAGACACCACGCGTACGATTGTCGCGTGACTCTCCGGTCCCCCAGCGACACGCTGCAGCACGCCCTCGGCGATCGGTACCGCCTCGAGCGGGAGCTCGGGCGCGGTGGCATGGCCACAGTGTACCAGGCGGAGGACGTTAGGCACCGCCGGACGGTCGCCATCAAGGGGCTGCACCCGGAGCTCTCGGCGGTCCTGGGCCCGGAGCGCTTCCTCAAGGAGATCGAGGTCACGGCCGCGCTCCAGTCGGTTTTGGTGACCTCGTCGCGTTGATTGCCCGACGTTGCCGCGGCCCTCGCAGGACCGTCGTCCGCCACTGCCAGCTCACTCCCGAGGTTCCACGTGCCATATGCCGGGCTGATCCTCGAGCTCATCGCGACCTTCTGCACGGCGATCTTCGCTGGGGCAGCGATCTACATCAACCTCGTCGAGCATCCCGCACGCGTGGAATGCGGGACCGCTCTCGCCGTTCAGCAGTGGCGCCCGAGTTACCGCCGGGCCACGCTCATGCAGGCGAGTCTCGCGCTCGCTGCCTTTCTCACGAGCCTCGGTGCGTGGCTGATGGGCCGCTCGCTGGCTGTCCTTCTCGCGGGGATATGTATCGGGTTCGTGATCCCGTTTACCCTGATCGTCATCTACCCGACCAATCGGCAGCTCGAGGATCCGAAGCTCGATGTCACCAGCCTGTCGACGGCGAGCCTGCTCGCGCGCTGGAATCGCCTCCACGCCGTGCGCACCGCCGCATCGTTCGTTGCCCTCACGATCCTGCTGGTGCACCTCGGCATCCGTGTGTGAGCGACCGCCGGTAGTCTCCGGCACGCCCGCGCTGTAGACTGTCCATCATGACGATCCGGATTCGCGTCAACGGAAGCGAGCACGACGTCACTGCGGCGCCCGACACGCCGCTCCTCTCCGTGCTTCGCAACGATCTCGCGCTCAATGGCCCGAAGTTCGGCTGCGGCCTCGGCCAATGTGGCTCGTGTACGGTGCACGTCGACGGTGCGCCGCGTCGCTCCTGCGTGACGGCGCTATCGGATGTCGTCGGCAAAGAGGTCGTTACGCTGGAGGGGCTCGGCACACCCGAGCGCCCGCACCCGCTCCAGCAGGCATTCATCGACGAGCAGGCCGCGCAGTGTGGTTACTGCATCAACGGGATGATCATGCGGGCCGCGGCGCTGCTCGCGCGCACGCCACGCCCGACGCGCGAGGCAATCACGACCGCGATGTCGGGCAATCTCTGCCGTTGCGGTACGCATCTACGGATCGTGCGGGCGATCGAGCGCGCTGCGCAAGGCGCGGCGCCAGCGCCCACCGGCAGGGAGGGCTGAGATGAGCGCGGAGAAACGGGCGCTCTCGCGCCGTGAGTTCCTTGCCGACGCTGGCATTCTCGTCGTGGGGTTCACGCTCGTTCCCAGGCTCGCCCACAGTGAGTCGTTAGGTACCGAGTCTCTGATCGCACCATCCGCCGACCAGCTCGACTCCTGGCTCGTCATCGCGCGCGACGAGCGTATCACCGTGTACGCCGGGAAGGTCGAACTGGGCACCGGCGTCTCGACGGCACTCCGGCAGATCGTCGCCGAGGAGCTGGACGTGGCCATGAGCAGGATTGTGTGGGTACAGGGCGACAGCATGCTCACGGTCGACCAGGGTCGGACGGTCGGCAGTGGCAGCGTACGACGGGGCGGCGCGCAACTTCGGCGCGCGGCTGCCGAGGCGCGTCGCGCGCTCGTCGAGATGGCGTCGACGAAGCTCGGCACGCCGGCCGACCGGCTGGTGGTGCGCGATGGCGTGATCGCCGTCGACGGTGACACCTCGCGACGGGTGTCGTTCGGTGAGCTCATCGGCGGTGGGCGGTTCGAGCGCACGATTTCCGGGCGCGCGCAGACAAAGCCTGTGCGCGCGTACACGATCGTCGGGCAGTCGGTGCCGCGCGCCGAGCTCCCCGCGAAGATGACCGGCACGCACGTCTATGTGCATGACGTCAGGCTCCCGAACATGCTGCACGGGCGCGTCGTCAGGCCGCCGCGCGCGGGCGCGACGCTCGTGTCACTCGACGAGCGATCGATCAGCGGGATCCGCAGCGCGCGCGTCGTGCGCAAAGGGACATTCGTGGGTGTGGTGGCCGAGCGCGAGGAGGTCGCGGTCAACGCCGCGAAGGCACTGACCGTGAAGTGGGACGCAGACCCGGTGATGCCCGATACGTCGCGACTATTCGATCACTTCAAGGCCCAAGCGACGACGGCACGTCAGGTGGCGCAGACAGGAGATGCTGACGCCGCGCTACGCCAAGCCGAGCGAGTCGTGCGGGCGACCTACCGGTGGCCGTTCCAGATGCATGCCTCGATCGGACCATCGTGTGCGGTAGCAGACGTGCGTGATGGGAAGGCCACGGTGTGGTCGGCCACACAGGGCGCGCATCAGCTCTGCGCGCCGATTGCTGCGCTACTTGGGCTTCCGGTGGAGAACGTGCGCGTGATCTTCACCGAGGGCTCCGGGTGCTACGGGCACAACGGGGCTGATGACGTGGCTGCCGACGCCGCGCTCATGTCGCAGGCGGCTGGTCGCCCCGTACGCGTGCAGTGGAGCCGCGCGGACGAGCACGGGTGGGAGCCGGAGGGTCCCGCCATGCTGTTCGAGATGTCGGGCGCCGTGGGCGCCGACGGGACGATCTGGGCGTGGACGTACGACGCCTGGACGCCAACACACGGGAGTCGACCGACGCGCGACCCGGCGACGCTTGTCGCGGGACAGCTGGCGGGCGTAGGAACGCCGCCCGGGCCGTTCAGCGGTGGTGGCGGCGGTGACCGCAACGCACGTACCAACTATCGCCTGCCTAACGAACGCGTGACGTCACATCCGGTGCCAGCGTTTCCTATCCGCACGTCGTCGCTGCGCGGGCTCGGGTCACCGCAGAACTCCTTCGCGAACGAATGCTTCATGGACGAGCTGGCGGAGGCGGCTGGCGCCGACCCGGTCGAGTTCCGCCGCCGACACCTCACTGATCCACGAGCGATTGCGGTGCTCGATGCAGCGGCGCGACGCGCGGGGTGGCAACCGCGGTCGTCGCCGCGGTCGCGCGCGACCGCTGGCATCACCCGCCCGCTGACGGGGAGAGGCGTCGCTTATGTGCAGTACGATCGCACGGAGGCATATGTCGCCGCGGTCGTCGACGTGGAGGTGCGTCCCGATACGGGCGCGCTGCGGGTGCGCCGCGTGTGCGTCGCGCACGACTGCGGGCTCATCGTCAATCCTGACGGCGTACGCAACCAGATCGAGGGGAACGTCGTGCAAGCGATCAGCCGAACGCTCAAGGAGGCGGTTCGGTTCGACAACACGCGCGTCACGAGCCTGGACTGGAGCACCTACCCCATTCTCCGTTTCTCGGAGATTCCGGACGCGATTGACATCGAGCTGATCGACCGTCCTGACGAGCCGTCGCTCGGCGCTGGGGAGGCGGCGACGTCACCGATTCCGCCGGCGATCGCGAATGCCATCTTCGACGCTCTTGGTGTGCGAGTGCGGGATGTGCCGTTTACGCCGGAACGAGTGCGCGTGGCCGTCCGGAGTTGACGCCGGCCTGGCGTCCACTTCGCCGTGCCTTGTCGCGGCGCGAGGCAATCTCAGCCGTTAGGCAACGAGGCGGGTGAGCCGGACTCACACCTTGAGACGCGTCCGCGAAGTGGACATCATCGAGCGGTCTCTGAAGTCCGCAGTCCGCCGCGAGGTGTCGTCATGGCAGAGCCGTTTCTGGGCGAGATCCGTCTCATGAGCTTCGCCTTCGCCCCGAAAGGATGGGCGCTCTGCAACGGCCAACTGCTGCCCATCAACCAGAATCAGGCGCTCTTCGCGCTACTTGGCACAGCATACGGCGGCGACGGCCGCGTCACCTTCGCGCTGCCGGATCTCCGCGCGAGGACGCCCATCCACGTTGGGAACGGCCATATGATCGGCGAGCGCGCCGGCGAGCAGACACACGCGCTCTCACTCGCCGAGATGCCGAGCCACACGCACCCGCTACATGCCGTCGGCGACAAAGCCACGACGGCGACGCCTAACGGCGGCATGCTGGCGACCGCGAAGGGGCTCACGGTCTATGCCGGACCGGCCGACCTGACCCCCCTCTCGTCAGCCAGTGTCGGCAATACAGGCGGCGGCCAGGCGCATCCCAACATGCAGCCGTATCTGACTCTGAATCTCTGTATCGCACTTCAGGGCATCTTCCCCGCTCGAAGCTGAGGGGCAGTAATGGCACAACCGTATGTGGGCGAGATCCGGATGTTCGCGGGCACCTTCGCGCCCGCCGGCTGGCTGTTCTGCGAGGGACAGCTTCTTCCCATCGCCGAGAACGAGACGCTTTTCCAGTTGATCGGGACGTCGTACGGTGGCGATGGCCAAGTCACTTTCGCCCTGCCCGATCTTCGAGGTCGGCTCCCGATTCACCAGGGAAATGGGTTCACCGTGGCACAGGCGGGCGGCGACGAGCGGATCGCGTTGTCGATGCAGCAGCTGCCAGTGCACTCGCACGCATTGCTCGCGTCGGGGCAAAACGCGACCCAGGCGACCGCGGCCACCTACACGCTCGCCCGGACCAAGGCGATCAACCTGTATGGCGCCGTCGCGCCTAACGGTGCGATGGCCTCCGCGGCCGTCGGCCCGGGCGGCGCAGGCCAGCCGCATGGCAACCTGCAGCCGTACCTGTGCGTGCACTTCATCATCTCCCTCTTCGGGATCTTCCCGTCCCCGACCTGAGAGGCGTGTTCATGGCCGATCCATTCGTCGCGGAGATCCGCATCTTCCCGTTCGACTTCCCCCCGAAGGGGTGGGCGTTTTGCGACGGGCAACTGCTTCCGATCTCGCAGAACACTGCGCTCTTTTCGCTCGTTGGCACCACATACGGCGGCGACGGGAAAAGCACGTTCGCCCTCCCCAACCTCGGTGGCCGCGCGCCAATGCATCCCGGACAGGGCCTCGGAGGCTCGCTACATCAACTCGGCGAAGCCGGAGGCAGCGAGACCGTGGCGCTATCGGGGACCGAGATCCCAGCCCATTCTCACGCGCTGATGGTCCAGAGCGGCGCCGCAGGCACCAGGACACCCACGGGGAACGTGCTCGCACGACCAGCGCGTGGGATGCCGTACGCACTGGCCTCCGGCAACATCGCGGCAATGGCGGGTCAGGCGCTCGCGCCCGCCGGCGCGCAAGCGCCGCACAACAACATGATGCCGTATCTGACGATGCGGTTCTGCATCGCGCTCCAGGGCGTCTTCCCGCCACGGTCCTGATCGCTCAGTTGGTGATGAGGATGCACACGACGGACGTCGCCGGACCCACACTTACGCTTCGTGAAGCCACCCCGGCGGACGAGTTCTTTCTGTTCCGCGTCTACGCCGACTCGCGCCGCGAGGAGCTCGCTCACGTCGCGTGGAGCGACGATGAGCGACACGCCTTCCTGGCGAGTCAGTTCGCCATGCAGTATCGCTACTACCGCGAACACTACGACGGGGCCTCGTACCACGTGGTGCTCGCGGACGGGCAGCAGGTCGGGCGCTTGTTCGTGGCGCGATGGCCGGAAGAAATCAGGATCATGGACATCGCGCTCCTGAGCGAGCGCCGCGGATTTGGCATCGGCACTCGCCTGCTGCGTGCCCTCTGCGACGAAGGCGACAGCATCGGCGCGCCCGTCAGCATCCACGTGGAGAAGCAGAACCCCGCCCGCGAGCTGTACCGACGGCTCGGCTTCGAGGAGCGCGAGGACCGCGGCGTTTACCTGTACCTCGTGCGCGAGCCGCGGCGCGTCAGCTGAACACCGCTTCGTAGCACATCCCGTCCGTGTCGCGCCCGATCGGAACGAGAAACAGATCGAGCATTCCAAGCTCGTCGTGTTGAAGTTGGTAGATGCGTTGCGGCAGTTCCGTGCTGGGCGGAGCCTGGAAGACGAGGGAGAACGGCACACGGCCAGCGGCGCCTGGGCCGCCCCAGCCGGCGGGTGCCGGAGTCACCGCGATCAGTCGCGTTGCGATCGCCGTCGTCTCGTCGACCGTGAGTCGGAAGACCTGCCCGATACGCGCGGCGAACGTCGTGATGTCGAGTGACTTCATCATTACAGCAGGGTCCCGCGCAGGATCAGCGCGGCAACGGTGAAGTAGATGACGAGACCGGTGACGTCGACGAGCGTCGCCACGAATGGCGCCGATGCGCTCGCCGGGTCGAAACCGAGCCGGCGAAGCAGGAACGGCAGCATCGATCCGGCCAGGGTGCCAAACATCACGACGCCCACGAGCGCGAGACCAACGGTGACGGCAACGAGGAGGTAGTGCGTCCCGTAGTCATACCAGCCGAGCGATTGCCAGAGCAGGATCCGCCCCACCCCCACCGCGCCGAGGATCGCGCCTAACGTGATACCGGACGGCAGCTCGCGGGCCGCCACGCGCCACCAGTCCTTGAGGGTCACCTCGCGCAGCGCCATTGCGCGGATGATGAGCGACGTCGCCTGCGACCCCGAGTTACCGCCGGAGCTGATGATGAGCGGGACGAAGAGCGCGAGCACGACGGCGCGCTGGATCTCCTCCTCGAAGTGCCCCATGGCGGTCGCCGTCAGCATCTCGCCGAGGAAGAGTGCCGTGAGCCATCCCGCACGCTTCCGGATCATTGCCCAAAAACCAATCGCCGTGTACGGCTCGTCGAGCGCCTCCACCCCACCGAATTTCTGCACGTCCTCGGTCTGCTCTGCGACGATCGCATCGATCACGTCATCCACCGTCACGATCCCGAGCACCTGGCCGGCCTCGTCGAGGACCGGGACGGCGAGGAGGTCGTACTTCGAGATCAAGCGGGCGACCTCTTCGCGGTCGGTGAGCGGTCCCACCGAGACGACCGCGCGATGGTCACCGACGTCCGCAACGCGGCGCGTTCGATCGGCCAACATGAGATCGCGCAGCGACGTGACGTGGACGAGTCGCTGATCGGCCGGGTCGAGTGCGTAGACGGCGTACACAGTTTCCTTGGCGCCGCCGACCTTGGCGATGTGGCGAAGCGTCTCATCCACCGTCCACGTTGCGGGGACGCCAACGTACTCCGTGGTCATTATTCCACCCGCGGAGTCGTGAGGGTACCTGAGCAGCACGGCGAGCGTTCGCTGCGTCTCCGCCGGTAGACGCTTTAGTAAGCGCGAGCGCTCCCCTTCGGGAAGGTCGCGGAAGAGATCCGCCTGCTGATCGGCGGACATGGCGTCGATCAGCGGCGTCGCGGTCGCCGCATCGAGCCGACTGAACAGCTCCACTTTCTGCTCTAGCTCCGGCTCATCGAGCACTTGCACGGCAAGGTCGAAGGGAAGCGACGCGAGCACTCGGGCTGCCGGGTCGGGATCTAGCTGGTTGAGCGCTTCGGCGACGTCTGCAGCGCGAATGGCGGCAAGTGTCTCGGCCAGTTCGGCCGGGTCGCCGTGAAGGAGATAGAGGAGATCGCCGCTGACCGGGCGGCCTCTCGAAGGTGTATCCACCGCTGACATGATCGTGTTTCTCCGTCACGCCTCGACGAGGTGTGTTCCACGCTCGGCCGAGCCGAGCGTTTACTGGGGCGATACCCTCGTCATCCGCGAGCCCTGCCTGGTCGTCGAGAGATCAAGGGGTCAGAGTGGTTGAAACAGGATGCATCCTGTTTCAACCACTCTGACCCCTTGATCGTCGCCTTGAACCCTCTGATCCGGCTAGATGCGTCGATCCGTAGCGTCAGGCCCGGGGCGCGAGGCCGGGTTCCCGTCGATGCGGTCCTTCAGGTTGTCGGCCGCATCGGTGATGCGATCTGCGACGCCCGTCGTCCGCGCACGATCAGCCGCCCCGCTCTCCTCAGGGACGCTGCCGAAGAACCGTCGATCGTCATACTCGGGACCGCTGTAGAACCCAGCGTCTCGAGGTGTCGTGGCGTCACCGCGAACCGCGGATCGGACGTCTGCCTTTCTATCGCGAACCCACGTTCGCAACGACGTCTCGTAGTCGCGCGACAGCGCCGTTCGATCATAACGCGGCGTAGCCGCGATATCCGTGGTCGAGAACTCGATGATGACGTCGTCGCTATCGTCGTTCAGCCGTGCCTGGCCGATCGGGATCAGCACATAGTCCCGTCCGGTGTCTTTCGCGATGCTGCGGTCGAGCGCCACCTCGATGTACCGAATTCGCCGCTCGGCCGTATCGAAGAGCATGTCGTCGACCTCACCGATCTTCGTTCCGTCGGCCGAACGAACATCCCAGCCGCGCGGATCGGGAACGTCGTCGGGAAGATCGAAGTCATCGAGGTCCTTCGTGTGGACGAGCACGCCGGTCGTGCCGGCATCAGGCTGGTTGGACAGGCGGTCCCGGTCGTTGCGTGCCATGGTGTTCCTCCCTTCCAAGCGCGTCGGTGCCAATCGCGGTGTGTCGTGCCAGACCGACCCCGAGCGCGACGTGTGGGCTGGGTTCGTCGCAAGGCACGTTCCCGTCGAACGCACCAGCCTCTGTCATTCCGAGCGGAGCGGCCGTCAGGCCGCGCGGGTGCCCGGCTCGGACTGACAACTCAGGAACCAAGCTTGCCGGCGAGCCTACTCACGTCGCGCACCGTACCGTCCGCTTCCATGAGACGCGCGAGGAACCCCGTCACGTTCGCAACCGCGAACGAGATGCCCGACAGGTTCCGCTCGACCGGCACACCGGGAATCGGCCGAGGATAACCGGCGGCAGACAGTCGGACGACGCCTTGCCCGAGCTCCATTGGCGCGATGAGCTCGCCTCGGTCGCACGCGGGGTCGAGCGTCACGCCGACGACGTTAGGCAGCGATCCCGGGAACCACATCACGCCGTTGGACTCGAGCGCCGACACGACGATCGCCCCCGCTGCCTCCGCCTCCGCGACCGCCGCGGCGAGCACCGGCGCGCGACTCGGGTTCGATGTGCCGAGGCTGAGGTTAATGAGGCGAGCGCCGTTGGCGGCCGCCCACGAGATCCCGCGCGCCAGCACATCGGCGCTCGTCATGAGTCGATGCTCGAACACGCGCACGGCAACCAGATCAATCTCCGGCGCCTTCTCGACGATCGCCGCGGCGACGGCCGTGCCGTGCCCGATGCGGTCGATGTAGTCGTCGTCGGTCTCGCCGTCGGCACCGATTCGGACGCCGGACACCGGCACCTCGATGTGGGGATTCGCGGGATGGATTCCGCTATCGACGACGGCAACCCGGACGCCCTTCCCCGTTTGACCGGCAAACGGCGGGGCATCGAGCGTGAACCGTCGCGCACTCACCCCGAGGGCTGTAGTACGCCGAACAGCTCGGCGAACGCCCCACCTCGAGCCACGAGCGAGTCGGCCGGCCCTTCCTCCACGATGCGGCCGCGACGCAGCACGACGACCCGATCGGCTCGGCGCGCGGGCTCGAGTCGGTGCGAGATCACGATCGTCGTTCGCCCCCGCATGACCGCCTCGTAGCCCGAGACCACCTGCGCCTCCGTCGCGGGATCGACCGCGCCGGTCGCCTCGTCGAGCACGAGAACCGCCGGGTCAGCGAGAAAGGCTCGCGCGATCGCCACGCGCTGCCGCTCGCCGGCGGAGAGTGCGCGGCCACGTTCGCCGACCGGCGTGTCGATGCCCTCCGGCAGGCGATCGAGCAGGTCGCCGAGACCGGCCGCGCGGGCGGCCGCAATGACGTCCGCCGCCGAAGCGTCCGGCCTCGCGTAGCGAATGTTCTCGGCAACCGACGTATTGAAGATGAACGGGTCCTGCTCCACGACGACCACGTGTCGCCTGACGTCGGCCAACCGCAGGTCGCGCAGGTCGTGGCCGTCGAGGAGGATGCGACCCGCCGTCGGGTCGAGCTGCCTGACGAGGAGGTCGGCGATTGTCGATTTCCCGCCGCCGCTCGCGCCAACGATCGCCACGCGTTCGCCGGCCTGGATCGTCAGGTTCACACCGTCGAGCACGGGGGCGCCACGGTCGAACGTGAAGGTCACGCTCTCGAGGTCGAGCTCACCGCGCGCCGATGATATCGCGGTTGGATTCGCGGAGTCGGTGACTTCGGGCGGCGTGTCGAGAATCTCGTGCACCCGCCGCAGCGACACGCGCGCCGTGGCGACGCTCGCGTAGAGGCCCATGAGCCCCTGCACTGGCCCGAGGAGTCGCATCTGATACGCCACGAACGCGACGAGCGTCCCCATGGTGATCGTCCCGTCGATCACCCGCCATCCGCCGACGAGAAATACGAGCCCGCTGCCCGCGGCGAGCAGCAATCCTGGCAGCCCTCCCGAAAGGTACGTCAGCCGACGCATGCGCATGAGTGCGTCGACGAACCCGTCGTTCCGCTCGCGGAACCGACTCGCTTCCCGCTCCTGCGCGTTATGCGACACCACGAGGCGCATCCCCTGAAGCGCCTCGATCAGGAACGTTCCGATGTTCGCGCTTCGATCACGAACCACAGCGATCGAGTCCTCGAGGCGACGTCGATACTTCACGAGCGCGAACGCCGCGAGTGGAAGGACCGCGAGGCTGACAGCGAAGAGGACGGGGTCGAGGATGATGAGGATGGTCACAGCCCCGGCGAGAAACACGACATTCCCGAGCCAGGCCAGTGCTACTTCCGCCGCCACGCGCTGAATCTCTCCGATGTCGCTGTTGATCCGTGACGCGATCTGTCCGAGCGGCATCCCGGCGTAAAACCGCGGCGAAAGTCGCTGCAGATGCCGGAAGAGCGCCAGGCGCATGTCGAAGAGAATGTCGGCCGACACTCTCGTGTACCGCAGCCCACTCACGACGTTGAGCGCGAAGCTGGCGAGTGTGAGTCCGGCGAACGCCAGCACGATGCGGACGAGCGCCGCGGCGTCGCGCCCGAGAAGCGCCCGATCGACGAGCACTCGCACGAGATACGGCAGCGTGAGGGACAGCCCCGTGCTGATGAGGGACAGCACCAGCACCAGCAGCAGACGCCGCCAGTACGGCGCCACGTACGCGAGCATCCTACGAAGGTCAGAGTCCATCATCAGCGGCGAACAGCGCTGTGTTTACTGTGAGCTGGCACTGGAAGACCGAGAACTACGCTGTGTGCTGTGCGCTGGAACCCTTCGACTTCGCTCAGGGCAGGCTGGTTGTTGCAGGGTAACTGCCCCGGGACGTCCCTCTCGCGTGGAGGCTTCCCGAGGTCGTTCACCCTGCAGCATTCACTACCAGCTCACAGCAATCAGCGTTGTCCTCGTCGTTCCTATCGATCAGTGTTGCCCTGTCGAGGCGAGCCCGCGGGGATGATGACGACACTCGTCATGTCGGCGCCGAGGTCGACCGTGCGAACATGGCGGAAGTTCTGGGCGTCGTAGACGTCGATGGTCGCGCCCGCGGTGTGGATGTAGAGCTGGCGCCCGTTCGAGCTCGGCGTGAGGCCCATGCGGGGGCGGCCCCGGAACTGCGTGCGTTGCGCGACCTTTCGGCCCTCGAGGTCGAACGTCCAGAACTCGTAGTTCCCCACCTGCTGGCGCAGCCCGTACGCGCGCCGCCGCCCCGGCGCGAGGCGGAAGTTCACCGGCTCGCTCGGGCCTAGCGTATAGAAGTCGACCGTGCGCTTCACGAGGTCCACCCGCGCCACACCCATCAACGTGCGCCGATTCACCGGGTCGGTGATCCGGAACAGTCCCGTGTAGAAGCCGGGATCCTCGTAGATGTCGTTCGGGAAGAAGAAGTTGAGGCGTCCCATCCCTTCCTCGAACAGCGTGCGTGAGTACTCCCACCGATCCACTTGCTTCAGGGAGTCGCTGCTGTACACGAGCACGTCATCCGTGGTGAAGAAGTACATGAACTCGCCGTCGGGGGAGAAGATGATCTGCGCCCCGTCGCGCTCCTCACCGCGTGGCCACGGAATGGTGTCCGTGACGACTTTCTTCGTCAGGTCGTACCGCAGCAGTGTCGGCTTGCCCACCTCGAATCGGTCGGGCTTCTTGGTGTACGTCTTCACGAGGACCACGGCGAACCGCTCACGCGGGTCGACGTTGATCCCCCAGAGCCGGACGCGCGTGTTGCCCGACGAAAGCGTGAACTTGTCGATCGCCTTGCGCGTCGCGATGTCGATTACCTCGACCTGCTCGAAGGTGGGATCGAGCACATAGAAGTGCTTCCGGTTCGACGAAAGGATCATGCTCGTCGGGATGCCCACCGAGACCGGGATCGAGTCGACCACGCGGAGATTCGACTCGTTTACGACGAGGATTTTCTTGTGGTACGTGCCGACGTAGATGGTCCCGTTCCCCCCACTCTGCCCTCTGGACTCGGCCACTGGCAGCAGCAGCGTTGCAAGAACGGCAAAGAACGTGAGAGTTCGCAGGGCCCCGACGGCGCACGGCCCAGACGGCGCAACGCCCGGAAGGCGCACGGCCCGAACGACGCTGGACCCGAACGACCACGGCGCAGAGCCCGAACCGCGCGAACCGCTACCGTCGTCTGGGTCCTGCGCCGTGGCCGTCTGGGTCTTGCGCAGTTCGGGTCCTGCGCGGTTCGGGTCCTGCGTAGTTCGGGCCGTGCGTCGTTCGGGCCCTGCGCCGTTACGGGTCTGCGTCGTTACGGCGATCATGGGAAGATGAGATCGATCTTTCGCCAATCCTTCTGTGCCGATGCGCACTTCGCCGTCCAGTCGGGAGCGTAGTTGTAGAGGTCCGGCACATGCGCCGGCCAGAAGCACGTGATGTGGCAATCAAACAGATCGCGCTCCACCGGCTGACACAGCCCGGCCGTCCCGCCGCTCGAGTCGGTTTCCCACCCAGGCGAGAACACGAACGAGCAGCCGAGCGGGATGTGCGGGCCCGTGGGCGTCGGGGGACCGCTCGTCCCACCCTGGAGGGCTACGACGTCCTGCTCGGCCGCCTCGGCGATATGCCGGGCTTTCCGGTTGATCGGCGTTAGGTGTCGCACTTCGACCTCTCCTCGTCAGGCATCGAACTGCCTCAGATACTCCGGTCTCCGCTCCGCCAGCGTGCCGTAGACCCGCAGGCACGTGTCGGTCCAGCGCCTGATCCACTCGCAGTAGTGCAGGTTGGGGCGCTCGGTGGATCCGTAACGCGTGTGCGCCTCGTGATAGCAACCGCCGGCGCACAACGGGCGCGCCCAGCAGGTGGAGCAATCCGTCTTGTTCGCGATGTGGTGCCGCGTCAGGAAGTCGTCCTGCTTCGTCCGGTCGATCCCTTCCGTCACCGACCCGATCCGATGGCTGTCGGAGCCCGCGAAGCGATGGCAGAGCGCCACATCGCCATCCGTCGCCACGCCCATGAGGCCTAAACCAGCACCGCACGGGTACGCCTTGCTCATTCCCTTGTGAATCTCCTCCAGTGTGTCGCGCACGTTGGAGAATCCGTGGTGACGACCGGCGAGCGCGTACTGCAGAAACTCATCGGCGAGGCGCTGGAACTGGGCGAGCATCGCCTCGAACCCATCCTCCTGGATCGCGTAGTCGCGCTGCCACGACGTTGTCACGGGCGCGAACCCGACTTCCCAGAACCCCAGCTCGTCGCGGAGATGGCGGTAGATCCCCTCCACGTCGAGATTCTGCTTCGTGAGCGTCACGCGCGCGCCGACGGGACGCCGACGATGCCGTTCGAGCAGCATCTGGATGTTGGGGAGCACCATGTCGTAGCTCCCCATCCCGTTGCTGAACACGCGGAACTTATCCTGCTGCTCCTTCCCACCATCCATCGACACGGTGACGCCGACGTCGTTCTCGACGATCCAGTCGACGATCTCCTCGCGCAGCAACGTCGCGTTCGTCGTGAGACTCACGTCCACGGTCTTGCCGAGCGTCGCCGCCCGCTCGCGGGCGTAGGCAAGTGCTGAGCGCAGCACCTTGAAGTTGAGGAGCGTCTCGCCGCCGAAGAACGTGAGATGCACGGTCGGCGAATCACCGGCTTCGGCGAACATGAAGTCGACGCTCTGTCGAGCGGTCTCTTCGTTCATGAAGCGCGGTTTGCGCGACTGCTCGACGATCCGGTCCTCACCATACTCGTAACAGTACGTGCACGCGAGGTTGCATTTGCTCGTGACATTGAGGACCAACGTCGTCAGCGGGATGCGCTTCCGGGGCGGCGCCGCGGGTGGCATCTCGACCGGCCGATCCACGAGGCGAAGGGCGCGCACGTTGAGGAGGTCTTCCACCGTTGCGCGAACGTCGGCCACCGGAAACCGCTCGCTCAGGCTGCGCACGAGATCGTTAGGCTCCACGTCACGGTCGCCGAGCGCGTCGAGCACCGCAACCGAGGCATCGTCGAGCCGGAACACGGCCGCCGACGGCACCAGGTACACGTACGGTGCGCCGTCCGCCTCGAACGAGTGATACTCGCCGCGCCGCAGCAACGTCGTCATCGATCGTCGCTCCCCTTCCATGACTCCCACCGCAGGTAGAGAGGCACCGTCACCAGGAGATGGGCGCGCGCCTTGAGCGGACGAGCGCTGCTGCCGTTCTCGTTTCCGTTAGGCTGGTATGTGGCGACGACCCACACGTCACCGATGTTGTTGCGATTCTGGCTGCGCTGGGGGTTCGGGCCGTCGAGATTCGGTGTGAACAGGCCGCGCTGGTCGATCCTGCCGACGTATTTCAGGTCGTCGTCGTCGTACGTGACGCCGTACTCCTCGAGGCTCCAGGACACGTCGACCGGGCCGATCTCGATGTCATCCTCGGTATCGGGCTTCGCGTCAGCGCCGTTGTGATACGCGATCGCCTCGAACTGCTGGTACTGCTTCGGGAACGCGACACCACCGACGCGGGCCATCCCCGCGAGCGGCGTCACCTTGATACGCGCCACCTTATCGTACACGACGGCAGCCCCGCGCAGCGCGGCGCCGGCGAGGAACAGGTCGCGCGCGCCGACGGGAGCGCCGGAGTCCACGGCGACGCGCACCACCAGCGAGTCCGCGTCCGACCGGACGATGCGCTCGACGCGAACGCCTGGCCCGAAGTCCACCGCCGCACCCTGCGCGTCGCGTGGGAGATGCGCGCCCGTCACCGTCACTTGCTGGTCTCGCGCGCCCGCGCGCAACGCACGCGGATAGACGCTCGCCAGCACCGGGCCGGCGCCGAGTCGCGAGAGCGAAACGTCCAGGCCGAACTCGTCGTAGCCGCCCTTGAACCATCGACCGGACATCTGCTGCCATCCCGGCTCGACGAACACCACTTCACGCCATGCACTGTCGGCCGGCGCGCCAGCCTCCGACGATCGGCCGCGCCACTGGAAGCCAGTGTAGACGATCGCGCGTCCCTCGCGCGTGACGACCTTCCCGTCCTTGGCATAGCGGTATGTCGCACGCGTCGTGAACTCATCGTCGGCGTTCGGGGACTTCGTGATCGTGAGGCGTCCGGTGAAGGGACCGCGACCCGGCTCTTTCCCTGAGAGCATCCACTCGCCCGCGAGGTTTGGTGGCCGCATCGTCGCGGACCACGCCGCCCACTCGGATGTGCGAAGCGGGAACACACGTGATAGGTGCGTCACCGCCAGATCCATTGGGTGCGGTGCGCCGGCACTGTCCGGTGGCGGCGGTCCGCCGCGACGGAACGCCTGGAAGTCCACGAGCGGATAGTAGGCTCGGTGCGTCGCCAGCAGCAGCTCCCACTCGTCCTTCGTGCGTCGCTGCGAGAGCACGCGCCCTAATGAGTGGCAGGCACGACACGTCTGCTCGGTGCGGGTGTCTGCCGTGTACTTGTAGTCGATCAGCCTTCGCTCCGTCTCGAACCGTGCGGGGCGAGCTTCCTCTGGCGCGAGCCCTTGTTGATTCGAGAAGTACTTGTTGATCGTCCGTGCCACTGTCGGATCGAGCCGCACATCCTGCAGCGCGACCATCCGGCGGATGGAGGTCTCCCACCCTTCCGGCGTCTTGCGCATGTAGGAGAGACGTTCCATGCGCCCGGCTGAGTCGCGCACGTGGCAGCCGCCACAGTTCGCGATGACAGCCTGATCGCGGATCACGAAGCCCGGAGTGGTGTCCTTCCGCGCGGGCTCCTTTGGTCCTGGACGCGCGGCGCCGGCGGGCGGCGTCTGCTGCGCAGCCGCGGCGGTCGCGAACGTGAGCACCACGAACAGCGAGAGCGAGCGAGTCATGACCTCTGCCTTGTCATCCTGGGCCTCCATCGCTTCGTCCCACGTAACGCGAGCAGGCCGAACAGGTTATACGGGTCGCGCCGAATGCCGTCAAGCGAGATCGAGCATCCGCTTCGCCACGAGGACCGACAGCGCGCCCAGGAAATCCGGGAGGGGGGCCGGCGGCGCAGCACGGTTGTACGCAGCGTAGAGGTCCGGCACCTGATCGTGCTCGGGCGCGAGCGTCACGATCTTCAGAAGATCAATGTTTCGCAGGTAGCGCACGCCGTCGCGGAACGCCGGGACGACGAGGTGCTCCTCGAGCGTCACGCGATCGCCGCGAACGGTGGGTCGGTTCACTCGTTCGACCAGCGAGGACGGTCGGAGGGCAATCGATGGGCGCTGGCGCATCGTGTCGAACGCCGCGAGCACCTCGGGATCCCGCCGTAGCTCGAGGACATCGGGCTCGCCGTCGTCGGTCGCCTCAGCCGATGCGCGCGTGCGCCAGAAGTCCGTCGACTGGACGCCGCCCGCGTCGCTCGAGAGCTCGGCGAACCGCCGGCGGAGACCATCGTGCATCGCCCGCTCTCGCCGCTCGTAGAGGTCGAGCGCGTGCGTGCGCATCGCCTCGTCCGACAACGCGGAGTGCACGACTACCGCGGCGAGCCACGCGGAGGAGAGCGCCTTCTTGATCCCGTACGACGAGAGCGGATCGACGAACGACGCCGCGTCGCCGACGAGCAGGACACCATCGTCGGTGAAACGGGACGCCGAGTAGGAGGATGCGTCGCGCGCGAAGGGTTGGGACACGAGGCGGGCGCGAGCGCGTCCCGAGTTGGCGACGGCGTCGAGGTGCGCCGCCTTCGCCAGCTCGGCCCTATAAATAGTAGTGAGCCCGGCTGCTCCGTCCGGCGTCCGGATCGGGGTCAGCGCCGGGTCCACCATGACGGTCACGTACCGTCGAGTGGACGACACCGGCACCGACCATGCCCACCCTCCGTCGTAGCTCTCGACGAGCGTGTGCGTGTCGTCGACGAGTGCTCCCCATCCGACACGGCGCTCCCACACGCCCACTAACGCGAGCGTTCGTCCAGCCGGATCCGGCCGGCGCCAGCCACGGCGCGCCAGGAGGCCCGCTCGTCCGGTACAATCCAGAACCCACCGACACCTAATGGACGCGGACCGAGCTCCCGCCTGGTACTCGACAGTGTGCAACCCGTCTGCGCGACTCGTTAGGACTCTCTCGTAGTCACGAGCTGATGGCTGATGGCTGATGGCTGATGGCTGCCACGCAGTGGCTGATGGCTGCCACGCAGTGGCCGCAACGATCCGCGCGCCAGCCGCGGCCGCTTCGCGCAACAGCACGCGATCGAACGCGTGCCGGGCGATCTGCCAGCCGAGGGCGTCGCCGCCGAACCGTTCGACGCGCGCCGCGGGCGTTCCCCACCAAACGGTGTTCCCCGTGGCGCGGATGAACCCCGCGCCATCGACGGCAGCGCGGACGCCGATGCGGTCGAGCAGCTTTTCGGCGCTCGGCGGAAGGGACTCGGCGAGAGTGGGCCGTTGCGCGGGACGAGCGATGACGACAACGCGGTAGCCCCAGCCCGCGAGCAACCGGGCGGCACCCGCCCCGGCGGGTCCTCCGCCGAGGATGACGGCGTCAACCACCATGAGTCAACCGTCGCGTCCGCGGCGTGCCCCGTCAAGCGTTTCGACGGGCGCTCTGGTCGGGGCGCGGTCGTGGGCGCATCGTACCGCCGGGGGTTGCATCGACCTCGACTCCGATCGTCACTGCCGATTCATGGACGTCCTCGCCCAGCTCAGCTCAGCCCTCGCCGATCGCTACGCCATTGAGCGTGAGATCGGCCGCGGCGGCATGGCCACCGTCTACCTCGCGCGCGACCTGCGACACCAGCGGCTGGTGGCGCTCAAGGTGCTCGATCCCGAGCTCGGCGCGGTCCTTGGCGCCGAACGGTTCCTGAGCGAGATCCGCGTCACCGCGAACCTGCAGCATCCGAATCTGCTCGCGCTGTTCGATTCCGGCACAGCCAACGGCCTCCTCTTTTACGTGATGCCGTTGATCGACGGCGAGTCGCTGCGAGCGCGGCTGGAACGCGAGCGGCAGCTCCCTGTGGATGAGGCCATTCGTATCGCGACCGCGGTGGCCAGCGCGGTGGACTATGCCCACCGGCATGGCGTGATCCACCGCGACCTCAAACCCGAGAACATCCTCCTGCACGATGGGCAGCCGGTGGTGGCCGACTTCGGCATCGCGCTCGCGGTGCGTAACGCCGGCGGTCAACGCGTAACGCAGACGGGACTCTCGTTAGGTACGCCGCAGTACATGTCGCCCGAGCAGGCCACGGGCGACCGGCAGATCGACGGGCGCACGGACATCTACTCGCTCGGCGCGGTGACCTACGAGATGCTGGCGGGGGAGCCGCCGCACACAGGTACGACCGCGCAGGCGGTGATCGCGAAGCTCATGACCGAGGTGCCCCGGCCACTGACCGTGCTGCGGCGAGCGGTACCACCACACGTGGACGCGGCTGTGCGATGCGCGCTCGAGAAACTTCCCGCCGACCGATTCGCGACGGCTCGCACCTTCGCCGATGCGCTCGCAGGCCGAGTCGGGCTCATGACGCACGCCGCGTCCGCGCCGTCGGGACCACGGAACCGGTGGCGCATCGCGGCCCTCGCGCTCGGCGCCACGACCGTGCTCGCCGCGGGTGCCGTGGTTGTTGCGTTAGGCACACGGCCCGAGCCGGCAGCGCCCCGTCCGCCAATGCGATTTACGCTCGACTTCCCGGACGATGCGTCGCTGTTCCTGACCCCATCGGGGACATCCATCGCTCTGTCCCCTGACGGCGCGGCGATGGTCTACAACGGTGGCCGCGCCGAGCGTCGCCTCATCTTGCGTCGGTTCACCGACCGTGAGATTCGTCCGCTCGACGGGACAGTCGAAGCGTGGAACCCACAGTTCTCGCCTGACAGCAAGTGGGTCGGCTTCACATCCGCGAGCACGCTGAAGAAGCTACCGCTTGGCGGTGGCCCGGCCGTCACCATTGCCGACTCCGTCGGGCGATTCGCGTGGGGACCTAACGGGACGATCGTTATCGCACGGGGACGTCAGAGCGTCGGGCTTCGCAGCGGGAGCGGGCTCTGGCGCGTATCCGAGAACGGCGGCCGGGTCGAGCCCTTCACGACCGTCGACACGACACTCGAGCGGGCACACGGATCGCCGAGCTTCCACCCCGACGGCGAGACCGT
>Ga0075421_100001781_pt1 | contig 25355 bp, 19 predicted proteins | sample SoiMetdeltSBSDD5_FD_75292 | JGI IMG/M metagenome (GOLD analysis project Ga0075421, IMG submission 75292) | Bulk soil microbial communities from a Populus tree surrounding site in Tennessee, USA - Soil MetaG P. deltoides SBSDD5 | ecosystem: Environmental > Terrestrial > Soil > Tree plantation... | reverse complement strand
AGCTTCGGCCAGCACCGTCCGACGGAGTATCAGTTCTACGACGATGATTTGACGCATGACGCGATGCTGCTCTACCTCCTCGCCCGGCATTTTCCGGCGCGGCTCGATGCCGTCAAAGCAGCCGCGATCGACGCCATCGTGGTGCCCATCGAGCATGGAGCGTACAACAGCATCTCCAGCGCCTACACGATTCTGGCGCTCGACGCGTACGTCGCGACCACGGGACCCGCGGCCGCCGGCCGTTTTACGGTGACGGAGGTGCTCAAGAACGGACCGGATCGAGCGCTGACGTTGCCAGCGGGCACATTCCCGCAGGCCGACGTCTCGGCCGATGCGAAGCAGGTACGGTTCTCGAGCAGTGCGCCGGTCAGCGCCTTCTATCTCCTGAGCCAGGCCGGTTTCGATCGCACGGTTCCCGCCAAGGCGCTCTCCCAGGGACTCGAGGTGCTCCGGGAATACACCGACAGGGACGGGAAGCCGGTCACCGCGGTCACCCTGGGCGACGAGCTGCAGGTCCATCTCCGGTTTCGGGGGCTGGGCGGCCGACCCGTCGCGAGCGTGGCGTTGGTCGATTTGCTGCCGGGCGGCTTTGAGGTGGTCGAGAACTCGGGCCCGTCGTCCGGGATGGCGAGCGCAGACCAGCTAGCGCGCGCTCCCCGCGTCGTTTTGAATGAAGGAGAGGGAGAAGGAGAGGGAGAGAGCGAAGGCGGCGAAGGGACCTGGACGCCGACATTCGGCCAGGCAGTGGGAGAGTGGTCGCCGGACTATGGTGAGGTGCGGGAAGACCGGGTGAACGTATATGGACTTGCCGATGCATCGGCGCGGGAGTTCGTCTACACCGTGAAAGCTACTGCGGTGGGCTCGTTCGCCATGCCGCCGGCCTATGGGGAAGGGATGTACGACAGGTCAGTGCGAGCCTGGTCGCAAGCCGGCCGGATCGTGGTGCGGCGGCCGAAGTGATGCGCTCGATCCGCGGCAGGATCGTACACCGGCTGCGGCAGGCCGGAGTTGCCGGGTTGTGCGTCGTAGCCGCGTTCTGGCTGCTGCCACGCATCATCCCGCATCAGCCCCTGCGAGCGCGGTTTCCGACGTCCACGGCCGTGTACGATGCGAGCGGCGGGCTGCTTCGGCTGACGCGTTCCGCCGACGACAAGTACCGCGTCTGGGTCCCACTCGACCGGATCTCACCGTTGCTGGTCGACGCCACGCTCCTGAAGGAGGACCGACACTTCCGGCTCCATCCGGGAGTGAATCCCGTGGCGCTGGCGCGCGGTGCATGGCGGTCCTACGTGGTGCGGACCCGGCGCGAAGGGGGTTCGACGATCACCATGCAGCTGGTCCGCCTCCTCTACGGCATCCACTCGTCCAGCTTGGGTGGCAAGCTGATCCAGATCGTGCGCGCGGTGGGGCTGGAGCTCCGCTATACGAAGCGCGAGATCCTGGAGGCGTACCTCAACCTGGTCCCGTATGGCGGCAACGTCGAAGGCGCTGCCGCAGCCAGTCTCATCTACTTCGGCAAGGATCCGAGCCAGCTGACGTTGTCCGAGGCCCTGACGCTCGCGCTTCTGCCGCAGAACCCGACGCGCCTCGCGCCCAATGCGGGTCAGCCGGGTGCGGCCCTGCGCGAGGCGAGGGATGGGTTGTACGCGGACTGGCAGGCGACGCATCCCCTGGTCGAGGGTGAGGCGGGCTTGATGAAGCTCGACATCCGGATGGGGTCACCGGCCGAGCTGCCGTTCCGGGCGCCGCACCTGGTCGACGCGGTCCTGGCGGATGGCGGTGGAGCGCCTGAAATCCGCACCGCACTCGAGCGCCGGTTGCAGGGAGTGCTGGAACGCGAGATCCGCGCTCACGTCGCGTCGCAGGCCCGGCTGGGCGTACACAACGCCGCCGCGATGCTGGTGGACTCGCGGACGATGGAGGTCAAGGCGCTGGTCGGGTCGGCCGATTTCTTCGATGCCGACATCGCGGGCCAGGTGAACGGCACCGCCGCCAAACGCTCGCCCGGATCCACGCTCAAGCCGTTCATCTACGCGCTGGGTCTCGATCAGGGGGTGTTGCACCCGATGACGGTGCTCAAAGATGCGCCGTCCGCGTTCGGTGCGTACAGTCCCGAGAATTTCGACGGCCGCTTCGCGGGACCGCTCACCGCCCGGGACGCGTTGATCCGCAGTCGCAACGTCCCGGCGGTGTCGGTCGCCGCGCAGCTCTCCAAACCGGACCTCTATGATTTCCTGGAGTTGTCGGGGGTGTCCGGCTTGCGGTCGCGGGAGTTTTACGGCTTGGCGCTGGTGCTGGGCGGCGGCGAGCTCACCATGGAGGAAATGATTTCGTTGTACGGCGCGCTGACGAATGGAGGCGTCGTTCGCCCGGTGCGCTATCGGCCCGACCAGGCGCAGGTCGCGGGCGTCCGGGTGCTGAGTCCCGAGGCGAGCTATGTCACGCTCGATATGCTCAAGGACAACCCTCGACCCGGTGATGTGTCCGCGGCCACGCCGGGCCCGCTCTTGGTGTATTGGAAGACCGGCACCTCGTACGGCTTCCGCGATGCCTGGACCATCGGGATCTTCGGTCCTTACATCCTGGCCGTGTGGGTCGGGAACTTCGATGGGGAAGGGAATCCCGCGTTCGTCGGCGTACGGGTGGCGGCTCCGCTCTTCTTTCGGATAGTGGACGCGATCGAAGCCCAGCAACCATCGTTGGGCGAGCCGGTTCGGACCTTCCCCGCGAACTTGACCGTCGTCGATGTGTGTGCCGGATCGGGGGATCTTCCCAATGCCGACTGCCCGCGGACCGTGCCGACGTGGTTCATCCCCGGCAAGTCACCGATTCGCGTGAGCACACTCCACCAGTCGATCCTCATCGACGACCGCACCGGGTTGCGGGCCTGCCCGCCATACACCGTGGGACCTGCGCATCATGTGGTCTACGAAATGTGGGGCTCAGACATGCTCAGGCTGTTCCAGCAGGCCGGGCTCCCTCGCCGCACTCCGCCGCCCTTCGACCCGCGGTGCGAAACACGTACACCCGGCCCTGTGGGAGGCCCTCAGCCGCAGATCACGTCGCCGCTCCGCGGTGTGGTGTATTCGCTCCGCGCCAAGCGACTCGGTCAGGAGACCATCACGTTGCGAGCCACCACCGGCGCCGGCGTGCGCGAAGTCTATTGGTTCGTCGGGAAGAGCTTCATCGGCGCGACCCCGGCGGGCGGGACCCTCCCGTGGAGACCACAGGCACCGGGTTCATTCGTGCTGCGCGCCGTGGACGATCAGGGTCAGGCCGATTCCCGTCTGATCGAACTCGCGGTGGTACCGTGACGTCACCGCGCCCTGAGCCTGAGCCAACTCCCTCCTCGCACTTATTGGGGTGCCCGGGCCGTCACGATGTCGTGCCGGGCCGCCCACATGCCGATGTCGCGCTTCTGAATCGCCGCCGCCATCAAATCCGGGAACAGGTCTGGCGTACAGGCGAAGGCGGGAATCCCGAATGTGGCGAGGGCCGCGGCGTGGCGCGCGTCGAACCCCGGCGCGCCGTCGTCGTTCAGGGCCAAAAGGCAGATCACCGTCGTGCCCCGCTGCACGATCGCCGCGGCACGCTTGAGCATTTCGGTCGCGTCGCCTCCTTCGAACAAATCCGTGATCAGGACCAGAATGGTCTGCGCCGGCCGGGTGATGACCTGCTGGCAATACGCCAGGGCCCGGTTGATGTCGGTGCCGCCCCCCAGCTGGGTCCCGAACAGCAGATCCACCGGGTCCCGGATTTCGTCGGTCAGATCGGCCACCGCGGTATCGAAGACGACCATCCGCGTCGTCACGGCACGCAGGGAAGCGAGGACGGCGGCGAAAACGCTCGAGTACACGACGGAGGCGGCCATGGAGCCGCTCTGGTCCACGCACAGGACGATATCGCGCAGCGAGGACCGCCGGCGTCCGTGTCCGATGAGCCGCTCGGCGACCACGGTGCGCCGCTCGCGATCGTAGTGACGGAGATTGGCGCGGATGGTGCGGTCCCAGTCGATCTCCGCCACCCGCGGGCGGCGTGAACGCGTCGCGCGGCTCAGCGCGCCCGCGACGGCCTGACGCGTCGGCTGGGCGAGCCGGCGCTCCAGCTCCTGGACGACGCGGCGCACCACAGTCCGGGCTGTCTCTTTGGTCCGTTGCGGGATGACGCGGCCCAGAGACAGGAGACTCGCGACGAGGTGTACATCCGCCTCCACCTCCGCCAGCAGCTCGGGCTCCAGGAGCATCTGTCGCAAGCCGAGGCGATCCACGGCGTCTTGCTGCATCACCCGGACTACCGAGGCGGGGAAATAGCTGCGGATGTCCCCGAGCCACCGCGCGACGTTCGGTGATGATGGGCCGAGGCTCCCCGTACGTTCGCTGTCGTACAGCGCCTCGAGCACCCGGTCCATACCGAGGTCCGCTTCGCTGAGCTGCGCGGTCGTCGCCTCCTCGGCCGGCTGCCCCAGCACGAGGCGCCAGCGCCGCAGCCGCTCGTCTTCAGCGTGGGTCACGGAGCGTCACTCCCAGCACGTGGGCCAGGACCGGGAGCACACGGTCGGCGCGCACCGGATCCAGGTCGTCGGTCGTGGGCGCGGGCCGCGCTTCCAGAACGCCCGCCCCCGTCAGGCGTTTCACTTTTTCTCCCATCGACCGCCGCTCGGCCGGCTGGAACCCTGAGAACGCTCGCCGCACCAGGGGCAGCATCTCCGTGAACACGTCGACCGAAAGCCCGGCGAGCCATCGATCGAGCGCCGCCCAGAGACCGTCGTGATGCAGCAGCACCAGCCCGCTTCCCTTGAGCAGACCCTCGAGCCACGCGGCGGCGTGGCCGGCCGGGTTCGCCGGCGACAACGCCAGCGACGCGCGGCGGGCGATTTCCGCGTCATCCAGGACTTGGAGCTCAACGAGCAGCCGGCAGCACCATCCGCGCACGAGCCCGTGGATGCCGTCCCACTCGAGCAGCTTCAACAGGACCGCGCACCACTCCGCTTTCTGGTCTGATCGATCGAGCACGGCGATGCTCTCCCGGACGTGGCCGATGGCCTCGACCATTTCTCCTGCCGCAGCGTCGTCCAGCGAGGCGCACGCTCCGGGCAACCCCACCACGATGCGCTCGAACAGCGCGTCGATGACCGGGAGGAGCCGCTCCGCCGGCGTGCCTCGGACGTCACCGTAGCGGCTGATCCGCGCGAGCGGTGTCAGGGCGGCCATGATGCGGCGCACGTCGGCCGAGACGGCCGCCTGCGCCTGCACGCGCGTCAGCAGCCGCTCGATCGCGTCCGGCAGGGCGGCGAGGATGGCGCGGTCGAGCAGCTCCGCCAGCGTGTCCAGGTCCGCCGCGGCGTCGGCGTCGTGCCGCGCGCGCGCGCCCGCGGCGGACTCAACCGTCGTCCCCCACACACTCACCTCGACGATCTGGACTTCGATCTCCGGTGTCCACCTGAGCTCCCACAATTCGTGAAACGTTCCGGCCTTGCCGGTGACACGCTGCCGCGCCGCCCACGGCACGCCGAGCAGGACGAGGCGATGAAACAGGCGGCTGCGCTCCCGGTCGGTGTCGTTGCGGAGGTCGAGACTGAGGGGCTTGGCCTCCGCGCTGGCTTTGAGGCGCAAACGGCGCTGCTGGGCTTCGAGGTCGCGCCGCAGCGGTACGGTGGGGGTCTGCACCGGAACCGCTCCCAGGGCCGTCCCGATTTCGAGCTGGTCGCGAATCAATGCGAGCGGCGCGGTCTCACCATGGCACAGCACCGTGCGGATGCCTTCGGTGAGCTCGGCCAGCCCAGGGCCCTGCAGGCCGCGCAGCGCGGCGAGCGCGTCGGCCAGGCGCACGACTTCGATCACACTCGCGGAGGGTGCCTCGAGATCCTCGCTCCGCAGCAGTCGGGCGGCGTGCGCTCCCCAGCGGATCGCGGCGCGATCCGGGGATACCCAGAGATGGTGATACCAACCCGGCGACTCGACCCCGGCGCCGTAGCCGCTGCGGTAACTCAGCCGGGAGTACGTCCAGGGAATCCAGGTCGCCTCGACCGGGGACGTGGGCAGGCCGAGCAGCAACTCCTCGTCCCCGGGCACCGATCGAGGGTCCGCGAGCGCCGGCGCGTGCCAGGCACCGCACACGACGGCCACGCGCTGCCGTCCTTCCTCCACCGCTGCTCGGATGGCCGAACGCATGTAGGCCTCGCGCCGAGCCTCCTCCTCCTCGGGTCGATCGACTTCGGCGCGCAGCGTCTGCATCGCCTCGCGAATGGCGTCGAACAGCCCGGCGGCGTCTCCGCGCCGCTCCACCTGGTGTTCCCACCACAGCTCGTGATCGGCGTAGCCCGCCGCTTCCGCCAGCAGCCGGATGGGGTCGGGGCGCGCCTCGTTTGGAACCGGGATTTCTTGTTCCCCGGGCGGAGGTGCCGGCCGTGCGAGGCGGATTGCCTGCGGGAGATCGATGAAGCGGACCGCGATGTTTCGCTCCAGTGCGTACCGGATCGCCTGCCACTCAGGGGAGAACTCGGCGAATGGATAGAACACGGCGCGCTGCGGTTCGCCGGGCGGATACACCAGCAGCGCCACCGGCGGCTTCATGGCCGGGTCGCGCGCCAGCGCCAGTACGTCGTTGGCGTCGGGCGGGCCTTCCACGAGCACTACGTCGGGACCCAAGGCCTCCAGTGCCGCCCGCAGGCTGCGGGCCGAGCCCGGTCCGTGATGGCGAATCCCGAAGACGTGAACGCTCACTGGCTGTCCATCACGCTCCGATACAGGTCCTTCCACCCGTCGCGCTCCTTCACGACCGTCTGGAGGTATTCCATCCACACCACGCGATCCTGGATCGGGTCTTTCACCACGGCGCCGGTGAGCCCGGCGGCGATATCCGAAGCCTTTAACGTCCCGTCCCCGAAATACCCGGCCATGGCGAGCCCGCCGTTGATTACCGAGATTGCCTCGGCGGCCGACATGGTTCCGCTCGGCGACTTGAGCTTCGTCTTGCCGTCCATGGTTACGCCGCTGCGCAGCTCACGGAAGATGGTCACCACGCGGCGGATTTCCGCGAGAGCGGGTTTCTCGGCCGGCAGCTGGAGCGCGCGTCCGAGATCGGCGACGCGCCGGGAGACGATGTCGACCTCCTCGTCCAGCGTCGCTGGCGTCGGGAGCACCACCGTGTTGAAACGGCGGTTGAGCGCGCTGGACAGCTCGTTGACTCCCTTGTCCCGGCTGTTGGCGGTGCCGATCACATTGAAGCCCTGGCGCGCCTGCATCTCGGTGCCCAGCTCCGGAATGGGCAACGTCTTCTCGGAAAGCAGCGTGATCAGCGTATCCTGGACCTCGCTCGGCATGCGGGTCAACTCTTCCACGCGCGCGATTTTCCCTGCTTGCATCGCCCGCAGCATGGGACTCGGAACCAGAGCGCCCTCGGAGGGTCCCTCGGCCAGCAGTCTGGCGTAGTTCCACCCGTACCGCAGCGACGTTTCGTCGGTGCCCGCGGTGCCCTGAACCATCAGCGTCGAGTCGCCCGAGACCGCCGCCGCGAGATGCTCGGAAAGCCAGGACTTGGCCGTGCCCGGCACGCCCACCAGCAGCAAGGCGCGGTCCGTCGCGAGCGTCGCGATCGCGATCTCCACCAGTCCGGCGCTGCCGATATACTTGGGCCGGATCTCGACGCCACCGGGCAGTTTGCCGCCCAGGATGTACGTGCGCACCGCCCATGGGGAGAGCTTCCAATTCGGCGGGCGCTCGTGGTCGTCGGCCCCGGCCAAGACCTCCAGCTCGGTGGAGAATTCCTGCTCGGCGTGCTGGCGGATCACATGGTCCGCGGCGACCGCGGTCGAACCCTTCTTGCTCACGTGGGGAGCTCCTCGTGAATGCGTCGTCGCAGCTGCACGACGTCGGTGAACGCTTCGAGCGGCTTCTTCCACGGCGAGGAGCCACCACCAGCCGGCTCGGCCAGTTGAACGAGCTTCATCGCGCGGGCGAAACAGTCGGGAGGGATGGCCAGCGCGGCATGCGGACCGGTCTGCCTCAGGAACTCCAGAGCGGGCTCCTTGGCGCGTACCTGATCTTCCAGGATGTCGAGATACGTCCGCGCGAGGACGTCGCCCCATGGCCCGGCGAGCAAGGCGACCGCCTCACCGGCGCCCAGGAGGTCGCCCGAAGGAGGATCTCGCATCACGTCGACGACCCGAGCCTCGGCGCTCGCACGCTCCATCCCTTGTAGCAGGAGCCGCAGGATTTCCCGCTGCACCACGGCCTCTGCGCCATCCAGCCTGGTGTGAAGCCAGCGATCCCACAGGGGTGCCATCCAGCCTCGCTCCGCAAAGAGCAGGGCGGCCCGGGACCAGCCGAGCGTGACAGCGAACCCCCATTCGCCCGCCCAGGCGGCTGGCACGAGGTCCGCCGCACTCGCACTGAATCGCTCCTCCCAATGTCCCGGCGGGACGAGTGCGAGCAGTGCGGCGAGCCAGTGCGCCCGCTCGCCGATCCCCTTCGGGGGTCTGGCCGGAATGCCATCCCGCTCCCACGACGCCTCGAGCGAGGGCGGCGGTTTGGCGTCGAGCTCACCGGGTGGCGCCCCGGTGACCTTTGACTTCACGCGGGCCCAGGCCCCGGTCGCCGCGCGATAGGAGAGCAGGCCGTCCGCTCGGTCCGCGATGCGCCGGGCGAGATCCGATTCGGGCAACCGCGCTAACAGCTCCGCGGCAACAGCGCGGACCACCTGGCTGCGGTCGTCGAGCGCGCGCTCGAGGAGTTGTTCGTCCGCTGGAGCGAGCCGGATGGACAACACCCGCAACCAATCGGCACGCCGCTCGCTCTTCTCCTCGGCCCAGACGGCCTCGATCCACGCGCGGGCGCGCTCGGGGTCGGCGTTGCGCGCGGCTCGAAGCGCCACACCTCGTGCCTCGACGGAGCCTTCCTGCCACACGCGCTCGGCCTCCGCGCTCGACGCGGCGTCCGTAGTCGTCGACTCGATCGCCCACCGCCAATCCGAACGGAACTGCGCGAGCCAGCGGCCCCGCTCGCCGAGCACCGGCGCCAGCGCGTCCCTGACGCCTGCTCCGTTCAGATCCAGCGCCGCGGGCAGCTGTGACGTGGGCACCCGGCAACCACCACTCCGGAGTCGTGGCAACGCCTCGCACAGCAGGCCGGCGTCGCCGCGCTCGATGAGCTCGCGCAGCAGGCGCGCGCCCGCAGCGGATGGCTCGGGGAGCTGGTCATCCGGCGCGCGGGGCGGTACCTGGATGGCCGTGAGGGCTTGGTGTCCGGCCATCCGGTAGACCGCCAACGCGCCAGCCTTGAGCAGGAGAGCCGCCTCGTTGCCCACCGGCCCCAGCGCCTCGACGAGCGCGTCGACCGGCGTGCCGGTTTGCGGAACGCCGCTTGAGGATTGTCGTGCGGTGCCGAGCACCGCGACATCGAGGAAGGTCATGGATGGGCGGGCCACAACACTTCGTAACGTCCGGCGACCGATGCGCCGAGGGGCAGTACCCGCTCGCCGTCCCACTCGCCCGACAGGTCGAGTGGGGCACCACCGGAGATCGCGAGCAGCCGCCAGTGGTCCGCTCCTTTCAGCGGCAGCGACTGGTTGGCGGTGTCGACGACGGACCAGCTCTCGCCATGGAACACCGGCGTGACGTTGTGAATGGAACAGGCAAAGCGGTCGAGCCATGGCAGGTGCCCCAGGGCATCCGCCACCGTCGAGCGAAAGTCCGCGATCGTGTCGTGTCCCGGCAACGGGCCGTTCCAGGGGGCACTGGTGCCACGCCGTGCTCCCAGCACGGCACGCAGGGGAAATGCGCTGGGCCAGAAAGCGAGATCGGCGGCGATTGTGGTTCCGGGCACCACCGTCTCGCCGAACGGAGCTCCCCCAACGGAGAATTGCAGCACCAGAGCTTCTCGCTGGCTGGTCAGTCCGCGCAGCCAATTCCGTTGCACCCGGATCCGGACGTCTTCATCCACCCACTGGCCCTGGACGACCCAATCATCGGCGACCACGTCGCCGCCTCGGACGACGTCGTCCTGATTCACGGTCCACCCGAGCAGCTGTCTCACGTCCGCCTGCAGGCGGGGCTCGAGCGCATCGATGCGGCGGAAGGCGTGGGTCAACAGCGCGAGCCGGCCAAGCTGCAGTAGCAAACGCTGCGGCCAATCAGCCGAGGATCGGGGCAGCTCCCCCAGGCGTCGCAGCCGCGTCGCCACGGCGGGAGCCTGCGCGTCGACGAGGCGCGCGGCCTGGGCTTCCCACAACTCGTGACCCTGGGTCTCAACGCCCGCCAGGCCGTTGCGCACCAGGTCGCCCATCCACAGGTCCAGGCCATCGAGTCCCTGGGCAACCCGTTCCAGCCGTCGCTCGGCGCGGCGCGCCTGGGCAGCTGGGTCGGCGGGCGCCTCGCCGGCCGGCCTTCGCTTCTCTTTTTTCTCGGCCGTTTCCAGGCGCTTACGGAGCCACGTGCTGACCCACTCGGGCGGGGAGGCGTTGGGTATCGTCCGCGGCTGGCCCGCCGCGAGAAACAGCAGGCCGAGAGAGTGCTTACAGGGGAATTTGCGGCTGGGACAGCTGCATTTGGCGGTGAGGTCGGCGAGCGCGATTCGGACCTGGTAGAGCGCCGTGCCCTGGCACTCGCCCCACAGGGCTTCGTCACTGCGGCCGAGACCCCGCCATGTTGCCGGGTTGGCCAGCTTTTTCCCGGCGGCCGCGGAGCTCGCATCGGACGCGAGGGCGGTCACCTGCTCGATGGTCAGGTTCATCGCGCGGTCGCGCTAGTATAGCAGTCTCCGAACGGCGACCGCCATAGTCTCGCGCCACAGGCCCGGGCTCCACGTTGAGTCTCTGTGGCGCCGTGATTAGCTTGGGCACGACTCTCGATTGCTGGTTTCCTATGTCGCTCGGTTTGAGGTAGACCATGACTGCCGCGTGGATTGATCGTGGACGGATACCTGGCACCGCGCAGGGCGCCTTTGGGCGACCCGGCGCGGGGTTGCCACACACATTTTCGTCCCGGTACACGGCGCGAATGGGATCGACTTGAGCGCGTAGTTTGGAGCTCCGCTGCCTGGTCGCCCCGTCCGCGCGTGCTGCCGGACGGGGCGATTTCATTTGAGGGGCCGCGGTGAGCGGCCAGCGGACGATGGAGAACACTAAGGAAAGGTCCGAGAAGCCCGGCCAGCCCGAGCTGCCGGTTGACTACTTCCTCGTCGTGGCGCGCTTCGAGGCGTGGTTCGTCAGCCGTGAGATGGTTCAGGCCATCGAGGCCGCGCTCAATCTGACGCCGGCGCCGCAGTGGGTCATGTTTGTCGACCTTACCGGCGCGCGGATACGCGTGCGTTCGCGCTTGATCGAGTACATCTATCAGTGCACCGCCGAACAGCGGTCGCTGGCGCGCGCCTTCTATCGGGCTCGTAAGGCCGAGCGCAAGGCGGAAACGGATTGGGACGAGGACGAGTGAGACACTACTTGGATCCGAGGTTTAGGGGATGAGCATCGACCCGCGCATCGCGCAAGCGTTCGAGGCGGAGAACGGGTTCCCGTTGGAGCGGCACCTCATCGTGCTCGCACTGATGGGGTCGCACAGTCACGGCACCTATTTGCCGCCCGAAGAGCCCGACGCGGTCGACGACGTGGATCTCATGGGCTTCGTCGTCCCGCCGTTGCCGTATCATATCGGCCTTCCGCGCTGGGAACACTGGCGGATCCAGGCGGACGAGCTCGACGTCGTGATCTACAGCCTCGACAAGGCGGTCCGCCTGCTGCTCAAGAGCAACCCCAACATCGTCGGCTTGCTCTGGCTGCGCGACAACGAATACGTCCACCGGCACGAGACGTTCGCGCTGCTGCAGCGCCGGCGCGCAATCTTCTCGTCGCAGGCAGCCGCGGATTCGTTCGCGGGCTATGCCTACGACCAGCTCAAGCGCATGGAGGCGTTCGATCTCGAGCGAATGGCCGAATACGAGGCGCTGACCAAAGAGATCCGGGCCCGCGGCCCGATGACCGAAGTATTGGAGGCGGACAAGGCGAAGCTCGAGCACCTCGCCCGTTCCTGGAACCTGTCGCTCGAAACATTGCATCGCTTCCGCAAGCTCCACCACGAGCATTTCTCAGGCTACATGGGAGAGAAGCGGAAGGCGATGGTCCGGAAGTACCAATACGACGTGAAGAACGCCGCCCACCTCATCCGCCTGCTGCGCATGGGAATCGAGTTTCTCGAAACAGGCGAGCTACAGGTGTTTCGCACCTCCGACGCGGAGGAGCTGAAACGGATCAAGCGCGGTGGGTGGACGCTCGATCAGGTAAAGGCGCAGGCGGAGGCCCTCTTCGGCAGGATTGAAGAAGCTCGTGCCCGGTCTCCGCTCCCGCCCCGGCCGGATGAGGCGGCAGCGAACGGCCTCATAATGGAAATGCACCTGCGAATCCTGGGTCTCACGAATGGCGGTCATGGAGAGTCCATCCGCTGAAGTGTCCCCGGAACGATGCTCTTCGGCCCGTATTTTCCCCGGACCCGGTCGATCGCCCCTGCCAACCCGCGATCGCGCTCGGTCTCGGCGGTCGGAAAGAGGCCGAACTGCGTCGCCGACTGGGCGGGAGCCAAGCCTGACAACCGGACACCCGCCAGCCGCGCCGGTACGCGCCGAGCCTTTCGCAGCGCCGCCAACAGCTCACGGGCTACACCCAGAATGACGCGGTCCGACACGACGGGCTCGGCGAGAGTTCGCTGAGCCGAGTGCGTCCGGAAGTCCCAATCGCGTAGCCGTACCGCCACGGTTCGCGTGCTGAGTCCCGCGGCCCGAAGGTCAGCCGCGGCCCGCGTCACCAGCCGCAGCAGCTCGCGTTCCAGGTCCCGGTCCTCGTGCAGATCCTTTCCGAACGTCTCTTCGCGGCTGAGGCCCCGCGCCACCTCGCGGTGGGCGACCACCGAATCCTCGATCCCATGCACCCGGTTCCACAGCCATGCCGCCTCGCGCTTGCTCATCCACCGTTGCAGCGTCGCGACGTCGTAGCGCAGGACGTCCTCGATCATGACCAATCCATGATTCGCCAGACGCTCCTGGAACTTCGGGCCCACCAGCGGAATCTCGGCCAACGTGCACGACCGCAGGAAGGACTGTTCGCCGCCCGGGTCCACGATCACGACGCCATCCGGCTTGGCGCGGGCGGCGGCCATCTTGGCGATCAGCTTGTTAGTTCCCCCGCCGATCGACAGCGTGATCCGCGAGGCCTCGAGTACGGCCGCGCGAATCCGCTGCGCGGTAGTGGCGAGCGCCTCGTGATGGTACAGACATTCGGTGCCGGTCAGGTCGAGATACCATTCGTCGATGCTCGCGCCTTCGACGATCGGCGCGAACTGCAGCAGCACCGTTCGGATCTCGGCGCTCTTGCGCCCGCAGGCCTTGAACGGCACCGGGACACACACCGCATCGGGGCAGAGCCGCAGCGCCCGCGCGATCGGCATCGCGGAGCGGACGCCGAATTGCCGCGTTTCGTAGGAGGCGCAACACACGACGCCGCGGCTGTCGCGCGAGCCACCGACGATGAGGAGCGGCGCTCGTCCCGCGCCGTCCGGATCGACGGCGCGCGCTACCGCAACGAAGAACGCATCTGCATCGGCGAGGAGAATCCGGCGCACGGGTCAGCCCGGAGTGTGCACCCGAACATATCCCGAAGCCAAAGAAGCGGCAAGGCTATACGCTTACAGGATGACGGCCTATTGCGGCGATTCGACGACCCGAACCGGCACCGCGCGGTCGGTCTGGGTGCCGTCCCCGAGCTGCCCGGAGGCGTTCGCACCCCAGCAGTAGATCGAGCCGTTCGGCGTAACACCGCAGGTGTGCGAGCCTCCGGCGCTCAGGGTGACAAATGTGAGCCCACCGCTCACCAGCCCCGCCGTGACAGACGTTCCCCCGGTGGTGCCATTGCCGAGCTGGCCCTTCGAGTTGGACCCCCAGCAATAGGCGGCTCCCGTCGCCGTCAGCCCGCAGGTGTGCTCACCGCCGGCCACGAGCGACACCAGCGTAACCGGGACTGCCGCCCGGGTCGGCCACCCGTGGCCAGCGGGCGGTCCGGCGGATCCCAGTTGGCCGCTCGCGTTCGACCCCCAGCACAACACGCCACCGGCGCCGTCCAGCGCGCAGGTGTGATTGCGCCCCGCCGCGAGCCCCGAGATGGGAATCCCTTCACCAATCGCGTTGCCCGAGGTGTCCGAATAGCCCACCGGTAGCGTGAAACCAGCGGGATGGTGGTAGATCGGGTCATACGGCTGGTGGTCCAGCGGTCCGTAGCCCAGCTCTCCGCTAAAATTCATCCCCATGCAGAGCACCTGGAAATTGAGGTAGAGGACCGTAGGCTTCACGCAGACATGCGCGCCCCCGGCCGCGGCCTCGACGTAATCGGTGGTCTGGTCCGCGAAAGGGCTCGGCTCGAGTGGCACCGCCGCTGCGGCCGTCGAATCGAACGCGAGCGTGGCGCCGTCGAAGATGGCCTGAGTTCCCCAGCACCGCAGGCGCCTGACCCGGTTGATGAACCCGAAGCGGACGCGTCCCAGGATGCAGGTGAACGTGCCGCCGACGAGCAATTGCTCGACGCGGAGCTGCACGGTGTCGAGATTGCCGTCGCTGATGATCGTCACCGGTATCTCGGACGCCGTGAACGCCCCGCAGCTGCCAAGTGCCTGAGCGCATTGGCCGTCTCCCAGTGCGCCACGTGCCCGCGAGCCCCAGCAGAACAGGTTGACTTGCGCTTCTTCTCCACAGGTGTGGGCATCACCGGCTTGGAGCTCATTGAACCGGTGCGAGGTTGCGACCGCGAGCGGGCGGGATGACAGCGGCAACACGGCTGCTGTGAGGCCGGCCCCGAGCTCGCCGGAGTTATTGCTGCCCCAGCAATACCCGGTGCCGTCGAGCGCGGCGATTGCACAGCTATGGTCGAGCCCAGCGCTCACCGTGCGCCACTTCTGCACGACCTGGAGCGGCGCGCGATGCTCGGCGACTTCGAACGGCGCGGCCCCAACGGTGGCCACCAATTCGCCGCCGCCCCGGCTCTTGGCCAGGACGAGACCATTCGAGTCGACCGTAAACGCCGCTTCGTTGGTAGAGCTCCACTGCACCTTGAGCCCCGGCCTCGGCCGGCCCAGCGCGTCCTGCACCAGGACCTTGAACGTGGCGGTGTCGTTCAGGGTGATCACCGGCGACCACGCCGGCTGCGCGATGACCTGGAGCGGCAGCACCTCGACCGGGAGCTGAAATTCCGAGCGGCCAACCTGGTTCTGGACGCTCACCAGCACCTGCGCCGTACCGCTGACGCGGCCGGTCAAGACGGCCCGTGTGGAATCCGCGGCCAGTGTGGCAACGCCCAGGATCGAGGGATCGCTCGAGCCCCAGGTGATGGTGGCGCCGGTCAGGAAGCTCGGATCGACCCGTTGCAGCGACAGTCCGATTGTGTCGACGTCGCCGACGGAGAGCAGCGAATCGGCGCCGCGCGCCCGCACGACGACGGGCGCCCGCAGCTCGACCGGCTCGAACCCGGTCTGGGCGACCCGCACCACGATCGTGGCCTGGCCGGTGCGCCGGCTGGTTACGACAGCGTGCAACGCTGCCGCGGCACCTGTTACGGTCACGACCGAAGAATCGGTAGAACCCCAGACGAGGGTGACGCCGGTGACCACCTGCTGGTCCGGCCCCGTGACGGAGACGGCCAGCGGAGCGATCTCGGCCACCGCCAGCGTGTCCGGCCAGGCCGCGCCCTTGCCGAGCTGCAGCGTGATGGTGCCGGTGGGTGCAAGCTCGTTGCTGCACGTCGTCAGAAGCGTCCCGGCGAAGAGGACACTGGCTGCGTGCAGGTACCGCAAGCGTCTGGTCATGAGGTGAGAGTGCTCTGGGTTAGAAGGCGTACTTGAGGCCTGCACCGGCGAACACATTGGGAATCGGGCCGAGCTGCGAATCGGTGCGGAAGCTCCAGTGTCCGGCGATCCCGGTTACGGCGACATGGGGAGCGATCAGGAACTCCAGGTCCGCCCCGATGCCGACGCCGATGACATCGTTGGTGGTCGTCTGCCAGATCGGGACCTCCGTCGTGCCGGTCCCGCTTTGGACGAAGTAGCTCCCCGACTGGAAGCGTCCGTTCACCCTGGCGACGCCGACCTCCCCGAACGGCGAGAGCCCGAGCCGTCCGGACCGGATCGAAACGCTGGCCCCTACCATGCCGCCGGTCACCTCGAGGTCCCGTGGCGCGAGGCGGATGGCCGTTACGTGCCAGCCGAACCGCTCCTGGCCACGGAGCAACAACGAGAATCGCCCACTCGGCCACCGGCCGGATTGAGTCAGGCCGCCCCAGGTCGGTGCCAACCCGACCAGGCTGAGGCGAGTGCGGTACCCGGCACGCGGGATGCTCGTCGGACCCAGTTGGACGGCGTAGCCCCACTTCTTCAGCCGGTCTGCCACCTCGCTCATGCCGACCGCGATGCCGTCTTGGGTGTTTTTTTCAGTCACCAGCCCCACTACTTCCCACTGCCGGTTGAACAACGCGCCTCCAGAGCTCCCCGGGCTCACGAAGAACGACTCGAAGCGCACTCGGCGAGAACTCGCGCTGATCACGCGGTCGCCGCTCACCGGCGGTTCCCAGCAGCGCCGATCGGGGCACCCGACCGGCACAACCATGGCCCCGATCTCGAGGGTCCCGGGGTCTCCTTCACGGTCGAACGCGAATTGCATGGCAGCGCGACCGTCACGCGCCACGCTCAGCACTGCCAGGTCGAGCTCGCGGTCCACCTGATCCACGTGCGCTTCGACGGTGTCGTTGCGAGCGAACTGGAACACCACCCTGACCTTTCCACTATCACGGGCTGCGCGGACCACGTGGGCCGCGGTCGCGATGAGGATGCGATTGGATGCCGCGACCACGATACCGGCCCCGACTTCCTCGTCCTCTCCTCCCGTGGCCAGTATCTGGACCACCAGGTTGGCCGCCTCCACCGGCATGCGCGACACGCGTTGCGCCGAAAGCGGCGCCGCGGCGGTAACCAGAACCATGACACCGGCGACGGCTCTCATTATGTGCCCCTCTTCCAGTAAAGCCCGACCAGGACGATCAGCGCGAGGTAGCCGAGTCCGGCACCAGCGGTGGCCAACGGATGCTCCGACCAGACGACTTCGAGAACACTCGGGATCGAGCCGAGGGCCGGGGGCAGGGAATCGATGGTGCCCTCGAGCGTGAGGCCGACGGCCTGCGAGTCGACCGCGACTTCGCGAATCGCGCCCCGGAAGCCGTGGAGCGGCAGTGCATCTCCCCGCTTCAGCGTATGGGATGGCCCGTTGCCTGCGCCAAGCCCGAAGCTGCCGCTGTCGATCGTCGAAACCTGCTGGTCGCTGGCCTGCTCCTCGTCGCGGAAACGATTGACCTCCTCGAAGCTCACCCCGATGACCTCGAGCGACACCAACGGACGCGCGACGGGCGTGCCCTCGAAGCCCAGCTCGAAATCGAGAGGCCCGTGGGTGGCGGCGAGCTGGATCTGATCGATGCGAAACGCAATCGTGTCCACCGCCTGCTCCGGCAGGCTCACGGCGATCCGCCCGCTCACCGAAACCGGAATGGACGGCATCGAGTCGCCGATGGTCAGCTGCACTGTCCCGCCGGACCCGGTGGGTCGCACCGCGATCACGCTGCCGGCGGGGAGGCGAACCGGGTCGATAGTGATCGCACCGGAATCCGGGCGGACCGCCTTGAGAAACAGGGTCGGGGTCTCAACGCTCCGCGCCGGGTTCGTGTCCCGGGCGGGAAGCGCGACTGCTTCCAGACCGGAGATCCCGAGGGATCCCAGGACCAGGGCTCGGTCCCACGGTGCCGACGACTCCGCCAGGCGGAACCGCACGGATTCCGCGCGGACCGCCGCGTGGATCGGCGTACGCGCCACGGGCCGCGAGCCCTTCCAGGCCACCACGGCGGCCAGTACCAGGAGAATGCCCGCGAGCACCGCAGTCACCAGCGCCCGGCTTCCCGGCATGCTCAATCGCCTGGATCTTGCGACACCGTTCTGACTCCCGAGTGCTTCGAGGAATTCCTCGACGCGCTGAAACCGCTCGCCGGGTTTCTTCGCCATCGCTCGACGCAACGCGGCCGAGATCCGCTCCGGGATGTCCGGGCGGACGGTGCGCGGCTCGGGCACCGGCGTCATCAGATGCTGCGACAGCACCGCGTAAATCGAATCGCCGGTATAGGGAAGTTTTCCGGTAAACATCTGAAAGGCGAGGACGCCGAGGGAGTAGATGTCCGAACGCGGATCAATCGACGGATCGGCGGTGGCCTGCTCCGGGCTCATGTAGAACGGAGTCCCCAGCACCATCCCAGTGGAGGTCAGGCCCGCTCCGCCGGTCTGCCCGGTTTTGGCGATGCCGAAATCCATCAGCAGCGGGTGGCGATGGGCCCCCTCCAACATGATGTTGTCCGGCTTGATGTCGCGATGGACGAGCCCCACCGCGTGCGCAGCGCTCAGGGCGCTCCCGACCGCGCCGAGGATGCGCTCGGCTTCTTCCAGCGGCAACGGGTGGTGCTCGCGGAGATAATCGGTGAGGGTGACGCCCTCGACAAACGGCATCACCAGATAGATCAGCTCATCCTGGTCTCCGATCGAATAGACCGGGACGATGTTGGGGTGACGCAGTGCCGCGAGGGCCTGCGCCTCGCGCTCGAACCGCTCCACGAAGCCTTCGCTGGTCACCAGCTCGCGGCGCAGCAGCTTGACGGCGACATCGCGCCGCAGGCGCACGTCACGGGCGCGGTACACCACGCCGAATCCGCCCTCGCCGAGCTTCGCTCCGAGCTCGAAGCCCGGGCCGAGCGCCGCCTGCAGCCGGTCGCGAGTCGGGTCCTTCTCGGCCGCCGTCGTGGGGAGCGGGGTGACCATGAGCGAGGTCGGCAGATCGGCTCCGCAGTGCGGGCAGGCGACGCTGCCGTCGGGAATCGGGCGGCTACACGCCGGGCAGGAAAGGCTCAATTGGGGCATGTCGTGGTCGTCGGGATGAGGAGCAGGTACTCGTGCGAGTAATTGCCGCGGGGGCTCAAGGCCGCGGAGACCTTGAGGGAATACAACCCGGGAGCGGCAAGGTCGGCGCGCTTGAGGGAGACGAGAATCGGGCTCCCGGCGGGATAGAATCCGCGACCCAGCGGCTCGTCCTTCTTGATCACCCGCTTCTCCGCGCCGGTGGAATCCAGCTGAGCCAGGCTCACCAGTACTTCGACGAGCCGGGTTTCGGTGGAGAACGCCACCTGCAGCGGGCCGCACGCGGTGGGAGAGGTTTTCTGGGTGACCGCGAGCGGAACGTAGGCGACGCGTCGCCGTCCGCCGAGTGTGATCCGGGTCCACCCCAGCACGCCCAGGTCGCTGCGGGCGAGACGTTCAGAGATGAGAATCCGGTTGGACCAGCGGTACACCGAGTCGCGCGGACCAGCCCGGGTATCCATCCGGTAGTAACGGCCGGCCTTGATGGTCTCGGCGCGGAGCTGGATGCCGGAGTCCTCCGGTGCGGACCAATGAATGATGAGGGGATCGTCCGCGTTGAGATCGTATTTTTCGAAAGTGGCCGTGAACGATGAGAGGAACATGGTCGTCCCGGCGACCTGACGGGCATACACGCCCTCGCAGCGATCTCCCCGAAGCTGGTAGCCGTTTACCGGCGCAGCGAGCTGCAGCAGATTGGAATCACAGGAGAGTCTTGCCGTTGCTCCTTGCGCCACTGCCCGGGACGCAGACACAACCAGCCAGACCCCGATGAGCGACGTGCTGCGGGGAACCATGACACCTATTCCTTCTCGTGATGTTGGCGATCAAGACCGCACAATGATTCTGCGCCGCAAAGCAGCGGTTCGCTAGGGGTCACTCTTCAAAGATGGTTGTTGCTGATTGTGTTGCGGACTTGCGTCATGTGGTGCGATACGCGAGCCCACTAGACCAGAACCCTGGAGCGTGACAATGCGCTACACAAAATCCGCATTCAGCGGCTTTTCAGTGAACGATCTCGCCAAGGCCAAAACGTTCTACGCGGAAATCCTCGGACTCGAGGTGGTCAACGACGGTCCAGGGCTGAGACTCCATTTGCCCGGCGGTGGGAGCGTGCTGGCGTATCCCAAGGACAATCACCAGCCGGCGACGTTCACGATTCTCAATCTCGTAGTGGACGACATCGATGCCGCGGTGGACGAGCTTACCGGCCGAGGAGTGAAGTTCGAGCACTACGAGGGCGTGCCGATCGACAAGAAAGGCGTGTTGCGCGGTCGCTCACTGAACATGGGCCCGGACATCGCCTGGTTCCAGGATCCGGCCGGCAACATCCTCGCGGTGCTCCAGGACAGTCGGTGATCGTAACGGCTACAGGACGTAGCGCGCCACGGCCATCGCAGTGGTCGCCAGGAACAGCAGCCCAGTGGCGATGGAGGCGGTGAGCGACGACCGAGCCTGCAGGCGCTCGAGCTGCAGCGCTTCCTCTGCGGTTGGGGGACCGCCCCGCTTCTGTGCCGCGGCCGAAATGCGCGCCATCCGGATGTTCGCCGGCATGACGAGGGTCATGCCCAGAATCACCGCGAGAATCGCCAGCGCACCGCCGAACCCGATTGTCCGGCCCATGCCGGACCGCATCCATACGCCGGGTGCGCCCCCGGAATCGATCATCATGAGCCAGATCCCCGACGCGACATTCACCAGTGCCGCACCCATCATGGCAACTGGGATGCGCCGCTTGCCCAGCTCGGCCAACACCGGCCCGGCGGCAGGTCCGGCCGCCTTCAATGCGGGCATGATGAATCGTGCGGCGAAGAGGCTTCCACCCACCCAAAAGACCCCTGCGACAATGTGAAAGAATCGCAGTATCAGCATCTTCGTCATCTTCGTCCCTCCATTCGTGATAAGCGGACGACGGCAACCCAGGAAGGAGTGTTCGAGCGGCATGATAGTAAACCGCTTGGACGGGATTGGGGAGTGACAGAGTTCGCTACTTCCGGACCATTCGCAACGCCACACAACACTGCCCCGGTTTCAGCTCCTGTCTTGCCTTGATCCCGCGCAGTCCGAGGCCGGCGACGAGCCCCCGCATCAGATGGACATTCGCGTCGCACACCAGTGCGCGGTGCTCGCGCGCCAAAGCGTCGAACGGGCAGTTGCGGAGACGGATCTGCCCGTCCGGTGCGTGAAACGGCTCATACCCGAGCTCACCCAGCACATCCTCGATCCGCTGTGGCGATCCCTTCCGCCCGGTTCGCCGGGCCTCACGCCCCAGACTGGCCCCAACGCTCCGCGCCGTGGCACGGACCCGGGCAGCGATCGACCGCGGCGCCGCGGCGATCACGTCGGCGAATAGCCGCGCCGCCAGCTCGTATTCGCGTGCCGGCACCGAGAACTGGAGTTGGAGGCCGGAGCGCCGGTACAGCTTGGCCGGGCGCCCCGCACCGGGGCCGCGACGCTTGCCGAGCCGCCGGTAGGAAGTCTCGAGCAGTCCGTGCCGGACCAGCTTGTCCAGGTGGAACGCCGCCAGGGCGCGCGAGACGTGGACGCCGCGGGCGGCCTGGTCCCGGCTCACCTCACCGGGCCGCGCCGCCACGTAGAAATAGAGTGCGCGCCGCACCGGGTCGGTGAGGGCGCTGAGGCGTTCGAGGTCGTGATCGCGGGTCGGCATGTCGGCAAATCTAAGACATGCGCCCGTTGGTGAAAACCCCCCGCGGACAGATCCACCGAAACTATACACAACGTATGCTTGTTTTAGAAGCGGCGTCGTGAGACGGCGGAGGCCGTCCTCGCCGGGCGCCGTGTTCTCTCACCACCGGAGTCCATCATGATCAACGTCATCATCCCGGCTGTCCTCGCCCTCGGCATCGGCGCTCCGGCCCGGCCGGCGCCAAGCGACACGGCAGCACCGATGAGCCAAGCCATTTTCCATGACGCGATGCGGCAGCTGTGGGAGGATCACATCACCTGGACGCGGCTGTACATCGTCAGCGCTGCGAGCAATCTTCCCGATGCGGACCAGGCGGCGCAGCGCTTGCTCAGGAACCAGACTGATATCGGCAATGCCATCAAGCCGTTTTACGGCGACACGGCCGGCGAGCGCCTCACCGCACTGCTGCGGGGGCACATCCTCACGGCGGCGAAGCTGATCGGCGCCGCGAAGGCGGGGGACACCGCCGCCGTGAGCGCTGCGGCCGGCGCGTGGTACGCCAACGCGGACAGCATCGCGACGTTCCTTTCGGGGGCGAACGCCCGGAACTGGCCGCTGGCCACCCTCCAGTCAGCCATGCGCATGCATCTCGACCTCACGCTCAAGGAGGCGACCGCGCGGCTGCACGGTGACTGGGCGGCGGACATCGCGGCGTACGATGAGGTGCATCGCCACATTCTACAGATGGCGGACGTCCTCAGCGGCGGCATCGTCAAACAGTTCCCCGACCGGTTCGCAGCGAGGACCTGACGCATGTCGAGCCTCCCCTTGCTGGACTTGCCGAGCGACGAGGCTTCAGCCGCGGATGCGAAGCTCCGCCGCATCGCCCGAAAGTTTCGAGCCGTGATGGAGGAGCTGGGCCTCGATCTCTCGGATCCTCACCTCGAAGGGACCGATCTCCGCGTCGCCCGAGCGTACCGCGAGCTGTTTGCGGGACTCTCCGACGGCGCGGAACCCGCGCTCCGCTCATTTCCCAACACCGAGCAGTATGCGGCGATGGTGACTGTGATGGACATCCCGTTCTATTCGCTCTGCGCCCATCACTTCCTGCCGTTCTTTGGGTCGGCCCACATTGCCTACCTGCCCGGGAAACGACTCCTGGGGCTCTCCAAGCTCGCCCGGGTGGTCGAGTACTGCGCTCGGCGCCCACAGGTCCAAGAGCGGTTGACCGAGCAGATCGCGGATCTCCTGGATCGTCGGCTGCATCCAGCGGGGGTCATGGTCGTCGTGCAAGCACGGCACTTCTGCATCGAAATGCGCGGCGTGAGTCGGGTTGGTATGATCACGACTACGAGCGCTGCGCGCGGCGCGTTGAAGGAGGAGCGCCGGCGGCGGGAGTTCCTCACCCTGCTGCGTGGAGACACGGGCGTCGCCACCAGCATCGAACACGGGAGCGAATGATGTCGAGTTATCCCTACCTGATCATCGGTGGCGGCATGACGGCCGATGCCGCGGCGCGCGCCATCCGCGAAGCCGACCCGGGTGGCGCGGTCGGCCTGATCTCCGCCGAGCCGCATCCACCCTACGCGCGGCCGCCGCTCTCCAAGGGATTATGGAAAGGAGACGCGGAGGCCGGCATCTGGCGCGGCACCGAATCGGCTGGAGTCGAGCTGCGGCTCGGGCGGCGCGTCACGGCCATCGATCCGAAGTCGCGGACCGTCACCGACGACCGCGGCGACAGGATCGGCTACGGCAAGCTGCTCCTCGCGACGGGCGGCACGCCTCGGCGACTGCCGCTCGATTCGGGGCAAATCATCTACTTTCGCACCTACGACGACTACCGCCGGCTGCGCGCACTCGCGAATGAGCGGCTCCGGTTCGCGGTGCTGGGCGGGGGGTTCATCGGCACAGAGGTCGCCGCTTCGCTGCGGTCAGTAGGCAGCGAGGTGGTGATGCTCGTTCCCGAGGCGGGGCTGGGCGCACGAGTGTTTCCAGCCGATCTGTCTCGCTTCCTGGTGGACTACTACGGCGAGCAGGGGGTGGAGACGCGGACGGGCGAGGGGCTGGCCGGCCTGACGAGTCGTGGAGGCAAGGTCGTCGTCAAGACGACCACCGGGGCGGAGCTCTCCGTGGACGTCGTCGTGGCCGGGCTCGGGATCCTGCCCAATGTCGAGCTGGCCGAGCAGGCCGGGCTCGCCGTGAACAACGGGATCGTCGTGGACGACCTGTTGCGTGCCGGTTCTCCCGAGATCTTCGCGGCGGGGGATGTCGCCAACTTCTTCAATCCTGCGCTCGGCACCCGGATGCGGGTGGAGCACGAGGACAACGCCAACACCATGGGCGCCGCGGCGGGGCGCGCGATGGCGGGGCAGGGGGCGCCCTACACTCACTTGCCGTTCTTCTACTCGGACCTCTTCGCCCTGGGCTACGAGGCCGTCGGTGAGCTCGACCCGCGGCTCGAGACCGTTGCCGATTGGAAGGAGCCGTTCCGCGAGGGCGTGATCTACTATGTGAAGGAAGGGCGCGTGCGGGGTGTCTTGCTGTGGAACACCTGGGGACAGGTGGATGCCGCGCGAGCCCTTATCGCGGAGCCGGGGCCATTCACGCCAGAGGCGCTTCGAGGGCGCCTGCCCGCGTAGCTGCTCCTCAAGAGAGCCTCACGCACTTCGCATCTCGGATTCCCAGCCGTACCTTACCCAGACGAGAGTGACGTTGGGGCACACCCTCCGTTCGCCAGTAAGGATCGTATGAACAAACAGTCAACCGTCGTCACCGCCTTGCTCATCGCCGCCGCCCTGGCCTTGCCCGGCGTGAGCACGGCGCAAACGTTCACGGTCGCGAAGTTCAGCCTCGGTGGCGACGGCGGCACGGATTACCTGACCGCGGAGCCCGGCACGGGGCGGGTGTTCGTGTCGCGCGGTACGCACGTGATGGTGGTGGACGGCCTGACCGGCATGATCGTGGGCGATATCCCCGACACGCCGCGGGCGCACGGCATCGCCCTGGCCCCCCGCTCGGGGCACGGGTTCATCACCAACGGCGGCGATTCGACCGTGACGATGTTCGACCTCAAAACCCTGGTGGTGATCAAGAAGATTCCGATCGCGACCGGCGGGCTCGACGGGATCATGTACGATGATTTCTCGGATCGCATCATCCTCACGAATCACAGCCGCCCCATCGGCACCGCCGTGGCGCTCGATGCCAACTCGGGTGCCATCGTCGGAACGGCCCAGCTGGAGGACAACGCCCCGGAAGGCGCGGCGAGCGACGGCAAGGGGAGGATCTTCGTCAATAATGAAGACACGAGCACCATGCAGGTGCTCGACGTCAGGACGATGAAGGTGTTGGCCTCGTGGCCGCTCTCGCCGTGCGTGCACCCGACGGGCATCGCCTACGATCGCGCCACCAACCGGATCTTCGCCGGGTGTCGCAAGACGTCGGTGGTGATCGATGCGACCACGGGGAAAGTCGTAGCGACGATCGCCAACGGTGATGGCGTGGACGCACTGGGATGGGACCCGGCGGAGAAGCTCATCTACATCCCCGCCGGTCGCGACAGCAACGTCACGGTCGTGCACGAGGATTCGCCGGACCGCTACACGGTGGTGGCCACGGTCGCCACCATGCGTGGGGCCAAAACCATCGCCGTGGACCCGGTGAAGCACGTCGCGTATCTCTTCCAACCCGAGTATGGCCCCTCACCGCCGCCGGCCCCGGGATCCCCGCCGCCGGCGCCGGGAACCT
>Ga0075421_100001780_pt1 | contig 25366 bp, 32 predicted proteins | sample SoiMetdeltSBSDD5_FD_75292 | JGI IMG/M metagenome (GOLD analysis project Ga0075421, IMG submission 75292) | Bulk soil microbial communities from a Populus tree surrounding site in Tennessee, USA - Soil MetaG P. deltoides SBSDD5 | ecosystem: Environmental > Terrestrial > Soil > Tree plantation... | reverse complement strand
GACGATTTCGCCGCGGCGCGCTTCAATGAGGTCCTGGCTTTCGAGGGCGTGGATGGCCTCGGTTACCCCGGCACGACGCACCCCCAGCATCAAGGACAGAACACCAGCTCCCGGAGTAAGTCGCTTTCCTTGATAGCCTGAAGCAGCTTCTGCGTCGGGACGCGTTGGCCTTCGCCTTCCACCTGCATATAGGTGGAGTGGACCGAGCGGTTGCTGCCCAGCACCACTGCGGTGCCGCTCATGCCTTCACAGCCGATGAGCCCGACCTCGACCCGTGTTTCATTTGATTGCACGGCTACCACCGCCCACGAAAATTGTTCAGATGATTTCAATCTCCTGAGCTGAACGCACGGGCCTTTTCTTTAAATTTATGGGATTGCGTAGACGTTCACACGCTCGGCAACGCCCCGAAGCTGAGCCTCATGAAGCACAGGGCGAACTTGCATCGATTCCAAGACGCCGAAGGCTTTCGGATTGCCTACAATCGAACTTGTTGCGAAAATTTCGCGCTCATTGGCAAGCCCCTGCACCCGCGATGCAATGTTAACGGTTTGACCGAAGTAATCTTGCCTCTCGTTAAGCGTCACAGCAATACAAGGGCCCTCATGCATGCCAATCTTGAGGAGAAGGTCCTCTCGTTGACGCTCCCGATTAAACTGGCGCATGGCATCTCTCATTTTGAGAGCGGCAGTGACTGCACGCTCAGGCGTCGGGAAAGTAGCCATGACTGCATCGCCAATGGTTTTAACAACCGCGCCTCCCTCGGCAGCAACAATATCATTGAGAACACTGAAGTGCGCTTTCACCAGATCAAACGCAGCCAAATCACCAACTCGCTCATAAAGCTCGGTGGATCCACGCAAGTCAGTAAAGACAAATGTTAAACTAGTTATTTTAAGGCGCTGATCGACGCCCAAGGTGTCGGTTCGGTAAAGATCTCGGAAGGTCTGATTGGATAGCAGCCGCTTGGCACTAAGAAACGGCCGATAGGTCTTAATAAATTTGGACATGCGCTCGGCGGCAATGAAAACCGTTGGGAGCGCCCGACGGTTACGCTGGTTGTCGAAAGTTATACGCAGGAGACCCGGTTGGATAATCGTCTTTGCATGCTGAAATGACGTTCGATCAATAATGAACGGGAGATGCTGCCTCTCCTTGGTATGATCCCCTTTCACCTCGAGGAACTGCGTTGTATGCGTGACCAGGTCCGCAATAATGTAAAGGCCTTCTGTCATCTGCAAGGACATGATAGCACGTTCACTTGAAGGTAATTCAAGCGCTTCAAGCGTGACTTCCTCAAAAAAGGCTTCGTAATCATCTGGTACCACAAGATGTGACCCAATATTTATCTGACGGAGGTATTCGAGCGGGGAAAGCTGATCAGGATTATGGGCTGCAACAGGTCTGACACGCGAGCCAACAGTGAAAGTCACTTCCACCCTGTCATCCAGGGTCGGCTCGTAACCTTCGGCGCAATTTGGGCAGAAATAATCATCACTGCGTATTGTTCTGAGTGACGTATTTCGATCAAGTACAAAACCGCAATCCGGACACAGCACGTTCCAAAACATCTCAAATATACCCACCTTGGAAGCGTGTAATAGCGCTGCAATAAGCTTCTCCTCATCGAGTTTCAGCTCAGCTGCTAAAGCAATAGCGTTGATGCGTACAAGCTTATGCTCAGGAGCTTCGGCTACGAACCTTTCAAGCTCGGTGGCAAGCGCCAGATCAACAAATTGGCGCAAGAGCGAAAATAACGATGCTGTTTCACTTGTGTGAGATGCGGTTGCCATAGTACCAAACAATATCAGGTCAACTATTAGACTAAGTCTCCGCTGTTTTTGCGGCAAGAGAACAGACGCTACCGCCTATCCGTGAGACGTTAAACACTGGCGAGCCTCAGACTATCACTGCCTGCAAATGTTTCGCCCGCACGCACAGCTCCGGCTTCAACCGTTGCGGCTTGCGCCAAACGCGCTGGAGTACAGGCGGGCCGCGCGTCATGCAGTTCACCCGGAGGCATTATCACCGATTTACAAGGAGCCTGACTTCACCACCTATTCGGACGATCACAAAGGTCTCGCCCTTGGTGGTAGTTCCTCTAAAACACGCAACGTCGCTGTAGCATACATCATCGTCCACGACCAATGGACGCACTCGATAATGCTCGAAAACTTGGTCTGCAAATTCCCGCAATACCATTTTGTTTACTTCAAAAAATGCCGGGCGAAGCTCAAGCGTGACGAGTTGATTGCTGTCGTTGAAGCGCAAGCTGCCCACCGCACGGTCGCCTCGACAGAAAGTTATGTGAGCTTCAGAAGCGGACCATGTGGGAGCAATAGCAAATCCGAGCCGCAAGATGGCGTTCAAAGCTTTTGCCCGACTCAATCCTAAACTAAGGCCACGAAAGGAACTGCTATCGATAGTAACCAGCTCGGGGTCAAAAATAGGCTCTAAACTGACGGGTGGCTCCACAACATGAGGAGGAGGGCAATCATAGCCTGCCACTGAACTAGCGCTCGACATTAGAAATAGAACGAGCGCGACAGCTGCAACTTGGTACATGTGCCGAATATAACAGAAAGCAGACCCCTAGAACTATACCCTGTGGCAGGTGTGGGTGCCTCCCTTATTAAGCCGCCCATATCAAGACAGTCAGTGTGAGCTATGCACAGTTAGCTTCACCTGCAGGATTGATTGGATTTCTTTGACCACGCACAATGTCATGAGGGCTTTTGTGATAAGCTCGCCGCCGCCGGGGACGTCTTTTTCGACATTGTAGGAGACGTTCCATGAGTAAGTCCCTTTATTTATTTTTGATCTCTGCATCTCTCATCGCAGGGTTAGCGGGAGTTGCAACTGACGGCGCAAATGCCCAAGACCAGCCTATAAAACGCACAGAGCTCATCAGGGCCGATGTTGCGGATGTTGCGGGAAAGGAAACTGTCATCTACATCGCCGATGTCATGCCAGGCGCGGAAGGGGCAAGGCATACCCATTATGGCGATGAGTTCGTATACATCCTGGAAGGCTCACTCACTGTTACACCAGATGGGAAAGAGCCTGTTACCCTGAAGCAAGGCGAAGTGGCTCACTTAGCACCCGCGGATGGGATTCACGCTGCCAAAAATGGCAGCACGAGCGAACCTGCCAAGGTCTTGGTGGTCCTCGTCGTGGAGAAAGGCAAACCGCTGGCCGAGCCTGCGAAATAGTTGGTTATCTTGCCCGCTCAGTTGCGTGCCGAACAGCGCGAATGCTTATCAGTAGTAGTGATCTAGAACGCCAACTTTTATCGCTTCAAAAGAGCAGCACTGAGGCGTCCTGGGGCTTGTTTGGGCCGGATTCCATGCTGTGGAAGGTTAACCGAGAATCTGTGGTGTTTCTTGGAGCCGGACGCGCATTGTTGCTTCAACTGTCTCACCCACTAGTAGCTGCAGCGGTTGCCCAACACTCAACCGTCCTGAACAATCCCCTCAGACGATGGCACCAGACCTTCAGCATAATGTTTAAGATGGTCTTTGGCACGATTGAACAGTCCTTCGACGCTGCTCGAATGCTCCATCGTCGACATTCATCTGTGCAGGGGCACCTTGCTGAGGCTATTGGCACCTTTACTGCGGGCACTCCCTACGACGCCAATGATGCAGACTTGGTGCAGTGGGTGCATTCCACCCTCGTAGAGACTGCCTACCTCGTATACACATTTGCCTTTTCCCAGCTGCCTAGCAAAGAGCAAGAACAATTTTATCAAGAGAGCAGCCGAATGGCCGGTTTATTTGGACTGGCAAGCGTTTCTCTGCCTCCGAACTGGGAAGCTTTTCGATGTTACTTCGACGATATGTGCCAGTCCGGGGTGCTTTCGGCATCCGGGAGTGCAAAACACTTGGTGAACCAATTGTTCGGCAAAGGTGTACCCCAATGGTACCAGGCAGTAACAGCTCAACTGCTTCCTCCATCATTGCGCACAGCATTCCAATTGCCCTACGGAAAAACCGAGCAGCTCAAAGCTGAACGTGCATGGAAGGTGGTGCGGACGATCTACACGTTGCTACCCTATCATCTGCGCTATGTAGGGCCCTACCAGGAGGCGCAAGCCAGAATCGAAAGAAAAACGCCCGGCTCGATCACCAAGTCGATTAATCATGTCTGGATAGGCCGCAGCACTCTGTGACGTTATCGCCGGGTGCCTCACCAGGCATTCGAGCTTACCTCGAAGGAGTGGCGCAGCTGTTGCGGCCATCTAGTAGGTCAAGAGTAAACGCTAGCGAATATCAAATCGTCGGATCAGGCCGTTCTCAATCTGAAAAATATGGCGGCCCATCTGGTCGAACAGCAAGTCGCCCTTGAGATCGCGCGCGGTCAGATGAACCTCGACGTGGACTGTTCTATCCTCGCCCCTCGAAAAGCCGATTGGTGCCGCATGTGAGTCCATTGTCGCCCATTGTTGCGTCCAGTAATTGCGAACGCCGTCATGACCGTAGACATGTCCGCCTTCCAATCCATTGGCCCACACGACGTCTCGGTGCATGGTGGCTAGCGCTGCTTGCAGATCCCGAGCGTTGAAACGGTCGTATAAGTGTTTGAGCAGTTCTATGGCGCTGGGCATCAGGGCCCGCATTTACCACGTTTTGGTGATGTGATTGCCGATAATTAGATGAAACATTAACGTTAAATAAGCATTCCACATTCCTTTGATGTGGCACAGGGCCGGGGCAGCGGGATCTCCGATTTTCCCCGGCCCGCCTATTCCCCCGCACCAACGCGTGTGAGTTAAGTGATGCCGGTCCTGACAAGAATTATGAAATTACTGAAGTGCCAACTGCACATTTGCAGCCTTCGTCCTTGGTACGGTGACGAAGGCGTTTATTGGCGCTGCAGTGATTGCGGGAAGGGCCTATGAGGTCATCAAGTCAATGACCCGCATGATCGCGACCACGCTTCCTTTGTTCTGAGTGCCTTCTGTCGTAATACCTTTTGCGCAGGTCCAAACATCACCTTTTTTGACGGTGAACTCCTTTCCGTTCTGGACGACCGCAAGTTCGCCTTCGGTCATGTGGCAAACCATGTCGTTTTTCATTTCATTGTCTGGCGTCTTGGCTCCGGGCTGAATCACAACGTCGCGCAGCTTAATCATCTTGTAAGCTGAAATGATCGATTCCCGCTCGCCTAGGTCCACAACCCTGACACCGGGTCCGACCTCCTTGCCCTCGTCGGGGCCGTAGGTCTGGGCCGCTGCGACTGTCGGTAGGACGAGCGCAGATGATGCCAAGCCGAAACCTAACACTAACCTTCGATCCATGCTTTCCATTGGAGTTCCTCACGGACAAGTGGTTACGAGCGGGCCTTGATGTCCATCGAGGAAGCCACTCGGGTTTCCCCGATTAACTAAGAAAGGTACGCACCAGACCCCACGTATATCATCCATGCGGCCAATTTTTGGCGACTAACCTGTTAGGTCCTTGAGCGCGATGCCGGCGAAACGCAGCTCACCCTCTGCCTCTCTGCCGAGATAGGCATTCGGCTTGCCCTCGTTGTCATAATCCGTCCCGAGCAAGATCAGCTCGCTCTCCACCACATTCTTGGTCTTAAGCCAGAATTCGCTCCAGTCGTGGCCGCCGCGGATGAAGGCGCGGATGTTGCCGGGGTCGATCCGAAGCAAGGTCCGAAAGCCGTCATGCTTGATCTCGTAACTCCAAGCGTGGCCCTTGGGGGCTTGGCTGAGACCCAAAGAACGCTCCGCGAGCACACAGAGAGTTCTGGCGGAATTTAAGGGAGTTGCGCGTTCCAAAACATTAACGGGCTGCTGCCAGGCACAATCTGTGATTTCTCAGCAACATCCCGTGCAAAAGTGCCCGCCGAGGCTAATTGCAGTTTGATCCATAAACGCCGCAAGCGCAGCATCCTTCCTAAGATTTGTTTGACCTTCGCAGCGTAGCTAAAATGGCTGTTGAATATCGCATAGCCCTCCGTAATGAAGGCTGGATGATCGAGCGAGAAGGGCAACTCTATGGACCCTACGGGTCAAAACAGGAAGCCTTGAGCGAAGCTGTTTATGTGGCGAACTACTCCATCAGCCACGGTCTACAAGCAGAGGTCATCGTGCAAAAATATTTAGGAAACCTGGACCGGTTTATACCAGCGCTGCGAACCATTATCCCTCACCTCGGGGCATCGTAGCCGTGAGCGCCGTTACTGGTGCCGAGTCGGCTGGTCTGGACGGGGGTTTGCCGGCTGTTTGATTGCTTCGGCATTTGTAGGCATATCGCCCGGAGGCTGGTCGAGCGGCTCTGTTGTTTTCTTAATTTCATCCTGGTTTGGAAGGTGACGCGGATCACGGCCTGATTTTTGTTTCATCGTACTCACCCATACAAATTTGACCCCTGACGGCGAGGCCTCGAATGCGCTGAGAGGGTCTGGACGCCCCCCAGAGGGACAACCCTAGGGACGGCAAGAGTTAACGCTGTTGCCCAGCTTAAGTTCACTAATGTAATTGTGCCCAGCCACCGTGGCGAGCGTCGCAATCAGCCACAAATCCGAACCTTCCGGCTTTTCGCCCAGCACGAACTAGGACGGTCAAAAGCTTAATTTTGCGAGTTCCAACAATATCAACTAGTTATGCTCCTTTTTAGGCGGTCTCCGTCTCCGCCAGTCTTGAGGGCGCAATTTCGCGGATCCGACGAGATGACCGTCCTCCGTGTGACGCAAGGCGGTGCCGACGACGCGGCCGCCGTAGTTCATCACTTGATCGAGCCGCGCGGTGTTCCAGAGCACTCCTGAGCGGCGCGATGCTAGCGCCCCGCGTTCGTCTGGAATTGACGCATCCGCTTGACGCTCATGGAAATATGGCTGCGCCGAATAAAACCGACTGCTTCGAGATCGCCCACTTCCATTGCCGCCAGGATGTCGGCTACTTCGCGGCGGAAGACGATGATCTCGTCGCGGAGATTCAGATGCGGCACGGATTTCAGCCAGATGCGGGTAGTCAGGTAGTAAAGGCGCTCGCTTATCAGGCAGAACGGCGGGGGAGGTTTACCGTGCGTGGCAGGATGTCGTGGACGAGGCGGGGCTACACCATTATCGCCGCCATCATTGCGGATATTGCGTCGGGATCGGCGTGCCACCCTCATGGACGGGCGGCAACAAGGTAATGGGTTTGCAGCCCGACTCTGAATTGGTGATCCGCCCCGGCATGAGCTTCCATGTATTGTCCTGGCTGATGAACACGGGCAAGGGCGATCATTTCGTCTCCAACACCGTTCTCGTCACCGCCGAAGGACCCGAACTACTTACCAAAACCCTACCTGGTCTCTTGATGAAAAAGTCCTCGGGACGATTATGCGACTGAGGGATTTTGGATGTGCATGGGAACTTTTTCTCTGGTCGCTAGTTTTGGAGTTCGGTTCTCTTCCCTCCTTCTTGACGTTTCAGCGGGCAGTTCGATCAAGCAGGGAGTCAAGTCCTGGCGTTATTGGCGCAGCCGGGGGAGGGGAGGTTTTGTGAAGCTTCGCGGTCGAGCAAAACTCGCTTGCGTTCAACGCCCCAAGCATAGCCAGAGAGCGAACCATCGGTGCGAACGACACGATGGCAGGGAATGGCGACGGCAAGATTGTTCGCGGTGCAAGCTCCTGCCACGGCTCGGACTGCCTTCGGCGCGCCGATGCGCCGCGCGATCTCGGCATAAGATACCGTCGCGCCGGCGGGGATCTCCTGGAGCGCCTGCCACACGCGTTGCTGGAAAGCAGTGCCGCGAACATCAAGAGGAAGATTCAAGCCGATCCGCGGTGCCTCGACGAACCCGACAACCCGAGCCACGAAGGCTTCGTAGTCACGATCGCCGCCGACGAGATGCGCCCTCAGGAAGCGGTCTTGAAGGTTGCGCACAAGCGTATCCGGATCATCGCCGAAAAGGATGGCTGCGACGCCTTTCTTGCTCGAGGCGACCAAAATGGCGCCCAGATAAGTCTGGCCAACCGCGAACTTGATCTCCTCGTTCACCCCGCCCGCCCGATACTGGGATGGAGTCATGCCGAGCATGTCGGTCGACTTCTCGTAAAAACGCCCGCTAGAATTGAAGCCCGCGTCGTAGATCGCTTCGGTGACGCTGCTGCCTGAAGCCAACCGTTGCCGGACCTTCGCCGCGCGATGGGCGGCGGCGTAGTCTTTGGGCGTGACGCCGGTCGCGCCCTTGAACGTGCGGTGGAAATAGCTCGGACTGCGGCCAACCGCGTCCGCCAGCACCTCCAGCGACGGCTCTTCTTCGCTCTCCTCGATTATTTTGCACGCCTTTGCGGCTAGGGCTGCATTCTCGGTTTCGATCGACGGACCGTCGGGATTGCACCGTTTGCAGGGCCGGAAGCCGGTGGCCTTTGCACTCGCCAGAGTGTCGTGGAGCTGAACATTCTTGGGACTGGCAATGCGCGAGGGGCACGACGGTCGGCAATAGATGCCGGTCGTCGATACGGAGTACCATAAATGGCCGTCCGCCGTCTTTTCGCGGGCGACAATACGCGACCAACGCGGATCCTCTGCCACCGACGACAGCGTTGATTTTCCGGTGTTGGCAAACGTCGAAGTCATGTTCGTTCATCTTCTATTATTACAGTAGCTTGAGCAATCATGCCGCTGCAGCCCGCGCTTCACAATCCGATCCTTGCTTTCAAATCCCCAATTGCCCGGCCGCTGGAACCAAGGCCAATTCGGGCAGACAACCTATGATCCCCGCAGCGGTCACGGGCAGCCACCCGATTTCCGCCTGGAGGATCGGGCAGCTCGCACCGGGTCCGGCTGACGGGCGGCCCTGAAGCGGCCCAGCGATTCGATACGGGAGTAAGAACCGGAGTTCGCGCGCGACCCCGAACAAGCTACGCACTTGCCAGGTCATCGGATCTACTTGGCAACCTGTGAAGCAACAATCGAGAGGCACTCCCATGAGCTTGCAAGATGACAACAAGGCCATCGTCGGCCGCTGGTTCACCGAATTCTGGGGCGAAACCTTCTACCTGAACATGGTCGACGAGATTGCCGCGCCGGACATGCTGCTGAAATACTCGCTGCATGAGCCCCGGAAAGGTCGCGAAGACATCAAGACCTTCATGATGGATTTCCGCATAGCATTCCCCGACCTGAATTTCTGGGGCACGGCTGACCTCATCGCCGAGGGCGACTACGTCGTCGGCCAGTGGGAAGGCGGCGGCACCCACACCGGTCCAGCCTTCAAGGACTTCCTCGCTGGCGGCCTGCCCGCCAACACGGGCCGGAAGATGCACTTCACCGGCGTCACCGTCCTCAAACTCAAGGACGGCAAGATCATCGAGGAGATCGGCTTGGATGACGGGGTCACCGCCCTGACCCAACTCGGGCTGCTCCGCACCGTTTGATCCCAGGAAGCCGCCGTTCGTCAGAACGGCGACTTCCACTGCCTCGATACTTTTCGGCGTGTCGGGGTCGACGATAGCAGCTAGGAGAAAGCGCTAGGTTCTCCTAGCGTATTGCCCCTTGTGCGCAAAATGCGCCGCCACGGTCCGGTGCGGCGAACTGGCTTGCGCCAGTTCGCGCAGCGCTTTGGCCTTGGCTGTTCACGCGGTGACTTCCGCACCCGGTAAGAGGATCTCGGAAAAGCTGATTTGAAAGCAAGGGCCGGAGTGTCGGAACGGGCGCGAAAGCAGATCTTCGGGAGCTGACACAAAAGGAGTCCCCACTATGACTACGCAAACGCTCGATACCACCGGACCTGAAACTCTGCGTTTCGGCTACGGCCACACCGCCCTCGGGGTCATCGTGGTCGCCAAGAGCGTACGAGGCGTCGTCGCCCTCTTTATCGGCGATGATCGCGCAAAGCTGCTGCGTGACCTAAAGAACGCCTTCCCCGAGGCCGAGTTTGTTCTCGACCAAACCGACTTGGAGCAGACCATCGCCAAGGCCGCCGCCCTGGTCGACGCCCCGCACCTCCGTATCGACGTAACGCTCGATCTGCGCGGCTCGCCCGTGGAGGTGGCCGTTTGGAAGGCGCTGCAGGCAATTCCCGCAGGTAAGACACGTACCTATAGCGCGATCGCACAGAGCCTGCCGATAACGGCGACCGCCCAGGACGTCGGCGTGGCCTGCGCAGCGAACCGGATTGCGGTCGCCGTACCCTGCCACCGCGTCGTGAAGTCCGATGGTTCAATTTCCGGCTATCGCTGGGGCGTGCAGCGCAAGCGCCGCCTGATCAACATGGAAGGAGTAGCGTGATGACTCTCAAGTTGCGCAAGACGAAGACCAACGGCGCCAACACATCCTCGCAGACCGGGTCGGCCGCGAGCTCAACAGCGATCCAGGCTCGGGTGGACGGAGTGGACTGGACGAAGGTCCACGCCGATCTCGACGCTCAGGGTTGGGCCGTTGCGCCGAGACTCCTGACTCACGCTGAGGCAGACTTCATCGCGGGTCTTTACCATCAGGAACAGGGCTTCCGCAGCCACATCATCATGGGTCGGCACGGCTTTGGTCGGGGCGAATACAAGTACTTCAGCTACCCGCTTCCACCTCTGATCCAGGCGTTGAGGACGGCGGCTTATCCCCACCTCGCGGCGATTGCCAACCAGTGGCACGAACGTTTGGGCAAGGATATGCGCTTCCCGCACGACCACGCCTCATTCCTCGAGCGCTGCCACCAGGCTGGTCAGATCCGTCCTACGCCGCTCCTGCTCGCGTACGCGCCGGAGGACTTCAACTGCCTCCATCGCGACCTCTACGGGGAGCATGTCTTCCCGATACAGATCGCGATCCTGCTGGATCAGCCAGGCGAGGACTTCGAGGGCGGGGAGTTCGTGATGACCGAGCAACGCCCCCGTATGCAAACCCGCGCCATGGTTCTGCCGCTCAAGAAGGGTGACGCGGCCATCTTCGCGGTCAACAGTCGCCCGATGAAGGGGATACGCGGCGATTATCAGGTGAAGCTGAACCACGGCGTCAGCAAGCTCTACTCGGGCAAGCGGCACACCGTCGGAGTGATCTTCCACGATGCCGTCTGATTCCGTTCCGCTCGCACTCGATGAGGCCCAAGGGCGGCGTCCGCCCGATCAAAGTGTGCCATCGGGCCGAGTCGAGAACCCCCGGCAGTATTTTGATTCCTCTGTGATTAAGTTTCCCGGTATGCGCCAGACTTCTTGGCAGCACAGGTTGCGAGGTAGTCCATGAGACCCGGATTGAGACTGTCATAGGGCTCAAGGCCCAGCTGCTTCAGCCGCTTGCGGATTGCAGGCATCTTGGATGGTGGCACGCCACTTTCTATGACTGACGAAACAAAGGCAGCGAAACCTGGTGGTGACCAGCCTTTGTCTTTTGACAATTCTGTGTGGATGAAGGTCAGGCCCTGGAAGGGGTGTCCCTCTTTTCTAACCGGCCCATGCATATGCACGCCGCAGTCCGTGCAGGCATGACGCAAGATAACAGCATTCTCGTCCACGACCATGAGCTTGTCTTCATTGGCCAAAACTTTGACTTTTTCAGTCGGCGCCACTGCCACGACCGAAAAGATGGCACCTTCAGGCTTCCAGCACTTGGTGCAACCGCAGGCGTGATTGTGAGCCGATTGCGAAGACACTTCCACAACGACGGGATCGGTTGCACAAAGGCAGGTGAGCGTGCCGCCAGCGAAGCTTCTCTTGGCTGACTTGGCAAAGCCATGGTCAATCGCCGGATGAAGGGCAATGACCGGTGTCTTCTTGTTCGCGGCCTTTTTCTTTGCCGGTTTCTTCACTTTCTTTGCGGACTTCTTTACCATGTTTTTCCTCCCTATGTGCTGAACTGGCCAATTGCCTCTTCAGAAAACTACAACGCTGCGGATCGACTTTCCGGCATGCATCAGGTCAAAGGCCTTGTTGATGTCCTCAAGCGGCATTGTGTGGGTGATCATCGGGTCTATCTGGATCTTGTCGTCCATATACCACTCCACGATTTTGGGCACGTCAGTGCGGCCGCGCGCACCGCCGAAGGCCGTTCCTTTCCATATCCGACCCGTCACAAGCTGGAAAGGACGTGTCGAGATTTCCTGGCCTGCGCCAGCAACACCTATAATAATGGATTGGCCCCAGCCGCGGTGCGCTGACTCCAGTGCCATGCGCATAACTTTCACATTACCCGTGCAATCGAAAGTATAATCGGCTCCGCCGATCTGATCGGCACCGCGTTTTGTCATGTTAACGAGATGAGGCACCAGGTCACCCTGGATGTCGGAAGGGTTGACGAAATGGGTCATGCCAAAACGCTCACCCCATTCCTTCTTCCCGTTGTTGATATCGACGCCAATGATCATGTCGGCGCCCGCCAGCTTGAGGCCCTGGATGACGTTGAGGCCGATGCCGCCAAGGCCGAACACCACAGCAGTTGCTCCGGCTTCGACCTTCGCAGTGTTGATGACCGCGCCGATGCCGGTAGTGACACCGCAGCCAATGTAGCAAATTTTGTCGAAAGGGGCCTTCTCATTCACTTTGGCGAGGGCAATTTCCGGCAGTACCGTGTAGTTTGAGAAGGTTGAGCAGCCCATATAGTGGTGAATCTTTTTGCCCTTGTAGGAGAAGCGCGAGGTGCCGTCCGGCATCACACCTTGTCCCTGGGTAGCGCGGATTGCGGTACAGAGATTGGTCTTGCGTGACAGGCAGGAGGGGCACTCGCGACATTCCGGTGTGTAGAGCGGAATCACATGATCGCCGTTCTTGACAGATCTCACGCCCGGGCCCACGTCCACCACGATGCCGGCGCCCTCATGGCCCAAAATTGCTGGGAAGAGTCCCTCGGGATCGGCACCGGACAGGGTGAACTCATCGGTATGGCAGATCCCCGTGGCCTTCACTTCCACGAGCACTTCTCCCGCTTTTGGGCCCTCGAGATCAACTTCGATGATTTCCAGCGGTCTCTTGGGCTCAAAGGCCACTGCAGCGCGCGACTTCATGACGTCTCCTGCACTATCCCACCGTAAATAACGACTGTTTCACAACTAAAAAACACTGTCCACACGACACTTCAGGCGTTTAACAACCCAAGGCATTTCTCTCTGCGAGCTGATTTCGTAGTTCGCTTCTCCGCGCTGAGTCCTTTGATCACTGTGGGCCTTGGCTCCCCACCTAGTCTTACTGTCAAGAAAGGGTCTTTTTTACACGCTCATCCGCCCTAGTTAGATCCGAACTGGGGAGAATGAGACCGGCGCTTTTCTAGGCGTTTTTCTCTGATCGCCAATTTCGTAGTACGGTTCTCTAATCTCGCTTCGCACAGAGCTTAGTTGGCCCGCAAACGGCGGGCATTCCTACGCTGTGTTGCGCGCTGCTAGCTGCAATGGAGCCGAGGAATCAAATGACGGCCCACATAATGGAGTGAACCCATGGAACAACGCGCCAAAGAACAAGAGAACCTCTCCCGACTCGAACGGGCCGCGCAACAGACAGCCGATCCAGAAACAATTCAACAGAAGGCGGAAAAGCCCGAGGAAAAATTCCGCTTCAGCTTTCGCAAGGAAGACATGTGGTGGATGGTTGGTTTCGCTGCCGTCGCTTTGCTGCTTTTTGGTGTCCAGGTCCTGATCAATTGGCGCGAAGAATGGGTCGATGCGCCTTTGCGCGGTCGCGTTCTGAATTACGTTAAGGGTGGCCTTCTCATTTTCGTCATGCTGGCTGTGGCAAAGGTTATCGAAGTTTTTCTCATTGGCCGAATTCCCAATCGTGTTTCGCGTTTTAATCTGAAACGCATCTTTCGATTGGTCGTCGTGGTAGCCATCGTCTTCGTGGCCATTTCGGTTTTATTTGCGAATTGGTACACCGCGGTTGTTTCGCTCGGCCTGATTTCACTGATTCTCGGTTTTGCGCTGCAAATGCCGATCTCCAGTTTCATTGCATGGATTTATATTCTGGCCCGGGCGCCTTATCGCGTTGGCGACCGCATTCGCATCGGCGATGCTCATGGCGATGTCATTGATGTCAGTTATCTCGACACGACGTTGTGGGAATTTGGCGGCGAGCATCTTTGGACCGATCATCCGAGCGGACGCGTCATTAAGTTTCCGAACTCCACCGTCTTTGACACGCCGGTGTTCAACTATTCCTGGCCGCTGTTTCCGTATGTCTGGAACGAAATCAAGTTCCAGCTCGCGTATGAACGCGATTTGGAATTTGTGACGAAAACGATGAAAGATGTCGTGGACGAGCAGATCGGCGACATCATGAGCCAGAAGGTGAAGGTCTATAAGGGCATCCTGTCGAAAACGCCGGTGGACGAACTCGAAGTGAAGGAGCACCCCGTCGTTCATTTTCGCGTCAGTGAAAACACCTGGCTCGAGGCCATAGTGCGTTACCTCGTGCCGCCGAAGGAAGCGGGTCGCACCAAAACACGCCTGATCAAGGAAATGCTGGCGCAACTGAATGCAAGACCCGATCGCGTGCTGTTTCCCAAGAGCAATTTGCGGTGAGCTTACTCATGGACATGCGACCGATCTGAACTAGTCGCTAGTTTCGTGGTTCGGATATCCCCGGTGTAAAGGGAGAGAAACAACACTAACGAGTGCGAAATTCTCGGTCGATGTCGAAGGTCGCGGTGAAGCCTGCCCGCTGCTTTGGCAGCTTGGAAAAAGTTGAGTCAAATTTTCTAGACAGATTTGATTTTGGTTCTATCCAATTGCCATACGGCTCTTGCGACGTTTTGGATTGGTCTTTGATCGTCGATGTCATGGTTCGTCGAGACAACTTTAAGGAAAAGCTTCAGACAATTTTTGAGCAGAGTTGAATAGGATTAGGACTTGTTGAAGTTGGATCACGAGCATGACAGCAGCCGTTGCCGAGAAGAGAAAGTATCAGCCGCGCCTTGAAGCTTATATGAAGGCCAGGATTATCGTGCCTAGCAAGGTTTCAGACGCCTCGTGTGTTATCCGACAAATCTCTCCAGCAGGCGCCCAGCTGGAGATCGCTCCGGAATGGATACTCCCGCGAAGTTTCTGGCTTCGCATTGTTGGTGAAAGTCAGATGCACTATTGCACTCTCCTCTGGCGAGAAGGGGTTCTGCTGAGCGTAGAGTTTCGGTCGGGGCAGCGCAGTGCGTGGCGGTCGCGTAGTCGCGAGCTATCGCAAGTCCCAAACAGAGCGAGAGTATAGTTCGTTGCAGCGAAACGCGCCGCACTTACGCCGTCCCGCCTTTCATTTCGCCTAAAACTTTAGCCTTGATGTGATCAGGCTTCACGCCACGCCGATGAGCTAGAGTAATCCTACGGGCCAGTTCCGAGCGGCGTTCGTCGTGTGCATGGTGTGGCGGGGCTGGCTCCAGCTCTTGCCAGATTTCGTCGAATACCCTCTGAAAGATGCCGAGAAGCTCGGGCTGGTAAGGTATCATTCCTCACCTGTAATTCCTTGCCTTCCCGCCTCCAGTATTAAGCAACTCTTTATGGCGACGCATTAACTTCGAAGCGGACAATAGAGTTCCATCGGGAACTTGAGCGAAGCCATGGCGTTAAAATCAAATTCTGCGGCACTTGGGGACTCCGCATTGAAGTATATCATCGAGATTCTGGCGCTTGATGGATCAGGCCGGCCCCGGGTCCTTCACAGCTTTACCCATACAGCTTCATCGATCCACATGGTTCAAGAGAGCCTGAAAGCAGTGCACGGCTCTAATGAGTGGCCGGTCGAAGCCCAGGGTTTCCGGATTCTTTCGGAGGTAGGACTCGAACTCTACTCCTGGCCCGATTAGCGCTGCTAATTCGCCACCCTCCCAAATTTTCCCCGCCTCTGTTTCTCTCCCAGAGCCTCCCATGGCTATCGCATTATCACGGAGGGCGGCACGGAACTCTGGGGTGTTGGAGTTAAGTTCATAGATGAGAGTAAATCTAAACGCTGCATCAAAGATCTTTTCCAAATATGATACCCCTTGAATTCACGTTGAATCGACTTACACTTTAATGTCTCTACGGGCGTGAGGGGACGCCACATGCGATCAATTACACCTTTGTTTCTGCTGTTGCTCGCCTGGTCCGCAGCACCATCACCGCTGATCTTGCTTGCGGGGGCATATCTGGCTGGAATGGCCTGGTTGGTTTTCGAAGCGTGGCGCGCTCCGGTTATCGAGAACATCTAACGATCGACCCTCCGCGTCGGAGGTCGTTTCAGATGAAACACCGGCTAGAGGGTTGACCATGAGGGCTCGACTGGTTCAGCGGCCACATGAGTACGATGCCCTCGACAACCTTCCCCTTCTGGCCAAATACCAATTTCTCGCAGACGCGGCGTGTTCTGATTGCTCAACGTGTAACTGCAACAGCATTATTGGATGGCGACAAATCTGAATGCTCCGCCTGAGCGCCTGATATGTCCAACGGACTGCACCGGAAAATGTGCTGTGCAGAATAGGGTGTTGGTATCGCAATACTGCTCGAATATTTGTCGCCGCGTTTCTCCGGCTTGCCGCGAGTCGAAATCTACGAACATACCGAGGTCCGGATAAAGAGCTTGCAAGGGCGAGTGGAGCATATCTCCCGTCACTATAGCAATCTCATTGCCTTTACCGACTTTGACTGAGAAATGATCGATCGTATGCCCCGGGGTGGGGATGAGCTGGACAAGATCATTAAGGACGTACCCACTCTTAACTAACTTGGATCGACCCGCGTCTATCACCGGCATCACAGAATCACCGATCCATGGGCACGCGTCTGGCTCCTGCTGATAGCGTGTCTGCCAATATGAAAGCTCACGTTCGGACATGATGTAAGCCGCGTTTGGAAAGGTCGGCACCCATCGGCCATTTTCCAGTCGCGTGTTCCAGCCAACGTGATCAATGTGTAGATGGGTGCACATTACGAAGTCAATATCCGGTGGCGAGATTCCAATCGATGCGAGGTTGTTCTCGTAGTTAGGGCTGTCAAGTAAGTGCCAAAAGGGTCGCGTCGGCCGGGGCTTGTGATTACCTATGCACGTGTCGATTAGGACGTTGTGATGAGGTGTTTGCAATACATAGCTCTGGATGCGGAGCACGATTTTGCCTGTCGCTGGATCCAGGAAATTGGGTTCAAGCCAATAGCGGTTCGTCTCGAAAATCTCGTTTGTGAGAGTCGGGAAGAACTTACGAAAGTCGATGACTGGAATCTCCTGTTCTATAACTTGATGGATTGCCACCCGGTTCAGGATGTAGCTACGTCTTTTGTGCATTTAGGTGCTCCCCTGCGAGCTTACGGTGGGGACTTGCAGGCCGGATCTCGTTGGCGGCACCTATTTGGCAAAGCAGGCAGGGTCTACCTACGGCGCCGTCTACGTCCAGAGGTGGCCTGAGCATATCGACGGTCAATTCATCGAGCAGAAGAACCCGTGGCCACACTCCTCTTTGGTTCGTCTTTGAACCTAGGCATTTTTGCAAGAACCCGATCCAGCGCAGACCGAACCCTGCGGCCAAGCTCGCTGATTTCGGCCTCCGTGATGATTAGAGGAGGCGCCATCACGAAGCAGCCCGCCAGCGGTCTCACAATCACACCTTCCAACAAGCCTGCTTCGTAGATTTCCTTGGTGATGCCCCCAACTTTGAGACTACTTGCTGCCCCGCCACGGTCCTCACCAGGATAGGCAACTTCGACAGCGCCAGTTAATCCGAATTTCCGGTTAGCCCGAACCAAAGGGTGGCTCAGAAGCCCATCCAGCATTTTGTTCCAGTGAGGAATCATTCGCCTGACATGGCCAAGAACATCGCGCTCATCGAAGATGTTGAGTACTTCAATCGCTACGGCAGCTGAAACGGCGTGGGCGTGGTGAGTGGCGCCATGAGCGAACCACCCTTTTGCGGCATTGCCGAGATCAAGGCGCCTGTTGAATTCTTCACCCATGATAATGCCTGCAATGGGCATATAGGCTCCGCTAATGCCTTTGGCGCAAGTGAGGCAATCCGGTTCAAGGCCCATCGCTTCCGTCGCCCACATGAACCCGGAACGACCAAAGCCAGTTACCACCTCGTCAACGAACAACTGAATGCCATTCTTGCGCAGTACCCTGGTCACCTTCGGGAAATAGCTGGAGGGGGGAGGAAACATGCCCGACGAGACCGAAACCGGTTCAGCAATCATAGCGCCAACGGTTTCGGGTCCAGCATCGATGATCGCCTGGTCAAGTTCTTCTGCTAGTCTGTCAGTAAAGGCCTCTTCATCTTCGCCCGGAAGAGCCGAATTCGGCCAACTTGGGTGACTGACCTGAATCGAGAAATTCATTGGAATGCCAAAACTGTCATGGAGCTCCTGTGAGCCGCCCAAGGCAGCTGTCGCAATGGTTGAGCCATGATAACTGGCGCGCCGTGAAATCACTTTGCGCCGCTCAGGTTGATTGGCAAAGCCGTTGCCATACCACATGAACTTGATGAGGTGGTCGTTGGCTTCTGAACCTGTAGTCGAAAAGTAGATTCGGGGATTCTTGATGGGTGATATCGATGCCAGGCGTTCTGTCAGCTCTAACACCGCGGGCACAGTACGATGAATAGCCGAAGAATACATGGGCAATGCCTTTAGCTGGCGAGTTGCAGCGTCTACGAGGCGTTCTTCGCTGAAGCCCAATGACACGCAATAAAAGCAGGATACTGACTCGATGTAATCCTTACCATTCTCATCAAAGATGAAAATGCCCTTACCACGTTCAAAAATTAGCGGACGTTCAGTCCTCAGCCGCTTAAGATCGCTGAACCCTAGGAGAATCGCATCGTTTCTGTAGTTGCTCTTAACTTGCATGATCATTGACATGCTCCTGCTGCAAAAAGCAGCCTATGCCCGATAGGCACGAAGTCAAGCAGCCCAGGCGACTTGCGCGTCCTGTCCGGCTATTGACTCCATCTCTAGAGAAGACAATCCTCCTGCAATGAAATCCCGTAACTTTCAATGAACGGCGAAATAGAATCTCCTGCCATCTATCCGAGCCTCAGAGATCGCAGCGTCTTTATTACCGGCGGCGCCAGCGGGATTGGAGCATGCCTGCTTGAACAATTCTGTCGGCAGGGCTCAAGGGTCTGTTTTGTTGATATAGTAGAGGCCGCCGCGAGGGAAATGGTCCAACGTATGAAGGATATAGGACTGCCAGAACCTCATTTCATAAATTGCGATCTCCGGGATATCGAGGCATTGCGGCAAGCCGTCCGCCAAGCTGCCGAGCGTAATGGACCTATCCGCGTTCTCGTCAACAATGCAGGCAATGACGATCGCCACGCGACAGAAAATGTCACCGTGGATTACTGGGACAATCGCATGCATGTGAATTTACGGCATCAATTTTTCGCAGCTCAAGCCGTGCGCCCCTTGATGCGTGATGCAGGCGGCGGTTCCATTATCAACTTTGGGTCGATTACCTGGCTTGTCGGCGATCCCGATTGTCCTGCTTATGTTACTGCCAAGGCAGCTGTTGGCGGACTAACCCGCGCTCTCGCACGCGAGCTTGGGCCGGAAAATATTCGTGTTAATTGTATCCTTCCCGGATGGGTTATGACGGAGCGACAAGTGAAGCTCTGGCTTAATGCCGAAGGTGAGCGCCAAATCGCCGACCGGCAATGTTTGAAGCAGAAGCTCTATCCTCCGGATATTGCCCGCATGGTGTTGTTTCTTGCTGCCGATGACAGTCGGATGTGTACGTCACAGAACTATATCGTTGATGGGGGTTGGGTTTAGCAAAACTAAGGAGACGTCCATGACAATGAACATCAATCGCAGAACAGCACTCGGGCTGGCACTCGCCGCGCCCGCCATTCTGCGCTCGAGCCGGGCCTTTGCGGCCAAGGAACTAAGAATAATGGCCTGGCAAGGCTACGCTGATGATGATTGGGTGAAGGAATTTCAGGAGCAGACGGGAAGCACGGCTAAGGTCGTTTTTATCGGCACGGACGATGAGATCTGGGCGAAGATCAAAGGTAGCGAAGGCAAGGACTTCGATGTATTCGCGGTAAATACCGCGCAGCTACAGCGTTACATAGACGGAAAGCTGACAACACCGCACGATCTTGCGAAACTGCCCAATCAGAAGGACGTTTTGCCGCGCTTCAGGGACCTTTCAAAGGTCAAGGGCGTGATACGCGACGGAAAGGTTCATGCGATTCCCTTCTGCTTCGATTCCATTGGTCTCATATACGATAAGGACAAAGTCAATCCGGCGCCTGACAGCTTTGAAATTCTTTGGGACCCAAAATATCAGGGCAAGATACTTGCTTATGACAATGGCGAACACAATTTCTCGTTTACCGCGCTTACTCTCGGTATTGAGGATCCGTTCCATTTAACGGATGAGCAATTGACCAAGATCAAGGACAAGCTGATTAAGCTTAAACAAAATATTCTCAGCTTCTATACAACGCCTGACGAGGCTCTACAACTTTACAAGAATAACGACGTAGCCCTCATCTGGGCCAACTATGGTCAACAGCAGGTCAAGGCGATGAAGGATGCAGGGGCCAACATTGAATATGTCAACCCGAAAGAAGGCGCACTTGCGTGGCTAGACACCTGGGCTATGACCAGCGGCGTTCAAGACTTCGATCTTGCAGAAGCTTGGGTTAACTTCCTGCTGCAGAAAAAAATTGGACAGCAGCTCTCTGAACGCACTGGCTTCGGAAACACTGTGGTCGAAACCGGTAGTGCAAGCGCCAACGACAAGTTGGTGTGGCTCGATTTTGTTGAGGATCCCACCAAGCGGTCTGATCTTTGGAACGAGATCAAGGCGCAGCCCTAACTTAGCTCGGTGAATGGTACGGCCCCGGCTTGACGGCCTTTTCATAATTAGGCCTTTTTGAAATGATTTTCGTCGGTAGTGCACGAACGGGGCTATGGCCACGTGCGTTAGCTGCTTTCGCCTATGCGCTCCCAGTCATCGTCATTGCTCTGCCTTTGTTCAGCTTCCTTAGCTACAGCTTCTTCAGGGTGGACAATGGAGAAATCGTTCGCGACCTTGGCCTATTTAACTACCGCCGGTTCTTTACAGACGCAATTTTCATTCCCGTTCTTTTGCAGACTTGCATCCTTTGTTTGGCTGTTGCTGGGCTCGCTACACTAATCGGCTATCCCGTCGCGTTCCAACTGGCCAACCTCAAAGGGCGCCGACGATATTTTCTCTTGCTCTTGGTGTTGGTTCCCTTGCTCATGAGCTATATCATTAAAATTTATGCTATCCGCAGCATTCTCGGCGGCAATGGCTTTTTGAACCGCTTCCTTCTCTGGGCGGGGTTCATAACTCAACCATCGTCGCTCTTTGTTTTTAATTTGAATGCCGTACTGTTGACACTTACGATACTTCTTATTCCCTTCGCGATATTGCCAATATTTCTGTCGCTCGAACGTATTCCCAAGAGTTTGATTGAGGCTTCAAACGATCTTGGTGCAACTAATTTACAAACCTTCAGGTGGATTGTTCTTCCTTTAAGCCTACCAGGAATCGTGACGGCATCGACGTTCGTTTTCGTGCTGGCCATCGGCGACTTTCTCACGCCGCAAATGGTCGGCGGGCAAAGTGGCTTTACATTCGGACGAATCATTTACAGTCAGTTCGGAACGGCGTTCAATTGGCCTTTTGGGTCTGCGCTTGCCGCCATTCTCACCTTTGTCATCGTTATTGTGATTGGGCTCGGTAACCGGTTGGAGCGCCGCTGGCTATGATGCGGATTTCGCCACTTGCAACAATCAGTTTGCTGACTTTGACCGGCGTCGTTTTTCTTTTGCTCTATGGTCCATTGGTTGTTCCGATCGCATCGTCCTTCTTCGATGTAGCTCACGGCAACGTACAATGGGACCAACCCTCGCTTTCCTCCTACGCTCAACTCGCAGCAAATGATGGAATTATTACGGCCTTCAAGAATACCTTGCTCGTTGGTTTTTCTGCTTCGTTTCTTGCACTTGTCTGCGGAACGCTATTGGCACTGCACTACTGCAGCGGAAGATCCTTGGCTCGAGAAGCCATGCAATTCGGCGTCTATTTGCCGTTTTTAATGCCACCGATCATTACTGGACTTTCACTTCTGATCTTCTTTCGCGAATTGGGTGTTCCCCGCTCGCTCATCACTGTGATTGCCGGTCACACTATTTTCGTTCAGGCACTGTGCTATCGAACCGTCGTATTGCGCCTTCAGTCCCTCGGATCAAGCCTGGTTGAGGCGTCAACTGATCTCGGCGCTTCGGCCTGGCAGACGATGTTTCACATTCTCTTGCCGAATTTAACCAGTACTCTAATTGGAGCAGGCGTGCTGAGCTTTGCGCTGTCCTTTGATGAGACCATGATTACACTTTTGGTAACTGGTACTGACAGCACCTTGCCGATAAGGCTGTGGGCGATGATGCGGCTGGGCTTCACCCCCGATATCAATGCTCTAGTAGCGCTTATTCTTCTCCTGACATTCGTGCTTTGCATCTTAGTTATTCGTCAGTTTCCCTCTGAGTTTGACTCTCAAGGCTGACTATGTTTTCGCGAACCTTTTGGTTAGCGTAGGGCCACGTTGGTTTCCGCTATACTCGGTTCACGCGGATCTGCATGACTTCAAACACGACACCACCCGGCGAACGACAGAAGGCAAGGCGCCGCGAGCCTAGCCCTGCATCGATCTCCATAGGCGCAATAAAAACCTCGGTCCCTTGGGCCACAAGTTCTTTCAAGGTGGCATCGACATCCTTCACTTCGAACACAGCGTGGGTCAGTCCATCGCGGAGTGTTTCCGGTAGCGCGTGCTCGAATACTGTCCTGGGTGTCAGGAACAGGCGCGTGCCCCCGAAATCAAGTAGCGCATACTCGAACTGGCCATCCTTGGTTGCCAGCTTTTCTTGGACCCTCAGCGCTGCGCCGAGGGCCTTAAAAAAGGAGACTTCCCGTTCAACGTCGGCGACGCGGATACCGATGTTCCACAGTTTGTAGTCCACGCATTATTCTCCTGCGCGATTCCAGCCGCGGTGACGGTCGCCATAGGCGTCCCAGCCAGTCTCTGTCACCGCAACTGTGTCTTCGAGCTTCACGAACCCGCGGCGTGAATGGGACATGGTCGTCTCAATCGAGATGACCATGCCACTGGCCAATGGCAGTTCACCATCGCAACCCTCGTAACGCTGGGGAGCGTCGGACGTCAGTCGCGGTGCTTCGTGGCTCACGAGCCCCATGCCATGGGCAACGAAGTGGAGGCAGGCCCTGTTGCCTGACGATGCAATCATGCGCAGCGGCTCGTTAAAGATGTCACCGCCACGGGCTCCGGGCCTGATCGGCTTTCGCGCGGCCTGCTGGATGACCTCCACTTCCGCCAACAGGTCTGCCAGTTCGGCATCTGGCTTGCCGAGGATGGCCATGCGGCACAAGTCACCGATGTAGCCCTTGTAGTTGCCGCCGCTGTCCAGTGACAGGATGTCTCCCTGCTTAAGGACCTGGTCGGAAGGCGCTCGGTTTAGGTTCGTACCGGCGGTGGAGAGGCAGTATTCGAAGGTCAGGTCCCTGCTGACCTCTTCGCGCTTGAGAACATCCACGAGATCACTCTTGCGCATGCCCGGCCTCGCAATCGCAATCGCCGCCATCATTGAGTCGATGACGCGATCGGAGGCTTCCTCCAGGAGTTCAAGTTCCCCAGGCGTCTTGATGGCCCGCAGGCGTTCGAGCGGAAAATGCGCCTCCACGAATTCAGCTTCCGGAAAAGCCGCTCGCAGAATGTCATAGGCATCGGCCGGCAGGAAAGCCTTCTCGACGCCGATCCGCCTGCCGCCGCCCAGTTTTTTGACATGGGCGACGGTATTCTGGGCCGCGTCAACAGTACCCCAGCCCTTGAACACAAGATTGCTCATCCAGAACTTGCCCATAGGCCTCCATCGGATTTGCAACATAGGTCGTGGCCTCTGCTCTCCCGCGAGGGTAGATGAGCACCGGCATGTACCGGCTTACCCCAACGGCATCGGCATAGTCATGAAAGAAGAAACGATGACCGCCGGTCAGATATTGAATGTTATGCTTGGAGGTGACGAGCAGGATGTCGATCCCGGCCTTTTCCAGCAAATGATCGAGATGGGTTGAATCAAACGGAAGGGTTGTAGCGGAGGACATGTCCATGGCACTCTCACTCTGTCTTTCCGCAGGCTATTGTACTTTAGAGAACCGGTCGAGCTTGGCGTAGGCGATGCACCCCGCCGCCTGGTGAGGTATTCCTTCTCGCTGCCGACAAGGCAACCATTCTTGAATCCTATGGCTAAAAAGGTCGCTGTGCAGCAAACTCCCAGTGTGGATATATCTAGCAGGAGATAGGCTATGGCTGTCGCCAGGGTAACAGAAATCATTTCATCATCATCAAAGAGTTTTGATGATGCAGTTGCGAACGGCATCGCTCGCGCCACGGATACCTTGAAGAACGTGGAGGAAGCCTGGGTCAAAAGCCAGAAGGTGGTGGTCAAGAATGGGAAAGTCACCGAGTACCGCACTGTCTTGAAGGTAACCTTCATTCTGACAGAGTAGAGTGATCACGCGCGGCGCTTGCGTGATAGTCGCTGCGCCGCGCTCCCCGTTCAAACGCTGAGACGCTGGTTACAAGGAAGGTGCACGCCTGGCAGAGGAGGATGGGTTCTTGTGGACGAAGTCTGTGGTGGCTAAGAGGAGCAGATAGCGCTCACGCTGCGCGTCGCAGTTCTCTGCTCGATCTGGGCATTCAAGTTGCCATGGAACAGCCAATCACTGCAGATGAGCCTGCTGGGACTGATACTCATCTTTTCATCAGTCATTAAGCCGAGGCTGGAGAACGTGTTTCACTTTACGCACTCGTCTCCACCAAGAGCGTAGAGTATCGATTGTAAGCATCGTCAGAAGAACGATTCCCAAGCCGGAAAGATACTGAAAATAGGCGGACACAAAGTCTCTACCGCTCATAAACCCGTCCACCAAGCCCACTGAGATATAGGCAATGAGCGAGCAGACGACCGCTGATAGCGTATCGCGCTCAATCCCGGCATAGCGAGCAAATGCCCATTCCATTAATAGCGTACCGGCACCAATGATTATCCCACCAGCAGTGGCGTTTACGAGCATGTCACCGGGCATCTGCATACTCCAAAAAGTCTTGTTGAAGTCAACGCCTGCAACTAACTTAAATCCTTGTGCCGGCGCGGATGTACCTATCAAACTGCTCGCAAGCCTTATGGGTTTTGTCTAGTAACTCTTCCGCGTGATTCAAATCTGCGCATAACCGCTGAGAGCAGGGGCAGTGGCGCTTCCTTCGATGTGACATTTCTCGCGCCCGTCGTCTCTCGTTTTCTTATGTGTTCCGTTGTTGTCGACCAAACGCACGCCCATGGATGGACTAGTCTGCTGCTTTCCGGAAATTGGAAACTGCTTACCGAATCATCAGCTTACAGAGCAGATCAGTTCCAAATGTGGAAACTTCGTGATGGCATCGC
>Ga0075421_100001779_pt1 | contig 25371 bp, 39 predicted proteins | sample SoiMetdeltSBSDD5_FD_75292 | JGI IMG/M metagenome (GOLD analysis project Ga0075421, IMG submission 75292) | Bulk soil microbial communities from a Populus tree surrounding site in Tennessee, USA - Soil MetaG P. deltoides SBSDD5 | ecosystem: Environmental > Terrestrial > Soil > Tree plantation... | reverse complement strand
CTACCGCCGGCTGTCGCGCGATTTTGAACATACCACCTCATCGAGTGAAGCCATGACCTATCTGGCGAGCATTCGGCGGATGCTCAAGTTAGCCGCTACCTGATTTAAGAAACACTCTCTTAGAATGATGGCATTTAGGTCATGGAGACGCGGGTCGCCAGCTTGGGAGGCGTACTCATCATAAACATTGATTGCTGTTGAAGCGTAAATGCCACTAATGGCATTACTGTCCGTCTCAATTACCAACAGGTTAGAAGCACCTTGCATGTACTGCCCCTGAACCGCTTTCTTGATGGCCACTCTTGAGATTTGTTCCCAAGGCTTATAACCCTCACTTGTTGCAGTGTCGCTAACACGCACCAAATCTTTGCTTTCCCGCATGGCTTTTTCGTCTAACAAATCTTGTTCCTTTTCCCGAAAATGTTTTACCTCAGCATATGCAACCTCTCCATCAAACTCGATTTGAAGGTCGGGCGACTCTCGCATGGTGACTTTGAAATTGTTGTTCAGAAACATTATCGCCGCATTCGCTTCAGCAAGTAAATCCTCAAGTACCTCCTTTACTCCCGAGTTGTTCTGCAATTTCCTTTCGTAGTTCTCGATATCAATGGCCCCCGCTTTTCTTAGATTTGCCATAACTGTAGAAACTGTCGACTGAACATCTTGGACTTTCATTCTTGTTTTTCCATTCGAGAATGTTTAAAGTTGCCAACTATTAATTGTGCGGAAACTTTGCTAAGCTTGTCCGGCTTTCTCGTTTGTCAGGAAATATTTCTGGCTTCGGTTCGCAGAGTATAAAGTAAATTCCTTATAAATCAAACTGGAGGTCTGCGGTGATTAGATTTCAAGAACCAGGCCATCATAGGCAATTTCGTAACCATATTGTTTAGAAAAATTCACCAGCTCCGGGTGAGCCGGGTTGCCTTCATGCGCAATGTGGGTTGCGAACGCCCGGCCAGTGTTCTTCAATAATCCTTCCTGCCGCATCCGAGTTACATGCTCGATCACTTGATGCGCGCTCAAATGGTCAGTGCCGGCTTGATTGGGGCCGTAGGTATGATCAAGGATTATTACGTCAAAGCACATTTGAAGCTGATGAAAGGCTTGCCACGTGGACTCGGGCAAGCTGGCGGTATCCGTGCCGTAAAAAATACTGCGTCCCTCGGCTTCAATCGCATATAGCATTGCGCCCAGTGTGGGCGCATGATTGGCGGGAAAGGCCGTGACCCGGTAACGCCCAGCCATAAAAGGCTCTAGCGCTTCGACCGCATACAGTTTTAGATTTAAGCGTTTCTCGGCTTCCGTGGAGAGAAGGCTATAGCCTTCCAGGTCTCTTTCAAACGTTTGTGCGGCACGTTCTATTGTTTCCGGCGAGGCATAGAAATGGAGACACGGCGTGCCGAGCGTGCCGTATTCCAGACTGCGCGAGAGTAGGTGCGATAGGTCTAAATGGTCGGCATGTGGATGAGTCTGGAGGCAGTAATTGACATTCGTCAAAGAACAACCATGCAAATGGGAGGCGGCCATAATATCCGGGCCGAGGTCAATCAGTAGGTCATCATTGACGATGGCGGCGGAGCGTTTTCGCAAACTTGCGCCACCCAGTCTTCTGGCCTGTTCGCAGTTGTGACACTTGCAGAAAGCTTCAGGAAAGGCGTTTGCTGCTGCGGTTCCAAGAAAGGTGATAAGCATCGTTCAATTTGGCTAAAGAAAACGCCCCATGACGTGGGGCGCTTTATATTTCGGTTGAGAGCGGGTGACGGGATTCGAACCCGTGAATAGTAGCTTGGAAGGCTACTGCCTTACCACTTGGCGACACCCGCTTGATGTAGGCTAGATATACTGACGGGGGAGGGCGTTTCCGCCATATCTGCCGGATGTAGACAGGCCGGGAAAGCGTAGTTTCTCGGCGGGCTTCTGCCCACGAAGCCCCATATCTAGCTTGCCTGCCTGGATACAGGCAGGATACCACAATCAAAAAACGCGATCAAGTTGCCGGGGCGTGTGTGACATATCTTTGCCATGACGGATAACATTATCCATTGGTGAGCCTTCCGCGTTGCGTAATACGTCGGTGCCGGCCATGTGAGAATAGCGCTCGGTGGTGCGCGTGGTACTGTGTCCCATGATGATGCTGGTGGTCTTTAGATCGCGCGTGTAGCGCAACTGGAACGTGGCAAAGGTGTGGCGCTCCGTGTGAGGGCCGCACCGATTGAGCGCCCGGCCCACGTAAACCTTCAGGTCCCGGATGACCAGGCTCTGAATGCCGCGCGCCTCCAACCGAAAGCCGTGCTCATTCACAAACAGCGCCGTCTCTCCATCAACCGCCTTGCGATACTTGAGCAGGTAGCGGTTCAACTCCCGCCGCAATTCCAGACCCAGCGGAACTATGCGTTCCTTCCGGCCCTTGCCCATCACCTTCGCGTAACCGGTCTCGATGTTCAGATCGCCAAGGCTCAGAGTGGCGAGTTCTTGCAAGCGGACGCCGGTGTCCAGGAAGAACAGATGCAGCACGTAATCCCGAAAGGCGTTGCGATCTCCGTTGCCGCGCACACCGTCCAGCAGCCGAAGCACTTCTGCTTCCGTGAGCGCGTCCGGCAAGTTCTCTTCGTAGCGCGGGCGCTTGACCTTGCGGATCGGCGAGCGCAGAATTAACTCCTCGGCCTCGCACCAGTTGAGGAAGGCTTTAAGATTGCGGAAGTGAATGTCCACGGTGCTGCCGGCCAGCGGTCCACCGCGCACGCCCTGAGGGGCTTCAACCGTCGCGCCTTCATCTTTGCCTTGCAACCAGATCAGAAAGGCGCGCACCTGGTCAGGCGTGATCGCGCTGATGGCTGGATCGCCGATGCGACGGAGGAAGTAATCCCGCGTGATCCGGTGCAGCTTGAGATAAGCACCTACTACATTGCTCGCCGACTGCGACACCAGGTAAGCGGCGTAGACCTGGCTAAACAAACTATTCGATTGTTCAAATGTCATGTCATAGGCTCCTGCCCTCCTTGCAAAATAAAAAGGCCGTCCCGATTGACAGGACGGCCCACGCAAAGTACGATAATGCTACTATGCCTGACCGCCGCAACCGGTTTGGCTAACAACACTCCGCTGCCTGCCCGGGCGCGGAGTGTTTTCGTATTGGCCCGATTACGATAGCATAATTTTTCAGCAGAGTCTATCCGCCGGCATCATCGTCGCAGGTAGCGATGGGATCCGGAATCGTCACTCCTGGCGATAGCGGCCGCTGCTCAGTTACCCTGCTCGCTGCGACTTTGCCGATCAAGTAACAGCTCCGTCATTTATATTTTTATCTACTCTTTCTTTATCCATCGCCGGTCAAGACCGGCGATTTTTTGCGCGTCACGAATCTAGGCGGGTGGACAATAAATATATAAACTGTCGCCTGTTTGACACTTCGACAGTTCGACACTTTATATTGCTTTATTGTCTAATGTCAGGCTGTTTGACACTTCGACAGCTCGACACTTGACACCTTAGGTGTCGAGCTGTCGAAGTGTCAAGTGCGTCAAACAGGCGACACTTCACATTTATTGAGTATTATGAAAACAAAAAGGACAACATGTGATTATGTTGGCCTTTTTGAATGGTTGTCACGAATCTCTATTTGTTTGCTTCGCTATCTTGCTGTGCCATCATGTATTTGACCTGTGCGAACAAGCGCAACTCCCGCCGATCCCGCGCGTTGAGAAAGCGCCACAACTTGACGAGGGTTAGTAGGTCAGCATCCGGGAAGGGTAGGTCTTGGGGTTGTGGTACGGCCGCGCCGGCTTCGGGTGCGGAGGTTGCCTCCTGTCCATCAGCTTCTTGTTCAACTTCTTCCTGTTCATCTTCATCAAGTTCTTCGTAATCTTCTTGCTCCTCGTACTGCGTCTCATACAGCAACTGAGGCTCAGGCCTTACGACGATTGGCTTGGGTTGTGCGCGCTCTTGGGATTCTTTCCATTGGCTGGGTTTCGGTTTGTTGGGGTCGAACATCTCGTCAATCTTGCGAAAGACGTAGGCGGTATCCGGGTCTAAGGGTGGGCGCTTCCACTTGCTCATATCGGTGTCTTTCCCCTTGGTCTTTTGTTATAGAATGCCGCGCCGGATTACGGTACCTTTGGCATCCGGAGGCAGATGCCATGAAAAACTTTATTATTAAATTGCTCTCGCGCCCAATCCCCCCTCAAATCTTTTTTGAGTTTTATCACGAACTCTTTAGCCCGTTGATGGGGGTGCTCAGCTCTATCTTGATATTTTATTTTGGGATGAAATCGGTTCCACTAGAAGTTCGGTTGGAGATCGCATCCATCGGGGCGGGAGCTTGTCTTGCGACGCTAATCATTTGTATGATTGCGGGAGACGTGATTAAGCTTTTCTTGTTCAATTCAACCGATGAAGAAGAGACACAAGACCAAGTGTCACCAGCAGAGCTACCCCTGCCAAAACATACTGATGCTGCGTTACCAACCACCACACCAGCGCCAGTAGCAGAAGACCAATCACGACTTCAATAATCGCTATCCACTTGCTGCCTTTTCTTCGCCGCGGCATTCCCCTACTCCCCTCGCCTCATTGTCCGATGATGATCGGCGTCAGCATCACGCCATCGCCGATGAACCACCACCGGCGCGCCGGCCGTTCGTTATCTGCATTTGATTTTTCTAACTTATCGCGCGGGTAAAGCACACTCAATACAACGCCACGGGCTATAAGCAGTTCAGCGCTGCTCCGTCCGTGCAGCAGCGCTGCTATCTCGCTGAGTAGTTGATCCACCTACCCCGCTACTTTCCCTTTTCCTTCACCCGATCTAGGTTTTCAAAAAGAGCTTTTAGCGCTGCCAGTGCAGCGCGCTTTTCGTTTTCAGTCTTTCCGCTAAGCATTGCCAATATGTCTAAGGCCAGGGGGTCAAGCTGCTGTGTAGGGTCTTCAGGGTCTTTGCTCAAAAAGCCAGCATGGTAAAGAACAATAGATTCCTTGAGATCAAGGGCTTTTGCTAGTTGCTTGCAGATTGCTTTTCCGGGTTTTCTGTTTTCGTTGAGAAGGTTTGATATTGTTGCCGGGTAGGTCCCGGCCTTGTGTGCCAGTTCGCTAACGCTCCACCCACGCCTTTGCATTTCCTGCCGTAGCCAAGTGGCAAATCCCGTTGTCACTCGAAACATAATAACAATCCGCCATATTTCTGTGGCAATCTGATTTTGCCTATTGACACCAAGTAGCAATTAGTATATCTTTCAACAGAAAGCATTTTGTGTCCTTAGACACGGAGACGATATGTCCGAAAAGATCAGCGTCAGCCTGGAACAAAAGCACAGGCAAATCATCAGCCGATACGGGAAGAAGATCGGCGTCACCAAGCGTTCTACCACCCTGCAAGCCCTTCTTGTGAAATTCGATCAGTACGAGAAGGCTTACGGAAATGGCGACGGCCACCCCCCTGCGTCGGTTGACGATGCAAAGCCTGAACCAACCGAACGCATCCCCGCCTAATCCCACGAGGACATTATGCACATCCCATCTCCCCATACCATCACGGAAGAGTTCAAAAGGTGGACAAAAGAGAACGAACTCACCGTCAAGGTCGTCGAGCTTGCCGGTGCCTTCTTCGTCGAAGCCCTTTTGTCAGTCGCTCTGCTGTCGCTTGGCGTCGGCATCGCCTTTGATCTTTTGGGCCAAAGCCCCATCACGGCCATCGCTCAGTTTCCTGGGCTATGGATGTACTTGCTCGTTTTTGGCGCGGTGTTTTCTCTGGTGAGGGTGATCCCAGCCGCAGTGGATGAGTGGCCAAAACCGGAGATTGACGGGCGTGACCCATTGCAAATTGAACCGGAGATCATCCGTAGCATGTGGCATGGCTCCCTTATTGCGTGTTGCGTTCTTGGTGATGCCGGAGACAAGCGCTCTGAAATGCGGCGCTTGGCTCTGGTCTATGCTTTCCAACGTCGCCATTGTTGGTGTACTCCAGCCTGGGTGCGTGTGTTGCCGCTCCCCTTGGTTTACTGGCTATACGGTTGTTGATGACTACTGCCCACCGATCTGCTTGGGAGAAGGGTGCCCCCCCTCACCCAACTCCTAAGCAGATCAGTGGGCAGTAGTTACAAGTAGAAAGGTTTCAAACATGGACGGTATGCGCATTTGGATTAGGGATCACAAGTTGGCAGCTTGGTTCATCCGGCTGGTCTTCAACTTGGTCACTGGGTTTCTCTGGTCACTGGGTTTGCTTTTGATCGGCGTGGCAACAGCTTGGAGTGCCTGGAGAAAATCGCCGATGGTTATCAACGGTGGAATGATTTTGTTCTTGCTCTTCGTGGCTGCCTTTCTCGCCGCGATCACGGTGGTGGTGCCGGCTGTTGTGGACCTTTGGAAAGGCAATAACATACTTGACGCACCCAATGGAGTTTTGAAATGAAAATCACAGTCCTAATTCAGCAGGTAGTCGAAATTGCCGACGACGACATTCCAGACTTGTGCGCGGCGGTTAACCGCCGCTTCAGCACTCCCGGCCAAGATGTCTTCCCGGAAGACCTAATTACGCAGGCCATGATGGATAGCCTGATTGACGAGTTGCCAACGGGGTGGCGAGTTGATTCAAGCGAGGCCGATGAAATGATAAAGGCCGATGGAAGCGGCGACTAGGTGCGTCATGTATATCAATGCCTTTGGAAACTCCGGCAAGAAGGAGAACGGTAGTTTTACAACTTGGCAATTGCACTGACCGGGCGCGTATCCCGTAACCAAGTGGCGGGACGCCAATCCACGAGGCCCTAACGTAATAGGTCGGTGTAAAAGCAATCCCCGCTGGCCGGTCCGGCGGGGTTGATCCAGCGCTGAAGCTGTCACGGCGAATCCAGAGACAGTTGGCCGGTAATGCCAAACACGAAAATTGCACGGTGGCGGCGCACACCATATCACGCCAAGCATTGCGGGATAGGGGAGTGGTACCCCGGCGGTCTCATAATCCGCAGGTCGTGAGTTCGAATCTCACTCCCGCAACTATTGCGAAGTACGCGCATGGCGCAACACCCGGACGCTGGCTACCGGGGACTGACAGTCAGCCCACTGCACGCATGGTGTGCGTGCAGACCTGACAGGCCTTTGAGAAAAGGACCTGTCAGGTCTTTCCAAAAAACCTGTTGCGGAGGTTTCTATGCGCGAGAAGTTCATAGAGAAAAACTTCAGCCCGGCCAGCGCGGGCAAGCCGCTCTTTGTGCAGCATTACATCGGGTATAGCGAAGACCTGTTTATTCGGCTCAAGTTTCATGCAGCCGGCCAGGGCGCGCGGATCATGGAAGTCCTCGCCGAGCGCGGCATTCGTTGGGCGCTGGTGCGGACGTGGGATGGTGGTCGCAAGCTGGAGCGCCAACTAAAGAATCGCCATGAAGCGCCCCGGCTTTGTCCGATCTGCAAAAAGGCCAAAGAAGAACACCGGGGGCATATCTAATGCCTGTTGTCGGCTCTGCATCGCTGCATCAATCAACGTGCTCGACCCTGTTTATCTTGGTTGATCTTTTGTCGGACTTTTATTCCATCAACCTGCCCATGGAGCCGTACGATCCGTCCGGCGTCAAAGGGACGAAGTGCATGGTGAAAGTTGCTCAGGTTTCAGGTTCAGGGGTAACCACCATTGTCTTTCAGCACTGGCCTGCGCCGGTTTATTTTATCGCTGAACTGTTAGAGAGAAGGCCTTTCTAGTTGTGGGAGGCCGTGGTGACGATAGGCGAACTTCTGATTGGTCTTTTGGGTTTGATCTTTATTACCGATCATATCGTTATCGTCTGCGATGTTTTTAAAATCATCAAGGGCGACGACTGATGCCTGTCTGTGCTTGCGGCTGTGGCCGTCAAACACCATCCAGCAAAACCCGGCCGGCGCGCTACTACTCCAGGGCGTGCAAGGCGCTGGACTATCGGCGACGGAAACAATTGCTGCAATCTACCGGCGTCGCGTCGCTGATCGCCGACGCTGAAAGAGTGGTGAAGGCTTGGGATGCTTTTGCCCTGGGGGATACGCTTCTTACTCGAGCGATGGAGACGGAGATGTTCGAATCAATGCAGGCGCTCTCCCTCCATCCTTTGCTGGCAGGTTCACAGGCTGGTGAGCCTGATGGGAATTCCTCCTTGCACCCCCTGGCCGGTATTCGTATTGGCAACGACGCCGGCCAGGGCGGGGAGGAAGAAGACGGACGACCGATGATGGAGGACGAATGACTGGGACTAGCATTGAAGAACGGGCGCAAGACTCTTGCTTTCAATTACTGGGTTGGGTCCTTGTTGTGCCGGTAGGCATTGTTCTTTATTTTGTTTTCGCACATTCGGCAGACGGAATTTTGGGCTCTATGTACAACCGCCTGCCCGAATGCCATGCGGAGAGAGTTGAGTTTCCAGTGGATAAGGTTTGGACCGAAACCCACGGCGGGTTGTTTTATACCACCACGGATTATTTCGCATCCGTCAATGGCAAAACCTATGTGCTTACACAAGCCGAGTATGGACGCTGGAGCGCCGGGGATCGGGTGGGTGGAGTCTTCACGCATTGTTGGGGGTTAGTCACCGGCAATACGGATTTCTTTACGCCGGAATGGTGATGGCGATGAGTGACGAACGACGAAGGACGGAAGACGGATGAAACGCACCGGGCGCGATAGGCGCTGCTTGGTTCTTTCTGCCAGCCGCGATCACTGTATCAATTCTTTTGCGTCTCGCAGGCTAGCCATGCAACACTGCGACCATCTTTATCGCCGGAATTCCAAGCGTGCTTTCTTCCGCATTGCGGATCGGTGGGCCATGCGCGGTGCTTTTAATCTCTGGCTGTACTGCGCAGTGGATCGCCACCTCACCCCGCTCTCTCGGCGCTTGGTGACGGGACGCTGGAGTTGACAATGACTAATCAGCAACCTGCGCTTATCCGTCAACTTAACACCTGGATGACCTTCATCGGACAGAGATACACCGATGAAAAATTCATTCGCGAAGCGCAGCGGGATGGCGTTTCGCGGCGGGTGCCGGCCAAGCTGGCGCGGGCGATGAACTTTGGTGAGCGCGTCATTTGTTTGCGGTGGGGTGGGTCGGGGAAAGTCTCGGCCTTCGCCGAGTTCACCATCACCAGCCTAAGCCTGGATCACTCGCTCTCGCAAAAACTAGGGGAGAAACTCAAAGAACAGGGCCGCGCTAATTACAGCGACGGGGGGGGTGCCGTGCAACGTGAATGTGGCGCGTATTTCGTCGTCGGGTCTTGGCGCGTCGCGGAGGATGTGACGCTTCGGGAAATCATTGATCTGGCGCAAGAGATAGCTGATAGCTGGACTAACGGCCACGGGGAAAAGATCACCTACCTAATCGGTGGCGCTCTCACGCAAGTCTATTCAGTCCCGGTGTTGCTTGATCCTGCGCCAAAGTTCACGCGCGGGTTCACCAAGTGCCCGGCTGACGCCAGCTTTGAATTTGTGGGGCAGGCGGTTGTCCCAGACAAGCAACTCGTTTGCTTGAAGGATTATCAGGCGGCCTAATGACCGATCAGCCGGCGACAGTAGATTACGGCGCGTGGGCTGCCCTCCGTTTGCGGGAAGGGGTGGAGATCGCCAGCCTGGATACCGAGCGGATCAAAGCGCCGTGGGTTGAATTCCTGGGCGTCTGTCGAGCGCTCAATGGCGGGGATCGTCGCGCGGCCTACGAGCAATGGACACGCCATCACCCGGATGGCAAGCGCATCATCTCTCAAGTGTTCGCCGTCCCCGCGCACCTGGTCGAGTATCCCGAACCGCCACTCGCGCCCGTCACCGAGGCCGTGGTCTATGTGGATTTGCCGGAGTTGCCCCGCGAGGCGCGGATCACGCAGGCCATGGAGCGCGCGGCCTCGGACACCGGCCGGTTCCTCGCCGAGTATTCCGCGCACGTGACGCAAGTCGCCAACACCATCCCCACGGAATTTTCCGAAGCGGCGGCGCTCTCGCTCGCGAGCATCGCCGTCGCGCGGCGGCTGCACTTCCCCACGTACTTCGAGCCGGAGATTTTCCCGAACTTGTGGGTACTGTGGGTGGCCGAGAGCACGGTCTTTCACAAGACGACCGGCCTGAACATCGCGCGCCGGTTGATCCGTTCGGTCATGCCCCATTTGTTGCTGCCGGAAGAAACATCCGGCGACCGGCTCATTCAGGAGATGGCGGGCATGGACCCCGCCAATTATGCGCAACTTCCGCTCCGGGATCAACAGCGGTGGCAGGAAGCCAAGTTGTACGCCGGTCAGCGCGGGATTGCGGTGGACGAGGCATCCGCGCTCTTCAGTGGTTTTCGCAAGGACTACAACATCGGTAAGGTTGAAACCTTTCTCAAGGCCTATGACTGCGATCCTGAAAAAGTTTTCAGCACTATCCGGCACGGCAACATTTACTTTCGCCATCTCTATATGTCCCTGCTCGGCGCGACGACCCCGGCAGCGATCCAGCAAGCCGCCAACTTGAACATGTGGCAAATCGGTTTTTGGCCGCGCTTCGTGCTCTTGGTGCCTGAGCGCATGTTCCCGGAAAAGATACAGCACTCGGAAGAACTTATTCCCCGGCCGGCCACGCTGGATCGGGCGATAACCCGCCTGTTGGGTTTTCTCCCGGAGCCGGAAGAACCCAGCTTTGGAACGCCGCATGGCGAGCCGCCCAAGAGCATTGCGGCCACGCGCTCCACCGAAGTGTGGAAGCGCTGGACGCAATACAACGATGCGCTCTCGCACACGTTGCAAAACCCAGACCTGATGCCGGATAGCCGCTTGCGAGTGCTCTATGGTCGGCTGCCGGTGAAGTTGCTGAAGGTGATGACGCTCCTCGCCGCGCTGGATTGGGACGGGCAGGGCGGGCCGCGCGTGGAGATGTGTCACTTTGCCCGCGCGCACCAAATTTGCGAGGACTGGCGCGCGAGCGCGCACCGCTTCGTAGAAGTGATGGACCGCCCGTTGGCCGGCGAAGACCGTGAGCGCCGGCTGCTCAACACCATCCGCACTCTGACCGACGACGCCAGCCACGCCGCAACCACGCGCGAGATTCAGCGCTCCACCGGCTGGCCGCGTGACCAGGTGGATGCATTGCTCGATCAGATGCAGAAGGATGGAATGATCGAGTCGACGGAGAACGAGAGCAAGCGCACGCGAATATGGAAGGTGGTGGAACGTGCCTCGGCTGCCTAGCTATATCTTCCAAGAGTTAATGGACCGCTGCAATGGCTACGATCTGGCTGTGCTGATCCAGGCTGATCTGGGCGCGCCCAAGATCGCGAAGGGCAAAGACCTGTACTGGCTCTGCCCGGATCATAGCGATCACTCACCTAGTTTGCATCTCAATCGGCGCAAGAACGCGGCTTACTGCAACGTGTGCGGTAAGCGCTGGTCGCCGCTCAAGTGGGTGATGGCGCGCCAAAAACTAAAGCTGATGGAAGCGGTTGAGTACATCACCGGCCAACCTGTTGCCAGGGCTGAAGTCGTGGCCCCGGCCCAGGTGGACAAGCCCTACGCTCCGCCGTCCGCGGATTGGCAATCGAGAGCGGAGAACGTCATCAACTATTGTGTCGCCAATCTGTGGGTGGACACGCCGGAGGCCGAGCGCGTCCGGGCTTATCTCCACCGGCGCGGGCTGAAGGACGCGACCTTGCGCCAATGGGAAGTGGGCTACAACCCGCGCGGTCAAGACCTGCATGGCGCTTGGGTCTGGCCGGGCATCATCCTCCCGGCGCGAATGCAAGGCGTGGTGTGGGGGATCAAGATTCGCTTGCTGCCGGATCACCCATTTAGCTGCTTGGCCTGCAAGGCGTGCCTGACTGCGCCCGGCTGCTGCCCCAAGTGCGGCAAGAAAAACAAATACCGCCAGGTGGCCGGCAGTGAACCGGCGCTCTATGGCGCAGACCTATGCGTTGGCCGTCGCGTGTGCTTCGGTCTGGAGGGCGAGTTCGACGCCATGCTCGCGTGGCAAGAATGCGCGGACCTAGGCGGCGTCTTTACCAGCACCAACGGCGCGAGCAAGGATTGGCGCGCAGAGTGGAGCCTGCACCTAATGGACGCGGAAGTAGTCATCACGCTCTTTGACAATGACGATGCCGGGGCAATGGGCAAGGCCAAGCTCATTGGATTGGGTGAGCGCATTGTGCCGGCCAACGTCCCGCATGGGAAGGATGTAACGGACTATTACATCCACGGTGGGCCGCTTTATTCCTGGCTGGCTCAGGCGCGCCAAAATGTGCTCGCGCATCGGTTTCTTGGGTCGGAGGATCAGATCGCCTATCTCCAATCTCGGCTCGCATTGCCGTTGCCCGTGCAACTCCTGGAAGATTACCGTTCAGACATTGCCGATCTTGGCAAGGACTGCCGTCGCCCATCGTCTGAAATGGCGTTGCAGGCCCTCTCCGTCGAAAGCAGCGATGAGCGATCGCTATCGCCGGCGCTGGTGCAGGAAGAATTGATCTAAATGAAAACTGTACTGACGCCATCACAAGAAGAATTGTTCCGAGCGATCCATCAGCGCTGTCAGGTTGATGGCACGGCGCATTGCCTGTTTCAGATTGGAGTTGTCACGGCGGGGCAGAGTTACGTGGTGGCTTACCGAAATCTAAAAGCGATGGCCGGGCTAGGCGTCGTTCAGGTGAGCAAACAGCGCAACGGGCGCGGTCAGCCGTTGGTGATCCGTCCGTTGATTGAACTCAAACAGGCACAAATAAGGGAGAAGTGAATAGTGGCCAAGCGTAAGGTTGTTATCGTGGATTTGTTCGCCGGTGGGGGAGGTGCATCCAACGGTGTGAAGAGTGCCATGGAGATGCGCAATATAGTCGCGCGCCAATTCGTGGCGATCAACCACTGGGAAGACGCCATCGCCACCCATGAGGCGAATCACCCAGAAGCCGAACACCATCACTGTGCCGTCGAAGAAGTTGATCCGCGCCGTGCCGTTCGCGGGAAGGTCGTTGATCTACTGGTCGCTGGCCCATCCTGTACGCATTTCTCGGTGGCCCAGGGCGGGCGGCCGCGCGATGAGCAAAGCCGCTCATCGCCTTGGAGCATTCTCAACTGGCTCAAGGACTTATACGTCCGCGCCGTCATCATCGAAAACGTTCCTGAATTTCAAAAGTGGGGGCCGCTGGGTGTAGACGGTAAACCACTCAAGTCTAAAGCCGGTGAAACCTTCCGGGCCTTTCTCAAAGCGATTGAAGCGATGAATTACGTCGTGGATTGGGGGGTGCTCAATGCCGCCGACTATGGCGACGCCACCAGCCGTCGCCGTTTATTCATCCTGGCGCGCCGACTTGGCACCGGCCCCATCTGCTGGCCCGAAAAAAATCACACCCGGCCTGCGCCGAACACCAGCCAAATGTCCTTCATGTCGACCCTTCCCGCTTGGCGCTCGGCGCGCGAAATTATTGATTGGGAAATCCCGCTTGGCCCGGAGACCAGCATCTTCAACCGGGCGCGCCCACTCGCGCCGAACACCATAAATCGCTGCATCGTTGGTTTATACAAATTTGGCCTAAGGGATTTTGTGTTGAGCATCCGAGGCGGTATGGATCACTATACCCGCGCCGCTTCTCTTGAAGCCCCGTTGCAAGCCATCACATCTCAAAACCCGATGGCCCTCGTTCGTCCATACATCGTCAAACTTTATGGGACAAACACCGCCGTTGGCGTTGACCAACCCCTCCCGGCAGTGACCGCCAATGGCGGTCACTTGGGCATGGCGCAGCCCTTTATCATCGGCTTTCACAGCGGTGAAGACAATGCTCGGCGCGTCCATGATCTGGATCGTCCTTTGCCCACCCAAGATACCAGCAACCGCTTTGGTCTGGTTCACCCCTTCATCGTCACCGTCGAGCACGGCGGAAGTAATGCGAGTCGTTCTCGCTCCTTGGATGATCCGCTTCCAACGGTGATCGGTAATTCTTCCATCGGTTTGGTTCGGCCCTATATCGTCAAGTTCTATAGTCAGGGCGGTGTGAGCCAATCCATTGACTCCCCGCTCGGCACAGTCACCACAAAGGAGCGTTTCGCCTTGTGCGTCCCACTCATGGACACCCGGCTAGTGATTGACATTCGTCTGCGGATGCTCCATTGGCGTGAACTCGCGGCGGCTATGTCGTTCCCGAAAACATACGTTTGGCTCAACGCTAAACACAAACCGGCTAGCCGCAAAGTTATCACAAAACTCATTGGCAATGCCTGGCCGAATAAGACCGGGCAATGGTTGTGCTACGCGCAGCTTCAATAGATCAATGTCCAAGATTCATGCTTTTCTCATCGCCTTCTCTCTCCTTGCTGCCGGGCTGCTCGGTTTCGGTGTGGCGAGCCAGATCAATCCGCAAGCGCCGGCGATCGTTGCGGCGCGCGCGGCGCAGGAGCAGGCCAAAGCTGATCTCCTTCAGGCGAAAGCGGACACGGAGAAGATAGCCGCCGAGCGCGCGCGGGCTTTTTATCAGGCCATCGTGGATGCGTTGCCGGAGATCACTGCCGGCATCCGGTGGGCCGCGCTCGGAACCGGGATCGCGATTGGTTTCCTGTCGTGCGGGTTAGCGTACGCGGTCGTTACGTGGGCGCTGAATCGGGCGCGCGCCGTTTATCCTAACTCGTCCGGGCAATGGCCCATGCTGACCCGGCGCGTCCAGGAAAAAGGAAAACCGGGAAAGTGGATCATCACTGATCCGTCGCGGTTATTGGGGCCGGTGGCTGTCGTCGGTGATGACGGCGTTGTGGATTACCCGCTGCCGGCCAGCGAGGCCAGCGCGCTGCAATTGGCAACGCAATCACAGGCATCGGGTGTAATGGTTGGCGTGTCTAGGCGCGCGGCCGGTACGGATGTTGCTGAGCGTGTCAGGCAGGCGGCCAAGATGATTCCCGCGCCGACGTTCGAGAATGCGGGTAATGGCGCACCGCATTTTGTGTACGTCACTGACGCGCGCCGCGCGCGTGCGCAACGCACGCTCCAAGACCTGGAAGAGTTTATCCAGTTCGGCTGGACTACGCGCGGACTGGCGCGTAGCGCGTGGGTGGGGCAGGGACTGAAGTTCCGCAGCGGGAATGATGTGACGCGCAAGTATTATGACTCGCTTTGCGAACGACTTGAAAAAGCCCGTGTAGCTGAGAACACCGGCGACGGATGGCAACCGGTCGTCGAATTATCCGAAGCGCTCCAGGCTTTTGGCCTGGAGACCAAGACACAGGAGGAAGTAAGCGAATGACTACCATCATTGGACTAGACCCTGGCGCACATGCGATGAAGGCGCGGATTAGCAACAAGGGTATCTTGCTGCCATCCACTGTATCCGTGGATAACGGGCGGCATATCTCGGACGAATCCGGCCAAATCTCAAAGCAGCGCCCAATGCAAATTGAGACGAAGGCGGGCAATTTCTTTGTGGGGCAGGGAGCACATTCGTACGGCTCCCCCGTCGAGAACTTAGATTTTGATCGCCTCAGCGGGACACCAGAGATGCGTGCCCTGGTTTATGGCACGCTCTCTAGGCTTTATCCGCCCGACGCCGATGCCTTTACTGAACCCATCAAGCTAATCGTTGGTCTACCGCTCAAATTTGTCACAGGTGAAGCTGGAGACAAAAACAAGGCGGGGGTCAAAGCGTTTCTGCGAGGCAAGCACGAATGGCGGGCCAATGGCAAGCCCTACAACGTCATGCTAGAGCCGCTGATTACTAACCAGCCGCTTGGCGCGCTCACCGAGTTCTTGCTCAACGACGAAGGCCATGATCGGCAACCGGGAGTGAAATCCACCGACGAGTTTGGTGTTATCACCATCGGGCGCAGCACGACCGAAATGCTGGTTTTCAAAAACCAGCAAATCCAGGAAGGCTTGACGTTTGGCGAACAGATTGGAACGGGGGATTTATTGGCACTCTTAGACCCTGAGCGCCTGTACACCATCGCGGAGATGGATGAGCGCTTGCGGGATGGGGCCGTAAAGCTGGACGGCCACTTGGACACCTTCGCGTCTGGAATTATGGGGCACATCAATCGACACTGGAAATCTTCCTGGCGTCGTTTTGAGCGTGTGATCCTGAGCAGCGGCGGGTATCTCTTGCTCAAGGAGAAACTCCTGCTGAAGTTTGGATCAAAGGCCTATGCGTCCAGCGATCCGGTGATGGGTACGGCCATTGGTCTCTACCGGATGGGCGTCGAGCGCTTTCGTTCGGAACTTGAAGCGACGGTGACGAGGTAAGCATTGTGCCTGCACCAAAAGGCAAGCCGTCCAATAATCCTAATGGCCGTCCGCCCAACGGGTATGTTTATCGGACGTTCACAATGCCCTTTGACCCCAAGCGTGCTGAAGAAGCTGAGATTTTGGCTGAACTGGACAGGACACCGAAGGGGATCAAGGGCAGGACGTGCGTCGAGAAAATGATTAAAGGACACCAGTCGGCACCCGCCCCGGAGACGGATACCACCAGCTTCAAAATGGGTCAGATGCTTGAATGATTGTTGGAACATCTAACCCGATTAGTTCTCTCAATACCGGGATACCGGGTTGGGATGGGATGGGTAGGCCGCGTGAGCGTGTAAAAATTAGATCGCCGTCGCCGTTCGCGGTAGGGAAGGGCGCCACCCTGGGGATGCTTGTCTCGCCCGAGACAAATTCTATCTTCGGAGTGTTCACAGAAAGGAGTGGTAATGGCTGTCGTTGATTTGATTAGGTTTGTGATTTTTATCTGTTTCCTTGCTACTTTCCTAATCGTCGTATTGGGTCTGTATTTTCGCAGATAAGGAGAAGTGACGGCATGCTTGGCAAACTCGTGATGTTCCTTGTGTGCGTTGTTCACCCGCTGCTGTGGGGAATCGTTGCTTGGTGGTTACGGGGAAGATTTGATCGCCGGAGGTACGAATGACACCCAGATATTTCTACTGGCTTGCCATGCAGGCCGAGCGCGATGCGGCCTTGTCGCGCCTGGCGCTGATCGCGCTCGGATTGGTGATTGCTTGGGAGTTTTTGTATCTCGCGCCACCAGCCTTGTCGAAATTCCTACGACCGATTTACTTGTTCGGCGGGGCGATCTTGTATCTATCCGGCATCGGCATCGTCTACGTGAACCGGGGTGGCCTATGAACACAGACCATCGAACGGAAGCGATCTTGACCGCGCGCCGGCTACTGGAGCGCCAACCGATCTACCTGGATTGCGAAGTTAGTGTCGGCGTTGGTCGGTTCGATGAAGTCAGCGAGATTGCCGTCATCAACAGTGACGGGGAAGAACTGGTCAATACGTTCGTTCTTTCGGGTCGAGGCGTGCCTTCAGCCGAACAGGTCAATGCGCCGCGCTTTGACCAGATATGGCAGGCCCAGCTAAGAGAGATGCTCTCGGGCAAGGGCTTGAACCCCATCCAGCCCATTTGCATTTATGGCGCTGATTTTCGTGTGAATGCGATCAGGCAATCGCTGATGCTTTATGGCGTGAAGCCGAACGGAATCAAGCCGCCGTTTTGCCTTCAGGAGTTTTATGCGCTATTCAATGGCGAATGGGATGGCGACCACTTCTTTCCTGGCTACCAAGGACTTCTCGTTGCGGCGCGTTGCTGCGGACTGAATTGCGACGAACCTTGCCGCGCCCTGGCCGATGCCCGCTTGGCGCGCGAGATTTTGCATTACATCGCTCACCAGGATGTCAAGCTATGAGCGCGATCAATGCCACCGGCCACCAGCAGGATATAAGCAATAACAAGTTGCTCTCTGTTTTGATATTTCTTTCCGCGCTTTATTTGGCAGGACTGAGTTCTGCTCCGCTCTGGTATGACGAGGCCGGCACTGCCTGGATGGCAGAGCTACCAATTGGCCGACTGATTACCGCAACGTCCGGCGATACTCACCCTCCGTTGTACTTGTTGCTGGTGGCCGGAGTGCAGCGCGCGGCAGGCAGTCAGCCGTGGGCTTTGCGACTTCCGTCAGTCGTCTTTGCGCTGGTCTGCTTTTACTTGGTCTTTAAATTGTCCAATGAGTTAAAGCTATCAAACACCGCGCAGGCCTTGGCGCTCATCCTGGTTATGCTCTCGCCGTTTCAACTCCACTACGCCCAGGAAGCGCGTATGTATTCACTCTTTCAGGTTGAAATCTTGGCGGCGTTGCTATTTGCCTTGCGGCGTCAATGGCTGTGGCTGAGCCTGGCGCTCGTGGCGGCGCTCTACACACATAATTACGCCTTGATCTATCTTCCGGTCTTGGCGTGCGTTTCGTTAGCCATTGAGCTAAGACGAGAGTTACCGGGCTTCCTGGAGGAATGGAGATTGGATCACGCCAGCTCGCATGATTATGGGCTTTCATATTTTGTCTGGATAACTAACCCGATCATCGCATTCATCTGTTTAGTAGGCGAATTAGCAAGCGGTGTGTTATCGCACATCTTGAAGAGATGTGAGTTGGATCATATTTGCCTGGCTTATGGACTGCCGCTCGTCGCCTGGCTTCCTTGGGTGGCCGTCCTGTCTCAACAAATGGCATCGGTCAGTGGAGGCTACTGGATTCAACCGGTGACATTTGGCAGCGTGATTGATGTACTGCAAAACCTGATCTTCTTCGCCTTCACGTTGCCCGATTGGATGTTGCCAACGAGCGCGTTAGTCGCCTCCGGCCTGCTCGTGTGGCTCTTTATCAAAACACTTCAACACCGAGAGCGCCCGGCGCTTATCCTGTGGTGGGTGGCGCTTGCGCCGCTCGGTCTAACAATTATCGCATCGCTGGCCTGGAGGCCTCTCCTACTCTTTCGCGGCCTGGCCCCGAGTGTGCCGCTCCTGTTGATACTGGTCGCTTGGGAGTTGGACCGCCTAAGCCGGGCGCGTCGACTCTACGCGCTGACAATTATTCTGCCGCTTATGCTGGCATCTCTCGTTGGGCACTACTTGTGGAATCCATCGCACAAGGAGAATACACAGGCCTATGTAAGCGCTATCCGTACTCAGTGGCGCGAGGGCGATGTGATGATCCATGCGAACGAAGGAACGCTGATGGAGTTGCACAACCAATTGCCCGACCTGCCGCAATACATCTTGCCGCGCTGTTCACAAAACAACTTGGGAGGACTAAGCGCCGTCACACGTCAGGCGATGGGGATGGTCGAAGCTGAGCCGAAGAGATTGGCCTGGTCGCGGGCATGGTTCGTCTGGTCATGGCCACCAACGGTTACCCAGTGCGAAGTTGACCACGCGCGCGCTTTCCTTGAAAGTTATCATTACCGCCTGGCTTACGCAATTCGCAACGATGAGTATGTATCGGCCAATATTTGGCTGGTGGAAAGACGCTGATGGTTTGGGAGATCAATATGCCAATACTTATTCCATTCCTTCTACATTGCTTGCGGCGCGGTCACAAGTGGGGAGCTATCCAGACAATGGGCAGCGCCAGGCCCATTCAGATTTGCGATGTGTGTATCGCAAGTAGATGGCTGGTCAGTCTGGATTGGTGTCTGGTTGATGGGTCAAGCGGTTGTGTTGAAACCTGCTACTTGGATAAGGGCTGGGTGCCTATTTACAGCGTCTACCCCGAGACAGCAGAACCGTCAGCCGATGAGCGCGCCGCTGCTGCAAAAGATGGTGCGAGTATATTGGCTTATGGCGGGGATGGATATTGGTTTGCAATGACTCATCCGGTATTACCCTTGGCGCGAGCGGGGTGGTAACAACATGACAAGCCTTATAAAACTCCCCTGGCTTCACAAGTTGAATGCATTCCAGCGTCAAGTGCCGGCGCTGTCCTTGCCCGTGCTCTTTGCCGGTGTCGCCCTCCGCGCTGCCGGCTTGGGCAATTCAGCGATCTGGTATGACGAATCGTATTCGCTCTACCTGATGCGCCTGCCCCTCCTTCAAATGGTGCGGACGTCCGGTCTGGACTTCTCGCCGCCATTGTGGGAGATCATCGCTTATCCCTTCGTGCGGTTGCTCGGTCAAACAGAGATCGCGCTGCGCCTACCATCGCTGCTATCAAGCGTGGCCGGTCTGTGGCTGGCCTGGAAGCTGCTAGAGCGCTTCAATGTATCGCCGGTGCAGAAGTTTTGCGCCAGCGCTTTATGCGCGCTGTTGCCCTATCAATTCTGGATGTCGCAAGACGGCCGGGTGTACGCGCTTTACTCAACCCTATACCTGGCGGCGACATACTTCGCCACGAAGCGCCGCTGGCTTGGCTTATCTGCCTCCGGAGGGCTGTTGCTGTATGCGCACAACACCGGCCCGTTTTATTTGGCGACCGCGCTCGGCCTTGGCCTTTTGCTTTCCGGTCGCCGAGATTGGATGCGGCTACTCACCAGCGCCGGGGCCAGCGGACTGTCCTTTGCTCCCTGGCTGCCGGCCTACTTGCAGAGCGCGCACAAATATCACTGGTTGGGAAGCCTGTCCACCGGCATCCTCAACACCGGCCTGTTTCGGATTTTCTTCGCCGGGTCTTTGTCGGACAACCTATGGATTTTTCTTGGTCTGGTCACTGTCTCGGTCAGCATCATCATCGCCGCGATTGTTTCACTCACCCACATTCGCAAAAACAAATCCCTGGCACTGTTGGGCCTGATCGCCGTTGGGCCGCTCGTTCTGATGGTCGCCGGCGCGGCGGTCAAGAACGTCATCTTCTATCGTCCACTCAGCCCGCTGGCGCTGCCGCTTGGGTTGTGGCTGGGCAGTGCGCTGCCTCAAGTCAGTAACCGTTTTCTAAAATGGCTGCTGGGCTACAACTGGCTCTTGCTGGTCGTGATCGGATTACTCAGTTGGTCTACCGTTGCCAAGGGCGGGGAACTGCGTGACTTGGCCGGAAATATCCAAACCGGATGGAGCGATGGAGATGTGATCTATCACGCCACCGCTACCAGCCTCCTGCCGTTATCGGTTTACTTGCCCCACCATCCACACATCCTGCTTGACGAAGAACAACACAACGCGCTTTTGTCGCGCGATCTGCAAGACGCTTTCGGCGTTCGCCGGGCCGCACTGGAGAGCGTGCCGCACAAGCGGGCCTGGATCGTGTGGGCGCGGGACGCCTTTATGAGCGATGCCGCTCGGCGACGGATGGAGGCCTATACCCAAGGCGGAATCCTGGTGGGCGAAGTGCATTACTGGCAAGCCTCCACAATCCAATTATGGTTGGTGAATGATGAGCACAATCAAAACTAAACCACCCAAGGACGTGATTGACCGGCTGGCCGATTCCTGGTTAGTCGTTGAGCGACGGCTAACCCGTCACGCGCCTAATGCACCCGCCGCGCGCCAGCCATCTCCGCATCAGATGCAGCAGGATGGGATAGCTCAGGAGCGAGCCGAGCGCAAACGGCGAAAGCAGATGCAAGCCGAGCTCACCGACGAAGCTTGGTATTACATAGACCGGATCATCGCCGTCACCGAGCGCATGCCGGAGTTGTCTTATCGTTACCGAAAAACAGAGCGGGAGGCCTTCGATAGTCGCGTCAGTACGATCAAGTTCTCTCACGTAGTCATGCAACCGGAGGCCATTTACCTGCGCCTGGATACGGTCCACATGCCGCGCGGCGTCAGTTGCTCCAAGCTAGCCGATCCTGACTCCCTGCTCAATATGAGCCTGGCCTGCCAACACCGTGTGCTCTGCGAATACGACGAACAGCGCGCCGAGCGCGGCTTCTGGTACATCATCGAGCGCTCTGTTGGCGTGCGCGGCATCCCGGTGCATGTGCGATTGGACGAGATGTGGTCCATGCGCGGCCCGACGCATGACGGCCTGTCCATCCCCATCGGGATCGGCGAGAACAAACGCCCGGTATGGCGCTCGCTCAATCAAATGCTATCGCTCCTGATCGCTGGAACGCCGGGCAGCGGCAAAAGCAATATGCTCAATGTGGCGATCTGCACTTGGATCAGGTTCAATGCGCCTCATCGCGTCAAGCTGGCGCTAGTGGATATGAAAGGCGGTCTGGAATTTGGGCGCTACGCCGAAATCCCCCACTTGATGCGCTATCGCCCATTGCCACTCCATAAGGACGAGCCGCTTGAGCCGGAAGACGAAGGGGTTTCACCGGAACAAGAAACGCCGCTCATCCTGTCCGATGACGCCAGTGAGCTTGATGACGGAATGCAACCGGCGCTCGTCGAGCGCCGCGAAGACGTACTGCCGCTCTTCCGCGCGATCTACCGCGAGGGCCGCCGCCGCATTCGCCTGCTGCGCCAGGCCGGAGAGCGCGACATTGGCGCTTACAACTGGCGACACCGAAACAAAGCGTTACCCCATCTGGTCATCATCATGGATGAGATGGCCGAGCTGCGCCTGCTGGGACAAAAAGAATATGAAAACGTGATGAAGCTCACCAGCAGCATTGCTCAACTTTTTAGGGCCGTTGGCATTCATCTGGTCCCAGCCACGCAGACCCCGAACAAGCAAGTAATCAACCTGGCGCTAAAAAACGCGATCCCTGGCCGCATCGCCTTCTCCTGCCCAAGCGTCACCGCCTCGACGCTCATCATTGGCAATGGTCGAGCGGCCGGCCTAAGCCCAACCGGCCGCTGCGTCTTGGACTGGAATGGAAAGCAGATAGAAATTCAAACGCCGCTCATCTTGGATCGGATGGTCGAGCAAGTTATCCAAGGAGCCATCCGGGGCGAGTACGAAGAATACGAATTGCGCCGGCATGATGTGACCGACGAAGAACTGTTCAAGGTCGCGCTCGCAGAGTTTGCCGGTGCGCTGCCGGCTGACCAGCTTTATCGCTGGTTCAACAATCACCAACGCAAAATTCCGCGCCAGGAGGTGAGAGAGACCATTGCCCACCACTTAGGCAAAGAAGTAATGATCGGCTCAAATGTCTACCGGGTGCAGGCCGGGGCTGGAGGTCGCCCGCCGTCCCTGGTGGTTGTTGAAGATACAAACAGATTGGACAAGGAACCAAAAGGAGCCCAGCAATGAAAAAGCGCCAAGAAATAAAAATAACACTCACTAGCATCGGCAGTATTGCGTCCTTTGTCATTGGTCTGGGAATGTTATTGTTCGTGCAGATAATAAACGTGCAACCCGATCCCACATCTCTTTCCTTCATGTTCTTGGATATTGGAATATCTGTCATGTTCGTGCTGGGAATTTTCCTAGTCTTCTACGCACTATATTTAGCGCTGGAGTAATTGCGTGATCGCCACGCCATAAACGACGATACGGGCCCCCGAATGAGCTACCCTGGCGGCAAGAACGGCGCGGGCGATGCTGGCCAGCCACACCAGGAATGACGATGACGCCGGCAGCACATCTAAAAAGGCTTGTGCAGAAAGGATGCTAAATGAACAAAAACGGAACACAATCAAAAAAGTCGTCAGTTCTAATCATCATCGAAGCCATTGTTGTTCTTGGCCTGGCTTTTATATTACTTCACTCCCTATTTGTATTGACGATGTGTGTAGGCGGTCAATTGAGCGGCATTGCTATGGTGGCAGCTTACGGCCTTCCTGCCGATTTCATTTGGGATGATGCCATGTTTGCGGAATTTTGGCGGGCTATGTTTTTGCCCGACCTAACACTGTTCGCCATCATTATCCTTGGAATGACAACGCACGTAATACTGAGCAAATCGTAAGATGCCCTCTGTCTTCACCAATAAAAAAGGCGATGAGCACATGCTCATCGCCCAAACACGCGATGCTCAGGATCAGCGTTTGCCGCGCGGGCGAAGACTGCGGACGTAATCCCCGATCTCTTGAAAAACACTTTTGGGTCGCTCCGGCCGGGGCGGCAATCTGTCCCGTAAGAAATCCCCAAACACATCAAACACAGCCGAGGGCGCTTCAGGCAGGGGAGGCAAGCTTTGAGCGAACTCGCGCAGCCTGGCAAATACAGCGGGCTGATTTTCCGGGAACTCTGGTAGGCTTTGCATTAGCTCCTGGAAACGAATCAGAACACTGGTGGGATTATCCGTTGTGCCTTCTTGCACTGGCACATCCGGCAATGGCCCTTGTTGGGCGGTGGGCGAGGATGGCGGTGGGGTATTGCCCTGGAGGCTGTTGAACGATGCGAAGGAGCCAGCAATTCCCTGAACGATCCCCGGTCGCTTCTTGTTCTTGCCGCGCTTACCTGCAACCTGATCGGTGAGAAGGCTCAACGTCGCCCCGCTGGATTTCTTTCGCTTGCGTGGAATGGTAAACGTCTTTGCGTTGACGAAAGATGTTGCGCCGGATTTAGTCCTGCTGGTTTTTCCAAACACCGATAGGATAGACAGCCCGCGGCGAGACTTCTTGCGCCCGGAATAAGCAGATGACAGTAATCCCCCACCGCCGCGCCGGCCACGACCGCCAAAGCTACTAACGCTCCCCAGCAGACCACCAGATTTTTTACCCACGATGCAACACCCCCCACAACCACCAGGAGCAACTAGAGAGAATTCCGATTCCCAACATCCACCACAAGCACCCCGCGCCCTTCTTGCGGCGACGGATGCGAAATAGCTCTGGCTCGTTCAACGGGTCCGTTCCTGGCTCGGCCATAATGAACTGAGGGCCAAGACCGAATAGCATTTGGATGCGATGGCGAATATTTATAGTGCCTACCCTAAAAATGGAATTGCATTCTTGATCCACATCCAGGCCGCGATGACTGCGCGCGCGGCTTCCATCACCAGGATGGTCGTCCAGACGGTGATCGGGATCGCCAAGCTAATGAATTGATTGACGATCAGGAACAGCAGAACCGGCGTCGTCGCCATCAGGTCAATGACCATCGCATCCAGACCAATGTCCGTATGGTGTGGCAGGGCATTGAGGATGCTATCAACGACCACCTCCAGTCCGGAGATAATATAACCAAAGAAGTTGTTGTCAATCATGCGTTGCTCGCCTTGCTAATCCACTTGCTGACCAGATAGGCAATGAACAGGAACAGTGCTGCGCCATTGATGTACCACTGGAAGTATGGCAGAAATTGCCAATATTCCAGGAAGGCAAACATGAAGCAAACTCCCTTGAGAAACGCCCCGCCCGCACCAGGGAAATCAATGTTGCAGTTCAAGTCGGCGTAGTTCACGCCCCCGCCGAAGGTCAGTTCACTTTCACCATCATAAATACTATCCGGGTCGGTGAAGTTCCCCGTGTCAATGCCCGTGTAGTCTTGCGGGCTATCCTGCCAGTCCTGGGAATTGAGTTGGTCAATGAACACTTGCGAGGCACCGCTAAACTCATTGAACGACCCAAACGGCTCGCGGTCATCGTACTTGTGCATCATCTCCTGGAGTTCCAACGTGTTGCCGGGCGACCAGGAAAACCAACTCAACGCATAGCACGTTCCGTATTCTCCCCACCAAGCCAGGTTATAGGCGTTGTCCGGTCGGTCACAGGGAGCATCCCAGGCCGGCAGTGGCTCCTCGGGTGGCATTGGAACCTGAGTGGGCGTGGGTGTAATCTGTGCCTGGCTGGTTGCGGTCAGAAAATTTTCCGGCGTGTTGGA
>Ga0075421_100001778_pt1 | contig 25378 bp, 23 predicted proteins | sample SoiMetdeltSBSDD5_FD_75292 | JGI IMG/M metagenome (GOLD analysis project Ga0075421, IMG submission 75292) | Bulk soil microbial communities from a Populus tree surrounding site in Tennessee, USA - Soil MetaG P. deltoides SBSDD5 | ecosystem: Environmental > Terrestrial > Soil > Tree plantation... | reverse complement strand
ATCACGATGCCGCGGCCCGCGAGCGGAGGCGTTGAGGCGCGCATGACTTCGAGGGGAACCAACTACTTGCGGACCCCGGCCGAAGCGAGCGCGGCCAGAATCTCGGCTGCGCCGGCGTCGCGCATGCGCTTCGCGAGCGCAACGCCGTGCGCCTCGGCTTCGGAGGCGAATCCCTGCAGCTCGTCGCGCACTGCGCGCGACCCATCCGGCGCACCCACGAAAGCCCGCAAGCGCATATTCACGCCGCTCACTTCCGCGTATGCGGCGAGCGGCACGTTGCACGAGCCGGCAAGCGTGCGCGAGACGGCGCGCTCGGCGCGCACAGCGAGCGCGGTGGCGTCGTGATTCAACGGCGCGAGCACTGCCGCGACATCTTTACGGTCGGCACGACATTCAATACCGATCGCGCCCTGTCCGGCCGCAGGCAGACTCTGCTCGGTCGGAAGCAGCGCCGTGATTCGGTCGGCAAGTCCCAGCCGCTTCAATCCCGCTGCTGCGAGCAGGATGGCATCGTACTGGCCTTCGTCGAGTTTGCGCAGACGCGTGGGAACGTTACCGCGCAAAGGCTCGATCACGAGATCCGGCCGTGCTGCACGCAATTGACTTTCACGCCGCAGGCTCGACGTGCCCACGCGCGCGCCGGCCGGCAGGTCCGAGAGCGCCGCATATCGATTGGAGACGAACGCGTCTCTCGGATCGGCGCGCTCGGGTATCGCCGCGATAACATGACCGGACACGAGCTCCATGGGCACGTCTTTCATCGAATGCACGGCGATATCCGCCTTCCCTGTGACGAGCGATTCTTCCAGCTCTTTCACGAAGAGGCCTTTGCCGCCGATTTTCGCGAGCGATGTGTCGAGCTTGCGGTCGCCTTCAGTCGTCATGCCGAGTATCTGCACGTCGAGCGCCGGATGGATGTCCGTGAGGAGAGTCTGGACGTAGCGCGCCTGCCACATCGCGAGCGCGGATTCACGCGTGGCGAGCACGATGCGGGAAGGCAGTGTGGGTGTAGTCATGGGCGGGCTAGCTCCCGAACGATGTGCTGTTGGCGGCGGCTCACCGGGATTTTTTCGTCGCAGCCGTCGAGCAGCGCGAGCCAGCTTCCTTCCGCGTCCCCGGACCCGCGCTCGAAGCCGCGAATGGCGGCGCGTGCGACGAGGCAGTTGCGATGCACCCGCACGAAGCGTTCCGCGTAATCCTGCTCGAGCCGCGCAAGCGCTTCCTCGATGAGATATTCACGCTCCGCGGTACGGACGGTAACGTATTTCAGCTCGGCCTTGAGATAGATCACATCGTCGATCGGAATGAGATGAATGCGGCCGCGCTCCTGTGCCGACAGGAAGGCGGGCGCGTCTTTACGCACGTCGCGAAACGCCGCGGCCGTCGCCTTCCGGGTCGCTTGCGCGCGCCCGAGCGCTTCCTTCAGCCGGCCTGCACGTATCGGCTTCAGCAGGTAGTCGAGCGCGTGCACTTCGAATGCATTAATTGCGTATGCGTCGTAAGCGGTCGTGAATACGATCGCCGGAGGCTCCACGAGCTTCTGAAGATGCTGCGCGAGCTCGATCCCGTCCATTTCGGGCATGCGGATATCGAGCAGCACGACGTCCGCAGGTGTGTCGACGAGCGCATTCAGCGCCTCTCGCCCGTTGGCTGCCTCGCCGACCACTTCGAGCGGCATTTCCGCCGAGCAATCGGCAAGCAGGTCTTTCAACCTTGCGCGCGCAGGCGCTTCATCGTCCACGATGAAGACGCGGAGCGCTTCGGCCGTCATGCGGGCGCCTCAGAGGTACTCTTAACGTAGGGCAACGTGATGTGCACCTGGTAGGTGTTTTCCCGCACGCGCGTATCGAGCGTTGCCTCCGCGTCGAAGTGAAGCTGCAGGCGCTCGCGAATATTCGCAAGCGCCATTTTGTTGCCGGCGCGATGGTTGCCGTCCGGCGCATAGGGGTTGCGCAGAACGGCGTGCACCTGGCTGCGCGAGCTGTAGATGTCGATGCTGATTTCACCCGGCTCCACGCGAGGCTCGATGCCATGATAGACGGCATTCTCGAGAAGCGGCTGCAGCAGCAAAGGCGGAACGAGCGCATCGCGCGGCATGTTGTCGATGCGCCAGGCCACTCTCAGACGATCGCCCAGGCGCAGCTGCTCGATCTCCAGATATTGCCGGCAGAGCTCGACCTCGCGCGAAATCGGAGAGAGCTCGCGGCTGTCGCCCATGACGACGCGGAAAAGTTCCGCGAGATCCTCGAGCGCCGTCTCCGCACGCCGCGGATCCTGCCGGATGAGCGAGAGCACGGCGTTGATGCTGTTGTACAGAAAGTGCGGCCTGATGCGCGCCTGAAGCGCCTGCAACCGCGCTTCCGAGATTGCCGGCGACAGCGCCCGGCCGCGGAGGTCGAAGTACACGAGCAGAATCGCCGTCGTGAGGAGCGCGAGCACGACGTGGCGCTGGAGCAATGCGGAAAAGTCCTGCTGATACGCGCTTTGCATGATGCCGAGCACCAACACCGTCACGCCGGCGGCAAGGCCAACGACGGCCATGACGCCGATCGGATAGCGCACACGCTGGAGCCAGCCATTGAGCGCGGCAAGTGCCAGCACCGTCAGGATGACGATGGGCTGCACCACCGCCGACATTTCGACGAACTCGCTCCAGGCATCGCGCAAGGTCGGTGCGCGCGCTACCGCCGTGCCGACGGCGAGCACGTTCACGATGACGAGTATCCGCAGCAGGATGCCGAGATTGCGAAAGTTCGGTAAGGCGCTCGTATTGGCGTTTTGACTTATACTACCCATCGCGCTCGAGCTTGAACTCACGCATCTCCTTGAAACCGGCGGAAAAGTACAGCCTCGCCGGCTATCGTCAATTCTAGCAGGCCCTATGTCAGCCAACGAAAAAGCACAGGCGAAGGCCGGACTGTGGTCGGGTCGTTTTGAAGAGCCCGTCGCCGATCGCGTCAAACGTTTTACGGCGTCGGTGGGCTTCGACGTTCGTCTCGCGGAGTTCGATATCCAGGGCTCGCTCGCGCATGCGCGCATGCTGCAGGCGACCGGGATCGTGAGCCAGGAGGACCTCACTGCCATCGAGCAGGGGCTCGCCCGCATCCGTGAGGACATACGCAGCGGCGCGTTTCAATGGTCGCTCGATCTCGAGGACGTGCACTTGAACATCGAGCGGCGCCTGACCGACCTGGTTGGAGACGCGGGCAAACGTCTGCATACGGCACGATCGCGCAACGATCAGGTCGCGACGGACGTGCGGCTGTATCTGCGTTCCGCTATCGATGAGATCGTCTCCGCCATCCGGGGCATGCAGCACGCGCTGCTCGAGCTCGCGGAGAAGCACACGAATACCGTAATGCCGGGCTTTACGCATCTTCAGGTCGCGCAGCCCGTGTCGTTCGCCCACCACCTGCTCGCCTATTTCGAAATGCTCGCGCGGGATGCCGAGCGTCTTTCGGATTGCCGCAAGCGCGTGAACAGGCTTCCGCTCGGCGCCGGAGCGCTCGCGGGGACGTCGTTCAAGATCGACCGGTCGCGAGTCGCCCGCGAGCTCGGATTCGACGGTGTGTGCGAAAACTCTCTCGACGCCGTTTCCGATCGCGATTTCGCCATCGAGTTCTGCGCGTGCGCTGCGATATTGATGACGCATCTCTCGCGCTTCTGCGAGGAGCTCATTCTGTGGGTGAGCCCGCGCTTCGGCTTCATCGACCTCGCCGACCGTTTTTGCACCGGCTCGTCGATGATGCCGCAGAAAAAAAACCCCGATGTGCCGGAGCTCATCCGCGGTAAGACGGGGCGCGTGAACGGGCATCTGGTCGCGCTGCTAACGCTCATGAAAGCGCAGCCGCTCGCCTATAACAAGGACAACCAGGAAGACAAGGAGCCGCTGTTCGACACAGTGGATACGGTCACCACGAGCCTTGCGGTGTTCACCGACATGATCGGCGGCATCGACGTGAATGCCGACGCGATGCGCAATGCAGCGAAAGAAGGTTATGCGACCGCCACGGATCTTGCCGATTATCTCGTGAAGAAAGGCATGCCGTTCCGGGAAGCGCACGAGGTCGTCGCCAAGGCGGTGCGCCACGCCGAGAACGCCGGCAAGGACCTCTCGGAGCTGGACCTCGGTGCCCTTCAGCAATTCTCGCCGCTCGTCGAGAAAGACGTGTTCGACGCACTGACGCTCGAAGGCGCCATGGCGGCACGCAATCACATCGGCGGCACGGCGCCGGAGACGGTCAAAGCGGCGATCGCGAAGGCGCGTCAGAGCCTCTAGCGCGCATCAACCGTAAAGGGCGGTCAGGCTACCGGAACTCTCTGGCGCTGTGCTTCCGGTATTTCTGGAGCAGCCGCCGCGGCTGACGGAAAGCGTCGCGGCGGAAAGGCTCGCCAAGCTCCTGCGTGAGCATCATGTTGATCACGGTGGGGCGGCTCGACTTCACGGCGCCTCGCAGTGCATCTCCAATCTCGTCGACGTGATCGACCGTGATGCCGTTCGCGCCCATCGCTTCCGCGACGTCCGCGAAGTTCGGGTTCTTGAGGTTTGTGCCGAGGAAGCGCTTTTCGAAATAGTCCACCTGGTTTTTCTTCTCCGCACCCCACTGCCCATTGTTGAACACGACCGCGATCGCGGGAATGTTCTCGCGCACGCACGTCATCACTTCGTTCAGGCTCATGCCCCACGCACCGTCGCCCACATAGGCGATCGACGGACGATCGGGGCGGCCGACTTTCGCTCCGATCGCGGCGGGATAAGCGTACCCGCAGTTGCCGAAGCTCATCGCCGCGAGAAACGAGGGTGCCGACTCGAAATGCAGATAGCTGTTCGCGACCGAGCAGACGTTGCCGATATCGGTCGACACCATCGCGTTCTTCGGCATCGCGCGCGCGAGCGCAGCGAGCGCCTGACGGGGGCCTATGCGCGCTTTCTCATTGGGTGAGGCCCAGTTCGCGAGCTCTTCTTTCCACGCCTGTTTTTCCTTCTGGATATCCGCAAGGCGCGCCTTGTTCGGTGACAGCTTCGCCTGCGCTTTCAGCCGCTGCAGAAGCTCGATCGCGGCAAGCCGCGCATCGCCGCAGATGCCGATCGAGACTTTCTTCACCAGCCCCAGCATGCGCGGGTCGGAATCGACCTGGATGATTTTCGCGTCCTGCGGCCAGTACTCGAGCCCGTGCTGGGGCAGCGTGCCGAACGGTCCCAGCCGCGAACCGAGCGCCAGCACGACGTCCGCTCTCGATATGAGCTTCATCGCCGCTTTCGATCCCTGGTAGCCGAGCGGACCGCACGCAAGCGCGTGACTCGCCGGGAACGAGTCGTTGTGCAGATAGGAATTGACGACGGGAGCGGTCAGATACTCGGCGAGCGCGACACACTCTTTGACGCCGTTTGCCATTACCACGCCGCCGCCCGAAATGATGACCGGGAACTTCGCCTTGGCCAGCAGCTTCGCCGCCGCATCCAGCGATTCGGCGCCGCCGGCAGCGCGCTCGACACGCTGCGGCTGCGGGATATCGAAATCGCCTTCGCCGTAGAAATAATCGCGCGGAATGTTCACCTGGACGGGCCCGCGCTCGGCGAGCGCGATGTCGAAAGCCCGCCCCGTGAGCTCCGCGATGCGCAGCGGCGAGTTCACGTGCACCTGCCACTTCGTGATCTTCGAGAAAATCGGCATCTGCTCGGTTTCCTGGAAGCCGCCGAGACCGGTGCTCATGCTGCCCGCTTCCGGCGTGATCGCGACGACCGGCGAATGCGCCCAGTAGGCGGCGGCGATCCCCGTGACGAAGTTCGTGATGCCGGGCCCGTTCTGCGCGATGCACACGCCGTGCTTGCCCGTGACGCGCGAATACCCGTCCGCCATGTGCGCGGCATTCTGCTCGTGCGCAACCGAGACGAAGCGGATACCCGCCAGCGGGAAGAGGTCGTGCGCATCCATGTACGCCGATCCCACGATGCCGAACGTTTCCTTCACGCCCTGCGCGACGAGCGTCTCGCAGAACGCTTCGCTCGCGCTCATTCTCACTTTGCCTCTGGCGAGGGCTGCCTTGGCGATATTTTTCGGCTCGACCATCAGGTTCATGGACTTCCTCCTTCGGACCGATGAGGCGGGTAATTTTGCTGTGCAGGTGGGGGCGGACGCGCGGTGCGCTGCAACCGACGCGCAGTGCCACCGTGGACGCTTGTCGCGGCATTATCCCGTGCAGCCGCCGGTGCGTGCAAGCGGCCGTGGCAAACTAGCGGGCGTGCATCATCCCACCGCACCGCTCACCTGACGCATATCAAAAAGAATGGTGACCATCGAAGCGTTGACGCCCGCCCTGATCGTATGGGTCGCGATCGTCATGCTGTTTTCGGGTTTCGTCCAGGGCGCTCTCGGGCTGGGCTTCCCCACAATCGCGACGCCGCTCATCGCGCTCGTGTCCGATATCCGCACGGCCGTGGTAATGGTGCTGCTGCCGTGCATCGTCACCGTGCTCGTCAGCACGATCCGCAGTGGGTTCCTGCGCCCGGCGCTGGCGGAATTCTGGATGATGCCCTTCTACATGCTGCTAGGCGCCGCGCTGGGGACGCGGCTTTTCATCCTGTACCCGCAGTTTCCCTACGCGCTGCTGCTCGCCGGCGTGATTTTGGTCTATCTCAATCTCGACAGGCTCGGCCGAACCGAATGGAAGCTCCTGCGCAAGCACAAGCGCGCATTCGGAGTCCTTTTCGGTATGACAGCAGGCATTTCGGAAGGGACTGCGAACGTAGCCGCCCCGCCGTTGATCGTGTATTACCTCGCGCTCAACGTGCAGCCGACGATTCTCGTTCAGGCGCTCAACATCTGCTTTCTGACGGGCAAGTCGACGCAGTTCGCGACGCTCGCCTCAGCCGGGGGCATTGGCGCAGCTCAGTGGGTGATGACGTTACCGCTTGCAGCAGTGGCGGCTGCCGGAGGATGGTACGGAATCAGAATACGCGATCGCATCGACGCGCCGACCTATCGGCTGTGGCTGCGACGCGCGCTTTTTGCGATTGCGGTGATCCTCATTGCGCAGTACGCGCACGGCTTCATCGCCTCGAATGCCTCGTGAGCGCGCGCTCAGCCCTCCAGCACTTTCTTCAGCTCGCCGCTTTTATACATATCCATCATGATGTCCGAGCCGCCGACGAACTCGCCATTCACGTACAGCTGAGGGATCGTGGGCCAGTTCGCATACTCCTTGATCCCCTGACGGATGTCGGGATCCTCGAGCACGTTGACGGTGTAGAAATCTTCCACTCCGCAGGCCCGCAGGATATTGCACGCGTTCGCCGAAAACCCGCACTGCGGGAAATCGGGCGAGCCTTTCATGTACAGCACGACCTTGTTCTTGCTGACCTGATCCTTGATGACATCCTGGATAGACATGATGACCCTTCGGGAATTACCTGAGTAAAGTTGTCGGGAATTTTATCGATGTGGGACGGGAGGCGTCAACCGCCCGCCCGTGACGCGCTCGATGCCCGAAATATCGCGCGCGGAAAAGACTGCGTCGTAGCCGGAGCGCGCGAGCAGCGTCCGGACGCTTTCCGCCTGCGTGTAACCATGCTCGAGAAGCAGCCAACCGCCTCTCCGGAGATGTCGGACCGCGCCCGCAACGATCGTCCTGATCGCGTCGAGGCCGTCGCTGCCGGCGGTCAACGCCTGGCGGGGCTCGAACCTCAGGTCACCGCTCTCCAGATGGGGATCGCCGGCCGCGACGTAAGGAGGATTGGAGACGATCATGTCGAAATGGTCGGCGGGGCGCAGCGCCGAAAACCAGTCACTTTCGAGGAAGGCGACATTCGCTACGTCGTGGTCCACCGCGTTGCGCTCGGCGAGGGTGAGCGCCGCAACCGACTGATCCACGGCAAGAATTGTAAGATGTGAGCGCTCGCTCGCAATACTGATCCCAATGCAGCCGCTGCCGGTGCCAAGGTCCAGTACATCGGCCCCGTCATCGCGCGGCAGGCGTTGCAGCGCGAGATCGACGAGGAGCTCCGTTTCAGGGCGAGGGATGAGCACGGCCGGGCTCACACGAAAAAGCCGCCCGTAGAATTCGCGCCTTTCCGTGAGGTACGCGACCGGCTCTCCCGCGATTCGACGCTTCACGAGCTCCGCATAACGGGCGGTGTCAGCGGGCTGCAGCCGCGCTTCCGGGTGCGCCGCCAGGTACGCGCCGTCGCGGTCCAGGACATGGCAGAGGAGCACGCGCGCGTCGACCGCGCCGATGCGCTCCCCTGCTGCTTTCAGAATGGCGCCGGCGGTCGCCCCCGTCATGCCGCAGCCGGCGCGTCCTCGGCGAGCTGCGCCAGTTGCTCCGCCTGGTGCTCGGCTATGAGCGCGTCGGTGAGCTCGGAAAGGTCGCCGTCCATGATGGCAGCGATCTTGTAGAGCGTCAGGTTGATGCGGTGATCGGTCACGCGGCCCTGGGGGAAGTTGTAGGTGCGAATGCGTTCCGAACGGTCGCCGGTGCCCACGAGAGACTTGCGCGTGGCGGCGATCTGGCTCTGCTGCGCGCGTACCTGCTGGTCCTTGATTCGCGCGGCGAGCACGGCCAGCGCCCGGGCTTTGTTCTTGTGCTGCGACCGGTCGTCCTGGCACTCGACGACGATACCGGTCGGAAGGTGCGTCACACGTACCGCCGAATCGGTCTTGTTTACGTGCTGCCCACCCGCACCGGATGCGCGGAACGTATCGATCTTCAACTCCGCCGGATTGAGCACAACGTCCGCCACTTCGTCCGCCTCCGGCAGCACGGCAACCGTGCACGCCGAAGTATGGATGCGCCCCTGCGTCTCCGTGTCGGGCACGCGCTGCACCCGATGCGCGCCGGATTCGAATTTGAGTCTGGAATAGGCGCCGTGACCGACGATACGGGCAATGATTTCGCGGTAGCCGCCGAGGTCGGAGGGACTCTGCGAAATCACTTCCACCTGCCAGCGGTTTCGCTCCGCGAATCGCGAGTACATGCGGAAGAGATCGCTTGCGAAAAGCGCGGATTCCTCGCCGCCGGTTCCAGCCCGGATCTCGAGGAAGATGTTGCGCTCGTCGTTGGGATCCTTGGGCAGCAGCTGTTTCTGCAGTTCCGATTCGAGCGACTCGAGCCGCTCGCGCGTCTCGCGGATTTCGCTTTCGGCAAACTCGCGGCTGGCCGGGTCCTCGGCCATTTCCTGCGCCGTCCTCAGATCCTCGTCCGCGCTGCGGTAAGCGCGATAGAGATCGACGACTGGCGAGATTTCCGCGTGCTCGCGCGTGAGGCGGCGGTAGTTGTCCATGTCGCCGGTCACGTCCTGGGACGAGAGCAGCGCATTGATCTCCTCGAGTCGCAATGCGAGCTGCGTGAGCTTGGCGGAAATACTGGGCTTCATATCTGTGACACCGGCCGGCGGCCGATGAATGCAGTCGCGCCCGCAGCGCGGCGTAAGGCCATTATTCCGGCGCGGCGTGATAGAGGCGCGCGAGCGTCGCGGCGAGCACGTCCCGCTCCTCGGCGCTCGCATGGTTGAGCGCGTGCGTCGGCGCGTGCAGAAGCTTGTTCGTGAGCGCCCGCGCAAGCTCGTCGAGAACCCGCTGCGGATCTTCGCCGCGTGCAAGTCGCCGCTGCGCACGCTCGACCTCATGACGGCGCGAGCGCTCGGCCGCATCGCGCATTGCACGTATCGCGGGCACGACTTTGCGGCCCCCGAGCCAGTGCATGAAGTCGATCACATGGTTCTCGATGATCACTTCGGCCTGCGCGACGGCGTTCTGGCGCATCTGCAGGCCTTCACGCGCGATTTTTCCGAGATCGTCCACGCTGTACAGGAAGACGTCGCCGAGCGTACCGACTTCGGCTTCGATATCGCGCGGCACCGCGAGGTCGAACATCAGCATCGGGCGATGTTTACGGGCTTTGAGCGCGCTTTCGACGAGACCTTTGCCGATGAGCGGAAGCGGCGATGCCGTCGAGCACACCACGATGTCGTGAAGCGCGAGCTGGGCCGGAAGATCGTTCAGCGATATGACGCGCCCGAGAAAGCGCTCCGCGAGCTGCTGCGCGCGCGCCTCGGTGCGGTTAGCGAACGTGATGTGCTTCGGGCGCTGGGCGGCGAAGTGCGCGGCGCAGAGCTCGATCATCTCGCCCGCGCCTACGAAGAGCACGTTCTGACCCGCAATCGTCGGGTAGATGCGTTCCGCGAGCTGGACGGCGGCAGACGCCATCGAAACCGTGCTCGCGCCGATTTCGGTTTCGCTGCGGACGGTCTTCGCAACGGAGAACGTGCGCTGGAAGAGCTTGTTCAGCACCAGGCCGAGCGTTCCCGCCGCCTCGGCGCTCCGCACCGCCTCCTTGAACTGCCCCAGGATCTGCGGCTCGCCCAGGACCATCGAATCGAGGCCGCTCGCGACGCGGAAAGCGTGTTTGACCGCCTGCTCCTGGGGAAAGCGATAGAGATACGGTTCCAGCTGCTGCGGCTTCATCCGATGGTAGTCCGCGAGCCAGCTCACGGCTTCGGCCGGGTCGTCCGTATTGCAGTAGACCTCGGTCCGGTTGCACGTGGAAATGATCGCGGCTTCCTTGGTGCGATGGCGGTCGGAGAGATCGCGGAGCGCCTGCACCAGGTTCTCGGCATTGAAGACCACCCGCTCGCGCACGTGCAGCGGAGCCGTGTGGTGGTTCAAGCCGAAAGTGAAAAGCTCCATTCCCGCGGTGGGCCCGGTAAAAGCGCGCCCATTATACGCCTGTCACGCCGGCGAGGACCAAGAAGTCGATAGCTTTTAAGGACTTACGCCAAGCGTGCGCCATCAGCCGTGAAGCGATGTCGCCGTGATTTTCGGCTTACGGCTTACCGCTCACGCCTTACGAGCCTTTCTTGTCGCGGGCGAACAGCGAATCGAGCTTGCGCTCGTAATCGTGGTAGCCAAGATACTCGTAAAGATCGTCGCGCGACTGCATGAGGTCGACGACGTTCTTCTGATGACCGTCGCGACGCAGAGCTTCGTATACCTTGAGCATGGCCGCATTCGCCGCGCGCCACGCCGACAGCGGATACAACGCCATAGCCACGTTCGCACTGGCGAGCTCCTGCGTGCTGAAAAGCGGCGTTTTCCCGAACTCCGTGATGTTCGCGAGGATGGGCACCTTCACCGCGTCGGCGAACTTTCTGTACATGTCGAGCTCGGTGATCGCTTCCGGAAAAATCATGTCGGCGCCGGCTTCGACGCACGCACACGCCCGATCGATCGCCGCCTGGAGGCCTTCGACGGCCAGTGCGTCGGTTCGTGCCATGACCACGAAATTGCGATCGGTTTTCGCGTCGACCGCCGCCTTGATCCGGTCGACCATTTCGTCCTTGCTGACGATCTCCTTGTTCGGCCGGTGGCCGCAGCGCTTCTGCTGCACCTGGTCTTCGATGTGCATGGCGGCGGCGCCGAACTTGATGAGTGATTTGACGGCGCGTGCAATGTTGAAGGCGCCGCCCCATCCCGTGTCGACGTCCACGAGCAGCGGGAGATTGCAGACATCGGTGATACGGCGGATGTCCGTCAATACGTCGTCCAGCGTGCTGATGCCGAGGTCCGGCACGCCGAGCGAGCCGGCTGCGACGCCGCCACCGGACAGGTAAACCGCCCGGAAGCCGACGTGCTCTGCAAGTCGTGCGGCGTATGCGTTGATCGTTCCGGCGATCTGGAGGGGCTTTTCCTGCGCCAGCGCTTCCCGGAAACGCTGGCCGGGAGAAGCGAGTGCGCGTGCTGCGGACGTGGTGTCGTTCATCGTGAGCTCCTGAAGGGATCGTGGGCGCGAAACCGCCCACGGTGCGCCGGCATGACCAGGCGGGTGTTTGAATTTTAACCGCCGGGCCCGGTGCAAAACGACTGCGATCTACTGTGCCGCCGGGTCTGCGGCCGGTCCGCGATATGGAACGTGCGGTGGCGGGGAGCAGGGTGGATCGCCGCCGGCGCGCCCGCAGGCGGCGCGATTCTTCCGTCGTATCGCCGGCGCTGGCATAATCCTCTGACGTTCTCACGATACGGACTTGACTGCTTTCATGACCAGGAAAACGACAAGCGGCGAGCCGGCGCGTCTCTCCGGAACCCAGAGCATCGAGCGCGCGCTCATCCTCATGCGCGAAATCGCGGCCCACAACCGGACAGGCACTCGCCTGCTCGACCTCGCGAGCCGCACCGGCCTCCAGCGGCCGACCGTGCATCGCATGCTGAAATGCCTGACGCAGGAAAACATGGTTCAGCAGGACTCGGAAACCCACCGCTACTTTCTCGGGCCGATGGTGTTCGAGCTGGGCCTTACGGCGGCGCCACGCTTCAATCTGCGTGAGATCTGTCATCCTGCGATGACACGGATCGCCGAAGCGACGGGCGATACCGTGTTCCTCACGCAGAGGAGCGGTCTCGATGCGGTTTGTGTGGACCGCCACGAGGGCACGTTTCCGATCAAGACGTTCACGCTCGAAATCGGCACGCGCCGGCCGCTCGGTGTGGGCACCGGCAGCCTGGCGATACTGTCTGCGCTGACCGATGAGGAAGTGCGCGATATCGTCAACGCCAATGCGCCTCGCCTGCCCGAGTACGGTCTCACGCCCGCGAGTCTGATCGGCCAGGTTAACAAGGCGCGGAAGCTCGGCTACGCCGTGCGTGAGATGCCTACGCTCGCAGGCGTGCGCTCGATCGGACACGTCTTGCACAACCAGAGCGGCACCGCGTTTGCCGCACTTTCCGTGTCGGCGATTTCGAGCCGCATGAGCGAAAAGCGCGTGGCCGAGCTCGCGACGCTGTTGCGAAACGAAACCAGGCTTGTCGAAAAACAGGTCGCGAACCGATAGGGGCGATGGTGCGCGCCCTCTATGCTGTCGTACTGTTCTGTGCCGTGCCTGGCGCCCTGGCGCAAACCCCGTACCCGGCGAAGCCGGTGCGGCTTGTTGTCCCCTACACCCCGGGTGCGAGCAACGACACGCTATCACGCGCCACCGGGGAGAGCATGTCGCCGCTCCTCGGCCAGCCCATCGTGATCGACAACCGACCGGGCGCGGGCGGCATGATCGGCGCGGAGCACGTCGCGCGCTCCGCGCCCGACGGCTACACGATACTGAACGTGCAGGCATCCTTCGCGACGAACGCAGCGATTCGCGCGAAGATGCCTTACGACGTGGTCAGGGACTTCGCTTACATCGGCATGATGGCCCGCAGCCCCATGATCGTGGTCGTGCATCCGTCCATGCCGGTGAGGTCCGTGAAGGAGCTCATCGCGCTCGCGCGCAAGCGACCGGGAGAGTTGAACTACGGGTCTTCGGGAACCGGCGGAAGCAACCATCTCGCGACCGAGCTTTTCGCGAAGACGGCGAACATCCGGATCACACACGTGCCCTACAAGAGCATCGGGCCCGCGCTCATCGACCTCGTCGGCGGCCACGTGCAGATGGTTATCACGAGCCTCCCTTCGGCGCTCGTGCAAGTAAAAGCGGGGCGACTGAAAGCGCTGGCCGTCGCGGGGGACCAGCGTTCGGTGTTCGCACCCGATATTCCCACCGTAAGGGAAAGCGGCGTCCGTTATGTCAGCGAACTCTGGTGGGGTCTCGCCGCGCCGGCGAAAACGCCGCCTGAAATCGTCGAGAGGCTCTCCGATACGCTCCGCAAAGCGATGCAGACGGCGCAGCTCAAGCAACGCTACGCGGCAGAAGGCGCCGAACCCGTCCCGACAACGCCACAGGAATTCACGCGGTACGTGCACAATGAGGTAACACGCTGGCGGCAGGTGGTCAGCGACGCCGGCCTCACCCTCGAATAGCACGCTTCAAGGAACACATCATGCCGACCGAACTGCCCGTCTGGCGCTCGCTCATGTTCGTCCCCGTCAATGTCGAGAAATACGTCGACAAGGCGCACACGCGCGGCGCCGATGTGATTCAGCTCGATCTCGAGGACAGCATCCCTGCGGCTGAGAAAGAGCGCGCACGCACGCTGGTCGAAGCGGCGGCTCCGCGCGTGAAGCGCGGCGGCGCGGACGTCGTCGTTCGCATCAATCGGCCGCTGTCGCTGGCGGTGCGCGACCTCGAGAATACGATCATGCCCGACGTGAACGGCGTCGCGCTCACGAAAATCGACAGCGCCTCCCACGTGAAGCTCCTCGACGAGCACGTGAGCGAGCTCGAGCTAAAGCGCGGCATGCCGCTCGGGCACACGAAGTTCATCACGATGGTAGAAACGGCCGATGCGTTCTCACGCCTGGACGAGATCCCGCGCGCAAGCCCTCGCGTAATCGCGATGAACCTCGGCGGCGAAGACTTCGCGCTCGATTGCGACATGCAGCCGGACGAGGACGTGCTGCTCGCGCCCAAGCAGCGCATGATCATCGCCGCACGTGCTGCCGGTGTGATGCCGCTCGGTTTCATCGGCACCGTCGCGGGTTTCGGCGACTGGCCGAAATTCCGCGAAATGGTGCGCCGATCACGGCGGTTCGGATTCGACGGCGCGGGCTGCATCCATCCCGGCCAGGTAACGATCGTGAACGAAGAGTATTCGCCGAGCGATGAGGAAGTAGCCTACGCACGCAAGATCATCGATCTGAATGAGGACGCAAAAAAATCCGGCCGCGGGTCTTTCGCGGTCGACGGCAAGATGATTGACGTGCCGATCATCGTGCGCGCGGAGAAGCTCATCAGGCGCCACGAAGCGATCCGGAAACGCGAGGCCCGTACGCTCGCCGCGATGAAAGGCTGAAGTGGAAGACACCATCACCGCGCGCTTCGCGCGGGAGATCGTCGGGCTCTCGTACCAAGCGCTGCCGGCCGAAGCGGTCGACGTGGCGAAGGCGGTCACGCTCGACGGGCTCGCGGTCATGCTCGCCGGCGCCACCGAACCGCTCGGTGTCGGACGCATATCCATCGACTATGTGAAAGCGCTCGGCGGCTCGGAACAGGCCAGCATCGTAGCCGGCGGGTTCAAGACCTCGATCGTGAACGCCGCCTACGCGAACGGCACGATGGCGCACGCGCTCGATTTCGACAATACGTGGTATCCGCTGAATCACCCCACGTCGCCTACGCTGCCGGCCATTCTCGCCATTGCGGAGCACCGCAGATTGCCCGGGAAGAAGGCGATCGAGGCGATTGCCGTTGCTTTCGAAGTTCAGGGCCGACTCCGCATGGCGGCAACGGGCATGGAGACGGGCTCCGGATTTCACAAGCCCGGCATCACGGGCACATTCGGCGCCGCCGCCGGCGCAGGCCGTCTCATCGGCCTCTCTCACGACCAGATGCTCGTCGCGCTGGGACTCGCTGGATCGCGCGCGGGCAGCATTGCGATCAACACGGGCACGATGACCAAATCTTCGCATTCGGGACATGCCGCGCGAATGGGCGTCGAGTGTGCGGTCCTCGCGGAAATGGGTTGGACCGCGAGCCGCAAAGTCTTCGAGCCGAAAGGTTTCTTCGATACGTTCTTCGGTGGCCGCGGTGAACCCGAGCTGCTGGTGCGAGACTTCGCAAAGCCTCTTCGGATGATCGACCCGGGTGTCGGTTTCAAGAAGCACCCGAGCAATTACTTTACGCATCGCCCCATCGACGGCGCGCTCGCCTTACGCGAGAAACACGCCCTGGATCCGCGCTCGATCGAGTCGATCGAAGTCGTGTTTCCGCGCTTCGACTACGTGAACCGCCCGTATCCCGAGACGGGGCTCGACGGCAAGTTCAGCGTGCAGTACACGACGGCCATCGCGCTCCTCGACGGTGAAGTGACGGTAGACTCGTTTACGAACGAACGACGCTTCGGCGCCGACGTCGAGGCGCTGCTCCCGCGCGTGAAACTCGCGATGAACGATGCGATTCCCGCCGATTTCGACCGCATGCACTGCATCGTGAATGTCACGCTCCAGAACGGGACTAGGCATTCCGAGCGCGTAGACAGGCTTTCCGGGTGGATCGGTCAGCCGCTCACGCGCGCCGAGCGGCTGAAGAAGTTTCATTCATGCGCGAAACGTGTGCTCGCCCGGGAGGCAGCCGAGCGCGTCGTCGCGCTCGTCGAAAGACTGGATGAGCTCGCCGACATCTGCGAGATCATGGACATCGTGAGCACTCCAACCGTCCGCCATTCGTGAGCAGCCATGAACGGACCTGAAGATTCGAGTCGCCCGTGGCACCGGCCGGGCCAGTGGCTGGTGAATTCGGCGTACTGGGACGACGAGGCAACGGCCGCGCGGAGCCAGCTTCGCAAGAGCATCCGGTTCATCGACTGCACGGTGAGCGAAGGTGACGACTGCGTCGGCCATCAGCTCAACTGGAACACGCGGCTGGGCGTGATCGAACGGCTCGACGCGGTCGGCGTCGGCGAGATCACGATGCCGAGTCACGTCACCTTCGCCGAGGAGCGCGACCTCATCAAAGCGTGCCGACGCATCGGGATACGCACACCGCTCGTCGCGAAAGGGCCGGGTGTGCGTCCGCCGCTACGCGGTGACTGGAAAGGTGTGATCGACCGGCACGTCGATCTGGGCACTGAAGTGCTGAGCCCCATTTTCAAGTGGAGCTACGAGGATACCGCGTCGGATTTCAAAGAAGGCCTGAGCAAGGACGCGGTGGTCGACGCGATCGGCGAGAGCGTTTCGTACATGAAGCGCCACGGCGTGCGCGTCGTGCCGTGGATGGAAGATTCCATGCGCTCGCCACTCCCGACGGCATGTCTTTTCTTCAAAGCGATGGCGGACGCGGGCGCTGACGGCGTCTATGTCGTCGACAGCCGAGGCAACAGTACCCCGCTCGCCACACGTGTGTTCATCAGCCGCATCCGGAAAGCGGTCGGCGAGAGGTGCGACGTGTACATCCAACATCACAACGATCTCGGTGTCGCGACTGCGAACGCAATCGCGGCGGCGGAAGGCGGCGCAAGCTGGATCGATGCGTCGGTGATCGGCATCGGGGACCGCGGCGGCTGTGTGGCGCTCGAAGAAGCAGCGGCGCTCTTCGAAATGTACGGCGTCGATACGGGCATCAAACTCGAGCGACTCTACGATTTGTGCCTGTACGTCCAGCAGGCTTACGGCGTGCAGCTTCCTCCCTGGAAGCCGATCGTGGGATCCAACTGGAACAAGGAAGAAGGCGTGGGTCACCTCGGCGGCGCCGAGAACGCTGAAGCGACGATCGGTATCGCCCCACGCATGGTCGGCCGCGACTTCGAAGCCGTCATCGGAGGCAAGATTCTGTTCGGACGTGAGCGCAGCAGCGCGCAGACCGACGACCCCGTCTTTCTGCGGGAGCTGATGGCGGGGTGGGGATACGAAGCCGCGGAAGACGAGTTCCAGCTCGTGCTCATGCGCGCCCGCGCCGCGGTGGCAACGAACTACGGACGACACTACCTCACGTTCGACGAATTTCGCGCGATCTGCGAAGGCGTCTTGTCGCGCGAGCCATGAGCTTGCTTCGGCTTTCGGTGGTCATGGCAGCGGCGTTTGCAGCCTCTGCGCATGCGGCAGACGCGAATTACCCGAGCCGCCCAGTCCGGTTCGTGATGCCGTACCCCGTCGGCGGCACCATCGATATGTCCGGTCGTCTGCTCGCCCAGCAGCTTGCCGACAAGATCGGGCAGCAGGTCGTTGTCGACAACCGCACGGGCGCTGGCGGCACGCTCGGCACGGAGCTCGGGGCGAAAGCGCCGCCCGACGGCTACACGATCGTGATGGGCGGAACCGGCACGCTCGCGATCAGTCCGGCACTCGGTCGCCCGCTGGGATACCACCCGTTGAATGATTTCGTACCGATCACGTTGATCGCGACAACCCCCTACGTGCTGGTCGCACATCCGAGCGTGCCCGCCAGGACGGTTCGCGAGCTGATCGAGCTCGCAAAGTCGCAGCCGGGCCGGCTCAACTATGCGTCGGGCGGCAGCGGCAGCGCCCCGCACCTGATCGGCGAGATGTTCAGAACGCGTGCCGGCCTCGACGTGCTGCATGTTCCCTACAAAGGCAGCACGCCGGCGAAGATCGATCTGGTCGCGGGACGTGTGCAGTTGTTCTTCACCGGCATACCGCCGGTCGCGTCCGAAATCAGAAACGGGACACTGCGCGCGCTCGGCGTTACGACCGCGAAACGCACGCAGACGCTTCCCGATGTACCCACGATCGCAGAAAGTGGTGTGCGCGGCTTCGACGTCAGCCCCTGGTTCGGTGTGCTGGCGCCGGCGAAAACGCCGCCTGCGATCGTCGATCGCCTGAACGGTCTCATGGTCGGCGTCCTGCGCAACCCGCAACTGCGCGAGCGCCTCTCGCGCGAAGGCGTCGACGTCGTTGCAGGCTCCAGCAAGGAGTTTCAGGCGTTCATCCGCACGGAGATGGCGCAATGGGCCAGCGCCGTGAAGGAGTCCGGTGCGAAGGTAGAATGAGCGGCTAACCGTTGGCCGTTCACGGCTCGCGGCTCATCGCTTAGGGCTGACGAAATCATTTATGTCCCAGAACCTCGAAGACCTCAGGAAGTGGATAGGCGAAACAGAGAACGACGTCGATTACGTGACCGTTCCTGCAGTGCACCGTCTCGCCGCGACACTCGACCGCGAAGATCCCATGCCGAAGATCGGCGATCCGCTGCCGATCGGCTGGCATCAGATTTTCTTCCCGCGTGTCGTGCGTCACTCGCAGATCGGCCCTGACGGGCATCCGGCGCGCGGCGACTTCCTGCCGCCGGTCCCGCTGCCGCGGCGCATGTTCGCGGGCAAACGCATCACGTTTCACGCACCGCTTCTCATCGGAGACGAGATACGGCGCGAATCGGTCATTCAGAGCGTCGCGCCGAAGCAGGGCCGCACCGGTCAGATGGTCTTCGTCACGGTGAAGACGGATATCTACAGCCCCCGCGGTCTTGCGATCACCGAAGAGCAGGACATCGTCTATCGCGAGGAACCGGACCCCGCCGCACCGCCGCCACCGCCGCAGAAGGCACCGGGCACGGCCGTATGGAAGCGGTCCGTCACGCCTGACAGCGTCATGCTCTTCCGCTACTCCGCAATGACGTTCAACAGTCATCGCATCCATTACGACTATCCGTATGTCACGCAGGTGGAGAAGTATCCGAACCTCGTCATGAATGGCGGCCTCACGACTCTGCTCGCGTTCGAGCTTGCGCGCGTGCACGCATCGAGCCCCATTCGCCACATCGCTTCGCGCAACGTTCGCCCGATGTTCGTCGATCGCGAGATCAGCGTCTGCGGAGAACCTTCGGCGGACGGCAAATCGGCGAAGCTGTGGACGCTGGACGACAATGGCGCGCTGTCGCTCAGTGCCGAAGCGGAGTTCGCATAACTCTTGCAGGTCTCGATCGGCGTTACTCGTCACTTCTCACCCGTTACTCGTCACTGAAATGGCCGGCGGCCCGCTCCAAGGCATACGCATCGTCGATCTGACGTCGGTCGTCGTGGGACCGCTCGCGACACAGACTCTGGCCGATTACGGCGCGGAGGTGATCAAGGTCGAAAGCCTGACAGGCGATCTCGGGCGCACGATCGGCGGGCTGGGCGTCACGCAGGGCATGGGTCCCAAATTCCTGCATCTCAATCGGAACAAGCGCTCGATCGTCCTCGATCTCAAGAAGCCTGCCGGTCACGGGGCGCTTCTGAAGCTCATCGAGCGAGCGGACGTACTGGTGTGGAACGTACGGCCCGCTTCGATGGAGCGCATGAAGCTCGGCTACGAGGACGTACGGAAGGTCAATCCGAAGATCATCTATTGCGGCATGTTCGGCTTCGGTCAGCGCGGCCGCTACAGCGAGAAGCCGGCATACGATTCGATCATCCAGGGTTCCGCAGGTGTTGCGGCGCTGTACCACCGCGCCGCCGGCGAGCCGCGCTACCTGCCGATGGTCATGGCGGACAAGACCGTCGGCTTGATCGCCGTCCAGATGATTCTGATGGCGCTCTTTCACCGCGAGCGCACCGGCGAGGGGCAGGCGATCGAAATCCCGATGTTCGAAAACATGGTTGCGTTCGTCCTGTCGGAGCACATGTATCTGAAGACGTTCGACCCGCCGCGCGGCCCGACGGGAGACCCGCGCCTGCTCGATCCCCAGGCAAAGCCGCTCGCGACCAAGGACGGCTGGATCTGTGTTTCTGCGAACACGCAAGCCCAGGCTTTCGCGCTCTTCGACGCAATCGGCCGCCCCGAGCTCAAGAACGACCCGCGGTTCAGCAGCATCACCGCACGGTTCAAGAATGTGGGTGAGTATTTCCGGATACGTGCCGAAGCGCTCGAGACACGCACGACGGCAGAATGGCTCGCGATCTTCGATCGCTGCGATGTACCCGCGATGCCGTATCACACGCTCGATTCGCTGATGGAGGATCCGCACCTCGCGGACGTGGGCCTGTTCGAAACGATCGAACATCCCACCGAGGGCAGAATCGTGAACATGACGCTGCCCAACAAGCTGAGCCGCGGGGCCCGACAGGACTTCGCAGCCGCGCCGAAGCTCGGGCAGGACAGCGTAGAAATCCTGCGCGAGCTCGGTTACAGCGAAGAGGTGATCGCTCAGCTCGTCGAGAGCCAGGTGACGCTCGACGGCAGGATTGCGAAGTGATTGGCCAGCGTCTTACGGCGAGGACGACAGGCGCGTCCACCGCCGCGCGGCTGGCGCGTTAGGGCATAATGGCCGCCCCCGGTTTTTCATACCCCCACAGATCAGGAGATCCAGCGATGCAGTCGATATGGCGCACGGCGCCGCTCATCACCGCAGCCTTTCTTGCCTCGGCGGTTGCGATCAACGGCGCCATGGCGGCGCAGCAGGACTATACGCCGTCTGTCGGTCAGGAAGGCAAAGACGTCATATGGGTGCCGACACCGCAGGCGCTCGTCGAACGCATGCTCGAAATGGCCGGGACGAAATCGACCGATTACGTCGTCGACCTCGGCTCGGGCGATGGCCGTACCGTCATCACCGCGGCCAAAAAATTCGGCGCGCGCGCACTCGGCATCGAATACAACCCTGAAATGGTCGAGCTCGCCAAGCGCGCGGCCGCCAAGGAAGGTGTCTCGGACAAGGCGCAGTTCATGCAGGGCGACATTTTCGCTACCGATTTCAGCAAAGCGACCGTGCTGACGCTCTACCTGCTGCCTTCACTCAACGTGAAGCTGCGGCCAACCATACTCAACATGCGCCCGGGAACACGCGTCGTCTCGCACGCGTTCACGATGGACGATTGGCAGGCCGACCAGGTCGATTCGGCCGACGGACGCACCGCATACATGTGGATCGTGCCGGCGAAAGTGGGCGGCACGTGGAAAATCGACGTGACCGGCGCCGGCGCGCGCAGCTACGAAGCGACGTTCAACCAGACATTCCAGAACGTCGCCGGCAACGCGAAAGCCGATAACAGAAACGTACAGATTTCGAACGGCAAGCTGCGCGGCGAGACCATTACGTTCAGCCTCGGCGATGACAGCGCCCGCCGCGAGTTCACCGGACGCGTAACCGGCAACAAGATCGAAGGCACCGTGAAAGGCGGCGGTGACGCCAGGTTCGTCGCAACTCGCGTCGGAGAAGCGAAGTAATTCACCGCAGGCCCAGCTCGGCTCGCGGCTTTTCGATTTCCGTGTCGAGCGCGACGGGACGAAGCAGCCGGTAGATGGGCACTTCGCTGGGCGCGGCCTCCTGCGGGTTCGCGAGGCCGCGTCTGTCCGTCGGTATCATGCCGAGGGCGACAAAGCTCGACGGCGACTCGGGCTCGAGTGCCGCGACGAGCACGTTCGCGTTCGGCTGCGCCATCCTGTAGACGAAGGTCCCTGCCGGGAACATGCGTTTGCGCAGACGTACATCGGTCGTCACCGTGCTGCGGATGTGTCCCTCTACGAACACGTTGCCCTGGCGGCGTTCCGTCACCTCGTAGCTTTCAACTTCCAGCTCGACGGGCCGTAAAAGGCGCCGCACTTCGATGCCCGAGAGGGCGAGGCGTCGTGCGACCTCGGCGTGCGACGGGAGCACCAGATAGGCGTACGGCCGTGAGCGCGCGAGCCCCGGAACGGCTTCTCGCGGATCGATCCATTCGACTTCGACCTCTTTCGGTTCGCCCGTTTGCGGCTCGAGCATGGTGAGCTTCTGTTTGCGGCTCGGCATATTGAGCGTGATCGCGACACGATCGTCCGGAGCGGGATCGCGGCCGCGGCGCGTAACTTCATCGCGTGCCGCCTGGGTCACCTGCCGCACCTCCGTGGCGTGTTCGGCCGCGGTTCTCAAAATGCTCGCGATCACCGTGTACTGGCTGTGCACGCGGCGAGCGAAGCTGTCGCGCCCGATGCCCACGCCGCGCGATTCCACCAGGAACGAGAGCGCATTCTGCAGGCCGGCGTAGTTGCGGCCGATGTCGGGCGCCGTGCCGCCGCCGGCGACGCGCCTGTCCTTCACGCTGTAACCCGTCGTGTAGTACCAGAAATGGCTGTATCCCGCCGCGGCCACATCTCGCGCGATATTGCGGCTGAAAACCCGTTCCGCGACGTCCGTGAGCCTCGCATCGATATTCGGGTGCGTCGCGTACGCCATCGTGAAATCGTACGACTGCAGCGCGTTGAACTTTTCGATCCAGCGAGTCGCGACGCTGAATTCGTGCGCATCGACGAAGACGTCCGGCTGCAGCTCTGAAGTCGCGCGACGTATCGCCATCGTCTCCGGCAGGTCCACTTTGAGGTGGTCTCGATTGACGTCCACACAGCTCGCCGTGCCTCGCCAGAAATAGTGCGCGCCGTCGGGGTTGGCTCGCGGCATGATCGCGACCGTGATGCGGTCGAGCAGCGGCTTCAGCTCCCCGTCGGCGAGCGAGCGGGCGACGGCAAGCAGCGCTTCGCCGCCCGCGGGCTCATTGCCATGCATCTGGCCGACCATCAGCACGACAGGTCGCCCGAGCCGCCGCAGCTCCGCAGGTGCGAACCTTCGCGCATTAGTGAGCACGAGGAGCGGCACCGCCCGCCCTTCCTGTGAAAAGCCGGCCGTGCGCACGACCATGTTGTCCGTGCGCCCGGATAGCCGTTGGACATAGGACAGCATGTCGTCGTACGTGGTGAAGCCCGCCGCATCCGGCGCCAACGCAGGCGTATCGAAGCGTACGGCCGGATCGGGGTAGCGGCGCTTCACCGCGTCCGCCTGTTCGTACTCGGCGCCTCTCACACATTGCGCCCAGCCGGCTGACGACGTAGCCGCGCAGCTCATCGCCAGCAGCATTCCGACAATCGCTCGTGCTCTCGCAAATCTCATGGTCGTTTCTCCTCGTCGACGCGGCACGCCTTGCCACGAGCCCTCTATAATGACGCCCGCAGCATCGGCAACGACCTCTCGTCGCCGCTCTTTCACGGACACAAGCCACCACGGAGCTCGAGCACATGCCACAGGAACGGTCCCACGTCGTCGTCGTCGGCGGCGGCATCATGGGCGGCGATGTCGCCATCGTTTTCGCCGCGAACGGCTGGAACGTTCACGTCATGAGCCCGTCTGCAAAAACGCGCGCCGCGCTGCCCGGTCGCATCGAGGCGGGGCTCGGGAAGCTCGGTGCCGACCCCGCCTGGGCACGCAACGTCTCGACATACACCACGCTGGACGAGATCGACTGGGCTTCAGTCAAGATGGTCGTCGAAGCGGCCACCGAAGATCTCGCGCTCAAGCAGCGGCTTTTCGCGGAACTGGAGCGGCTCGCCGCTCCAGACGTGCCGCTCGCCACCAACACGTCGAACTTTCCCATAGGAGAGATCGGCAGGAACCTGAAACACCGCGGCCGCGTGCTGGGCCTTCATTTTTTCATGCCGGCACATCTCGTGCCGCTCGTGGAGATCGTCAGCTCCGACGCGACGGACCCCAGGATCGCGCAGCAGATGGTCGAGCTCATGAGGTCGCTCGGTAAAGCGCCGATCTGGGTCAGGAAAGACGTGCCCGGCTTCGTCGGTAACCGCATCCAGCACGCCATGATGCGCGAAGCGCTGTACCTCATCGAGGACGGTATCTGCGACGCTGAAGCCGTCGACACGGCCGTGCGGTATGGTTTCGGGTTCCGGTTCATCGCATGCGGCCCGATCATGCAGAAAGAGATGTCGGGATGGGACACGAACTACTTCGTCGCGAGCGCGTTGTATCCGCATCTCTACAAGAACGACGGGCCGCCGAAGCTACTGAAGGAGCTCGTCGACAAGCGTCACCTCGGCATGAAAACCAAACACGGTTTCTGGGAATGGACCGACGAGAAGATCGCGAAGGAAAAAGCCCGCATCGAGAAAGCGCTGCAGGCCGGTATGGATATTCTGAAAGCCGACAGGGACGCTTGAGCACCGAAGTGAGCGGGCACATTTCTCTACGGACATCTGCGATGCGACGCCAAGGCCGCGCAGCCCTCTTATGTACCTTGGCAACGTTGCTTCCGTCTACTGCCGCCCACGCGCAATCCCCGGCGTATCCGAGCAGGCCAATACGCGCGATCGTGCCGTTCCCGGCCGGCGGCGGCATCGATACGGTGGTTCGTCTGCTCGGCCCGCGCATGAGCGAGACCCTGGGTCAACCCATACTCGTCGACAACCGTTCGGGCGCAAGCGGCACGCTCGGCACGGAGCTCGTCGCGAAAGCGCCGCCTGACGGCCACACGCTGCTCGCCACGTTTTCGAGCCACGCGCAAAACCAGATCCTTTACCGCAACCTGCCTTTCGACACTCTGAGGGACTTTGCCCCGATAACCGTCTTCGGCACGGTTCCCAATATCCTGGTCGTGAATCCCGCGCTTCCGGTAAGGACGGTGAAGGAACTCGTGGCGCTTGCCAGAAAACGCCCCGGCGACATTCTCTACGCCTCGATCGGCCCCGCGTCACCTTCTCATCTCACGGCAGAGCTGTTCAACTCGATGGCCGGCATCAAGACGACGCACGTGCCCTACAAAGGTGCCGCGCCGTCGATGGTTGCGCTCATCGCGGGGGAGACGCAGCTCACCTTTACGACAGTGCTGGTGGCGGTGCCCTATCTCAAAACCGGGAAGCTGCGAGCACTCGGCGTCGCGTCGCTCAAGCGATCTCCCGCCGTCCCGGACGTGCCGACGATCGACGAAGCCGGAGTGAAAAGCTTCGACTCGACCGCCTGGTGGGGTGTACTTGCGCCGGCGAAGACGCCGCGGCCGATCATCGATCGGCTGCATTCGGTCGCGGTGGCGACGATGAAGTTGCCCGACATGCGCGACCGCCTGAATCAGCTGGGCGCCGAGCCGGCGGGACACACGCCCGAAGCATTCGATCAGCTCATTCGCGACGATATCGCGAAGTGGGGGAAAGTCGTCCGAGCGCTCGGCATCACCGCCGAGTAAGCACACGATCGCGCGCAGCGACTCGCTTTCATGAAGGGCATGAGATTAGGCCCGCTTTTGTGGTCCTTTTCGCTTGCTGAACGTTA
>Ga0075421_100001777_pt1 | contig 25379 bp, 18 predicted proteins | sample SoiMetdeltSBSDD5_FD_75292 | JGI IMG/M metagenome (GOLD analysis project Ga0075421, IMG submission 75292) | Bulk soil microbial communities from a Populus tree surrounding site in Tennessee, USA - Soil MetaG P. deltoides SBSDD5 | ecosystem: Environmental > Terrestrial > Soil > Tree plantation... | reverse complement strand
GCACTCGAGCTTCTCTTCTTCGAGGAGATCGAGGAGCCTGAGTGAGTCAGCGCAATCGTTGCCCGCGCGCCCGAAGCGCCCCGGCCAGCGCACGCAGGCGGGAGGCGTCGCGACCACTCGAGGCGCCAGCGTCGCCGTCGACCTGAGTCGCCAGCGTCTCGAGTTGCGTCAGGGTGGCGGCGGCGTCGCGCTGACGCGCGTTGCGCACGCGATCCACGCGCTCCAGCGTCGTCCGAATCGCCTCGGCACGATCGGGCGAAATACCCCTGCTGCGCGTGAGCTGATCGACATACGACAGTGCGACGACCGAGTTCGCCGGCCAACTCACCCGCCGTTGCTGCTGAACGTTCAGCTCGCCCACGCTGGCGAGGGTCGCCGCGTCGATTTCGTTCTTCGAGAGGAACTCACTCGGCGTCAGCGTGAAGACGTCGATACCCCTTGCGATCTCCGAGCCGTAGATGTGGCCGTTGTACCAGTAAGCCGACCAGTATCCGCCGAGGATCAGGTCCTTCGGATCGAGGGGGCCGCGATCGAAGAAGGCAATCTCCACAGGCGCGGCCGGGTCCGTGAAGTCGAACACCGAAATACCACCCTGGTACCACGCCTGCACCATGATGTCGCGCCCGGGCACTGGGATCAGCGAGCCGTTGTGCGCGACGCAGTTTTCCTGCTCGGTCTGCGCCGCCGAGATCTTGTAATAGCCGCCAAAGCGCAGCTTGCGATCGACGACATCGAAGACGGCGTCGGCGCCCCACGTCGCGGGGTCGGTATAGCGGCAGCGGGGTCGCGTACCGCCGCCCCATTCGTCCGTGAAGATCACCTTGGAACCATCGTTGTTGAACGTGGCCGAGTGCCAATAGGCGAAGCTCTTGTCGGTCACCGCATCGAGGCGCACCGGGCGCACCGGGTCACTGATGTCGAGCAGGATGCCGTTGCCGGCACACGCGCCGGCGGCGAGACCGACCTCGGGAAACACCGTGATGTCGTGACACTGCCTCGTGATCCGGGAGGTTTGCGTGCCCGGACCGTGATCGCCGCCCTTCCACAACCCGGCGAGTTCACCAGTGACGGGGTCGGCGAAAATTCGCGGTTGATTGACGATCCGCGCCTTCTCCGGCGTCGCCAGTGGAATCTGAATGACGTCGATGCTGAAGAGCGAGGTATTGGGATCGTCTTTCGGATCCTTCCCGGAACATCCCGCGAGCTCGTCGGCCGATCGCACCACGCCCGTACCGGACACATACACGTACAAGTTGTTCCGATCCTTCGGATCGTTCACTAGCGTGTGCGTGTGCGATCCGCGGCAGGTCTGCACGGCGGCCACTTGTTTGGGCTTACGAATGTTGCTGATGTCGAAGATCCTGATGCCGCGGAAGCGTTCCGCGCTCACCGTTTCCTTGACGCCGCCGATTCCGCAATCGATCCGCCCTCGCGTCTGCTCCACGGACATAATCAGCAGATGGCCGTACACCGACACATCGCCTTGGCCGCCCGGGCACACGACTGAGGCGAGCAACCGCGGCTTCGCCGCGTTCTCGATGTCGTAGGTATTGAACCCCTGGAAGTTTCCGACGAAGAGCAGGTCACCACTGAACGCGAGATCGGAATTGGCAAAGACAATCTGGGTGTTCGGACTGCGTGGCGGATCGGGGTTCGATGGATTATCCGGGTTCGCGGGGTCGGCTTCACCCGCGGGCACGCCATTTTCACCAGCGGCGCGGCCACCGGCATTGCCCTGCCCTTGCGTCTCGGGCGGTGTCGGTGTGCCAGCGGGCGCTTTGGGATCGAAGAAGCCGTCCGGTTTCGGCAGGCTCGAGACACGCTGCATGTTGCGCGCGGACTCGCCGGCAGTACGGAACCCGGGCGTCAGCCCCGAGCGAGGGTCGGCCGGCGCTGCCTGTCCCTGCGCGAGTCCGGGGAGCGCCGCGCACACTATCAGCGCGGTGAGACATGTGAGCGACATCGCAAAACTTCTCATTTGGTCAGCTCCCGCAGCAGTGCGCTCATCCGATCGATCTCGATGCGCTGATCGGTGTCGACGTCGGACGCGAAGGCGAAGAGTTCCGCTTCCTGACCCGCGCCGTCGGTCATGAAGAGGTCGTTCACCATGATCAACGCACCATCGTGATGCTTGATCATGAATTCCAGAAAAAGGCGATCGAAGTCCGCGCCCGCCGCGGCCGTCAGCCGAGCCATTTCCTGTTGCGTGAGCATACCGGGCATCAGCACCGCATTGGGCATGTGATGGGCGTGGGAGTCGGGGACGCCCTGCCCGCGCGTCTCGAGCCAGCGCTCCATGAACTTAATCTCGTCGGCCTGTGATAACTCGATTCGCTGCGCCAGTAAGCGCATGTCCGCGCGCCCCGTTCGCGACGGCAAGAGTGCCGTCATCTCGAGCGCCTGCGCGTGATGGCCGATCATCCCCTGCATGAACCTGACGTCCGCCGCCGTCGCAACCGCGGTTGCCGCTCCGATGGCAGCCGTGGCCGTAATCTCCCGAGACGCCTCTCCCGGGGCACCGGGTTGAACAATCACCGGAGCCCCCTGGCGCGCGACGCCGCAGGAGGCGCTCACCAGAACGATCAAAACGGCGAGTGCAAGTGGTCTCACGGGGACGACGGCTCAGTTAATGGCCGAGGTTTTGCTTCGAGAATCTTACGCTACACTGGTTCTCTTCCAGCGAACCCGATGCGCACCATACTGGTGGTAGACGACTCGCCGACCATTCGCAAGATGGTGCGTGCAGCGCTTGGCAGCCTGACCGATGTCGGCTTCATCGAGGCCGGTTCAGGTTTACAAGCAATTGAAACATTGGCCATTCACCCTGTGCGGATGGTGGTCCTCGACCTGAACATGCCGGACATGCACGGGCTGGACGTCCTGCGTTTCCTTCGTTCGCACAGCCAATATCGCGATCTGCCCGTGATGGTCCTGACGACTCGAGGCGATGAAACCAGCCGTGCCGAGGTATTGCAGGCTGGGGCAACGTCATATCTCACTAAACCGTTCTCGCCGAGTTTCCTCGTCTCGTCGGTTCGACAGTTGCTGGACGCGGAGGTCGAGCGGCCCGCGCCATGACCGAGCAGAACCAGCAGTTCGAATCGTCGTTCATGGACGACTATTTCGCCGAGGCTGATGAACACCTGCTCTCGGTTCGGCGGTGCCTGCTGATTCTCGATGGCAGCGTCGGAGCCGACGTATCCCCGGCCGTGCTCGAAGAACTCTTTCGGAGTTGCCATTCGCTGAAGGGTATCTCGGCGATGGTCGAGTTGCGCGAGGCCGAATTGCTGGCCCATCACATGGAGAGCGGGCTTCGGGCAATTCGCCAAGGCGAGGTTCATCTCGATGCCGCGAGCCTCGACACCCTGCTTGCGGGTGCCAACGCGCTCGAAGCCGTGATCGTGGCGCGACGAGAAGGACTTCCGATGCCATCGGAAGCGCCCGTGATCGCAGCGCTCGGTACGCTCGCATCGTCGGCTTCGGCAGTCAGGTCGCAGACCGCCACGCCATCATCAGCAGTCGCTCCTACGCGGGGATGGTTCGTGAAGTTCGTGCCGTCGCCCGAGCTGGTGGCGCGTGGAGTCAAGGTCGACGCGATTCGCGCGCGGCTTCTCCAGGTGGGGAAGATTCTCTCGGTCACGCCGCGCGTGCAGGCGAGTGGTGGCATCTGCTTCGAGTTCGAGGTACAGGCCGATGACGAAGCCAGCCTGGCGGCGCTGATCGGTGACGGGATTTCGTACGAGCCGCTACCAGAGATCGCGGCGCCTGCACAGTCCGACGCCGCGGCCGCGAGTGAGGAACCGTCAACGAGTCCTCGCGGCTGGGAAGTGGCCGCCGGGGCACCCGGAAATTTCGTGCGCGTCGACCTCGCTCGCCTGGATGACTTGATGCGAATCGCGGGCGATCTCGTGGTCACGCGGTCGCGTCTCGAAGACACGCTTCATCGCGTCGAGCGGCAGGTCCCGGCGCGTGAGTTCAGGCTGCTGCAGGAACACGAGTCGTTGATGGAACGCCAGCTTCGCGAACTGCGCGATGGGATCATGCGCGTCCGCCTGGTTCCAGTCGGCGAGGTCTTTCGCCGCATGCCGTTCGTGGTCCGCGACCTTTCGCGCGATAGCGGCAAGCGCGTTCAACTCGAGATCGCGGGTCAGAGCACTGAAATCGACAAGTTCCTCATCGAACGAATGATGGATCCCATCCTGCATCTCGTTCGCAACGCCGTCGGCCACGGCATTGAAACAGTTGATCGTCGAGTGGCCGCCGGCAAGCCGCCAGACGGCACGATCCGTCTGAGCGCGTCTACGATCGGGGAGTCGGTGATCATCGAGATCGCCGACGATGGCGCGGGGATCGACCTGGCAGCGGTAGCGCAGCGTGCGCCGGCAAAGGGCATACGCACCGACGAAGGGGCGGTCGATTCGCGCGTGCTACTGGACATCATCTGCGCGTCGGGCTTTTCGACGCGCGATGAAGCCGATCGTATCAGTGGCCGCGGCGTCGGTATGGATGTCGTCCGAGGAACAGTTCAGGAACTGGGCGGCACGCTGGAGGTCGATACCGAGGCCGGTCGCGGCACCACGTTCACGATCACCCTGCCGCTGACGCTTGCCGTCATCGACGCGATCATCGCGCAGATCGGTGATCAGACATTCGCCGTGCCGCAGTCTGCGATCCAGGAAATTATCGAAGTCGATCCCGGCAGCTTGCGCTCGCTCGAGCAAAACGAACTGTTGACGTACCGCGGCCGCGCGTTGCCAATCGTGCGGCTGGGACGCCTGTTGCATATCAGCGCCGCGGCGCGACCGCGGCTCCACGCCATCGTCGTCGGAACCGGGCTGAGCGCAGTCGGCTTGCTCGTCGACCGCGTCGCGGGACATCGGGAGATCGTGGTCAAGACAATCGCCGATCCGCTGATCCGCGTGGATGGCGTATCAGGCGCCACGGAGTTGGGCGATGGCAGGTTGGTGCTGATTCTCAATGTCGCCGCGCTCAGCCGGGGTGTGCGCGAGCGGCGGCGGACAGGCGAGAGGGCATTGGCATGACGGAGAAGGCGCTTCCAGCCGAATCGGCGAAGACGCAGACCTACATCGTGTTTGTCGTGGCCGGCACGTCTTACGCCGTGCCGAGCCACCTGGTTCAGCACATGGAAATGGTGGAACAGGTGACGCCCGTGCCGAACGCTCCGCGGTTTGTCGAGGGGGTTGTCTTTTCGCGCGGCCAGGTAGTCCCCGTGATCAACCTGCGGGCACGTTTCGGATTCGAGCGCACGACGATCAACCAGCGTGCGCGACTGCTGGTCATTCAACACGGCAGCCGCAACGTTGGCCTGCTCGCTGACGAAGCACGTGAGTTCCTCACCATCGCCGACGGGTCAATTCAACCTCCAGGCGATGCCATCGGAAACCTGAGTGGCAGCTATCTCGACGGCGTGGCGACACTGGGTCAGCGCATCGTGCTCATTCTGAACATTCGTGAAGTCGTGGAGAGCACGCCGGTCGCGGCGGCGTAAGGCAGATATCTCGACGCTGAAAAGGAGCCGGTTATGGCAGTCAGAGGCGGCAACGGAGCAGGCGTGATTGATCAGAGGCTCCTGCGCGACGAAGCCAGTTTCATTACGGATGCAGTCGCGCGCATTGCCAGAATCACCGACGAGGTCTCAGAAGGGGCGGACGCTCAGGTGCGCTCGTTGGACAGCGCTCTGAATGGCCTGAACCAGATGACGACGTCGCTGAAAGAGACGGCGACGCAGGCCGAATCGATCTCGGCCTCGACCGACAGTCTCGTCTCCTCGATCAACGAGGTCGCCGCCTCGATCGAGCAGGTGACCGCCAACGTCACCGGCCTCGCCAGCTTCATCGATCAGACGAGCAAATCCATTCAGCAGAACAACAAATCGATCCAGGATGTCGCGACGACGGCGCGGCAGATGGCCGACGCTGCCGAGCAAGTAGCGACGCCTATGACCGAGATGACTGCCGCGGTCAAGGCCACGACGGCCGACAACGACGCGCTGACATCGTCGGTCAACCAGACGGCGGCCGCCATCGAAGAGATGACGCGATCGATTCAAGGCGTGGCGAGCAACGCCGATGAGCTCGCAGCCTCGGCGGACATCACGTCGTCGTCGGTCAACGAAATGGCCGCCTCGATCGAAGAAGTGAGCGCCATGGTTGACAGCCTCGCCACGTCGATTGAACAGAATGGGGCGTCCACGGAACAAATTGCGCGGTCGGTGCAGGCAGTCGCGCAAAACGGCCAGCGCATCAGCGAAGTGGCGACGGGCGCCGCGACCAGCGCCACCGAGCTCGACCGCGCCAGCCAGTCGGTCGCTACGTTGGCCAAGGACGCCGACGAGATGACGCGTCGCGCCAGCCGTGAAGCCGAGGAAGGCGGCGCCAGCATTCAGCGTTCGATTCAGGGATTTGGACGCGTGCGGGAGTCGATGTCGCAATCGGCCAGCGTCATTCGCGAGATGGGGAAGCGGGCCAACGAAATCGGCAGCATCGTCGACACGATCGATCTGATCGCGGAGCGAACCAACCTGCTCTCGCTGAATGCGTCGATCGAGGCGGCACGCGCGGGCGACGCGGGACGCGGCTTCGCCGTCGTTGCGGAGGAGATCCGCAACCTGGCGGATCGTTCGGCGAAGGCGACGGCTGATATCGCCGCCATCATCAAGGCCCTGCAAGAGGTCGCGCAGGAGGCCGTGGCTGCTTCAAACGACGGGCTGAAGGTCGCCGACCAGAGCAATGCCCAGGCTGAAGAGAGCGCCAAGGGGTTGGCGAAGATCCTTCAGGGCGTCACTGACGCGACGAAGGTCGTTGCCCAGATTTCGCGCGCCACCGACGAACAGCGTGACGCCGCGCGCACGGTCGTGACGGCGATTGACGCGACCGCCGAGCAGGCACGCCTCATCGCCGGCGCAACGCAGGAACAGGCCAAGTCAGTGGCCACCGTGTTGCAGACCAATGCACAAGTCCGGAAGACGTCGCACGAAGTCAAGAAAGCCATGAGTGAGCAGAGTCGCGCCGCCCGCGACATCCTGAAGGCGGCGCAGAACACCAAGGGCCACGCGGCGCAGGTGCGCAAGGCGACGGGTGAGCAGGCGAAGACCGCAGGCGAAATCTCGCAAGCATCGGGATTCATTCGGCGGGGTGCGGCCACGACGGCGCGCGCGCTCTCCGAACAGGCAACCGCCGGCGAACAGATCTCGAGGAGCGCAGCCGATCTGCAACGCATGGTGAGCGGCGTTGCCGCGGCCGTGAAGGAGCAGGCCAAGATGACGGCTGAAGTCGCGGGCGCAGCGGATGGCATGCGCCTCCAGTCCGACGAAGCTGCGCGCGCGGTCAAAGAACAGGCGCGGACGATGCGAGGCATGATTTCGGCCGCGCAAAGTACGGCCAAACAGATCAAGCTCATCACGAAAGCCAATGTCGAGCACTCCACCGTGTCGCATTCGCTGCTGCGATCGGTTGACGAAATTCGACAAATTACCAACCGCAACGCCGATGGGATGAAGCAGACTCGGGGAGGAACCGCGGACGTGCTTCGGCGGGCACAAGGGCTCGTCGCGTTGGCCGAGCGGCCCGAACGTCCGAACGGCCGCGCGTCGAAGGGTCATCGGTGATCTCGATTGGGATTTTCACGACCGACGAGCGGCTCGTCGTGCGCGCCTGGGATGAGTGGCTTGCGGCCGTCACCGGGATCTCGAGCGAGCATGCCGTCAGCCGCCCATTGACCGAGCTGATTCCGGATCTCGGTGCACGGGGGATCCTGTCCACGTTCGAAAACGTCCTGTCACGCGGCACCGTCGAAGTCCTCGCCCCCGCCTTGCATCACTACCTGATCGCCTGTGCTCCAGCGGACGAGGTCTCCGGCTTTGCGCGCATGCAGCAGCACGTCACCATCGGTCCTCTCCGCGCTGACGGGCGCATTGTTGGAACCGTCGTCACGATCGAAGACGTGACCGCCCGCGTGGCCCATGAACGAGAGCTCGCTGCCCAGCTTCACGGATCGTCGGGCGACGACGAGGCGAACGCGTCCGCGACCGGTGTGGCGTCACGACAGGTCGAGGCGTTGACGCGCCTCATGGCGCAGAACGATTGGCGCCTGCGCCGCGCCACGGTCACGACGCTGGCCGAGCACGGCGATGCGATCGTGGAGTCCCTGATCCGGACGTTGCGCGATCAGCATCACGACCTGGCCGTACTGAGCAGCGCGCTGGACCTGCTGGCCATTAGCGACGTCGACGTCGTGGCTCCTCTCGTGTCGTTTCTCGACGCTCCCGACGCGAATTTGCGGATCCAGGCCGCGCTCATTCTCGGCGAACGCCGCGATGTCCGCGCGATCGCTCCGTTGCTGACGGCGTTGTCGGATCCCGATGTGAACGTGCAGTTTCACGTCATCGAAGCACTCGGTCGGCTACGTGCGACAGAGGCGCGCGACGCCCTTGTCGAAATCGCCGAACGGCGCGATTTCTTCCTGGCGTTTCCGGCGCTGCAGGCACTTCGGCACGTCGGGAACCCCTCGATCGCTCCACGGCTCGTGCCGCTGCTGGCCAATGAGTTGCTGCGGGCACCCGTGATCGACGTGCTGGGCGAGTTGGGTGACGAAGATGCCGCGGTGCCGCTCGTGGACCTGCTGAATACATCGGACGCGCCGGCTGACGTCGTTGCCGATGCGCTTGCCGGTTTGCACGAACGATATGAGCGGGCCTACGCGGCGGGCGATCACATCGCCGGCATCGTCCGCCGTGGTGTGACGGCGCGTGGAACGCAGCGGATTCTGGAGGCCGTTCAACGAGTCGGGTCCGATCGATTATCGGGACTCGCCAAGGTACTGGGGTGGTTGGAGGGTGAAGCGGTCCAGCGGGCGCTGACGCGGTTACTGGGTCACGACACTGTGCGAGCGCAGATCGTCGAGGCGCTGGTCCGGCACGGCGCCGGAGTCGTCACGCTGCTGATCGAGCAACTGCGCGTCGAAGACCTGGAAACGCGCCAGGCCGCTGCCGTCGCGCTCGGCCGCATCGGAGACCCGCGTGCGACGTCGGCACTGATCGATGCCCTTCGCGATCCCGAAGTGGCGGTGTCGGCGGCGGGCGCGCTCGCGCGGATTGGCGATCGCGATGCATTCGAGGGCTTGCTGGCGCTGCTCGGCGAACCTGATGCGGCCACGCGACAGTCGGTGATTGCCGCGCTCAATTCGATCGGTCATCCCGACATGGCGGCTCGCATCGCGGAGCGCCTCGGCGATCCCGATCGAATCGTCCGTGAATCGGCGCTGCGAATAGCCGGGTATTTTGGGTACCCGGAATGCTTCGAGCAGGTGTTGCGCTGTTGCCACGATCCGGCCGAGACAGTGCGACGCGTGGCCATCGAGAGCCTGGCGTTCTTCGACGACCCGCGCGTCGTGCCCGCCCTCGTCAGCGCTCTCGAGGAGCAGGCATCGTCGGTCCGCGCAGGGGCCGCGGCCGCGTTGGCGCGCGCCGATCCTGCCGTTGCGGTCGATGCGCTCACGCGGGTGCTCGGCGACCCCGATCCGTGGGTGCGTTACGTCGTTCTCCGGTCCCTGGGGTCGATTGGCGATGAACGCGTCGTGCCCTCTGTGCTCGATGCCCTGCGGATGGACCCTGCGCCTCACGTACGTCTGGCCGCCATCGACGTGCTCGGACGGCTCGGGCGTGCGGAGGCGTGGGACGTACTCGAGCCGCTGACGCGTTCAACCGATTCCGACATCGCCAGCGCCTCGATCCGCGCTTTGGGCCGCCTGGATCGACCCGACGTACTGCCGGCGCTCGAAGCGTTTCTACGCGCACCCGAGGCCTGGCAGCGAGCCGCAGCGGTGTCGGCCGCCACCGTGCGGACTGAGGACCGAGTCGCACATCTCCTGCAGTGGGTCGCTGCCGTCGACGAGGACACCGACGTGGTGACCAGCGCGATTGACGGGCTCGCACGAATCGCGCGCCGTCCCGATTCACAAGGAACAGAAGCCGCGCGCGCGCTCGTCGCGTTGACGGCCGAGCCGCTTCGCCGCGACGCCGCGATTACGGCGTTGAGCCAGTTGCCCAGCCGGCGAATCGACGACGTCGCTCGTGGTCTCGCTGATCCATCGCCCGATGTGCGCTGTGCCAGTGTCGACGCGCTCGGACGAATGCAGCAGGCGGCGGCATCCCGGGCGATCGAGTCGGCGCTCGATGATTTGCACATCGCGGTACGACTGGCCGCCATTCGGGCGCTCAAGACCCTCGGAACGAGGGAACCACAAAGAAAGCTCATGACGCTCGCCAGGACCGATCCCGAAGTCGAGGTCCGGCGTGCGGCGATGTTCGCCGCATCGCGCAGCAACGATCGTGCACAGGATTCGTCCTCTTTGCCGTAACGGGCTGAATGCAATATCGCGTCGATTCTCTCGGGCTGTCTGGTGGTGTTACCCAGGTCTTTCGCGACTTGATTCATCAGCGACTGGGCCTTTATTACGATGCGACGCAATTCGATCACGTGGCCGACCGTCTGGCTCCGCTGATTGTCGCAAGGGGCCTGGGCTCGTTCATGGACTACTACTACTTTCTGAAGTATGGGGACGATCGTGAAGAGTGGGCGAAGGTGATGGACGCGCTGGCCGTTCACGAGACCTACTTCTGGCGCGAGATCGACCAGCTACGGGCTATCGTGAGCCATGTCGTACCGGAACTCGCCGCACGCGATCAACCGTTGAAGATTTGGAGCGTGCCGTGCGCGACCGGCGAAGAGCCGCTGACCCTGGCCATGCTGCTCGAGGAAGCCGGATGGTTCGCCCGGCTGCCGATCGAGCTGGTCGCCAGCGATGCGAGTCCCGACGCCATCACGCGCGCGAAGAAGGGCCTGTACGGCCGGCGGTCGTTTCGCAATCTTCCACCCGCGATGAAGGAGAAGTACTTCGTCGTGCGCGAGGATCAGTGGCAGATCGATTCGGACCTGCAGCAACGGATCTCCTACGATATCGTCAACCTGGTCGCCGAGCAGGAAGTCAGCCGTCACGCCTCGGCCCCGGTCATCGTGTGTCGCAACGTCTTCATCTATTTCTCTGAGGAGAGCATTCGCCGCGCCCTCAACGTCTTTGAACGCGCGATGCCCGTGCCTGGGTATTTGTGCGTCGGCGCGTCGGAATCATTGCTTCGCCGTTCCATGACATTCGAACTCCAGGACATCGGCGGCGCGTTCATGTACGTGAAGGACGCGCCTGGCAGCGGCTCGCGCACGACGCGGTTTCAGGTCGGCAGGGCTTCATGAAACGACCTCTTCGCGTGCTGGTCGTGGACGATTCGGCCTACATCCGCAAGGTCGTCAAGGAGATGTTGGGTCGCGACGGTTCCATCGAGGTGGTGGGAACTGCCCGGGACGGAGAGGACGCGCTCGAGCTGGTGGAGCGTCTTCACCCGGACGTGGTGACGTGCGACTTGATCATGCCCGGTGTCGGCGGCGTGGAGTTCATTCGCCGGCAAATGGCTGCGCGGCCGGTCCCGATTGTGATCGTGAGCATCGCGGCGGAATCGAGCGAGCGCGTCTTGAGCGGTCTGGACGCCGGAGCCATTGATTTCGTTCAGAAACCGACGGCGCTGGCCACTGAGAAGGTGTACGACCTCGGCGATGAGTTGATCGCGAAAATTGTCGCTGCGGCTGAGGCTCCACTTGGTCGAGTGCGGGAGCCAGTGCAGCTCGAACCTCTTCTGCAGACGACCTTCAGCGGCAGGTATGACGTCGTCGTCATAGGCGTCTCGACTGGTGGACCCCAGGGACTCCGATCGGTCATACCTCGGCTACCGGCAGACTTTCCTGTCCCGCTGGTCATTGTTCTGCACATGCCGATCGGATATACAGAAGCCTACGCGAAGCGCCTGGACGAAGCCTCCTCGTTGACGGTCGTCGAGGCCCGGGACGGAGAGCTGCTCAGGCCGGGTCTCGCACTGGTTGCCCCCGCAGGTCGTCATCTCACGCTGCAGCGCAATCTTGAGGGTGAAACGAGCGTGCGACTCGACGTCAGACCGCTCGACACGCCGCACCGCCCCTCGGTGGATGTCTTGTTTCAGTCGGCGGCCGATGTGTTCGGGGATCGCGTGCTCGGTGTCGTCATGACAGGGATGGGCTCGGATGGCCGCGACGGTGCGGCATGGATCAAGGCGCGAGGAGGTGCGGTCCTGACCGAAGCTGAAGAGACGTGTGTCGTCTATGGGATGCCACGATCGGTGGTCGAGGCCGGCCTGAGTGATGAAGCCGTGCCGCTCGACCGGATCTCGGCGGCAATCATGGAACGGGTATGAAGACGCGGGTCCTGATCGTCGACGACTCGGCGCTCGCGCGGCGCAACCTGCGCCAGATTCTCGAGTCCGCGGACTGCGAAGTTGCCGAGGCCGAGGACGGGCTCAGCGCGCTCGAGCGCTACTTCCTCGAGAAGCCCGACGTCGTCCTCCTGGATCTCGTGATGCGTGGCATGTACGGGCTCGACGTGCTCGAGAAGTTGCGTCAACTCGATCCGGCTGCCAAGATCGTGGTGGTATCAGCAGACGTGCAAACGTCTTCGCAGCAGCTGGTCGATCAAGCGGGTGCCATGGGGTTCATCACCAAGCCGTTCAACCGCGAAGAAATACTCGGAGCCCTCGACGCTGTACTGGGGGGGATACGCTAGTGGACTTGACGGCTCTTCAGCAGGACGCGCTCGTCGAGCTCATCAACATCGGCTTCGGCCGCGCGGCGGCGGCGCTGTCGAAGCTCACCGGCCATCGTGTCCAGTTGGAGGTGCCCCACATCACGATGTGTCCCATCGATCAAATGGGGGACTACCTTCGCCCACTCGTGAAGGCCGAAGTCGCGAGCGTTCACCAGATCTTCTCCGGTCAGGTGGAAGGCGACGCGTTGTTGGTGCTCGATCAACACAGCGCCGCGATCCTCAAGGAGCTGCTGACGAACGAACCGGCGCTGCCGCTGGACCTCGATCGCTCGGCGCGCGAGGTGTTGACCGAGATCGGCAATATCCTGCTGAATGCCTGCCTGGGGACCTTTGGCAATCTTCTCAAGGTGCAGGTCTCGTTCTCGGTGCCGCACCTCACACTCGAAACGCTCGAAGGGATCGTCAAATCGATTGCGATCGGACGGCAGGGCCTTCGCTACTCCCTGATCATCCACGCCGCGTTCCGCCTGCGCGAGAGCAGCCTGACGGGATATCTCGTCATCGTCCTTGGCGTCGCGTCGATTGAGCGGCTCATCCGTGCGCTCGAGCGCTGGGAATCCGATCAGCACTAAGCGACATGGGCGTCGACACCTCGTTTGACCTGGCCAGGCTGCATGCATCGGTCGTTCGATGCGTGACCGAAGACACGCACCAGGGCTTCTTCGTCACGGACACACAGCTTCGCGTCGTTCTGTGGAATCGCTGGATGGAGATCCACTCCGGGCGAACTGCCGCAGACGTGCTCGGCCGATCGCTGCTGGAGCTCTATCCCGATATCGGCGAGCGAGAGATCAAGGAGTACTACCAGAGCGCGCTCGAAGGCCGGGTCACGATGCTGTCTCACGCGCTGCATCGCTATCTGCTCGCGTTGCCGCCAAGCGTTCCCGACGCCGGCTTCGCCCACATGCCGCAGAGCGGCCGCATCGATCCGTTGATTGACGCAGGAGTCCTTGTCGGCACCGTCACGACGATCGAGGACGTCAGCGATCGCCTTGCCAGTGAGACTGCCCTGCGCAAGCAGATCGAGGCGCAGCAGCTCGCGCGCTCGATTGCGGAAAATGCGCTGCGCGCGAAGGACGAGTTTCTCTCCACCCTTTCTCATGAAATCCGCACGCCGCTCAATGCCGTTCTCGGTTGGGCACGTATTCTGATTTCGCGCGACGACATCGATCGGAGCCTGCTCGATCGCGCGCTCCACGTGATCGAGCGCAACGCCTCGGCCCAGGGCAGGATGATCGACGACATGCTGGACATGGCGCGCATCGCGTCAGGGAAGCTCCGGCTCGACATGCGGCCCGTCGATATCGTCAAGGTGGTGCTCGCGGCCGTTGACGTCATCATGCCCTCGGCGCACGCCAAGCGCATTACCCTCCGCACGAACCTCGACTCGCGGACGCCGAGCGTGCTCGGCGATCAGGATCGCTTGCAGCAGGTGATCTGGAACCTGCTGTCGAACGCGCTGAAATTCACGGAGGCGGGCGGGACGATCGGCGTGCGACTCGCGCCAAATGGACGGTTCGTACGGATTGCCGTGACCGACACCGGCCACGGGATCAGCCCGGACTTCCTGCCGCACGTCTTCGAGCGGTTTCGACAAGCCGATGCCTCGAGTTCGCGGCGGCACGGTGGTCTGGGTGTCGGCCTCGCGCTCGTGCACGACCTGATCGAGCTCCATGGCGGATCGGTCCACGCCCACAGCGAGGGCGAAGGAAAAGGGTCAACGTTTACGATCGATCTTCCGACGGCGCCGGACCGTGCCGAAGCGGAAGTGCTGCCGAATCGTTCGATGGCATCGCTCGCTCACGTGCGGGTGTTGCTCATCGACGACGAGACCGACGCGCGCGACCTGTCGCGGGCCGTGCTGGAACAGTGCGGGGCCCTGGTGATGGCGGTCGCCTCTGGCGCCGAGGCACTCGCGATACTCCGCGCGTCATCCGCTGAGTTGCTGCCGCACGTCATCGTGTCCGACCTCGGGATGCCGAGCGAGGATGGGTTTCAGGTGATGCGGCGCATTCGGGCGCTCGGCACCGAACTCAGTCGAATTCCCGCCGTTGCGGTAACCGGATATGCGACGTCGGAAGACGTGCAACGTGCCCTCGATGCAGGGTTCCAGTTGCACATCTCAAAGCCTATGGACCCGACCACCTTCGTAGGGGCCGTAGCGAACCTGGCGCGAACGAACCGCTCGTAGCCCGCAGCGACGCAACACAAGCCTATCCGACTGTGCCCAGTAGCAGATGACGACACCTTTCTCACGGATGCCACGGCGGGAAGCGGCGTGGTCGCCCGTGGCGCTCCCATCGAAAGGGCGGCAGCCGCAGGCGCCCGCGGTCATTGGCACAGCGCGTGCTCGTCTTCGGTGGCGGCGCGCATTTTCCCGCGGGAATCGGGCACACGTTGCTGATTTGCCCCGCGACATTCCGCGGGCGTGGAGTTCACAAGGAATGAAAACAGTGAAACTGACGCTAACGGTGGCTGCTCGTGTGACAGTCGTCTCGCTGGTGTTCCTCGCTGCGGGTTGCTCGTCTTCATCCTCAGAGGCACCCGCCTCATCATCAGCATCTTCAGACAAGCCGCCGCAGGGCAAGACCGAGGAGGCGCCCATCCCGGAGGTGCCGTCGCCGTACGATGCGCTCCCCGCGGAGGCACGCGAGGTTCTCGACCGCCCGTTCACTGGCGATCTCGATGAGATGGTCAAGCGTCGCCTGATACGTGCCGGCGTTGTCTACAACCGCACGCAATACTTCATCGACCACGGCGTTCAGCGCGGCATCAGCTACGAGTCGCTCCGATTGTTCGAAGACGAACTGAACAAGCGGCTGAAGACGGGACTGTTGAAGGTCCACGTGGCAATCATGCCTATACCCCGCGATCAGCTGTTTCCCGCACTGGCCGCCGGGAAGGTGGACCTCATCGCGGCCGCCCTCACGATCACGCCCGACCGCAGGAAGTTGGTCGATTTCAGTACGCCGACTCGGATGGGCGTTTCGGAGATCGTCGTGAGCGCACCGGAGGTGACGGGACTCGCGAGCATCGAGGATCTGTCTGGCCGAGAGGTGTTCGTGCGGCGAAGCAGCGCCTACTACGAGAGCCTGCAGCGACTGAACGAGTCGCTCGCGAGCAAGGGCAAAGCACCGGTGACCATCAAAGAGGCGCCGGAAGCTCTCGAAGACGACGACATTCTCGAAATGGTCAATGCGGGGCTCATGGAGATCACCGTCGTCGACGACTTCGTCGCTGAATTCTGGCAGCAGGTGTTCCCGAACGTTCGACTGCATACCGACCTGGCCGCGCGCACCGGAGGAGAAATCGCGGTCGGGGTTCGCAAGAACAGTCCGCGGCTGCTGCGGGCAGTGAACACCTGGATCAAGGAGTACGGTCCGCGGACGGCGTTTGGCAACACCATGGAACGCCGGTATTTGGAGAACACCAAATACATCAAGAACGCGGCCGCCGAGGCGGAGCGACGAAAATTGCGGGGTCTCGTGAAGCTGTTCCAGACCTACGGCGGTAAATACGACGTCGATTACCTGCTGATGGCCGCGCAAGGTTATCAGGAGTCGCAGCTCGATCAATCCGCTAAGAGCTCCGTTGGCGCGATCGGCGTCATGCAGGTGATGCCCGCGACTGGTAAGGATCTGGCCGTCGGCGATATTACGCAGGTCGAACCCAACATCCACGCCGGGGTGAAGTACTTCCGCTTCATGATGGACGAGTTCTACAAAGACGAGCCAATGGACGACATCAACAAGGGACTCATGACGCTGGCGTCTTATAACGCAGGGCCGGGACGGATGCGGCAACTGCGGCGCGAAACGGAAAAGCGTGGTCTCAATCCCAACGTGTGGTTTGGCAACGTGGAGCGCGTCGTGTCGGAGCGCATCGGTCGAGAAACAGTCACGTACGTGAGCAACATCTACAAGTACTACATCGCCTATCGGCTCACGATGGAGCGCGAGGCGGCTCGCGACCGCGCCAAGGACGAAGTGAAGTCGCAGTAATTACCTCTGAAACGTTTCGTTCCGTCATCACACTAGTTCTGTAGAACGACTGTGTATTCTCCAGGACTCTTCATGATTCGTTCATCTGCTGCCAAGGTCGCCGTTCTCCTCGGGGTGATCGCAATCGGACCCTCGTTCACGTCCAATCCACGCGGGGCATCTGTCACCGTCGTGATCAGTCAGGTTTTTGGCGGCGGCGGAAACAGCGGCGCCCCCTTCACGAATGATTTCGTCGAGTTACACAACCTGTCGGATTCGCCGGTCTCGCTGACCGGGTGGTCCTTGCAGTACTCGAGCGCCACCGGGACCGGCAATCTCGGCGCGAACTCGGGCCAGCTGACGGAACTGTCCGGCACGATCGCACCAGGGGGTTACTTCCTCGTGCAGGAAGCGGGCGGGGCGAATGGACTCGCTTTGCCCCCGCCTGATTTGGTTGATTCGACGCCGATCGCCATGGCGGCAGGTGCCGGCAAGATGGCGCTCGTTGACATCGCCACGACCCTTGGCTGCAACGGAGGCTCGACGCCCTGCCCATCGGATGCTTTGGCGCATATCGTCGACCTCGTCGGCTATGGCAACGCGAACTTCTTCGAAGGCACCGGGGCGGCCCCGACGCTTTCCAATACGACCGCCGCAATCCGCGCGCATGATGGCAACACAGATACGGATGACAACAGCGCGGACTTTTCGGCCGTGACGCCGAATCCCCGAAACAGCGGGTTTACGCCACCGCCGCCTCCGCCGAGCGGTTGTGCGGCTCCGGCGAGCCAGCAGATCTCGGCCGTGCAAGGTCCGGGGACATCGACGCCGTTTGCCAACCAGATCGTGCGCGTCGAGGGCGTCGTGATCGGCGACTTCCAGGCGCCGGGCCAGCTTGGTGGCTTCTACATCCAGGACGACACACCGGATGCGGATCCATTGACGTCCGAAGGGTTGTTCGTTTTCGCTGGTCGCGCGCTTGCCGACGTGCAGGCGGGACAAAGGGTACTGGTCACGGGCAGGGCGATCGAGTTCAACGGCCTCACCGAGCTTTCGTCGGTCAGCGTTGTTGATGTGTGTGGCGCCGGGGAAATCGTGCCGACTGTTTACCATCTCCCGCGGCCAGCAGGGGTGACGTTCGAGCCATTCGAGAACATGCTCGTGACGTTCCCAGACACGCTGACGGCGACCGAGCATTTTGAGCTCGGGCGTTTTGGTGAAGTGACGGTGTCTTCCGGTGGCCGGTTGTTTCAACCCACCGACCGCGTCAATGCCGGCCCCGCTGCGATAGGCAGGCAGGATCTCAACAACCGCCGTCGTCTACTGATCGACGACGGGTCGAACGTGCAGAATCCAGCGGTCGTCCCGTTCGTGGCCCCTGGAAATGCGCTGCGACTCGGTGACTCGACATCGGGTGTCACTGGCGTGCTCACATTCGGTTTCGGCGCGTACCGCCTGGAACCGACGATGCCAGTCGAATTCACGCGGACAAATCAACGACCTGTCTCGCCGCCTCCGGTCGGTGGCGAGATTCGCGTCGCCAGCTTCAACACGCTCAATTACTTCACAACGCTCGCTTCGCTGAATCCCGACGCACGTGGGGCGGACACGGCCCAGGAATTCGCCCGGCAACAGGCGAAGGAGATCGCGGCCATCGAGGGCCTGGGTGCGGATGTCGTCGCGCTGATGGAAGTCGAGAACAATGGCGCGACCGCGATTAGTAGCCTGGTCGCGGCGCTCAATGCGGCATCCGGCGCCGGGACGTACGCCTTCGTCAACGAGCCCGTGCTCAACGCGCCGAATGAGTTTGGCGGCACGTTCGGTAGCGACGCCATCAAGGTTGCCCTGATCTACCGAGCCGACACGGTGGTGCCGATCGGGGACGTGCAGTCGTCAGCGGATCCAAGCTTCAGTCGCCCGCCCCTGATCCAGACCTTTCAACGACTCGGCGGCAGCGAACCTTTCACGGTTGCCGTCAACCATTTCAAGTCGAAGAACTGCGGTGGAGATTCGGGGGCCGACTCCGATCAGGGCGATGGACAGGGATGCTTTAATGCGCTGCGAGTGACGCAGGCCGAGGCGCTGACGAGCCTGCTGGGTAGCCTCGGCGTGCCAAATGCCCTGATCGTCGGTGATCTCAATTCGTATACCGAAGAAGATCCGATCCACACCCTCGAAGCGGCAGGATATACGGGGTTGTCCGAGATCTATGTTGCCGACGAGGAGCGCTACAGCTTCTCGTTCGACGGGCAGTCAGGTGAACTCGACCATGCGCTGGCGGCGCCCGACCTCGTGGACAACGTTACCGGTGCGGCCGTGTGGCACATCAACGCAGACGAGCCGTTGATTCTCGATTACAACACCGAGTTCAATCCGCCCGCGCTGTACGCACCGGACGCGTACCGCGCGTCGGACCACGATCCGATCGTCGTTGGGCTCACTCTTAACGACGCTCCCACAGTCGACGCCGGGGGACCGTACGTGGCAGTCGAGGGTGGGAACGTCACCCTCGAAGCGCAGGGGCAGGATCCACAAGGCGACGCCCTTGCGTACGACTGGGATCTGGACGGGGACGGGGAATTCGAGACGCCGGGACAGAGCGTGACGTTGTCGGTGGCGGGCGTCGAAGCTCCCGCCGCGCACTCAGTCACGGTTCGAGTGACTGACGGCGGCGGCCTGGCCTCGACCGACTCCGCCATCGTGTCGGTGGTCTGGAGCTTTACCGGTTTTCTGCGGCCGGTCGATAACCCGCCGGTCCGCAATCGCGCCAATGCGGGCTCGGCGATTCCGCTCAAGTTCAGCCTGAATGGCGATCAAGGTCTGGACATTCTGGCTGACGGCTATCCCCGCTCAATTGCGAGTCGTTGTAATGCGTCGATTGTGGAGGACGTGATCGGGCAGCCGTCGTCCAGCCCGAGCGGTCTCACTTACGACGCGTCAAGTGATCGATATGTGTTCGTCTGGAAGACCGACAGGCGCTGGGCCGGCTCCTGCCGTCACCTGATACTCAAACTGCGCGACGGCACGGAGCATCACGCCGAATTCCATTTCGTCAAGTAGGGTCGCTCACATGTTTGCGTCCGACGCCGCGCCCTCGGTGGGATCAACGAGCCGTGAGGGTCCGCCGTTGGATGAGTACGACACGACGTCGACGCACTCGCACGAGATCTTGCGGAGACGCTTGGCATTTCGAATCGTCAGCACGCCGCGGCGGTAGTCGATGATGCCCTCGTCGCGCAGGGTCGACGCGGACTCGCTGACGGCCGAGCGCGGGGCTCCGACCATTTGCGCCACGAATTCGTGCGTGAGCTCGAAGCGGTTCGTATCCGCGCGTTCTGCCGTAAGGATCAGCCAGCGCGCGAGCCGCTGCACCGATGAATGGAACCGATTGCAAACGGCAGACTGAACCAGTTGATGCATGACCTGTTGCGAATAATTCATCAACAGCTCATGCAGCGCACTGCACGACAAGATGTGCTCCCGAATCAGCTTCTTCGGTGCGCGGTAGGCGAGTCCCGGGAGCTGGACGACGAGGCCGTACGGCAGCGGTCGATTCCCCAGCGCATCCGCTATGCCCGCGACTCCTTCTCGACCGACGAGAGCAACCTCGACCGAGTTGCCGTTTCGAGTATTGGCCACCAGGGAGACCACACCTGAATCGATGAAGTAGACGAAGTCCGTGACGACGCGCGGGATTCCGAGCAATTCGCCGCGCTGCAGCGGATGCGGTTCCAGATCGCGCATGAGTTGCAAGAACACGCCGTCATCTGACTGCGCGAGCTCGCGAAGCACGTCGTTTCTGGTTCGCTCTGGAAACAACCGACCTCCTCCATAGGGAAGACTGCAAGAACCGCAGCACTCCCAACACAGCAGCGAAGAAGTTGCGCGCCTCGAGCCGACAATAGATGTCAGTTCCTGACATAGTCGCCACAAATGACTGATGTGCTGGTTTTTACGAGATGGGTCTGTTACAGTCGGCCGCTGAATCGACTGGGTAGTCCGCGTTGAGAAAACGGCGAACGTCTCACACACTCGCTCGACTTCACCCGGTTTGGGCTGACCGACAAACCGCCCACATGGCGCGCGGACCTCACCTCACGCGTGCGGTCTCGGTCGAGATCACATGGCTCACGCGTTTGACGGCCTTGGCTTCGGGCAATTCCTTCTTGATGCCGAACGCCTTCTCTCGGGCGTGCGCGAGCATGAACAACGCCTCGGCTCGCTGATGGCCGTTCTCGAGGGCGAAAGTTCTCAGACCGGCCCCGTCACGTCCCCAATCGACAGGGATGCAATGGGTGTTCTGGCCATGGTTGGCCGCCTTCGTCAGGACGCCGGCTATCGGCAGCTCGCCGAAATGCTGCTGAGCCGTCTGGTTGGTCACTGCCGATCGCTCACGGCGCTCGATCGGCGCGGGTCCGCGTCCTGGTGGTGGACGATTCAGAGAGCAGTCGCGAGATGACGGCAACAATCCTCGAAGAGGCCGGCTTCGAGGCGATGACGGCGGCCAACGGGCTGGAAGGCGTGATTGTCGCGCACTATGCGCACCCCGTGGTGGTCCTGATGGACGTGACAATGCCCGTTCTTGACGGCTTGGAGGCGGCGCGCCTGATTCAAGCCAGCGCCGATACTCGCCACGTCAAAGTCATTGCCTATACAGCCAAGCCGGACGTTCACAGCGCGCCGTTTGCGCGATGGTTCGTCGATATCCTGCGAAAGCCCGCCGGTCCTGATGCCATTGTCGCTGCTGTGGAACGGTCGATCGGGGCCTCATACGCCCAAAGGGCGGCGCTCAGCTAGCCCGTTGTGCGGGCGCAATCCTACATCAATGCCCGGACCTGCCAGTCTGACGAGTTCATGAGCGCCCGGTATTCGGCGGGAGATACTGATCGTTTCGAGTATCGGCACGCGATGACGAACATGTTCTTGGTGTGATGCCAGTCGCTTCGGACAACATCGCAGTCGAACGTTTCGCCGGAGCTGATCGCCATTTTCAATACGACGCCAGGTTTGGGGATTGATTCGAGCTCGATCTGCTTGCTGAATCGGATGTCGCTGTTGTTGATGGTCTCCAGCGCGTCACTGTCGTCACGGCGGATACGCAGGGACGGAATTCTGAGGCTGATCTCGACGGTCTGTGGCATGTGATCGTTGCTGATAAGCGCGGCCCCGGCACGGGGCCGCTGTCTTCCCGATGGTACGATACATTTCGGATGCCGCTCGTCACCCTCGACCGTATTTCGATGGCCTACGGCCATCTCCCCCTGCTCGACCAAGCCAGTCTTCGAATTGAAGCGCGGGAACGCGTGGCCGTGATTGGGCGAAACGGCACAGGTAAATCGACGCTCCTCCAGGTTATCGGGGGCAATGTCGCGCCGCAGTCTGGTGAGGTCTGGCATCAGCCCCGTCTCCGCATTGGCCGCTTGCCCCAGGACGCCCTCGTGTCGGGCGACCAGCAAGTGTTTGCCGTGGTCGCTCAGGGCCTCGAAGGCTCTGATGGCGATCCCTGGCTCGCGGATCAAAAGGTGAGGACGGCGCTCTCGCGCCTCCAGATCGCCGCAGAGGCCACCATCGACACATTGTCGGGCGGCTGGAAACGTCGCGTGCTATTGGCGCGCGCCCTGGTTGGAGATCCCGATCTGCTCCTGCTCGACGAGCCCACCAATCACCTCGACATCGAGACCATGCGGTGGCTCGAAGGGTGGTTGGCCGACTACGCGGGCACAGTGCTGTTTGTGACGCATGACCGCGTCTTCCTGCAGGCCCTCGCGACACGAATCGTCGAGCTGGATCGCGGACGGCTGACGTCGTGGCCGGGTGACTACGTCACTTTCCTCAGGCGTAAAGAGGAATCGCTGGCGGTCGAAGCGGCGCACGATGCCAAGTTCGACAAGCGGCTCGCGGAGGAAGAAGCCTGGCTGCGTCAAGGCATCAAAGCGCGGCGAACGCGGAATGAGGGTCGTGTCCGCGCGCTGCTGGCGATGCGTGAGCAACGCGCCGCGCGGCGATCGCAGACCGGGTCTGTTCGCTTTCAGCAGGAGATCGGCGACCGCAGCGGCCAGACGGTCTTCGAGGCTGAACAGGTTTCGAAGTCGTTCGACGGCCGCGCAATCGTGCGCGACTTCTTCGTGCGCGTGATGCGAGGCGATCGTATCGGCCTCATCGGAGCGAATGGTTCCGGCAAGACCACGCTGCTCAAATTGTTCCTCGGCGAGCTCGAACCCGATGCCGGGGAAGTACGTCGTGGAGCGAACGTACAGATCGCTTATTACGATCAGCAGCGCGAGCAACTCGATCCCGATCGGAGCGTCTGGGAAACCGTGGCCGATGGTCTCGATACCGTGACGATGAACGGGTCGACGCAACACGTTTACGGATATCTGCGCGATTTTCTGTTTCCGCCCGAGCGGGCACAGTCTCCAGTCCGCGCGCTCTCCGGGGGCGAGCGCAATCGTCTTCTGCTGGCGCGGCTCTTCGCCCGGCCATTCAACGTCCTCGTGATGGACGAGCCCACCAACGATCTGGACATCGAAACGCTCGAGCTGCTCGAGGAACGCCTCGCAACCTGGCCCGGCACGGTGTTGCTCGTCAGTCACGATCGCGCCTTCATCGATCACGTGGTCACAAGCACGCTGGTTTTCGAGGGCGACGGTCACGTGCAGGAATACATTGGCGGGTACGAGGACTGGCTCCGGCAACGCCGGTCCGTCGTCGCGGTGTCCGGCTCTAGCCGGACTTCACCAACGCCAGCGCCGGCTCGTCGCAACGGCGCCTCTCCGGGGAAGCCGTCCTACAAAGAGCAACTCGAACTCGATCAACTGCCCGCGCGCATCGAAGCGTTCGAAGAGGAGCAGCGCCGCCTTCAGGCAGCGGTCAGCGACGCCGATTTCTACAAGAAGCCCGCGGGTGAGATCCACGAGACGCTTGGAAGGCTCGAAGAGCTCGAGGCACTGCTCCTCGACGCCTACACACGCTGGGACGCCCTCGATTCACGAACGACCAGCCGCCCGACGTGAACTACCCAGTTTGAGGTAGTCCCCCGAAAGCGTAGCTTGACAGGCCCCTGACTTGGCCTAGAATTGCGGCCGCCCGAACGCTGTTTCGCCATTTCGCACGGATGGGGTGTGCACGCGCATGACGCGCTGCTGAACACACCCGCCTGGTGGCAGTGTGCACGCCGCGCTGCGAGGAGAGTCCGATGCCGAAGTCGCCGATCGCGACGCTGATAGTCACTGTCGCATCTCTGACCTTTTCAGCGTCTGTGTTTGCGCAAGCGACCGCGTCAATCGCGGGAACCGTCGTCGATGCGTCTGGAGCCCTGCTGCCGGGCGTGACTGTCGAAGCATCGAGCCCTGCGCTCATCGAGAAAGCCCGATCCGTCGTCACGGACGGGACCGGGCAATACCGCATCGAGCAACTGCGCGGCGGGACCTACACCGTGACGTTCACGCTCACCGGATTCAGCACGGTTCGCCGCGAAGCTGTCGAGCTGACCGGATCGTTTTCCGCGACAGTCAACGCCGAGATGAAACTGGGGTCGGTCGAGGAGACGATCACCGTCACCGGAGACTCGCCGGTTGTCGACATCCAGAGTTCGCAGCGGCAGCGAGTGATCGATCAGGAACTGCTGACGGCGATTCCTACCGGGCGCACGCCGCAGGTCGCCGCTTTCCTCATCCCTGGCGTCAACCTGAGCAACATCGATGTCGGTGGTACGAACATCATCAACACGACCGGAGGATCGCTCTCGATCCATGGCGGACGCGTGGACGACACGCGTCTCTTGATCGACGGAATCACCATCGCCAACACCGAGGGCACGGGTTGGTCGGCAAACATGCTGCCCAATATGGGCAGCACGCAGGAGGTGTCGGTTGATTACTCATCGGTCACGGCCGAGAGCATCACCGGCGGGCTGCAGATCAACATGATTCCGAAGACCGGCGGCAATTCGTATTCCGGGACGCTCTTCGCGACGGCGGTGAACTCCGCGTTCGAAGGGACCAACACCAACGACGAGCTCGTCGCGCGCGGCCTGCGCACGCCGAATACCCTCAAGCTCCAGTACGACGTCAATCCAGGCCTCGGCGGACCGCTCAAGGAAGACACACTGTGGTTCTACACGTCAGCGCGGTTCACGCGACAGTCGAACTACGTCGGCGGCCTGTTCATCAACAAGAACGCGTTCGACATCACGAAATGGGCGTACGAGCCTGACGAGAGCCAGCGTGCGTATTCAAACGCGGCCGAGCAGAGCGTGAACCTGCGTCTGACGTGGCAGGTCAACGCCATCAACAAGCTCAGTTTCTTCTACGACCAGCATTGGCGCTGTCAGTGCCGGACCACAGCCGCCTTGGTCGCACAGGAAGCCGCCCACGAGCTGGAATATCCGATCAGTGATCTACGTTCCGTCGCGTGGACCGCGACGCCGAGCAATCGCGTGCTGGTCGAGGCCCGCTTCGGCGTGCGGCGCGAGGAATACGCCTACAGTCCCCACAACCTCCAGGATCCGGATCATCTGCTCATTCCCATCATCGATCAGGCTGGTCTCATTCCCGGTCTGCTCTATCGGGGTGGCGGATTGCAGAATGCGACGCAGGCGTATCAGCGAACACTGGGCGTCAGCATTCCTTCGTCAGGGGCGCTCTCGTATGTGACCGGCAGTCACTCCGCCAAAGTTGGTTTTTACAACGTTACGGC
>Ga0075421_100001776_pt1 | contig 25381 bp, 30 predicted proteins | sample SoiMetdeltSBSDD5_FD_75292 | JGI IMG/M metagenome (GOLD analysis project Ga0075421, IMG submission 75292) | Bulk soil microbial communities from a Populus tree surrounding site in Tennessee, USA - Soil MetaG P. deltoides SBSDD5 | ecosystem: Environmental > Terrestrial > Soil > Tree plantation... | reverse complement strand
CAAGGATAATTCGCGCATGGAAGTCAGGACTTGTTTTGGGCGGCGTGAGACCAAAGAGCAAGATTTACGACATCATGCCCAAGCGACTTCTACAGGACGTTGAACTAGCAGCGCTGAATAAGTTAAGTAGGAAAGATGGGGCCAAGGCGAAGCGCCATATCGTCGTTCCAAAGAAAAGAGCTACGCTTCGAGGATGATAGATGCGGCAACGCTTCATTGGCACGGTCAGGCGCAGTGTCTCGATTGAATGATTCCGCTCAACGAGCGGGATCTGCGACGCGGGTTGACGATCCGGTGCGCGTGACGGTTGCCGGGGTCGAGGTAGAAGGCGGCCATGTCTGGTCCCACGACGAATCGAATCCGAACTCACCATCATCGGCTTGGATGGTAGTCAAGAATCGATGGTCCGACCCACTTGTCTTTCCAAGCACATCTTATGAAATGGTGCTGATGCAGGGGTCGGCGGATCAGGCCGCTGGGACACGGCTTCCATGAGCGGAGCAAGCTCAGCATCGCTGTTGATCCCGTCGGCCAACGGGTCATACCACCACGGGTGGTCTTTAATTGGTTTGTTGCAGTCCAGACAATTGAAGGTCTGCCTCAACTGAATGGCGCGCAGATCGTCGCGCCAATTTTGCGCCAACACTCGCGCCGATTCGATGTCACGCATCATTTGCGAATGCAGCGGCACGCCACCGAAGTAACCGACCCGCAGCTCGACACTGTGAGGGGAAACACCGAATATCGCGCACGTCAAGATGCGAGTGGTTGAACCTTCAATCACGCGCCAACAGACTTCTAACGGCTCCGATATTTTGGAGTTCGTCATATTTAACTTGCAGACGTTGGGAGTAACGAGGTTGCAGTGCTAAATCACGGCGGATGGCCGCTACGCAGCTATCGTGCCGCCTTGGATGTCCAGGATGGCGTGGGAAACTTCACTCTGTCTCATACGGGTCGGCGTGGGGAACGTCATTCTTCTATCTTTCTTGGATTTTGCCTGTTATTCGGTCGGCGGGTCTGCGGATTATTTCGTTGCCCCAAACCGATACCGAACCAGATTATCGCAACTCAGGACCCTGCCGTCGCGACCGATGAAGGTCGTGGCTCAGGTGGCGCGAGGGACAATGCTCGATGAGCCGTGTTCGTTGTACCTGCAGTCACGAGCTTGGTGTCAGTGCCGATCGAGTACTTGGCGAAGCTTCGTGGCCAGTCCATTAGTCGTGAATGGCTTTTGAACGAAATGTGCTTCGCCCGCTTCAATACGCTGGCGCAGCACAGCATTGGATGTGTAACCACTCATGAACATCACGGCGATGGAGGGGTAATCCCGACGCACACGATCAGCTAGCTCGGGACCGCTCATGCCGGGCATCACCACATCGGTCAGCAGCAGATCGATACGTGCTTGTTTCGCTGAGACGGTTTGCAGCGCGTCCTCTCCACTGCATGCCGACACGACCTTGTAGCCATACCCTTCGAGTGCCGTCTGGGTCATTGCGCGCACGGCTGGTTCGTCTTCCACCAGCAGCACCGTTTCGGTACCGCGACCCGGCGCGCGCTCACTGGCTCCCGGGTCATCGACGGTGACACCTCCTTCAGTCGCAGGCAGGAAGATCTGAAACGTCGTCCCGACATTCAGCTCACTGTCAACATCGATCCAGCCACCCGATTGTTTGACGATGCCGTCGACCACGGCTAATCCGAGACCAGTGCCCTGTCCCTTGGGCTTGGTGCTGTAGAACGGTTCGAAGAGCCTGGCCTTGGATTCGAGCGCGATGCCACATCCCGTGTCGCTGATGACGAGCAGGACGTAATCGCGGACAGCCGGTCGGCCTCCATCACGATTCGGCGCGGTCACGCTCTTTATTTCGATACTGAGCCGGCCGCCATTGGGCATCGCATCCCGCGCATTGATTGCGATGTTCAGGAGGACGCGCGAGAGCTGATCGGGGTCGACTTTGACTGGACGAAGCTCCGCCTCCGCGCGAACAGTCAGCTCGATGTGCTCTCCAAGTGTCCGGCGAAGTAACGTCTCGGTCTGTGCGACGACCTTGTTGATGTCCACGACTTTCGGCTCGAGCACTGACTGACGGCTGAAGGCCAGGAGCTGGCGGGTCATCGAGGCAGCGCGCCGACAGGCCAGTCGAATCTGCTCGAGGTCGTGTTGCGCCTGGGCGTCGGCTCCGCGGAGCAGCATGTCGGCGTGACCAGCAATCACGGTGAGCAGATTGTTGAAATCGTGTGCGACGCCGCCTGCCAGTTGACCGAGTGCTTCCATCTTCTGTGAATGGAGCAGCTGCTGCTCGAGTTTGCGCTTCGCTTCTTCGGCAACGACACGCTCAGTGATGTCGTGGCCCTCGGGGATGAGCAAATTCACGTTCCCTTCGGAATCGCGCACGGGTTTCAGCGAAAAGTCGATGCAATGCAGTCGCCCATCAGGCCCCGGATGTGTCGCCTCAAATCGAACTGCCTGTCCACTCGCTGCCGTGCGCACCGCGTCGCGCAATTGGTTCTGCAGATCGGGTGAGTGGGTCCACCAGGCGGTGTCCCAGATTTTCTTCCCAATGACTTCCTGAGGTGAAACCGATGCGAATCGCAATGCTGTATCGTTGGCCTCGAGAAGCGTGCCGTCGACCGCCATCAGCCCGATGAACTGAAACGTCTGGTCGAAGATGGCGCGGAACCGGCGGTCCGCTGCCGTGAGGTCATCGTTACGCTGGCGGTTCGTTCGCGCGAATTGGACTGCGATGACGGTAATGCTGATCGCGACGCCGAACATCCCGGGATGTGGCGACCGCACCTCGAAAAGATCGATGAGGGCAGCGGACACGATCGCCAGAGCAAAGCCAAGAGCAGCGACGATCAGGAGGACACCACCGGTTCGATCCCGTCGCATGTACCTGATGGCGCTGAGGAGCGTGAAGGCATCAACCGCGAGGATGACCGCATAAATCGCGAACGTGATGACGAGCGGTGCGGTGCGCGTGTAAGCGGACGACACCTGGCCCCACGGCAGGGACACGGGTTCCAGCCCGGTCACTGTGCCAACGAGGGGAACGCCTGCTACGGCAGCAACCGCGACTGCCACCATTAATATGGTGCTGAACCAGACGAAGGCGCGCGCGCGCACGCCCGTGGTCTCCGCCAACGTCCAGGCGATGGCGGCAACACCGAGCGAACCGAACATCGTTCGGAGCGTCAGCGCCTGGCGGGCGCCTTCGATCGTGCTGGAGGTGGCCAGGGCCACCACGGCCATCGACTGCGCGGCCCAGATGAACGACCCGACCGCGATGGCGAGCAGCGACAGGTCGCGGCGCGACCGCCACCACATCACAAACGACGCGATCGCGGCAAACCCGAAGAAGCCGCACAGAAAGGCCTGAGCAAAGGTGTACGGACCCATCGCCAGAAGTCTCCGTGGCACGGAAGGACAGCAATTAGTTTTCGGGCAGATTCACTGCACGAAACATCCGGAACCTCACCGGCTCCCCATTCTTTGTGGCTGGTAAGTACCGCCATGCCTTGGCGGCACTAACGATCATCCGTTCGTGATAGCGGTTGAGTGGGGTATGAAGCTTCACGATTTCCACCAGTCCATTCCGGCCAATCACCATCTCGAGTTGCCCGATCTTGGCGGCTGGTATTCCCGCCGGGGTCGACTCCGGAAGCTGGCGTCCCTGCTCGATTGGTGGAATGACGGTTAGATCGGCCATGGTATAAACGCGATTGTCCTCGAGCGTTCTTGCGGCACGTACTTCCGTGAGAAGTTGCTGAACGCGTTCACGCAGTTCGAGCGGAACCGGCCCGAAATCCGAGTCGCCCATGAGGCGCACAGCACGTTCCAAGGTGCGGATCGCAGCCGTGTATTCGCCAGCTTGGAATTCCGTCTGGCCACGCAGGTACTCGCGCTTCGCAATCCCGGGCAGCAACAAGCGCTTGCTCTCGCGTAAGGCCGCAACCGCCTGGGGGGTCGCTTGTGTCGAGTCCAACTGGTATAGCGGGTCGGTAAGCACGCGAGCGTCGAACGCCATTCGAGCCGACTCGATGTCATCAAGCACCGGCTCGGTCCGAGGCGTATTTGCGATCCCTGCAACGGATTCCGCGCCGGGCACGGGCGAGACCGAGCGCGGTGGAGCCGTCATCGACGTCACTCGCAAAGAGGGTCGCGCAGGAACTGGTTTGGCTGGTCTGTCTGGCGTCGATTCGTGGGGGGCCACCTGCGCTGTCCCACGATCGCGCGACGGTACTGGTTGCGGCATTACGTTTTCAGGTACTCCGCCCACATCGCTGCGCGCCGGCTCAACACGCTCAGCAGGTGCTGACACCTGAGCAGCTGTAGCATCGGACGGAACACCACGGTCGCTCGATTGCCGCGCAAGCTTCACGACAATACCGCCAATCAACATGATTACAACCGCGGCCGCCACGAGGGCATAGACATGGCGACGAGCCGGAAGTACGGGTTTCGAAGGGCTTTGACCGACGGGTATGGTCGAAGGGGCAGGCAGTGCGACCAGTTCGTTGTGCGACGGTAATCGGCCGTGATCCAACGGCCTTGACCCTCTCGCTTCCTGTCCACGTCTGAACGCGTTACGTATCGCATCCGGTTCGCTTTGAGCCTCGAACGTTCTCAACGCCTCCGACAGTTCTGTGACACTGGCAAATCCGGGGAGCTCGAAAGCAGCCTGGGAGGCAAGAAGGCGCAGCGACACCGGCGCGTTTCCCGCTTCAAGAAGCGCCCGGAGGATACGGCCAACCTGCTTCACGAACGGATCGCCGCCGGGTTCACCAGGCAGCACGCGAACGTCACCGTCAGCCGTAATCTCGATGTGCCGCGTGTCGAGCAGATATTCGTGTGTGCCGGCCGAGGGATGCTGGCCAATCGCGTCGCAAATTCGTCGAGTTATCGCTACGGCTTCCGGCCAATCGACGACGACATCGTTTTCTAGCAACTCCGAGACCGAAAGCACTCCTTCTTCGGCGTCGTTGAAGGATTTTCTGATTTCGGAGTCGACGGCAGCAGGCGTCGACTCTACGCCCACCCCACTCGCGGGTGTGGAGTCCAGCGCGGGCTTCGCAATTTGAGTCTCGATGTTCGCGTCGATCGGTACCGCCGTCTGTTCTTGCGGTGACGCGTCAGTCTCGGACAGGAATTCATCATCGATGTTGAACAGCGGATCCAGGGGCACGATCGTTGGCGTTGGCATGCCAGGACCCGTCCGCTCAGGCCGCTCCGCGTGTGGGCCGTCATCGAGGGGCATCTTCAGCGCTCCGGTGCGAAGTACCCACCACGGCTCCTCACGACGACATCGTCAGGCCGGGGCCGAATTTCGACTTTGCGCCAGGACCCGTCTCGCACGCCGTTTGTCGACGTGTAGCTGACGACATAACGCCGCCGCAGGTTTTCGACCACCCGGCGATAGTCGTCCCGCAGACCTTCGACGTCGTCTGGGAAGTACGACTCGCCGCTCGAGAGGCTCGCGATGTTTTGCAGGAAGTCGTGATCGACTTTCGGACCGAGCCCGATCGTGTAGATCGTCGTGTTCGCCTGAGCGAGAAGGTCGAGGACGTCCTGTGCCGTGCGCACACTCCCTGGCGCGGTGCCGGGATTGTTCTCATCCCGTCCGTCAGTAACCAGCACGATCGCACGGCGGCCGTCTACGTGGTCTAACCGGGTGAGCGCATCGCAGAGCGCGTCGTACAGCGCCGTGCCGCCGCCCGCTGTGTATTGACCGATGGTCTTCAGGATCCCGTCCCGTACCGTGGTGAGGTCGTGGACCAGGTCGGCTTGATCGGCGAACTCGAGGAGGCCGAGGCTGTCCTCCGGTCGCAGCACTTCCACAAACTCTCGTGCGGCGGCCATTGCTTCAGTGGCGCTCTTCTTCATGCTGCCGCTCGAATCGAGCGCCAGGACAATGGAGACGGGAGCCACGACCTCGTGGAACGCATCAACCTTCTGCTCGATGCCGTCCTCGAACACAGTCAGGTCATTCGGTCCCAAGTCGAGGTACCGCCGGCTCTTGTCCGTGATGGTGAACTCCAATTCCGGCCGGACCGGCGGAGGCTTGGGAGCGTTGTATCCGTCACGAGTTCGGACGATGTAGCCGGGAGTCGTCGTGAGCGTCACGTTCCGCCAGGTCCCATCCCGTTCCTGATTGGACGGGGTGTAACTCACCAGATACCGGTTCTGAACGTCTGCGGCGAGACGCGCCTGCACCATCGCCACGGCATCGTCGCGCGGAAGAAACGTCTGCCCGCCTGTCTCGGACGCGAGCCGCCGGAGCGCTCGTTCGCCGATGCGTGACACACCGGCAACGCCTCCGATACCGATCACATAAACGGTGACCTGGGCCGCTTTCACCGCCGCAATGACCTCGTCGATCGGTGTGCTGCTATCCTCGTCGTACCCGTCGGTGATGAGTACCACCGCTCGTCGGGTCAACCCCGTGGGGATTTGCTTTACCACTTCGACAAGGCTGTCGAGAATGGCGGTGCCACCGGTCGCCCGGATGTTCTGGATGGCATCCGCCACCGTCCGATGGTCAGTGGTCGGACCGGTAACAGCGGTCAGATGGCGTGAGAATGGCGCGACGATCACGCGGTCGTCTGGTCGCAGGAAATCGATCAGCCGCTTGACGCCGTCCCTGACGAACCCGATCCGCCGGTGCATGCTGTGGCTGCTGTCGACGAGGATCACAAACACCGCGGGAAGTTCTTCGTGGCGTACGACGTCAATCGTCTGAGGAACACCATTCTCTTCAACGGCAAAACTCGACGCGGCCAGGTTGTTGACAAATCGGCCGCGCGAGTCGTAGACGCCCGCCTCCAGGAGCACGCTCGATACATCGGCGGTCTCGACGACATCGAATGGTGGGAGCACCACTGAGTCGCGCGCGGTTCGGCCGTTATCGTCTTCAACTTCGACGGACAGTTCTCGACGCTCGAACGGGTTCTCATCGATCCACTCGACCGCGTACGGTGGCCCGTCTTCGTCGGTCTTGTAGAGCTGGCCGTCGACGTAGAACCTGATGGGCCTCAACGTCGCGTTCGACTGAACCTGGGCGACGATGCGCAAGTTGGTGAACGTGCCGATACGACCGAGCGGGGACGTGATGTGAACGGCGAACGGACGGGTATCATCGCCGCGCGGAGCGGCGGTGCAGAGCAGCGTCACACACGCTACGACGAACACGCAGATGTCACGAGGGCCGGCCCGCATGAAGCCTCAATTCATTGCGACACATCAGCGACCTGTGCTGCCAACGCGCGGGTGCTCCTGGCGCGGGCGCGGGCAACGCTCCACGCGGGGCGCTGGCGAGACGCCGCATCAAACGCCTGAGAGGCATCGGCATATTTCCCCTTGGCCAGCAGAGCGATGCCAAGGTTGTAGGCGGCTACCGCCGTGTCACCCGAGCCACGAAACTCGCGCAACGCGAGATCGTCACGCTTGTCAGCCGAGTAAGCGAGCGCCAGGTTGTTACGCGCCGCAGCGAGCGAAGGGTCGATCTTGAGCGCCGAACGGCAATGCTCTATAGCCTCTGTCAGTTGTCCCGTGCGAAACGAGAGATAACAGAGATTGTTGAGCACATACGCCGCGCGGCGGTCGAGCGAGAGCGCCTGCTGGTATGAGCTGCGCGCTTCCGCTACCCGGTCCATGGCCGCGAGAATGGTCCCGAGGGTGTTGTGCGCCGCCGGCCAGGACGGTGCGTAGTGAACAGCGCGGGCGGCGTCCGCCAATCCCAGATGCGGGAATCCCCAGTCGCGCCAGATGCGTGCAAGACCGTCGTACGACGCCGCATCCGTGCGATCGAGTTGTCGAGCGCGGGAGTAATGGTCGAACGCGGCGTCGAGGATCTTCAGCGTCCGATATCGTTCGGCGACACGCCGATGCTGGACAGCGCCGGGACGTAACCGCAACTCGAGCAATGCAGCCGACAGGATCTGGTCGGTGTTCTCGATGCTGCCGCTGAAGGATTGCACCGGGCGTGCGCCGACTCCCAGTTCGCGCAACTTGGTGACATAGTTCTCGAACGACCCCTCGGCACGCACACCATGCCCCTTGGTCGCACACCCCTGGAGCATCACCAGCACCAGGAGCAATGCGCTCAGGCGCACTACGGCCTTCAGCGGCTCTTGCACCGAATCGCCACCGTGCAACGACACGGGCCCCTTCCGTTACTGTTCTTCGTCTTCGGTTATTCCAAACGATTGAGGCGGCTCCGCCTGCGCAGCACGTACAACACAACCAAGACTCCGGTTACTGCCAACAGGACGAGTGTTGTGGTATCCACGCGATTCTCCTTTGCAAAAAGGCATGCTTTCTGTTTGTTAACCGCCGAAGGCACGAATGATCCTGACCACTGCCGGGCCGAGACACACGGCGTAGAGCGACGGCAGCAGGCACAACACCAGCGGAAACACGAGTTTGACCCCGACCTTGCCCGCGCGCTCTTCCGCCTGCTGCCGTCGTTTGGTCCGCAATGTATCCGCATGTGTCCTGAGGGCTTGTGCGATGCTCGTCCCGAACCTGTCGGTCTGAATCAGGACAGTGACGAACGCTCGCACCTCGTCGAGACCGGTGCGTTTCGCAAGGTCGTGGAATGCTTGCAATCGCGCTTTGCCGGCGCGAATCTCAGTCGCCACGATCCTCAGTTCATGAGCGATGGCGGGGAGTGCGATAACCAACTCCTCGCTCGCTCTCAGAATGGCTTGGTCGAGGCTCGAGCCAGCCTCGACACAGACCACGATGAGATCGAGTGCGTCCGGCAGTCCGTTGCGAATGGCCCGACGTCTTTGAGCGATGCGTCGAGAGACGACGACATCAGGGATCATGTAGCCGACGAGTCCCATCATGAGGGCCAACAGCAATCCCTTCGGGATTCCCAACACGACCAACACCGCGGAGGCGGTAAGAATCGCCAGCACGATCTGGCTGGTTGAGTAGATCCACAGTGATATCGGGTCATCCCAACCCACTTCTTCCAGGCGGCGTGCCAGGCGCGTATTGTTTCCGGTCGATTTCCGAAGTGATAAGGCAGCGTGTCGGGTCCTCCGGATGACGTCTGGAAGCCATCGCCGCGCCCCCTCCCTCTCGACGCTCGATCGCGTGACGTCGCGCAGACGCTTCAGCTCGGGCGCGGTTCGCCCGAGGACGGTCGACGCAAATAATCCGACCAGCAACGCCGTGCTCAAGAACACTGAAACAAGAGTGACGGTCAACTCTGGAGACATCGCCTCTCTCCCCTGTCTAGAACTCGACCCTCACGATGCGCCTGATCGCGAGGGTTCCGATGATCTGGAGGGTGATAGCACCCGCGGTAATCTGCAGCCCGATCGGATCGCGGACCAGCGTCATCACATGGTCAGGTGCAATGGAATACAAGAACAGCGCGACTCCCGGCGGTAGGGCGGCGAGCACCCAGCCGGTGATGCGGCCGTGCGCGCTGACAACCCGGACTTGACGTTTGACCTTGAAACGCTCGCGAATGACGCCCGAGAGTTTGTCGAGCACTTCCGCGAGGTTGCCTCCAACTTCGCGCTGGGTCAGGACTGCGGTCACGAAGATTCGAACGTCGAGCAGTGGTACACGCTCGGTGAATCCCTTCAGCACGTCGGGTAACGGCTTGCCGTAGCTCTGTTCTTCGTAAACCTGCCGGAACTCTTTGGACAGAGGCGGCGCCATCTCTTCGGCAACGATGAGGAGAGCCGTGGCCAATGCATGACCGGCTCGCAATGACACCGCGATGAGATCGATCGCCTCCGGAAATTGCTCCTCGACCTGCTGCAGTCGTCGCCGCGCGATCAGGCGCACGAACCACACTGGAGACGGAGCGGCGATGATGGCCAACACTGCCGCCAGCCAGGCGGCTGAGACCAGGGCCTCGACCACCAGAAACGTCACAACCGCGATGAGCGTCGAGGCGAGCAGAATGGTGCCCACCGTCACACTCAGCCCAGACAGCGTAATCAGGAGTTGGAGCGGGCGAATCAGCACGCCCGAGCGCAGAAGCAACGAATCGATGATCCTGACAGCACTCAGCGGCGCCGCCGTCTTGGTAATCTCGGTCTTGCGGGGTCGCTCACGCGTGGTGGTGAGGCGCTTGCGCAACGACTGCGCCGCACGGGTCTCCGGCCGGACGACAAGGACCCAGTATCCACCGATGATGATGCCCGCACACAGCGCAAATGTGAAGACAGCTGCTGTCATAAGATCCCTCAAGCAACTGCTTTGATGTGCTGGAACATGTCACCCGGCAGCTGAATGCCGAACGACGCCAGACGCTCGCTGCATTTCGGCCGGATGCCGGTCGCTCTGAATCGTCCGCACACCTTCCCGTCACGCCGCAGGCCAGTGCGGTCGAACACGAAGATGTCCTGCATCGACACGATGTCACCTTCCATGCCGGTGACTTCGGTAATGCCCGTGATCTTGCGCGTCCCGTCCGAAAGGCGAGTGAGCTGGATAACCAGGTTGATTGCCGATGCGGTCTGCTGACGCACCGCCCGCTCAGGGATATTCACGTTGGACATCGCCACCATCGTGTCCAGCCGGTACAGTGCGTCACGCGCAGTGTTGGCGTGGATCGTCGTCAATCCGCCGTCGTGACCGGTGTTCATCGCCTGAAGCATGTCGAGTGCTTCGGCGCCTCTGACCTCGCCGACGATGATCCGGTCGGGCCTCATGCGCAACGCGTTGACGACGAGATCGCGCTGCCGCACGGCGCCCTTTCCTTCGATGTTCGGTGGACGTGTTTCGAGCCGTACCACATGGTGCTGGCGCAACATCAGCTCCGCGGCGTCTTCGACCGTCACGACCCGCTCCGCGTCCGACACGAAACTCGAAAGAACGTTGAGCATCGTCGTCTTGCCCGCTCCCGTTCCGCCAGACACGATGATGTTGAGTCGACACATGACTGCCGCCTGGAGAAAGTCGAGCATTGGCTGGGTCAGCGTCTCGCGCTCAACCAGGTCCGGCGCCCCGAGGCGTGTAGTTCGGAATCGTCGAATCGACAGTGCGGGTCCATCGAGCGCCAGCGGTGGAATGATCGCGTTCACGCGCGATCCGTCGCGCAGCCGGGCATCGACCATCGGGCTGGACTCGTCGATGCGACGCCCGACTGAGCTCACAATACGCTCGATGATCAGCAACAGGTGTTGGTCGTCTCTAAAGACGATCTCGGTTTCTTCCAGCTTGCCGTTGCGCTCGATGTACACGCGATCGAATCGATTGACGAGAATGTCGGAAATGTCCGGGTCGCGCAGCAGAACCTCGAGCGGCCCGAGGCCGAACAGCTCGTTGAGTACATCGACCACGAGTGTGTCCCGCTCGCCGAGGCTGAGTGGGACCGTCTTGGTTTCGCCGTCGATCAGCTCCTGGATCAGCGTGCGAACTTCGGGTTCGGCCTCCTCCCGACCGACGCGCGTCAGACGTTCGAGGTTCAGTCGCTTCAGGAGCTCCTGATGCACGCGCGCCTTCAGGTTCTGATAGTCGCGTTGGCGCTGGGCGCCCGACGAGATTGCTGGGACCGCAAGAATCGAAGTCATAGCGCCAGTTCCTCGAAGCGTTGCTACAGTCGAAGGCTGAGGCGGCTCAGCAAGCCGGGCGTCGCGCGGTCGGCCTGGATCGGTTCGTTGACGCCGGCACCCACCAGTCGCCGGGCGAAAGTCGTATACGAGTTCGCCAGCTTGCTGTGGTTGTCGAGGACGAAGGGTCGGCCTCGGTTGAGCGCGTCGAGAGCGAGCCGATAGTTGCTCGGAAATACATCCGAAACCGGACTGCCCATGACACGCTCCACATCGGCGCGGCCAATCTCGGCGTGCTGGTCGTATCGACTCACGACAACATTCACGGTCGACTTCCCGTAGCGCTGCCGCAAAGCCGTGACCAGACGCCCGGCGCTGCGCACAGTGGCCAGTTCCTGATTGGCGACAACCACAATCTTGTCCGCGTTGTCCAGGCTGTCGAGGATCGTCGGATCCGATTGAGCAACGTCCAGGATCACGAACTGATATTGACGGGCGGCACAGTCGAGCAGTCGCCGCAACGCTCGAGCGTCCACGCGGCCAATCATGGCCCGGTCGGACGACGCCAGCACGTCCAGTCCCATCTTGCTGCGGGCGACGATGCCTCTGAGGAATGCTTCGTCAATCCGATCGATGTTCTCGAGTGCGTCCGCCACCGAAAATCTCGGTTCTACACCCAGGAACAACGCGGCGTCTCCGTACACGATGTGCAGGTCGAGCAAGAGGACGGAAGCGCGTGCGGTTGCCAGAACGGCCGCGACATTGACGGCAAGCGTCGTCGTCCCGACGCCGCCCTTGCCGCCAACGAAGGCGAACACCTTACCTGCTTCCGGCAACGGACGGGCGGCAGTGACGCGATCAATTGCTGCTCGCACATCGTTGGCGGAGAGCGGTTCGGTGACGAACTCGTTGACACCCGCCCGCATCGCCTCCAGCATGACTGCCGGATCGAGACGCGACGCAAGAATCAGCACACCGGTCGTCGGGTGCTGCCGCTTGAGTGCCGCCACACTCGGCGGGATTCCCGAGCCATCCCGAAGGTCGAGTACGACGACATCCGGCAGCGACGACGACGCATTCGCAAGGGCGAGGAGATCCTCAGTGGAGCAACGAATCGTGTGCACGGCGCAGGCCGCGAACACCTCGTCTACGCGGCGATCGATTAACCCGAAGAGATACGCTTTCATAGTCTCTGACTCGTCACCGCACCAAAGTGATCGCTGGAACGAACGATGAAGCCGCTGACAGCGAGGGACTGTCTGGTGAGACCAACCCCGGGTACCTCGCGACAAACCCGGTCGCTTCACCGGGCCCCCCGGTACCGTCCAGGAAGAACCCGATGATGTTCACCACCTGCACGCAGCGGCCACTACCGCCACTGGGACATTCCGGTGGCCAGGCGTTATTCGCCCGCCAGAACTGGTAGCGTTCGACATCGAACACGGCTATCGCGACCAGGCGCGGACTGATTGGTGCGCAGGTGGGTGCGCAGCTGTTGTCCACGTTCTTGGTTGCCGGGTTCCACGTGGCCGCGGGATCCGCAGCAATCAAAGCTGAGAACCCGTCGGTTGTGTCACTCAGGAGTCCGTTGTTGTCTGTGCCGATGTACTGGCCAATTGCCGTCAGCCTCCCATTGCATCCCGAGATGTTTTCCGCGTACAAGTTGCCACCGGCCAGATCAAGCGGGAGCAGGAATCCAGGCGAGATGGGAGATGATCCGGCCGGATTCTCGAACGAGAGCGTTAGCCCCAGCCCCAACTGGTTCATTGCCCCGCGAGAAACCAATCCCGTTCCAACATCTGAGGGGTCTGGTGGAATGTAACTGTCGGCGGGCACCAACAGGGAGCCCGCGCCCGGGCCACTCTCGTCGTACGCTTCGAACACAGACGTCGGCAACCAAGGGCCAGGAACGGGGTTGAGCTCAACCCACTTGTCAGGAATCGCCCACGGCTTCAAGCATGTCGTGCTGTTGCCAACAGCCACTTGTGCAGTGGCTGTGGCGCGGACTTCCTGCGACGTCAACCCGAGCACGCTACCGAAGATCACTGGCAGCGGAGTGCTGCCAAAGGTCCCATCCCGATGGACGTCGACTCTGACGCATCGGTCTGGCGACGGGCAGGCATCGGGGTCCACGAACGAACCGGGCGCCTCGAACCAGACCGGATTGGTAGAGGCCATTCCAGCCGCACTCTGTTCGACGACGCCACCGGGGGAAGGTGGGTCTTCGTCGTACGCTCGCGCTATTGCTCCGGCCATCGCCGCCGCGTCCGCCGCATCCTGCGCCTGCTCACGACTGAGCCAGAGCACGCCGTAGTCCACGACGAAAGCGCTGAACCCGACCAGCACCACCATCGCGATCGCTGCTTGAACGATGATCGCGCCTCGCTCGCCTTGCGCCTCCCGCCACATGTGAGTCTTCACGGCCGTTGTGACCTCTCCGCGGGTGGCGGAGGCGCATCGATCGTGCCGCCACCGCCTTCGAGTTGCGGTCCCAGATCTCCCTGTGGTGCCGGCAGGAATTCACGCGGCTGCGTCGGCAGCGGCGGGACCTCGTCTGGATCGAGCGCGCGGACAAGCCGCGGTGTGATGAGCACCATGAGCTCGGTCCGCTCGGAGCGTTCAGCCTTGCTCTTGAACAAGTAGCCGATGATCGGAATCTTGCTCAGCAGCGGTATCGCAGCGGCGTTGTCTTGCGTCACGTTGTCCAATAGGCCAGCAATGACGAAGGATTGCCCGTCGCGAAGCTCGACGTCCGTCTCAGCCCGACGCGTCGACAACGCAGGGATGCGAAACCCCGAGAGCGTGATGCCATTCCCGAAATCGAGGGTGCTGACCTCGGGCCGAACCTTCAGCCGAATGACGTCACCGGCAATCGTCGGTCGGAAGTTCAGGCGAATGCCGAACTCCTTGTACTCGACGGTCACCGTGCCAGTGGCGCCCTGGACAACAGGCACCGGAATCTCGCCTCCCGCCAGGAAGCTCGCCTCCTGTCCGTTGTAGGCGATCAGGTTCGGCTCGGCGAGGCTCTGAAAAAACCCAGATGACTGCAGCGCTTTGATAAGGACGCCGACGTTGTATTTCGTGTTGAAGATAAACAAGTTCAGGAAATCGCCGAACGTGATCTCGCCAGACGTGACAGTCTGCCCCTCTGTGACCGTGCGTTCGAGTTTGTCGAAGGTTGGTGCCGAGAATTGTCCCGTCGTCAGCCGGCCGATGTTGTTGTTGTTCCCAGTGGCGCCCGTGAACAGCGACACACCGAGCTCGGTCATGACGCGGCGATTGACCTCGGCAAAACGGACCTGCAGGATCACCTGTTGGCTCTCCGCGCCACCAGGGAGTTGCAGCATGTTGATCACGCGCGCCTTGGCCGAGGTGGCCTGCGCGATCTCTCCCGCCCGCAGCATCACTGGATTGGTGGATACCTGGCCCGACAGGATGATGGCTTCGTCGCTGGCGTTGACACGGATGTCCTCGCCCGGGAACAGCGCCTGGAGCTGCTGCTGAAGGTTGGACACTTCCTGAGAGACGACGATGTCGTACTGCTCTCGCCGATCACTGCCCCAGGCAATCAGACTGACCGTGCCGGCTCCTTTTCCGTCGATGAGAATCTCACGTGGCTGCACTACCACGGCGTCGGCGATCGCCGTATTCGTGACGGCGATCCGGGTCACGTCGAAATCGGTCTCGATTACCGTCGAGCGGCCGGCGGTCAACGTGATGCGCGTGATTGCCGCCTGCGGCGCCTGTACCTGCCCGCCGGCGGCGAGCTTCGTCGAATCCGCATATAGGCAGATCACGAGAATCGGCGCCGTGAGGAGCGCTTGCCGCGTGGGCGGAGCCATGCTCACTGCACCACCTCTTCCTCGGTGCGTTTCATGTCTCGAATCGTTTCGACCATGTAAGGTTTCGCTGCGACAACCGGTTCGGGTGGTGCCACTGGCCTCGGCTCAATCACCCGTCGCACGACTGGCGCCGGAGGCGGTGTCAGATCGGACTCGAGCAGCGCGGCCGAACGTATCCCCGGCGTCTGAGTGGGTGCCGTGTCGAGCGGGTTGCGCAAGACCAGCATGATTTGGCCTTCAGCCTGGGCTAATGCGATGCGCTCGGCGTCCGCAGGCGTGACCAGCAGTGTGACGACGGCTGGTGGTGCCGCGGGAGCGCTATTCGATGAAGGTTTTTGGGCCGTCTCGATGTGCCGGCTCTTCTCCTGCTCGTAGCGCGTCCCAGCACTGATGACCTCGACGTTGCTGACGACGGTTTTGGACGTGCTCTCTTCTCGTTTTTTAATTGTGACGACGAGGTCGACTCGTGTCCCTGAATCGAGGAAGCCCGCAACACCGATGACGTCGTTGACTTTGACGGACATGGCACGCATCCCGGCCGGTATTACGGGCGGCAGGCCCGCGCCCTCCTCCAGACTCGCAAGTTTTCCCTGCACGATTGGCTCGTTTTCAACCACTGACGCAAGCAGCGCGTGATGAACGACCGCATCGACTTTGGAGAAGCTGCCGGGTACAGGACTGCTTTGAGGCCATGCCGCAAGCCGCACGTCTGCCGCCGACAGTCGAACACCCGGCGGCAACGACCGGGTCGCCACGACGACGAACGTGTGCGCGACCTCGACTTCACGCACCGGAATACGTGTGACTGCGCGGTATACGCCGAAGCTGGCAAGACCTGCCGTCGCCACAGCGATGACGACGACCATGAGGTGACGAGTCCCGCGGTTCATACATTCCTCCGCTACTTACGCCCTGTGATCAGACGGCGATCGGCTGCCTCACGAGCACGCGCCTGCAGATAATTCGCTTCGCATCGACGCCGTGGCTTGGAGTCCCGAACGGGTAAAGCCGCCGCCGCCGAAATACGCGGCGAGAGCGCCGATTGCCGAGTAAGTGAAGGGATACTCGACGGTGACTGGTCGGGTGACGATGCATTGCCCGCCGACGTCGATGTAGTTGGGCGCTCCAACTGTGGTTGTCGGAGTGTCGGTCAATCCACCGGCGGTCAGAAATTGCGCGACGCGAGCTTCAACGTCCTCGTCAGCGTATCCAGGCAGCACCGAGATGCGCGCCCCCTCGCGAGCTGCATTCGTCACCACGTGATACCGCTGGAACAGCAAGCCGAAATCCAGGATGCCCAGCAGCAGCATCAGCATCAGTGGCAATACGAGTGCAAACTCGATGAGCTCGGCTCCGTCCTGTGCCGACCAACGGCGCCGCCACGTTCTCAGCGAAGCCATACGGTTGCCACCGTTCCCGCGAGAATCGACGTCGCGTACGCCAGTCGCGGTCCTTTGCCCGTTGCGAGCGTCAATTCCGCCATCGGCCTGATGCCTGCGAGTCGCCAGTACCCGAGAAGCACCCACAAATTACGCACCGCTTGAATCAGATATCCATGCACCGTGGCCCAGAGCAGTGCGATCAATCCTCCCGCCACGCCGGTGTAGAGAGCCAGCCAGAGGGCTTCGCGCGGGCCCAACCACGCCCCCAGTGCGGCAAGCAGCTTGACGTCGCCAGCCCCCATGCCGCCGAGCGCGTATGCAACAAACAGAGCGCCGGCGCCGACCAGCCAACCACCCGCACTCGACATGGCTCCGTCGGTGCCACCGGTGGCGATCTGGAAGAGCAGCGCTGCCCCCGCCGCACCGAACGTCAGGATGTTCGGTATTCGCCGGGTGCGAACGTCCCAAACGCACGCAATCGCAGCTACGAGAAGCACCGCTACGTGGTTGATCGCCATGTCTTCCTCACGGGCACGACGCGGGCGCCGGCGGACACGGCTCCCATGCGTCCTTGCCAGACGACACCCACTCCGAATACGCCGCGCTCATCTTGTCCGCGATATCCGGAAACACCAGCACACCGATCGCACCCATGAGGCCGCACAGTAGTGCGTACTCAATCAGGTCGTCCCCGCGTTCGTCGACAAGGAAAGCAGTCAGTGTGCGTTTCAACAGTGTCCTCATGTCAGCGGAATTGGTTCTCTCGATCAATCAGCTGCAGGCAGCAGGGCATTCAGATCCTGGATGTAGTCCTGAATCTTCGGGCCGATTGCCGACACTGCAGTCACCGCCACCGCCGTGATGATGCCAACGAGCAGCCCGTATTCGATCAAGTCCTGGCCGTCTTCGTTGCACACGAACTCTCTGAACCAACTCCCCATATATGCCCTCCATGAAAGAGCAAGGTTTTGTCAGTCAGCCGCTGGCAGCATGGCGTTCAGATCCTGGATGTAGTCCTGGACTTTGGGACCGATGGCCTGAATCGCCGTCACTGTGAGCGCGGTGATGATGCCCGCCAGCAATCCGTACTCGATCAAATCCTGTCCGTCGTCATCCCGAACAAAGCGTGCGAGGAACTCTTTCATTGCGCTTCTCCTGTTTATTCTGAGTTCACGAGCGTTACCGGAAGTCCCCTCTTGGTCGCGGAATTGGTTGAACTCGATCAGTCGGCCGCTGGCAGCATGGCATCCAGATCCTCGATGTAGTCCTGGACCTTTGGGCCAATGGCCTGAATCGCGGTCACCGTGAGTGCGGTGATGATGCCCGCCAGTAATCCGTACTCGATCAGATCCTGTCCGTCGTCATCCCGAACAAGACGCGTGAGGAAATCCTTCATAGCACTTCTCCTGTTCGCTCCGAGTTCACGAGAGGGCTGCCATTGGCTTCACCCCTTGGCTACGGCGGGAGGCTTCACCGCATTCCTTTGGGCAAAGGTAAGACCTCGTAAGATGGTCGTAATGGCGCGCCGAATCGACCGATCGGTAGGTCGCCGAGTCTGTACGAACTCAGCGCCGACGAGATAGCTCGATCCCGCACCTTCCACCCGAACACATCGAGTCACTCGCACGTCGTCAAACAGCGACTCACCGTCGATTTCGAGTTGAAGCTCCCCCACCGTGCCGTCCTCGACACGATGCGTGCTTTCGAGCAGGCAGCCCGAGCGACTGATTTCAATCAGGCGCGATGGAATGCTCCGCGCCAGAACGCCATACACTTCACCGCCGAATACATCAATCGGGCGTGTCGATCGATTCACGTCTGAGCTCCCTCAATTCGACGGAACCACTACCAGCCTCAACCCGTGTCGAATCGCGCCGTCGACCAGCACGGGAGTGCTCTCGACGACGCGAACATTGACTGTGATTGCAGGCTCTGAACCGCTCAGATCCAGCGTGAGCACCTCATCTACTCGGGCCGGGCTCCCACTCACGACCCACACTTCGTCTCCCGAGTAGCGCTCGACCGTCACATCTCCCGGGACCTTCAATGAAGCTTCCCAAGGAACTGAAAGTGCGAACCGAGGGTCGCGACGCGTGCCACGCATACTGCAAACAAACAGTGAGAACACTCGGGAAGGAGCAATCGACATGCCTCGCGTCTTTTCGCGCGTAAGTTCATTCGCACGTATCTCGTGCCGTCGTTTGAGCGAGATCAGACGACATTGCCTTATCTGGTAAGGACCAGATAAAGGTCGCTCGCTTCATGTTTCAGCTTGCAGTCAGCGCAACTTGGTGACCACGTTTCGTGTGCGAGCGCATGAGAGTACCAGCGGGCAGTTCGATTGTGGCAAAGGCGCCGATCGCGAAGCCGGCACGCCATGGGCGAAGACTCGAATAGGTTTTCAGGGTTCGGCCACCGCGGGAGACGAAGACAACATCGATGGCCATTCGCATGAAGCAGGTATGAATCGCCGAGCAGGGCGCGATGATCAGCGCGGCTCCGTTGAGGAATTCTGTCCGCCCAAGCAGGCCGCGCCGACGGCTTGACGAGTCGAATGCCGCTTCAATCGCGGTGGCGAGAATCGTGTCGCTATCGAGATCGCGCAAGACGAACGGACGCCCACGCGCCGTGAGCATCGGCGAGAGGAAGGACTCCACGTTGATCAGGCGCCTTCGACGTTCTCCAACGGAAAGGACCGCGGCACTGCCGGCAGCGCTTGCCGGCCACCTGCCGGCTCGGCGCGGAATGGCCGGAAGTCGACGACACAGTCATGCGCCGCCAGAAAGTTCATGAGTCGCTTGTAGTCAGTTTCCGGTATCCCGAACAGTTTGAGGAGAGAGCGATAGTTACCACGCGTGACCGAAAGTCCGCGCACCATGAGCTGGCGCAGATCATGACGGGTCATGTCGCGACTGAGGAACAGTTCGTGGATGTGCTCCCAAAATGTGTAGTGGCGGCCCACGAGCGCAGTGTAAAGATCGTCCGCAAGCTGCTTCCTCCGCTCGGGTTTAGGGAGGACCCCCGAACGCGGCAGGGCTCGAATGTGATCTGGCAAATCGGCCAACGTCATCTCGTCGGCGTCTGTCATCCACGTGGCCTGCTCGACGACGTTCTGAAGCTCGCGGACGTTGCCAGGCCAGCTGTATCGTTCGAGCGCCGCGAGAGCGTCGCGAGTGAAACGCTTTCTCTGACCAGTTCGACTGATGGCCCGCTCAATCAGCGCACGGATGTCCTCTCGGTGCTCGCGCAACGGTGGGATATGAAGGTGAACAACCTTGATGCGATAGAGAAGGTCTTTTCGAAAATGCCCGCTCGTAACTCGTTCGGCGAGATCGCGATTCGTCGCCGAGATGACTCGCACGTCGAGATGCACGCGTGGTCCAGTATCACCTACTCGCTGGATCTCGCCGTTTTCGAGAAATCGCAGCAGCTCGGCTTGCATCTTGAGGCTCATCTCGCCGACTTCGTCGAGGAAGACAGTGCCTCGGTTTGCCTGCTGGAGGCGTCCAGGTTTGTCGCGATAGGCACCGGTGAAACTTCCTCGCGCGTGCCCGAAGAGCTCGGTTTCGAGGAGGCTGTCTGGGAATGCCGCGCAGTTCACGGCCACGAACGGTCGCTCCGCGCGCGCGGAGCGCGCATGGATGTACTGGGCAATCAGATCCTTACCGACGCCACTTTCTCCAGAGATGAAGACCTTTGCATCACCGATGGCCACGCGTGCCGCCGAGGCGCAGAGCTGCCTCATCACTAGGCTGGAGCTGACGATCTCCGGATCCCTATGTCGTGAACCGACTCGCAACAGGACTGATGGCACGAGTCACTCCGCCGTATTCCCGAACGATTGAAGGCGCAAGGATTCTTATAGAGCGAGCTACGAGAGGCGACGCCCGATTGCAAAATTGTTACCAGTGTGCGCTGGGGTGGGAATCTATGTGCCGAATTGTCACTTGGAGTCATAGATGCGAGAGAGGAATGGCGCGTCCAAGCTGACTTTCTGCGCCTGCCGATAAGAAATCGGAATAAGTACGGGGAAACGAGAGAGCGGGGCATGTGCGGTAATCGTGAGGCGGTGATGTGTTGTGAGCACGTCGACAAAGACATTCGCGCCCGAAGTCGACGGACACCACGCAGATCACGACGCGGTCACGCTTAGAGAAGTTCGTCGGCTGTAGAGCTGCTGCTGTGGTCCTACCGCTACGTGCAGCGAGCAGCAGACTCGCACGCTTTCGTCTCAACAATGCGGGCGCGCGATAGTCAAGCGTCGCGCTGATACCGCACTCTGCCGCGGCCCGCAGTCGCGATATGCTCCTAATAAACTTGAGCTGCCGTCAACGACCTCGGCGGCGATTCGGAATGGACCGACAAATTGTTTTGAGTCGACACACCGTGCGATAGTCAGTGACTGCGGCGGCCGCCGCGATCCTTTTTACCTGCGGGCAGAGTGCGGCCGTAGTGTCCGACAATGCCGGCGAAGTCGGTTGAACTACGCAGACCTGTGTGCACCGAAAACTGTGTACGTCTTCCATCGATTGAGTTACAGACGTTCGTCGATAGTCTCCAGTCGTAGCCAGGTGCATGTCGTCCTACCCATTGCACATCACCTTCACGCGCAAGTCGAGCTCACTTCAGTGTTTGCTCCTCCCGGTGTCGTGCGCCTCTCCTCTCCACCGACGGTGTGCATTTCGATCGTTTTTTCGGAACCGGGTGAGAGGCCGCCGCCCAAGCTGTTCATCAGAAACATCACGGACGCGAGCCCGGCCTCCCGGTTCGGACCCAGAGATCGTTCCGATTGGCCGGATCGATCCGGACGCTGACGATCGAATGGCCATCTGCGCTCCAACTCGCGAATGGCCAGCGCTTCCTGGTGGCCGTGAGAGCGCCAGATCCCAACGCGCCGCCGATCAATATCGTCGTCAATTGGCGTGCGTTGCTGAATCGTTGACACTGGCGTGGCGTGCCTCGCAGTTGAGTCCGAGCGTTTTTCGGCTCAACGGCCCACCAGAACCAAAACACTTTGCCCAATCGGCATAACGATGCGCGCTGAGCCGCAGCTGACATGATCTCAAACAGAAAGCGCTGTCGGCTCCAGCGCGAGGTTAAGCAGCCTGCAGCCCGCCGCTCAAAACGGGATCTCGTTCACGGAGAGCAGCAACGGCCAAATGATCGGAGGGGGAGGGCCCAGGTCTCGCCCCCCAATGGTTGTCTCGGTGTTACGAACTGTCTTACTTCTTGTTCGTTCTGGCTGCACATCCGCTCTTCAGGAGCGGATTGTCGATATTCTTGCCGGCCCAGTCCAGGAAGAAGTCGAATTCAACCAGGGCGGTCGAGCCCAGCATGCCCATGTGTGTGTGGCCGTTGAGCTTGCCCTTGAAGATCGGGTCTTCCACATTGAGCGAGAGTGCAGGTCCAACTTTGCGTGTGCGGCTCGCATTCATCGCAGCAACGGCGGCGTCGTTCCCCTTCCGCGTGGCCAGTGGACGATAGTCACCGTTCACCATCAGGAAGGGAATCGAGTCGAAGTCCGACCCAACGAGCCCCGCGGCTGCGAGATCGGTCCCTGCCCCCTCGGGGATGATGATCCCCTTCACCAGATTCAATTCCCCGCGCTCCTTCAGAATGCGGACCGTATGGAACACCGAGGACGTCGATTGCGAATGGGGTGAGAGGATGCCGCCCCCGATGCCTTCAAGCAGCTCGGCAAGGCCGAGCGGAAGCCAGGTGTCGATGGCATTGAGGTTGTTCGGAGTACAACTCGGACAAACAGAGCCCGGCAACGTGACTTCGCCATTGGGCACGAGCTGCTTGTAGTATTCGAGGCCCAGATACGTGTTGTTGGACGGATTGGGTGCTTCCCCTATGGCGCCCGCACGCGCAACGAGACGCGGATTAGCGGAATTGGGCCCAGGCGGAATCGGGAACGCCGGCGGATAGACGCCGTGGGCTTGCGACGGCTCTGCGGAGTTTTCAGCAGGATCGAGATCGCCGGGGTCGCCGTGGCGGATCATCTTTCCAGTAATGAGGTCAGTACCGGCCGGCACGATGTGGCCGAACCAGGTCGTCCACGCGCCGTCGTCGGTGATCCTGCCGAAGCTTGACGGGACCAGATTCCAGTTGCCCGTCGCCTTGGCCTCGAGGATGACTGACTGGTCGAAGCCGGACCGGCCCCTCCCTGGCTGATCGACCACGAAAGTGGCGAGCTTGTTTCGGACTGCGTAGGAGAGCCAGCCTTCGCCACCACCAGGTGTCGAATCCAGCGCCGCACCCGTATGCGTCGACCCGTGGATCATGATGAGCGGCCACTTCCTTCGCTGTTCTGGGATCTGGAACTGGACGTACATCTGGCCGATCGTTATCTGCTGCGGCGGGCCACCTTCCCGAACGGCCGCGGAGCTGGCATATCGCGTGACCTTCGGCACACCACCGACGAAGAAAGAACCCTGATCGCAGATGCTCAGAGGTGCTCCACTCAGATACCGGCCCTTTAGCGGGTCTTCCCAGGCCAACGCGCCTGCGGCAAACATGCCGGTCATCATGGCCGTCAACAAGATCGTGGACAGGTATCGCTTCGTGAATTGTTCATGCCGCATAAAACCTCCCCAGAAAGTGTGGCCGGTCGCCTGAAGACTTCTTGCCCGTCACGAATGTCGGCGTGACTCGCCGGCCCCTTGTTGACTTGTTTGCGAACGACACGGGACAAGGCGACGGTGTTCCGTGAGGCCTTCCGCGTGCTCGTCCCATCTCGTTGTTCTTGTCTGCCTAACGCATTGGTGCTCACCCGCGCCGAACGAGCGCAGCGAGTGAGGGCACCGGGCGACGCGCGAGCGACGCCCGGCGTCGGGTGCAGCACCTGTTAGGCGGTTTGCCCCGAGCTGTCACCGGTGGCTCGCACATCGTCGCTCCGGCGTCTTTGAGCGAGCAGCAAAACGGCGACGCCAAGCATGATCGCCATGTCTGCCACATTGAAAATGCCTGTTCGTAGTGGGCCCACGCCGATATTTAGAAAATCAACCACACTGCCTCGAACCAGGCGGTCCACCCAGTTCGACGCGCCGCCTGCGAGAACGAGGCTCGTTCCAATCAAAAGCCACCCACGCCACCGGAAGCGAACAGCGGCTCCCACCAATGTTAAGAGCATGACACCAGTCCCTAGCGTGAACAGAGCTGTGCGCGCTGAGGACGGCAAGCTGGCACCCAGACTCAAGAACCCACCGGCGTTTTCGACGTACTCCAGCCGAACCGTGTCGGCCAAATACGATCGACCCGGTTCGCCAGCTAACGCCGCCCTCGCGACGTGCTTGGTCACTCGATCACATCCGATCGTCGCCACGACGGCGATCAGCAGTACCGTCCGTACGCTGATTCTGGCAATCATCCTCAAGTCATCCGCGAAGTCGCCGCGCCAAACCGCCTAACGCTCGGCGCTCACCCGCGAGCCGCTCGAGCTCAACGTACTTTCCACGAACGCCGCCCTTCATCGACCTGAAGTCGTACTCGGGGCATGTCGTCGTTACGGACGATGGTCTGGGTCTTCTTCATAGAACGTTTGCTCATGCGCCCTTGCCGCTCTGGCGCTGATGATTCGAATGACGTCGATGGCGACCTCGGTGTACGACACCACGAGAACCCGACTGAGTGCCGACAAACCGATGATCAAAAAGCGTGACTCACCAACCGAATGATCCGGATCCGGAAACGCAACCGACAGCGCATCATCAAACACCAGCCTTTTCGGGCAGAGCGTCCTCAGTCCCCCGCGCGTACATCACATCTGTTCGCAACACGTACTTCCACCCCTGACCACGGGCGCGCCTTCGTGTAACTGCAAGTGCACGAAGCTCAGAGCCATCCCTCGCTCGGGACGGACCGTCAGTCGGAGACTGCCGTCCTCGCCGTAGAACTTCGTCTCCCCGCCGCTATAATCCGCGTTCAGATAGACCATGAACGTGAACTGACTTCGTTCGCGAAGGTCGCGCTGGAAATACCCATCGAAGTGTGGCGCGAACTTCTGCCCGGAATCGTACCGGTAGAAACGAAAGCGCTCGTTGAAGCCCACGGCGCGCCATTCCTCGATGCTCTGGGGCAGCAACGATCTCGAACGCTGCCACCATTCGTGGGCGAGCGACGCATCGTCCACAATCAGTCTTGCGTTGTCTCGAATATCCTTCACCATGACGAAGCCATCGGCTGTAGTGATTGGTGCTTCGTCGTAGCCTGCTCGTTCACTCCTCTCGACGAACGAATCGCACTCGTCAGCCATCAGAAAGCCGTGGATGACGAAGATCCGATCGCCGTCGAGGAGTTCCTTGTTCATCGCCCCGGTTTGATCAGTTCCGTCCGTCTAACGGATTGGCGCTCACCTGCGGCGCCGCACAATGTTGTGACGAATCAGCGTTCTTTTCCAGCGGCGCCGACAGGTGCGGCGCCTGTTAGACCGCCCGTGACGAGCGTCACCAATATTCGTGGCACTCGCCTGTAAATAAGAACCGCCCCGCCAGCCACGACGACAGCGGTCGCGACGATTACGGCGTACCCGAAACCAACCCCGGGGACCCGAACGGCCACCTCTGACATGAATGCCGCCACCAGGCCGACGTACGACCAACACATGAACCTCGCATGTAGGTGTATCCA
>Ga0075421_100001775_pt1 | contig 25384 bp, 22 predicted proteins | sample SoiMetdeltSBSDD5_FD_75292 | JGI IMG/M metagenome (GOLD analysis project Ga0075421, IMG submission 75292) | Bulk soil microbial communities from a Populus tree surrounding site in Tennessee, USA - Soil MetaG P. deltoides SBSDD5 | ecosystem: Environmental > Terrestrial > Soil > Tree plantation... | reverse complement strand
CGTCCAGGGCGACGTGTGTAATGGCCATGACCGGCCTCCTTTCGCCTGTGGCTCTGTTCCGGTCCCGGAACAACCCACGTATATGCGATAGGTCAGGCCGGTCCTTCCATATGGTCTAGCAGCGCCCCGTATGGGGGCCATCTCGGGGCCCCCATTCAATCAGGCGAACGGGTCGTGGGCGGCGTCGCTGTGCCATTCGTATTCCATGCGGGTGGCGATCTCGTCGCGCACGGCGGGGCCGGCGATGCGACCGATGAGGTGGAGCGCCATGTCGATCCCGGCGGAGACGCCCGACGAGGTGACCACGGTGCCGTCGTCGACCCAGCGGGCCTGGCGCACCCAGTGCACCTTGGGGCCTTGCTCGGCTACCCAGCCGAAGGCGCGCTTGTTGGAGGTGGCTCGGCGGCCGTCGAGGACGCCCGCCTTCGCGAGCAGCGCGGCGCCCGTGCAGACCGACGTGGTCGTCTCCGCACTACGCGCCTGCCGCGCGATCCAGTCCACGAGGGCGGGATTGCCCACCTCGCGCCGCGTGCCCATGCCGCCCGGCACGAGCAGCATGTCGAGGGCGGGACAATCGGCCAGGCCGTGGTCGGCCATGGCGCGCGGCCCCTGCGCGCTCGTCACCGGTCCGGCGTGCTCGGCCACGGTCACGATGCGGAACCAGTCCTTGGCGTGACCGAACGCCTCGAGCGGTCCGAACACGTCGAGCAGCTCGAACTCCGGGAAGAGCAGCACGCCGAGCGTCCTGGGCGCCATCACGAGTCTTCCAGCGGATGCGTCATGTCCTTCGCGTTGACCCAGCGGTCGTACTGCTCCGCCGTCACGAAGCCGAGCTTGAGCGCGGCGTCCCGCAAGCTCAGCTCGTCACGGTGCGCGGTGAGCGCGATCTGCGCGGCCTTCTCGTAGCCGATGTGCGGCGTGAGCGCCGTCACCAGCATCAGCGATTCGTCGACGTGACGCTGGATGCGGCGACGGTCCGGCTCGAGACCGCGCGCGCAGTGCTCGTCGAACGAGCGGACCGCATCGGCGAGCAGCGCGATCGACTCGAGCACGTTGTGCAGGATCACCGGCTTGTACACGTTCAGCTGAAAATTGCCCTGCGACCCCGCGAAGGCGACGGCGGCGTCGTTGCCGAAGACCTGCACGGCCACCATCGTCAGCGCCTCCGCCTGCGTCGGATTGATCTTGCCCGGCATGATCGACGAGCCGGGCTCGTTCTCGGGAATGCGCAGCTCGCCCAGGCCGGCGCGCGGTCCCGAGGCATGCCAGCGGACGTCATTGGCGATCTTCATCAAGGCGCCCGCCAGCGTGCGCAGGACGGCACTCGCGGTCACCATGGCGTCGTGGGCGGACAGCGCGGCGAACTTGTTCGGCGCTGACACGAACGGCTTGCCGGTTTGCTCGGCAATCTTGCGGGCGACCAGCTCCCCGAACCGTGGGTGGGCGTTGAGCCCGGTGCCGACGGCGGTGCCGCCGAGAGCCAGGCCAGCCAGACGCCCGGAGGCCCAGCGGACGGCGTCGAGCGCCTCGTCGAGCTGGGCGACCCAGCCCGAGATCACCTGGCCGAGCGTGAGCGGCGTGGCATCTTGCAGGTGCGTGCGCCCGATCATCACGACCTCCTGGTACGCGCGCGCCTTGGCGTCGAGGGTGTCGCGGAGCGCCGCGACGGCGGGAACGAGGACGTCCGTCAGCTGCTCGACGGTGGCGATGTGCATGACGGCCGGGAAGACGTCGTTCGACGACTGGCTCTGGTTCACGTCGTCATTGGGATGGATCCGCGACTTGTCACCGGGCGTGCCGCCGGTCAGCTGCAGCGCGCGGTTGGCCACGACCTCGTTGGCGTTCATGTTCGACTGGGTGCCGGAGCCGGTCTGGAACACGACGAGCGGAAACTCGTCGTCCCAGGTGCCCTCGATCACTTCATCGGCGGCCCGCGCGATCAGCTCGGCCTTGGCGGGCGCGAGCTGCCCCAGCTCCTTGTTGGCCAGCGCCGCCGCCTTCTTCACCACGCCGAACGCCCGGATCACCGGGCGGCCCCAGCGGAACCGGTCGGCGCCGATCACGAAATTCCGCCGCGACCGCTCCGTCTGCGCGCCCCAGAGCCGGTCGATATCGACGTCCACCGGCCCCAGCGCGTCCTTTTCGACCCGCGTCCTGCCTCCTGTCATCGCGCCACCTCGGGTGCAGCATACCGCCGGTAATCGCGCGGCGCGCGCTCAGCCGCCGGTCGCCGCTTCGGTGGCGAGCGCGTCGGCGCGCGCGTTGAAGTGGGCGAAGTCGTCGCGCCCCGCCCACGATGACTGATGCCCGCGCTGGTGACGGAACGCCACCGTCAGGCGCCGCGTGTTCGCCAGCGTCGTGCAGGCTCCGACGATCTCGGCGACGAGCGGGTCCTTGGTCTTCCAGCGCCCGGTCATCCACGCGCCCACGCCCTCGTAGTCGTGGACGACGGTGAGCGACGCCCCGTGGGGGGCGAGCCGTAGCGCCAGGTAGAGCGCGGCCAGCTCGGCGAGCACGTTGCGCAGGCGCGCGAGCGCCGCCCCGATGGCCCTTGGCTCGGCGAGCGAGACCACGCCACCTCCGGCGAAGACTTCCCTCACCGTCAGGCCCAGCGCCTCGACGACGGCCGGCTCCTCCCCGGTGGCGTCGACGAGGACGACGCCGACGCCGCCCAGATGGTTGCCGTCGACGAACGCGTAGAGTCCCGGGCTCAGCGCGGCGCCCTCGCCTCGCAGCATCGCCTCCGCCTGCGCGCGGCTCGCCACCGCCTGGTAGCGCGCGCCCTTGACGCCCTTCACGGCGGCCTCGCACGCCGGCCACGACTCGTACACGCCGCGGATGCGCTCCGGCGCCGTCACGACGTACACCTTGGCCACTCGCCTACACCGCCACCCGGCGGTCTCCATGACGCGCATCGACGGGGTCCGCGCGCCGCGCGGGAACACTGCCATCGCGCTGCGCTTCCTCCTCGGTGGCGTAGCATCGCTCGGGGCTCGCCTCCTCGTAGAAGCGGTTGCCCGGCAGGTAATAGACGCGGAGTCCCGACTCACGCGAGACGTAGCCCTTGATCGGGTGGCTCTCCGGACACGCCCACGGCATCGGCGGCGTGACGCCGGGGCGGCTGGACTGCAGCAGCCACACCGCGACCAGGACGGCTAGCAGCCGCGCCTCACGCGTACTGGACGCTGATGATCTCGGCGACGAGCGCCGGCCGCTCCTGGCCTTCGATCTCCACCGTCATCTCCGAGGTGACGCGAACCCCATTGTTGGCAACGGGCTCCACGTTGACCAGGCGCTGGCGCAGTCGGACGCGCGCTCCGGCCGGCACCGCGTTGGTGAAGCGGACCTTGTTCGAGCCGTAGTTCAAGCCATGACGGCGCTTCGTGACCTTGACGAGCGTCGCGGCCAGTCGCGGCACGAGGGACAGGGTGAGATACCCGTGCGCGATCGTCTTGCCTCCCGGCATCTCGCGCTTCGCGCGCTCCACGTCGACGTGGATCCACTGGTGATCGCCGGTGGCCTCGGCGAACTTGTCGATCATCGACTGCTCGACGGTCATCCACTCCGACGGACCGAGCTCGCGTCCGACGTGCTGCAGCAGCTCCGCGGGGCCTGCGACGGTCAGGGTCGTCATGCCCGGATGGTAACTCAGACGGGGTCCCTGGCACGACGACTGCTAAGACAGTGATGATCAAGCGTCCGGTCACGATCGCCGGCATCCTGGCGGCCGGGGTGCTGGCCGTCATGCTTGCCGCCGCCTCCTGCAACCGATTACCGCCTGCGGAGAAGCTGCCCGGCGTCGCCGCCGGCGATCCCGCGTTCGGGGCAACGATGGAGGCGCACACGGACAGCCCCATCGTCGACGGCAACCGGATCGACGTCCTGCTGAACGGCGATCAGATCTTTCCCGCGAAGCTGGCGGTCATCCGATCAGCGCGCACGTCGATCACGTACGCCGAGTACTTCTACGCCGACGGCGGTCCCGCGCGCGAGATCGCCGAGGCGCTCGCCGAGCGCTGCCGGTCCGGCGTCACCGCGCATGTCCTCCTCGACGGTTTCGGCACGCTGTCGATGCCGCGTGAGTATGTGAAGCTGCTGAAAGCGGCGGGCTGCCACGTGGCGACGTTTCGCCCGCTCGGACGCTGGGTCTCGGTCGGCCGGCACAACAAGCGCAACCACCGCCGCATGCTCGTCGCCGACGGCCGCGTCGCCATCACGGGTGGCTCGGGCGTCAGCGAGAAGTGGACGGGCGATGGCCGCGTCGAGGGCCACTGGCGGGACACCGACGTCAGGATCGAGGGCCCCGCCGCGCGCAATATCCAGAGCGCGTTCTTCGAGAACTGGCGCGAGGCGACGGGTGAGCTCCTCGGCGGCGATCGATATCTCTCGAACGGCCGCGCGGCCGGCCAGGGGCGCGCGCAGGTGATCAAGTCCTCGCCCCTCGGCGGCTACGACATGTACACGATGTACCTGCTCGCCATCGCGAGCGCGCGGCGCAGCGTGCATCTCACCAACCCTTACTTCTTGCCCGACGATCGAATGGAGCACGCCCTGCTGGCGGCGGCGGCGCGTGGCGTGCGCGTCGTCGCGCTGACACCGGGGAAGATCGACCACAACGTCGTGCGCGCCGCGAGTCGTCGAGGCTTCGGCCGCCTGCTGCTCGGTGGTATCGAGATCTTCGAGTATCAAGCCGCGCTCCTCCACTCCAAGACCATGGTCATCGATGGGGTGTGGGCCACCATCGGCTCCACGAACTTCGACAACCGCTCGTTCGCGTTGAACGACGAGCTCAATGTCGTGCTCTACGACCGCGCCGCCGTCGAGCGACTGGAGGCGGCGTTCGAGGCGGACGTCGCGCACGCCCGTCGCGTCACCTACGAGGCGTGGCAGAACCGGGGATTGAAGACGAAGCTCCTGGAGCGCCTGGTGCTCCCGCTCGAATCGCAGCTCTAGGCGTCCTCAGCGCGGCTTGCGCCGCGTGTGGAGCAACGCGGCGAGCCCGACCACCAGGTCGTCGGTGGCCGGCGGCTTCGTGAAATAACCGTCGAAGCCCGCCGCGCGCGCGGCGGCACACGGATACTCGCCGCCCCACCGTGTGATCGCGACCACCACCGTCCTCCGCTGATGCTCGCGGTCGTGGCCGCGGATCCAGCGGACCAGGTCGACACCGGTTCCGTCGGGCAGCGCCATTTCCGTGAGGACCGCGTCGGGCCGCAGCTGGGCGATGGTGACCTTTGCCTCGGCGGCCAGGCCGACCTCCAGCGCGCCGGCCCCCGCCAGGTCGAGCATGGAGGAGACGACGGCGCGGTCCTCGAGGACGTCGTCGACGATGAGAATGCAGGCTCCGCCGAGATCGGGCAACGCATACGCTCCAGGCATGGGCCGCTGCCGTGCAGTCACGATGCCGTCGACTCGCGGAATGCGCGAGCGCGCATCAGCCGACATCAGAAGTGAAAGTGCACGCCAAGGCCGAGGTAATCGAGCTTCTGCTTGTAGAACTGGCCGTTCGGTGAGTGCCCGCGAAAGTACTCGATCAGCAGCTGGAGGTTGCGCGACGGGAGCACCCCTTCGAACTGCACGCCGGCGCGCGCCGAGATATCCACGTGCCAGTCGTTCTCCTCACGATTCTGCAGGTCGACGGCGGCGATCGGCCGCCAGACCGATTCCGGTCCCGGCCACGGACTGCGAAACTCGGCGCCCCACTGGAGCGACCACGGCTTCAGCGCCGCCGGCTCCTGATCGAAGAGGACGCCGCCGCCGCCATAGATGCGGAAGGCGTCGCGGAAGAACTCGTAGGAGAGCCGCAGATCCACACTCTCGTAACTGAGGTTCACGCGATTGCGCACACGATTGCCGATCAGGAACTCGTCGCCGACGTGACTGCTCTGGTGGAAGAGCCGGCCGAGCGCGGAGAAGTCGCCGTAGCGGTAGCCGCCGAGGACGCCGACCACGTAGTCCGCGTTGATGAGGTCCTTCGACTCGGCGGCCACGTCGAAGACCGCGAAGACGCCGGCCTGGACTCCGACTTCCCACCAGCCACGGCCGAGACGCTCGCGATAGAGCGTGAACGTCTCACCGAAGCTCACGGCGCCGACGTGGGTCACGTCACGCTCGTTGAGATAGTACTGATAGGCGGCGGCGAAGTGCGGCCACCGCGGATCGGCGATGAACGGACGGAAGAGCTGGCCGCCGGGCAGCAAGCCGACGTGGAGATCCTTCAACACTTTCGGCGCCGGCTCCTCGTCGGCCGCCGCCGGGCCGACGCCGACGGCGGACAGGACGAGCGCCAGCGCGCCCACACGGACCGCTGCTCTGAGCATGGCCTATCCTCCCTTGCTCCACGTGAGGCGGTGGTCTCGACGACGTCGCGCTCCGGCTCCATTCTGGTCGCGGCCGGCGTCAGGCGGCTGAACTTTTTCTCGGCCCATCTGCGACCGCCGCGTCGCCGCCCGGCCTCGCCAAGCGCCGCGCTCACGCCGTTCGCTGGCCGCGCGTGGTAGCATCCCCGCATGGCTACCACCAGCAAGGTCGCGATCGTGACCGGAGCGGGCAGCGGTGTGGGAAAGAGCGTGGCGCTGGCGCTATTGCGGGAAAGCTATGCCGTGGTCCTCGCCGGCCGCCGCAAGGAAGCGCTCGAGGCGACGGCCACCGAGGGCACGGAGGCCGGCTCGCGGCTGGCGATGGTCGTCCCCACCGACGTCGGTGACCCGGAGTCGGTCAAGGCGCTCTTCGCGAAGACCAAGGCGACGTACGGACGCCTCGATCTCCTGTTCAACAATGCCGGCAGCGGCGCCCCCGCCATTCCGCTCGAGGAGCTCACCTGGGAGCAGTGGAAGGCCGTGGTGGACGCGAACCTGAACGGCACCTTCCTGTGTACGCAGGAAGCGATCAAGATCATGAAGAACCAGCAGCCGCGCGGCGGCCGGATCATCAACAACGGATCGATCTCCGCCCACGCGCCGCGGCCGAACTCGGCCCCCTACACCGCCACCAAGCATGCGATCACCGGCCTCACGAAATCCACCGCGCTCGACGGCCGCAAGTACGACATCGCCTGCGGTCAGATCGACATCGGCAATGCCGCCACGCCGATGACCGAGCGGATGAAGAAGGGCGTTCCGCAGCCCAACGGCTCGATCGAGGTCGAGCCCACCATGAACGTGGAGAACGTCGCCCGGGCGGTCCTTTATATGGCCAGCCTGCCGCCCGAGGCCAACGTGCTGTTCATGACGGTGATGGCGACCAAGATGCCGTTCGTCGGACGCGGCTAGAGCGCGGCCGCGCCGAAGGTATCGCACCGGCGCGGCTCGCCGGTGTCGAAGCCGCGCTTGAACCAGCGCGAGCGCTGCTCGGACGTGCCGTGCGTGAACGACTCCGGCACCACGCGTCCCTGCGTCTGTCCTTGCAGCCGGTCGTCGCCGATGGCGGCCGCGGCGCGCAGGCCTTCCTCGAGATCCCCTTCCTCGAGCAGTTGCCGGTTCGCATTCGCATGGTGCGCCCACACCCCGGCGAAGCAGTCGGCCTGAAGCTCGACGCGCACCGATAGTGCGTTGGCTTCCTCGCGGCTCACCCGCTCGCGGGTCGCCGCCACGCGGTCGGTCACGCCGAGCAGCGCCTGCACGTGGTGGCCCACCTCGTGCGCGATGACGTAGGCCTGGGCGAAATCACCGGGGGCGCGGAAGCGCTGGCTCAGCGCACGGAAGAAGTCGAGGTCGAGGTAGACCTTGCGATCCGGGGGGCAATAGAACGGTCCGACAGCGGAGCCGGCCATGCCGCACGCCGACTGCACGGCGCTGCGAAAGAGCACGAGCTTCGGCGGTCGGTACTCGCGATTCATCTGGGCAAACAACGCCGTCCACGTGTCCTCGGTGTCGGCGAGCACGACCGAGACGAAGTCCTTCTGCGCGTCCACCGAGGACGAGGGGGAGGGCGAGGGCGCCTCGGTGACGGAGGGCGTCGTGTCCGTGTTCAGGATCACGCCCGGGTCGAAGCCAAAGAACAGCGCGAGCACCAATAGAACCACGGTTCCGATGCCGCCGCCGGCCACGAGCGGCACGCCCATTCCACGACGATCCTCGACGTTGCCGCTCCGCCGGCCACCCGCCCATCGCATGGCATGCCCTCCCTGCGAGATGATACTGCAAGGGCCGCGCCGGTACGGTCAGCCGAGGCGGCCGGAATGAACGGCGCGGACCTCCACGTCCGTCGCGTCGCCCACGCCGAGCATGCGGAGCGCGACCGGCGACATGGCGGTTGGCGCGGCAATGTCGGCGACCCACGCGCGCAGCGGCGCGCCGCGCGGATTCACGACCTCCACCACCGCGCCCGTCGTCACGCCGAGTTCGGCGGCGGTCTGCGGGTCGAGCCGGATCGCACGCCCGACCTCGCGCTCGAGGTTGCCGGCGGCGGCGAGCCGCGTCCGGACGCGCTGCACCCGTAGCATCTCGCGCCGCCGGCACGTCGCCGTCACGTCGGCGGCGCCCTCACGCGCGACCACGCCGTATCTCGCCTCGCCGGCGGCGGCGCTGACGTAGCCCTCGGCCACGTCGGCCATGACGCGATCGGGGTCACGCTCGAGCGGGTCGCCGAAGCCGCCGCCGCCCGACGTCTCGATGAGCACGACGTCGCCCACGCGCAGCGGGTAGCTGCCCACCTTGCCGGGCAACGGTGAGGGCTCGATGACGTCGCCGTCGCGCCGCACGCGGAAGCGATTCGGCTCGCCCGCGGCGCCGCCGCACACGCCGAACGGGGGCAGCACCGCCTTTTCGGCCAGCACCGAGAGTCGCGCGCCCGCGCAGAGGACGCGGACCTCGCGCGTCAGGCCGAGGCCGCCGCGCCAGCGTCCCGGTCCGCCCGAGTCCTCGCGAAGCGCCAGCCGCTCCACGCGCACGGGATAGAGCTGCTCGACGGCTTCGATCGGCTGGACGGTGGTCATGTCGCTCTCCGTCCACGTGCGCACGGCATTGCTGCCATCGCCGCCCTCGAAGCCCCCGGTGCCGCCCGCCGGATACTCGTAGAAGATGAACGTCTCCCCTGTGCGCGGATGAGGACCGCCGACGTAGCAGTGATTGCCGCCCCCCTTGAGATCGCCGGCGACCTTGCCGTCGAGCGCCTGCGCCAGCGCCCCCATCACCGCGGACTCCACGCAGTACTTGACCTCCACCATGCCGCCGCACGGCGCCGGCGGATCGGCGTTCACGATACTACCGCGCGGGGTGAGGACGCTGAGCGGTCGGAAGGCGCCCGAGTTGACGTCGGCGCCGGGATCGAGGAACGCCTTCACGATGGTGAAGACGCCCGTCGGCGCCATCGCCGGGCCGACATTGGTGGGCCCGGCCGTCTGCGGTGACGTGCCCGTGAGGTCGACATCGATGGCACCCCCGGCAATCGTCACGCGAGCGCGCACGCTGAGCGGCTCCAGCCGCTCGCGGCCACTCTCGAGGTGCGCCTCGTACACGTACTCTCCGGGACGGACCGCACGAATGGCGTGCCGCATCCGCGCCTCGGCGCGGTCCATCAGCTCCGCGACCGCGAGCCGGACGGTGGCGGCGCCGTAGCGCGCCGCCAGGGCCTGCACACGCTCGGCCGCTTTGCGGCAGGTGCCGAGCATCGCGCCGAAGTCACCCTCGCGCTCGCGCGGGCCGCGCATGTTCGCGAAGATCAGGTCGAGGGCGGCCTGGTTCGGCCGCCCGCGCTCGACGACGCGGATCGGCGGAATGCGGACGCCCTCCTGGAAGATCTCCGTGGCGCTGCCGGAGAGACTGCCGGCGCTCATGCCACCGACGTCGCCCCAGTGCGCGCGGACGACCGGAAACACGAAGAGACGCTCGCCACTGCCGCCGTCCGGTGCGAACAGTGGAACGATCATGGCCACGTCGTTGAGGTGCGTGCCACCGGTGTATGGATCGTTGTGGAGGAAGACGTCGCCGGGATGGATGTCGTCGCCGAACTTCTCGCACACCGCGCGCATCGACCAGGCGATCGGCACGATGTGCAGCGGATGATCGTGGCCTTTCGACATTGCCACGATCTGGGCATGGCCGTCCATGAGCACGCAGGAAAAGTCCTCGCCCTCGTAGAGCACCGACGAATAGGCCGTGCGCACGAGGGTGACGCGCATCTCGCGGACGGTGGACACGAACGCCTCGCGGATCACTTCGAGCGTGATCGGGTCGATCACGGATGCGCCTCGGACTCGCGCTCGAAGCGGAGATTGCCCTGGCCGTCGACGACGCCGCGCCATCCGGGCGGGATCACCGTGGTGGCGCCGAACTCTTCCACGATGGCCGGCCCGCGCAGGGCCGCGCCGCCGGCGAGCGCGTCGCGCTCCCACACTGGACACGGCTGCGCGACGCCGCCGAACCACACCGCGCGTCGGAGTGCGGCCGCGCCGGCGGCCACAGATCCGTGGCGCTCGCCGCGCGGCTTGGCCACGAGGCCATAGGTCACGAGTCGCGCGTTGACGAGCTCCACCGGCATCTCGGGATTGGCATGGCCGTAGGTCAGCCGATGCTGCGCGTGGAAGTCGGCCTCGAGCGCGTCCACGCTCACCGGGTCGCCGACGGCGATGTTGAGCTCGAACGCCTGGCCTCGATAGCGGAGGTCGACGGAGCGCACGAGCCGCTGCTGCGCGGGCCCGAAGCCCTCGGCCTCGAGCTGGCGCCGAGCGGCGCTGGTCATCTCCTCGAAGAGCGCCGCCAGCACGTCGAGGTGCTCGCGCAGCGGCCCCACGCGCGTGCGGACGTCATCGTGCTTGATGTCGGACGCGAGCAGACCGAGGGCCGAGAAGTTGCCGGGATGCCGCGGCACGAGCACACGCGGCAGCCCGATCTCCTCCGCCAGCCCGAGCGCGTGCATGGGCCCGGCGCCGCCGAAGGCAACGAGCGTGAAGTCGCGCGGGTCGTGACCGCGCTGGATCGAGATCTCCCGGATGGCCGACGTCATGCGCGCCACGGCCAGTGTGACGATACCCTCGGCCAGCGCCTCCACGGACAGGCGTCCCCCCATGCGCGTGGCGAGGTCGGCCACCGCCGCACGCGCGGCCTCGGGGTCGAGCGTGATGCTGCCGCCGAGCCGCCGCGTGCCAGCGATCCGCCCGAGCACGACGTTCGCATCCGTCACCGTCGGTTCGGTGCCGCCGCGTCCGTACGCGGCCGGGCCGGGCGACGCGCCGGCGCTGCGCGGGCCGACCTGAAGGCTGCCGTCGACGTCCAGCCAGGCGATGGAGCCACCTCCCGCGCCGACGGTGTGGATGTCGAGCTGTGCCGCCTTCACGGGGAACGCGCCCACCATGCTGTCGGATGTCACGGCCGGCGCCAACTCGTGGACGAGGCACACATCGGTCGACGTGCCGCCCATGTCGTAGCTGATGAAGCTGCGCACGCCGGCGGCGGCGCCGACGAAGCACGCCTGGCTCACACCGCCCGCCGGCCCGGAGAGGAACGTCTTGATCGGCAGCCGGCGCGCCGTCTCCGTCGTCATCATGCCGCCGCTGCCGCCGACGGTGAGCACGCCGTGCGTGTAGCCGGTGGCGAGCAACCGCTCCTCGAGCCCGGTCAGGTACTCGTCCATCAGCGGCTGCAGATAGGCGTTGAGCACCGTCGTGGAGAATCGCTCGAACTCGCGATACTCGGGCACGACATCGGCCGAGCAGGAGACGGGAAGGCCCGGTCGGCGGCCCTTGATTGCGTCGGCGATGATGCGCTCGTGGCTAGGATTGAGGTAGGCGTGCAGCAGGCAGACAGCCACCGCCTCCGCCCTCGCATCCAGCACGCCGTCGAGCGCCCGCTCGACGCTGGCGGCATCGAGCGGGACCAGCACTCGGCCATCGGCGTCGAGCCGCTCCGTCACCTCGAAGCGATGCTTGCGTTCCACGACAGGCTTGGGGCGCACGAACGTCGGCACGAACAGCGCCGGGATGTTCCGCTTCGTGCGCCCGATCTCGATGAGATCGCGGAAGCCCGCCGTCGTGACGAGCGCGACGCGCGCCCCACGCCGCTCGAGCACGGCGTTGGTGGCCACCGTGGTGCCGTGCACGAGCCGCCGCACGTCGCGGGCGGCGATGCCGAGCGCGGTCAGGCCCGCCAGCACGGCCTCGCCCTCGGCCCGTGGCTGCGACGGAACCTTCGTCACGACCACGCGGCCGGTGACCTCGTCGGCCGCGGTGACGTCGGTGAACGTGCCGCCGACGTCGACGCCCACGATGAACATGCGGGCGATGATACATTACCGGCATGACGACGAGCCCCGACGCCATCCGCCATCTCTGGACGCACCGGACGCAGGACCACCCCTGGCTCGCCGACGAGGAGCTCGTCGTCGACCGCGCGGAGGGGGTGTGGGTGTGGACCGAGCGCGGCAAGAAGCTGATGGACGCATTCGCCGGCCTGGCGGTGGTGAACGTCGGTCACGGCCGCCGCGAGATTGCCGAGGCCATCGCCGAGCAGACGGTGCGCCTGGCCTACTATCCCACCACGCGCCAGTTCTCCAACCGGCCGGCGGCGGAGCTCGCCGCCAAGCTGGCCTCGCTCACCCCGGGCGAGCTCGACGTGACCATGTTCGCCGTGAGCGGCTCGGAGGCCAACGAGCGCTCGATGCAAATCGCGCGGCATTACTGGATGGCGCGCGGCAAGCCGGGCAAGCACAAGGTCATCTCGCTGGAGGGTGGCTATCACGGCGCCACCATGGGGACGTATGCGATCTGCGGGCTGCCTCATCTCGCAGCGCCGTATGCGGATCTTCAGGTCAAGGGGTTCGCGAAGGTCAAGCCGCCCTACCCGTTCCGCGACCGCGGCGCCGGCACCGACGCCGAGCTGGTGGCCCGGCGAGCGCGCGAGCTGCGCGAGGCCATCGTGCAGGAAGGACCGGAGACGGTGTCAGCGGTGATCATGGAGCCGGTGCTGTCATCCGGCGGCTTCATCATTCCGCCGCTCGGCTGGCTCCGCGCTGTCCGCGCGATCTGTGACGAGCTCGACGTGCTGATGGTCGCCGATGAAGTCATCACCGGCTTCGGCCGCACGGGCCGCTGGTTCGGCGTCGAGCACGAGAACGTCGTGCCCGACCTGATGTCGGTGGCCAAGGGCATCACGTCCGGCTACATTCCGCTGTCGGCCAGCATCGCCAGCCGCCGCGTGGCCGGCGCCTTCGCCGAGAACACGACGCAAGAGAACGTGCACCCCAACACCTACGCCGCGCATCCCGTCGCCTGCGCCGCGGCGCTCGCGAATCTCCAGATCATGGAGAAGGACCATCTCGTCGAGAACGCCGAGGCCATGGGCGACCGGCTGCTGCACGGTCTCACGGCCGCCGTCGGGCGGCGCGCGATCGTTGGGGAGGTCCGGGGCCGCGGCCTCCTGGTGTGCGCCGAGCTCGTGGAGCCGGACGGCGCGGGCCGTCCGCTTGCGCAGGCCGAAGTCGCCAAGCTCGATCGCAAGGCCTGGGACCGCGGCGCCATCGTCTACGCGCGTGGGAACGTGCTGCGGCTGGCGCCGCCCCTCTGCATCACGCCCGCCGAGGTCGATCAGCTGGTCGGTATCGTCGCCGATAGCATCGACGAGCTGGAGCGCGAGCAGGCGCGCTGAGATCCGGTCGGCGCGACTGAGCGGCGCCACATCCGTGCCAGCTCACACGTCGCCGGCCGTCCGCCACTTCTTCCTCTCCGATCCGAGCCCCGCCGGGTCACGGCATGATCCCTGTGCGCGGCTCTCGCTCTCCTCCGTCTCGAGGGCATCAGCCCGGGCTGCCTCGCTGTCCAGGAAGTCCGGGAGACTCTCCGGCGGTCGGCCCGGAGCGCGTCTATGAGATCCATGGCCGGCGACTGGCTCGTGCTCGCCAGTAGAGCTCGACCCCGTTGACCGTCGCCTTCATGCGCGGTCCTGCGTGCATAGGTCGAGCGCGGTCAGCGCGTAGAGCTTTGCCCCGGTGACGAGATCGCTGACTTTCATTCCGAAAGTGCCCGCGCCGACGCTGATCCCCGGCCCGTACGTGAGCGCCGGGATCCGCATCTCGTTGAACGGATTGATGTCACGCCACATGCTCGAGAACGGCGGCGCCGCGTGCGTGGGCGTCGAGCCGACGATGGCCTGGTGCGCGCGGGTGATGGCCGCCGCCAGCGGCTGGACCTTCTTCGGATCGGCCTCGAAGGCCGGGCGGTACGTGTAGAGCTCCACCTCGCCGCGCAGGCCGAGCGACCTCAGCATCTCGCGCAGCTCTTCACGAATGTCGAGCGGGTTCTGCACCGGCGTGATCCGGATGTCGAGATAGATCGCGCATTGCTGGACCGTCTTGGTGATCTTGTACGGCACGCCGCCGCGGATGGCGCCGACGTTCACGCGCGGGACGATGACGCCTCCGGGGCACTCGTAGCGGTTCTTCCGCTCGTAGTCATACGCCCACTCTTCGAGCCGCTGCAGCAGCGGTGCCATGCGGATGATGGCGTTCGGATTCTGGTCGATCGGCGCCGGTCGCTGGATGTAGGGCGTATAGATGGGCAGGTCGTTGCCAAAGACCGTGAGCTTGAAGAACGCCTTGCCGGCCTCCACGCCCACCAGGCCGAAATCGGTGCCCTCGGCCACCAGCGCGTAGTCCGCGACACCGCCGTGCGTGATGGCGAAGCGCGTCCCCGGCTCCTTGGCGAGATAGTCCGGCGACTGGAACTCGTCGACGGGCTCGACGCCGATCTCGCCGACGACCGCCATGAGCATCAGATCCCCCTTGAGCGTCACGCCGCTGTCCTTGATCGCCTTGGCGGCGAGCAGCCACGTCGCCATCGGCCCCTTGTCGTTGCAGACGCCGTTGCCGTAGAGCGTGTCGCCCTCGCGCCACGCGGAGTGCAGGATCGGATCGGCGGCGCGACGGGTCGTCCACCATTCGTCCTTGTGGATCGTCGTGTCCATGTGGCTGTTGAACACGAGACTCCGGCCGTGACTCGCTCCCGGAATGGTCCCGATCACGTTGGGTCGGTCGGGGATAAGCGCAACCTTCCGAGTGGCGATGCCCTGCCCGCGGAGCCAGTCGTACACGTACTCCGCCACCGGCCCCTCGCTGCCGGTCGGGCTGTCGATGTTGCCGAGGTCGAGCGCCACCTTCACGAGCTCGTCCACGTCGATGTGGTCGAGCACCTTCTGCGCGCGGTCGTCGAACTTCATGCACGCTCCTTTGCGGGCGGAGTGAATCGCGCATCGCCGGTGTTGTCCTGGAGCATTCGCTGGATCTCGGCGCGGAGGCCGGCCACCGTCGTCGCGGGCCACGCGCGGACGTCGATGTCGGCCAGCAGTCGGCCCGGCCGCCCGAAGACGAGGACCCGGCCCCCCATGTCGATGGCTTCCTCCAGCTGATGGGTCACAAGGATCGCCGTGTTGCCTTCCGTTTTCGCGAGCTCCACGAACGTCTGGCGCAGCGCCGCCGCCGTCACCTCGTCGAGATGGCCAAAGGCCTCGTCGGCCAGCAGCAGCGTCGGCTCGATCACGAACGCGCGCGCCAGCGCCACGCGCTGCCGCATGCCGCCGGAGAGCTCGTGCGGATACGCACGCTCGAAGCGCGCAAGGCCCAGGCGCTCGAGCCAGGCGCGCGCCCGCAGCAGCTGCTCGTCCGGCTGATGCCCGAGGAGCTCCAGCGGGAGGCGGACGTTGTCGATCGCCGTTCGCCACGGCAGCAGCCGATCCTGCTGGAAGACGGCCGCCAGGCTGCCGCGGAAGTCGTCGAAATCGTCGTACGGCGTGCGGCCGCCGACGGTGACGCGTCCCTCGGTCGGCCGATCGAGACCGATCAGGATGTTGAGGAACGTGGATTTTCCGCAGCCGGTCTGCCCGACGATGGCCACCATGTCGCCCTGGGCCACCGTGAAGTCGAGCCGATCGAGCGCCACCACCGGCTCGCCCGTTCCCGTCTGGTGAAAGACCTTCCGGAGACCGGTCACCTCGATGGTGCCGGGCCCTTTCACACCCGCCACCGCAGCAGGCGCTCCTCGACCCGCGTCAGGACGGCCTCCGCCGCGAACAGGAGCACGACGAGGATCAGCGTCCACGCGAACACCTCGGCGACGGAGAAGAGCTCCTGCGCCACCACGAGGCCGTAGCCGATGCCGGTGACGGCTCCCACCAGCTCCGCGATGGTCACCACCCGGATGGCGAGGCTCAGGTTGATCTTCCAGCTCGTCAGCATCGCCGGCAGCGTGGCGGGCAGGACGAGCTTGGTGAAGACCTGCGCGCGGGTAGGACGGAACGAGCGCAGCATGTCGCGCAGATCCCTGGACACGCCACGCATGGCGTCGAGGATGTCGACGAGGAACACCGGCGCACAGACGACCACGAGCACGAAGGCGATCCGGAACTCCACCCACTTGAACCACAGCACGGCGAACAGGATCCAGCAGACGACGGGCACCGCCATCAGCAGCCGCACGAGCGGCCGGCCGTAGCGCTCCGCCGCCGTCGACGCGTACATCATCATGGCCAGGCCAAGCCCGAGCGCGAACGACACGACCAGCGCGACGGCCACGCGTGCGAGCGTGATGAGCACGAAGTCCAGCGGCAGCGTCAACAGGCTCTTTCCGATCCGCTCCCAGCCCGGAACAATGAAGGGCGGCACGAACAGGGAAAGGATCTGCCAGGCGGCTGCGAGCCCGAGCAGCCCGACCAGCATCTCCCGTGGGAAGCGGAACGGGGTGCGCGCCTCCAGCGCCTCCACCGTCTCGCTGGCGATCGCCTCGTCCTTCTTCATCAGGGCTTGTAGATGACGTTCTCGTCCGGCAGCTTCGGCAGATAGCCGATGTCGACGGCGATCTTGAACATGTCCCAGATGACCGCGCGCTCGGTCTCCCACGCGGGCTGGATGTCGTACACCAGCCGGCCCGACGTGACGGCCTCCTTGAGAACGCCGGGCGGCAGCTTGACGCTGGCGGCGACGATGCGGTCGGCCGCGTCGACGCTCGTCTTCATGAACTGCGCGCCGTCCTGGAACATCTTCTGCAGCCGCGGGACCGCCTGCGGGCTCCGCTTCAGGAAGTCCTCCCGCACGGCGAGGATCAGCTCCCAGCCGTCGGCCCTGGCGATCTGCTTCCACGCGGTGTCGCCGGTGAGGATCGTCCGGTACTCGGGGTTGTCGCGCAGCGTGAGCGTCGCCGACGGCTCCCACGTCATGGCCGCGTCCACCCGCTTGGCCTGCAGCTGCGTTCGCGCCAGCGGCGGCCCCGCCTGGACCACGGTCACGTCCTTGCCGAACACGACACCCTGGCTGCGGCCATAGAGCGCCAGGATCTGATACTCGGACGAGCCCATGTCGGCCGCGATCGACTTCCCCCTCAGGTCCGCGATGGTCTTGATGGCCGGGTCCCCGGTGATCACGGCCAGGGCATTGAGCCGGGCGTACGTGAGCACGGCGCGGATCGGCACGCCCTCGAGCCGCATCTTCTGCAACACGTGAGGACCGGCCGGCAGCATGTCGACTTCGCCCGTGGCCAGCGCGGCGTAGTAGGCGGAGACGGCGCCGAACGACTGCGGTTCAAGGTCGAGGCCGTGCTTCTTGTCGAGTCCCTGATCCTTCACGACGTCGACCATCAGCGTCGTCAGTGACGGGAACGCCAGCCGCGCGATCTTCACCTTGATGGGCTCCTGGCTCGCCGCCGGCGCCGCCCACAGCGCGGCCACGCAGGCGGTGGCGGTGATGCTCGTCACGAACGCTCGTCGATGCATGGGGTCTCCTGGCCTGCCGGCTATGGCGCGTAGATGATGGCTTCGTCCGGAAGCTTCTCGACGTACTTGGCGACGACGGCACGCTCGAACATGTCCCAGAGGCTCTTCCGCTCGCGCGGATCCCAGGCCGGGCGCACGTCGACCACCCAGCGGCCGCTCGCGATCGCCTCCTTGAAGATCCCGGGCGGAAGCTTCACCGTGCGCGCGACGATGCCGTCGGCCTCATCGACGTTCCGCTTGATGTAGGCCTGCACGTCCTGCAGCGCGGCGATCCACGGCTTCACGGCGCCCGGGTGGGCCTTGATGAAGTCCTCGCGCAGCGGCACCACGAGCTCCCACCCCTCCTCGCCCGTGAGCTCCTTCCACGCGGCGCCGCCGTTGAAGATCATCCGGTAGCTCGGATTCTCCTTGAGCATCATCGTCGCGATCGGCTCGATGACCATGGCGGCGTCCACGCGGCCGGCCGCCAGCTGCGTGCGCGCCAGCGCGAAGCTCGCCTGCACCACGGTCACATCGGTGCCGAGCGTGAGGCCCTTCGAGCGGCCGTAGATCGCGACCGTCTGGTACTGCTGCGAGCCCATGTCGGCGGCCAGCGTCTTGCCCTTGAGGTCGAGGAGGCTCTTCACCTCCGGCTTCGCCGTGATGAGGACGAGCTCGGATTGCGGGACGATGGTGGCCACGATCTTCAGCGGCACGCCCTCGTTGCGCATCTTCTGGAAGACCGTCGGTCCGCCTACCACCGTGGTGTCCACCTCACCCGTCGCCAGCGCCGCGTAGAAGGCCGCGATCGAGGGATACGCCTTCACGTCCATCTCGAGGCCGTGGCGGGCGTCGATACCCTTTTCCTTCATGAGGTTGACGATGATCGGGTTGAAAACCGGCAGCGTGAGCGCGGCGACCTTCACCTTCACCCGGTCCTGCGCCAGCGCCGGCAGCCCACCGACGACCATGCCGATCACCACCAGGACACTGAGCCTTTTCAGAATCATGAACGCTTGAGGAGTCGGTAGAGGCGATCCGGGGTGACCGGCAGCTCGCGGACCTCGAGGCCGAGGGGCGCGAGCGCATCCGCGATGGCATTGGCGACGGCGGCCGTCGAGCCGATGGTGCCGCCTTCGGCCATGCCCTTGAAGCCGGTGACGCTGACCGCCGGCGGCGTCTCGACGTGGATCACTTCGACCGGCGGAACCTCCAGCGTGCCGGGGATCAGGTAATCCATGAAGGTCGTCGTGAGCGGCTGACCGCCGCCATCGTAGGCGAGATCCTCGTAGAGCGCGTTGCCGATGCCCTGCGCGACGGCGCCGTGCGTCTGGCCATCGACGATCATCGGGTTCACGATGCGTCCGCAGTCCTCCACCACCACGTGTCGAAGGATCGCGACCTGCCCCGTCTCCGGGTCCACCTCGACCACCGCCACGTGCGTCCCGTTGGAGAACGTCGCCGGCGGCGGGTCGTAGTACTGCGTCGCCTCGAGCGCGGGGTCGACGCCGGGCGGCAACGTGCCAGCGGCGGGGTGATAGGCGAGATTCGCGACCTGGGCGACGGTCACCGCACGCCCGGGCGCGCCACGGACGGCGATGACGCCCGCGTCGACGGCGAGGTCCTCCCGCGCCGCCTCCAGCATGTGGGCGGCGATGGCTCCGATCTTCTCCCGCACGCGGCGCGCGGCCAGCACGAGGGCGCCGCCGCTCACCACCATGCTGCGGCTGGCGAACGAGCCGCTGCCGTGCGGGCAGCGCTCGGTGTCGCCCTCGACGATGCTCACCGCCTCGAGCGGGACGCCGAGCTCGTCGGCGAGCACCTGGGCAAGCGTCGTCGCGTGGCCCTGGCCCTGCGACGCGGCGCTGACGAATCCACGCACCTCGCCGGTGGGCTCGACGCGAACGGTCGCCGCGTCGTGGCCGGACACCTGCTTCATCCCGCGACGCCGGAAGGTCCCCGAGCCCATGCCCGTGAACTCGGTATACGCGGCGACGCCGATGCCGCGATACGTGCCGTTCGCGGCGCGCGGCGTCGCGCGGATGGTGGCGTAGTCCGCGCCCTCGAGCGCGCGCTCGTGCGAGCGCCGCGGATCGCCGCTGTCGACCACGAGGCCCGAGGCGGTCGTGAACGGTAGCTCGTGGGCCTCGACGAAGTTGCGCCGTCGCACGTCGGCGGGATCGAGCCCGGCGCGGCGCGCGACCATGTCCACCAGCCGCTCGCGGACGAACGTGCCGAGCGCCATGCCGACGCCGCGGTAGGCCCCGGCGGGACACTTGTTCGTCGCGATCGCGTACGCGTCGTAGGCGAGCGCGGCGAGCTTGTACGGCCCGGGCAGGATGCCGGCGGCGGTCAGCGGCTCGAGCGACGCCGTGACCGGATAGACGGAGTACGCGCCCGAGTCGCAGATGAGTGTCGACTTGATCGCGAGCAGTGTGCCGTCCTTGCGCGCGCCGATCTCCACGTGGTTCACGTGGTCGCGCGCCTGCGCGCTCGCCAGCAGGTTCTCGCGACGATCCTCGAGCCACCGCACCGGCCGTCGCAGCCGCCGGGCCAGCTCGGCCACCACGATGTCCTCGGGATAGAGGTGCATCTTCGGCCCGAACCCGCCGCCGACGGCGGGGCAGAGGATGCGGATCCGCGAATCCGGCAGCCCGAGCGCCTCCGCGAGCCCGCTGCGCATGAGGTGCGGTGACTGTGTGGACGCCCACACGGTGAGCGTGCCGTCCACGGGGTCGACGCTGGCCATCACACCCCGCGGCTCCATCGGCGAGGACGAGCACCGCGCGTGACGGAACGTCTCGGCCAGCCGAATCTCGGCGCTGGCCAGCGCCTGAGCGACGTCGCCGTTCTCGAATCGCGTGTGGAAGATGACGTTGTCGCCCATCTCGGCGTGCAGGACGGGCGCGCCGGACCTCATCGCCGCCTCCGCCTCCACCACCGCCGGCAGGGGCTCGTAGGTGACGTGGATCGCCTCCAGCGCGTCCTCGGCGCGGTACTGATCACTGGCCACCACCGCGGCGACGGTCTCCCCGGCGAACCGGACCTTCTCCACGGCCAGTGCCGGCCAGCCGCTTTCCTTGTAGCCGGCGCCGCTCATGACCGCGCGAATCGGCCGCGTGCTCGCCGTGAGGTCGCCTCCGGTCACGACGGCCTCGACGCCTGGCATCGCGAGGGCGGCGCGCACGTCGACGTGCACGACGCGGGCGTGCGCGTGCGGCGAGCGCAGGAACTTGACGGCGAGCAGCCCGGGCAGACGAAGATCGCCGATGAAGTGCGCGCGACCCATCAGGAGCGGCGGATCCTCGGTCCGCTTGACGCTCCGGCTCACGTAGCCCGCCATCAGCGGCTCCGGGCGGCGCGGATCAGCGCCGAGAGCTTGTCCGGCGTGAGCGGCAGCGTGGTGATCGAGACGCCCAGCGGCGCCAGCGCGTCGGCGACGGCGTTGGCGATGGCGCCGCCGCAGCCGGAGCTCCCGCCCTCGCCCGCCCCCTTGACGCCGAGCGGGTTGAGCGGCGTCGGCGTCTCCTCGAGAATCCGCACGGCGGTGACGGCCGGCATCTCCATGGCCGTGGGCATCAAGTAATCCATGAAGGTCGTCGTCAGAAGCTGGCCCTGGTCGTCGTAGACCAGCTCCTCGTAGAGCGCGCCGCCGATGCCCTGGGCGAGGGCGCCGATCATCTGGCCGTCAACGATCATCGGATTCACCGCCTTGCCGATGTCGTAGGCGATGGCGTAGCGCAGGATCTTGACCTCGCCGGTGTCGCCGTCGACCTCGACCATGGCGGCGTGCGTGCCGTAGGGATAGGTCATCTTCGGCGCCTGGAAGAAATCCGTCGCATAGAGTCCGGGCTCCATGCCCGGCGGCCCCGGCACCGCAGCGCGGGCGAGGTCGCGGAAGGTGGCCTTCCGATCCGGCACGCCGCGAACGGAGACGGCGCCGTCGGCGACCACGAGGTCTTCGGGCGCCGCCTCGAGCGTCGCCGCCGCGACGCGCAGGATCTTGTCCCGCACCTTGCGGGCGGCCGCCGCGGCGGCCGGCAGCGCCACGGAGGCGCCGCGGCTGGCGAAGCCGCCGACGCCGAAGGGCACGCGGGCGCTGTCGCCGTGGACGACGGTGATCCCCTCCGGCGCCACGTTCAGCTCGTCGGCGCAGACCTGGGCCAGCGTGGTGTCGATGCCCTGGCCGACGGCGGCCACGCCGGAGTAGACGACGACGTGACCGGTGGCGTCGACCTCGACGCGCGCGTACTCCCACGGCCCGAGGCCCGCCTTCTCCACGAGCGAGGCGATCCCGATGCCGACATACCGCCCTTCGCTGCGTGCGACGCGCTGCGCCGCCCGCGCGTCCACGTAATCCAGCGCCTCCAGGGCCTTGTCGAGCGCGGAGGCGTAGTCGCCGCAGTCGTACACGGTGCGCTGGTTGAGCGAGGCGCCGCCCACCTCGTAGGGCATCTCGGCCGGCGTGACGAAGTTCCGGCGCCGCAGCTCCAGCGGATCGAGGCGGAGGCGGGCGGCCGCAATGTCCATCAGGCGCTCGCGCACGAACGTGCACTCGAAGCGCCCGGGCCCGCGATACGTCCCCGTCGGCGTCTTGTTCGTCATCACGCAGCGGATCTCGGAGAGGTAGTGCGGGATCTTGTACGGTCCCGGCAGCAGCGCGCCCGTCAGCTCCGGCACGAGGACGCCGTGCGTGCGGATGTAGCCGCCCATGTCGGTGAGGAAGCGATCGACCAGCGCAACGATCTTGCCGTCGCGATCGAAGCCGAGCTCGGTCTCGTGCCACTGCTGGCGCGAGTGGTTCGCCGCCATCAGATGCTCGCGGCGGTCCTCGATCCACTGCACCGGCCGTCCGATGCGCATGGCGGTCCACGGCACCAGCAGGTCTTCCGGATAGAACTCACCACGGATGCCGAAGCCGCCGCCGACCTCGAGCTCCACGAACTGGATGAGGTGCTCGGGATACTGCAGCAGATCGGCCAGCACCCGGCGGTTGAAGTGCGGCACCTTGGCCACTCCCCAGAGGCGCAGCACCCCGGTGCCGGCGTCGAAGGCGGCCGAGAGCCCGCGCGTCTCCAGCGGGACGCCGGTGTGGCGCTGGACGGCGAAGCGCTCGCGGACCCGCGTGTGGGCCGCGGCCAGGGCCGCCTCGGCGTCGCCGCGCCGCGTGTCGAGCGTGGCCACCACGTTGCCCTCGATCGCCTCGTGGAGCACCGGCGCGTCACGCTCGACCGCCCTGCGCGCGTCGGCCACCGTGGCCAGCGGCTCGTAGTCGACCTCGAGCAGCTCGAGGGCGTCCTCGGCAAGGTAGCGGTTGTCGGCGACGACGAAGGCGACCGGCTCGCCGACGTAGCGCACCTTGTCGCGCGCGAGCGGCGGCTGCAGGCACGCGACGATGCTCGGCCGGGGCCCCAGGCGGACGGGAATGCGGCCGACGTCGCCGAGGTCCTGCGCGGTCACGACGGCCACCACGCCGGGCAAGTCGAGCGCGGCCTTCACGCCGATCGCGCCGAGGCGCGCGTGGGCATGGGGCGAGCGCAGGACGGCGCCGTGCACCATGCCGGGCAGCCGGAAGTCCGCAGCGTACTTTCCGCGACCAGTGAGCAGCCGCCCGTCTTCCGTGCGCCGCATCGGCCGGCCGACGGCGGGCGTCATCGCCGTGCCGCCAGCCGGAAGAGCCGTGCGGCGTTGTCGCCGAGGATCGCTGTCTCTGCGGCCGCGACGAGCCCGGCCTCGCGCACGATGCGCAGCGGCTCGGGATCGCCGAGCCAGAACGGATGATCGCTGCCAAGCACCACGCGGTCGGCGCCCACGACGTCGACCAGATACGAAAGGGCCGGCGCGAACTGGACGAGGCTGTCGTAGTGAAAGCGCCGCAGATAGCCGCTCGGCAGCGCGGCGCCGTCGGCACGCGCCTCCGCGCGCGTGACGTGGCCTCGATCGAACCGCCCGACGTGATACGGCAGCAAGCCGCCGCCGTGCACCAGCACGATCTCGAGCGTCGGGAACCGATCGAGCGTGCCGCCCAGGATGAGGCTGCCGGCAGCCAGCGTGGTCTCGAACGGATAGCCGACCAGGTTGTGCAAATAATGGCGGCCGAAGCGCTCCACCGCCTCGAGGAGGAACGGATGCAGCACCACGGGGGCGCCGGTCTCGACCGCCACGCGCCAGAACGGGTCGAACGCGCGATCGCCGAGCGCGCGGCCGAGCGCGTTCGGATCGATCATGGCGCCGCGGAGTCCGAGCGAGTCGACGGCAAAGCGCAGCTCCTCCGCGGCGCGCGCCGGGTGCTGGAGCGGCACGGTGGCCAGGCCGGCGTGGCGCCGTCCCGAGGTCACCAGGGACTCGGCGAGCGCCTCGTTCTGCGCGCGGCTCCACGCCGCGCCCTGTTCCGGCGGCAGCGAGTAGCCGGCCACGTCCATCAGCGGCCCGAAGACGCCGGTGTCGATGCCGTGCTTGTCGAGAAACGCCTGGTGCGCGGCCAGCGTGTAGAGCGGCTCCAGCAGCGGCCGCGTCGGCGCCTCGGCTCCCACGACCAGGCGCGGGCGCTCGGCGTCGTCGAGCACGCGCACGCCGTACCGCTCCGGCGCGCGGCGCGCGGCGGCCAGCGCCAGCGGCGATAGATAATGGAGATGCACGTCGACGATCACGGTGTCACTTCCAGCGCACGAGGGCGCGATCGCACGCCTGCGCCAGCGACCCCGCGAGCAAGGCCAGGACGAGCACGAGCAGGATGACCGCGTAGAGCTCCGTGATCAAAAACGTGTTGCCATAGTAGATGAGCCGCTCGCCGAGACCGACGAGCGAGATCAGCATCTCGCCGACGACCATGCCCTTGACCGCCTGGACCACCCCGAGCCGGAGGCCGAGCATGATGGCCGGCAGCGCCGCGGGCAGATAGATGCGCCCGAAGAGGGCCGCTTCCCCCGCCCCGAACGCGCGTGCCATGTCGACCAGCGAGCGCTCCGTGCTCCGCACGCCGGTCGAGGTATTCACCACGATCACGAAAAACGAGAACATGAACACCGCCGCCGCCACCACCGTGTCCCGCACGCCGAAGAGCGCGATGAGGATCGGCACCAGCGCCGACAGCGGCGCCGACATGAGGGCGTTGATCCAGCCGTCCAGCGCATAGCGGACGACGGCGAAGCGTCCCATGGCCAGCCCGACCACGACCCCGAGCCCGACCGCCGGCACGAACCCCTTCACGAGCGACAGCAGGCTCGAGGCCGCCGCGCGGGTCAGTGTGCCGTCGCCGAGCAGGTGCCACGACGTCGCGACCACGCGCGAGAGCGGAGGCACGAACATCGAGACATCGAGCTGGCCGATCAGCTCCCAGCCGGCAGCGAGACCGACGAGGGCCGCCAGCGTCACTGGAGCTTCCTCAAGACCTTCCAGAGTCCGTCGACGAGGCGTGCGAACTCGGCGGTGGCCCGCACGTCGGCGGATTCCCGAGGCCGCGGCAGCGGCACCTCGAGCGTCTGGTGGATCCGCCCCGGCCGCGGGCTGAGCACCACGACGCGGTCGGAGAGATAGATCGCTTCCTCCATGCTGTGGGTGACGAGCACGACGGTCTTCCGCTCCTCGGACCACAGGCGCAGGAGGTCGTCCTGGAAGACGCGCCGCGTCTGCTCGTCGATGGAGGCGAATGGCTCGTCCATCAGCAGCACGCGCGGACTGACGGCCAGCGCGCGCGCCAGGCCGACGCGTTGCTG